>Ga0182019_10001081_pt1 | contig 13666 bp, 11 predicted proteins | sample 812E2MmetaG_FD_120483 | JGI IMG/M metagenome (GOLD analysis project Ga0182019, IMG submission 120483) | Permafrost microbial communities from Stordalen Mire, Sweden - 812E2M metaG | ecosystem: Environmental > Terrestrial > Soil > Wetlands > Permafrost | place: Sweden: Stordalen | collected...
ATCCAAATCCAAGTCCGGATCGAAAGTCAGCTGCCATTGCTTCCTGCGGCTGCTCCAGCCCGGCGGCACAGGTTGCCGCTCTGGTTCACGACAAGAACTTCGACGCGGCTGAAGACAAGATTCGAGCGCTGCTTCGCGACGGAGCGGACAATGCTTCGCCGAATAGCGCTTTGTTGCATTTCGTTCTTGGAACCGTCCTGCGCCGGCAGGACCGGTTCGACGAAGCACTCGACGAATTTTCGGAATCTTCGCATCTGATGCCCGGCTTCCCTGAAACGCACAGCCAGCTTTCTTACCTCTTTTACCGCACCGACGATGCCGATGATGCCCTGGCGGAAGCGCGCACCGCCCTCAGCATGGATCCCGCCAACGCCGAGGCCTACCGCTACCTCGGACTCGCGCTCTACGCCAATGGCCACTACGATGCGGCCCTGCACGCCTTCGAGGAGGCGCTCGCGCGCGAACCCGCCGGCTCCGCCGCGAACGCGGACGTCTACTTCGACATGGGAATCACGCACCGCGATCAGGGCGATCTGCGCCGCGCCGCCATTGCCTATCGCCATGCGCTCAGCCTGCGTCCCGCCTTCTGGGAGGCGCACAGCAATCTTGGCGTCGTGCTGCACGATCAGGGCAAACTGGATGAGGCGATCGCGGAATACCGCTCCGCCAAGCGCCTTAGACCCGAAGAATCCAGCGTCCGCAACAACCTGGGAAATACCCTTTGCGACAAGGAAGACTTCGACGGCGCCATCACGGAATTCACGGACCTCTATCGCCAGAGTCCGGAGTGGGAAGGCGGTCACAACTGCCTGGCGCGCGCTTATATGTCCAAGCGCGATTACCCGTCGGCGATTCGCGAGTTAAAGGCCGCCATCGCGGCCAATCCCGCTGGAGCGGCTGAGCACCGCGTTTTGGGGCAAGCCCTCCTGCTTTCGGGAAAAGATGAGGAAGCTGTGGACGTGTTGCGCAAGGCGGTAACGCTCAATCCCGAATCCGGCCTGGGCCACCATTATCTCGGCACCGCGCTCGTGAACACCCAACAACTGGCCGCGGCTGAAAAAGAATTTCGCGAGGCCCTGCGCCTTGAGCCGAGCGCCCAGAATCATTATTCGCTCGCTGCCTGCCTGATGGCTGTTAACCAATACGAAGAGGCTCTCGGAGAGCTCGAGATCGCTTCCCGAATGGATCCCAGCCAGAACCTCTATCGCGCGCGCATGCAGGAAGTCGTGCGGCTGATCACAAGTTCAAAGTAACTCCGGTCTGATTTCCCTTCCGATTTCCCTGTAGAGACGCGGCTTGACGCGTCTCCTGCCGCAGAGGGACGGGGCAAGACCTGTCTCTACACGGGACACCCGATTTTTCAACAACCGGTTGGACATTACCTTTTGTTATGCACTGACGTGCATCGCCTCCAGCCCTGCACGAACCTAAAATATGAACGAGACGCGGCGCTCATAGCGCCGCTGGGGCAATCGAGGGAAAGACCAATGGAAACCACCGCTACCAAGCAAGCCCGGGAGAAGTCCGTCAACCCTGCCACACTATCCACACCGGAGCGGCACATGCCGCGGGGATCCGCGCCCGAGTCTCCCTCGGCGCCTGAGAAAAAAGCCATTGGCTACGGCCTGCCTTGTGCGCGCTGCCACGCCTACTATCCTGCTGACATGCACGCGTGTCCAATCTGCAAGTCGCCGGATCGTGTCTCGCCCACCACGCCGGTGGTGCATTCGATGCCACCCGCCGTGCCGCCGCCCGCAGCCGGTGCGCAAATCGACGACGAACGGGCACGCCTCCTGAAAGAGATCAAGTCACAGGCTTTCGCCTCCCACACTCAGATCAACGCGGCGGCCACGTTCCGTTGCGTTCTCGAACATCAGCACAGCGGAGCCACCGAACCGGCCGCCGTCTGCCATAGCTGCTACGGCGAGGTCCGCCAGCAGGCCGACCGCATGGAAGCCGCCCTGCACATCGATGTGAAAGAAGCGGCGAAGATTGTCTATGAAGCGGTTTGGGCCGACACGTCGGATCCCAACTCCACCTACTTGAACGCCGCCAAGGCTCTGCTGTCCGAAATGCAGAAACGCGCCGGCATCGGCCTCATGCTCGGCGCGAATCAGCCCTTGGCTGACTAGCCCCAGATCCTAAATTGCGCGCAAGGTCCGTGGTCACGGGGAGCAGCTTGCAACTTTCCCGGCCGTTCTACATCTTATTCGTGGAGACACGACATGACCGAAAAACTCGCGGACAAGATCACCAGGACCGAAGCGGAGTGGAAGCAGCAGCTGACTTCCGAGCAATATCAGGTAGCCCGGGCCTGCGGCACCGAGCCTGCCTTTACCGGCCAGTACTGGAACAAACACGACGACGGGACGTACCATTGCGTCTGCTGCGGCTCGCTACTTTTTGGTTCGGACACTAAATTTGATTCAGGAACCGGGTGGCCAAGCTTCTTCGCTGCCGCCGACCGCAAGAACATCGTGGAACACACCGACACCAGCTATGGCATGACTCGGACCGAGGCAAAGTGTGCCAAGTGCGACGCGCATTTGGGCCACGTGTTCCCGGACGGTCCGGGGCCGACCGGGCTGCGCTACTGCATGAACTCGGCATCGCTCGACTTCAAGCCGAAGAAGTAGCAAATCCAGAAAACAGAAAACGATGGAGCGCCGGGCGTCTCCGCCTGGCTGGACGGGCGAGGTGCCCGTCCCTCCATCGTTGTTCTTGAATTCCAACTTCGAATTCAGACTGCGCGAAATTATGCGTTGCCCGCGGTCGCGGCCATTGCCTTGGGTGCTTCCGGCTTGTTCTGGCTCTGCGTCTGCGTTTTCTGATCTTTCTTCTCGGGGTTGCGCACTTCGACTCCGCCCTTGAGGATCGCGCCTTCCTCGACGCTGATGCGATGTGTAATCACGTCGCCCGAGAGCAGGCCTTCGCTGCGGATGTCCAGCCGGTCCGCGCACTCGACGTTGCCCTGCACCTTACCCATGATCACGACTTCTTTAGCGGTGATGTTCGCAGCGACGTTTCCGTTGCGGCCGATGGTGACGCGATTGTCGGGAAAGTTAATGGAGCCTTCGACGCGTCCGTCAATGAAAAGCGATTCCGCACCCGTCACTTCACCCTTGATGACGAGCGAACGTCCGATGTTGGCCTGATCCATGGGTGAGGTGGCCGGCTTGACCGGAGTGTAACTATTGGTGGGGGCCGCGTTTGGAGAGTACTTCGGTTCCGGAGACTGCAACATGAATGAACCTCACTTGAGATCCGCAACCGCAGCGGGAGTTGGCCCTGCGGTCGCGGTCGATGGGCTTCTAACGGCAACAAGAGAATCGCACGAAAGGACAGGGTTACGACAGGTTACCGAAGGGTGTGTACGTTGGCTCGGCCCATATGGGGGCTACCTCAGGAAGGAATTTCCCACCCTTCGTTCTTCATTTTCTGATTCGTCCAGTGTTGCAGTTGCTCGAACAGGGCGGGTTCGACTACAACAAATCGCAGGCCCGCTCTTCCCCCAGCGTCGGCCCATACCAGCCGGCCTTTCGCCTGGATTACAATCTCGCTTTCCGGCAACAGGAAACTGACGTCGACTAATCCGGCAAAACCTCCCGGATCGCTCACCGCGTCGAGCCCCATGCCTCCCGTGCTCAGGTTGACCGCCTGGACCTGCAATTCCTTGCCGTGAGCATTTTTCAGGGTCACGGACACATTGACTTTGGCGCGGAAGAACTTTTGTTGCTCCTGACTTATGGTGCCAAGCTTTGCCGAGCCCTCGCCGGCGGACACGTCAATCTCATACTCGCGCAGTTTGCGGCTGAGCGTTCGGCGGGAAATTCCAAGCTGCTCGGCGGCCTGAGCGCGATGCCCGCCAGTTTGCTCGAGCGCCCGAATGATCATCTGCTCTTCCATGTTTTCGAGGTTGCCGAGTGGCACCGCGCCACTGGCGGGGCTCGCGGTTGTGGTTTCGCCACAGAGCTCGGCTACAACTTCAGCACCCGTGATCTGCCGTTCCTCCGTAGCCATCGCGAGTTTCGCGACCAGGTTTCTAAGCTCGCGGATATTGCCCGGCCAGGGATGGGCCAAGAGGGCAATCAGTGCGTCTCCGGTAAAAAATTTGTCGGCTGATTTCAGCGACAGGAAATGACGGGCCAACGCCCCAATATCTTCCGGACGCTCGCGCAAGGGGGGGACGCGTAACTGGAATTGGCCGAGACGGTGGAAAAGATCTTTGCGAAAACGCCCTTCTTTCACCGCCAGCTCAAGATCCTGATTGGTGGCGGCAACCACGCGCACGTCAACCGTAATTTTCCGGCTCCCCCCGAGACGGTAATAGGGCTGACCGTCCAGAACGCGGAGCAATTTCACCTGGATTTGCGGCTGCAATTCGCCAATCTCGTCGAGAAAAATCGTGCTCTTGTCGGCCAGTTCAAACAAACCAGGCTTCGAGGAATCGGCGCCGCTGAAGGCTCCCTTCTCGTAGCCGAACAATTCGCTCTCCACCAGGTGTTCGGGCAAGGCGGCGCAGTTGATGTCCACCAATGTATTTTTGTGGCGATACGAGGATTCGTGAATAGTGCGCGCAACTAATTCCTTGCCGGTGCCGGTTTCGCCAGTTACGAGCACGGTCTCGGTGTGTCCAGCCACACGGTCTACCATGCCCATGAACTTATGCATGATCGGGCTGGCAATGAGGAATTGCGTGCCATCGATTTCACGCCGCGCCCAGGGAGCCGCACTCGCGACAACCGCAGCCCGCATCGGCGAAGAATCAATCTCCAAGCGCTTCTTCTCGGTGATATCGATGGAGAATCCCAGAATGCCGGCGGGAACCGCATTCGAATCGCGCAGCAGGGTCAAACACAGATGAACATCGACATCCTTACCTGCCTTTGTGCGGCAGCGGAGTTCGCCCTCGAAACGCCCCTTCTCGAGAACCGAAGCCATCGCCAGGCTGGCAAGAAATTTTTGCTGTTCAACGCCATAAAACTCGGCAATGCTTCGGCCGACCAGGTCTTTTGGCGCCAACCCATATCGATCTACACCCTGGTTACAGCTGGTGATAATTCCACGCAGATCAGTGGTGAAGACCGCATCCTGCAACTGGTCGAGAATGCCGGGCGGAATGATGACCGCGCCCGCCGGGCCAGAGCCAGGGCGAGATCGGCTCCCACTAGCGGGTTTCTGCGCTCTCTCAGTTGGCGGAGTCTTCGGTGAAATTGGCATTTCTCTATCGTGGGCTAAAAGGGGACTGTTACCCTGTACTGCGACCACCGGACCCACTAACTCCAGGTATCGACTTCCGGCAATTGCAGATACGCACCCTTCTAGATGCTGCCACAACCACCATCACTTCATGGGATCGTTCACGCCTGCCCCTAACACCGAAGTAACCGCCTCACACCCCTTGCTTCAGAGTCGCCGCTTGAATTCTCCCCTCGCACGGGATGCTTGCCAACCTCCACATCTGCAGTTACCTCAGTAAGTATCTGGTTCTGCGACACTCAACTACCATCCGATAAAACGCGATAACCCGATTTTCCGTGGGATGGCACCGGGGTATTGACCGGGCCAAAGTGGCCAAGGCAGGACTACTTTTGGGGACAATCTGACCGTGTGCTTCGGGGCGGGGCGATTTTGCCGGGATAAACGTCGCGGATTCAATACCGTGACCGAGGTAATGAGAATCAGCAGCGTGGATGTGCAGGTGCACGCGACGTAAATAGAAGTTACGGGTCGGCTTATGTCCATTCGGGCAAGACTCTTTATCGGAGCCACGGCAGCGCTCGGGATGTCGGTGCTGGCATATGCCCTGTGGCACTGGCAGAGCGTCGACCTGGCGCGATTTTCTTGCTACCTGCTGGTCGCAGTTCTTGCTTCAAGTCTCAAGATTCAATTGCCCGGCCTCGACGGCACCATGTCGGTCAATTTTCTGTTCATTTTGCTGAGCGTGCTCGAACTCAACCTTCCGGAGACTCTGCTCCTCGGCTGCACGGCGACCCTGGCGCAGTGCCTGGTCGGAACGCGGCAGAAGCGGGTTCCCATCAAGATCGTTTTCAACGTCTTCAGCATGATGGCGAACGCCATCGTCCTGTCGTACTTCGCCTATCACGATTTGCAACGGGTGCTCGGCGCCGGTTCGCTGCCGCTGCTGGTCATTACCGCTCTGATTTTCTTTGTGGCAAACACGGTTCCAGTTGCAGTGATCATCTCCCTGACCGAAGGCAAGCCGGCGTACAAGGTCTGGGCGGAATGCCACTTCTGGTCCTTCCCCTTCTACATGGTCGGCGCGACGGTGGTGTTTGCCGTGGGCTTCCTCAGCAAGAAGGTAGGATGGCAGACCTCGCTTCTGGTTCTCCCCCTCGTCTACTGGATATATCGCTCGTATCACCTCTATCTCGCCAAGCTGGCGGCGGAGAAGAAGCAGGTTGAGGTCGAAAAACGGCATGCCGAAGAGGTGGCGGCGCTGCACTTGCGCACTATCGAATCGCTGGCGCTGGCCATCGAGGCCAAAGACCACACCTCGCACCAGCACCTGCGGCGGGTGCGGGTATTCGCGGTTGAGGTGGCTAAAGAACTGGGTCTTCCCGAAGACGAAATCGAAGCGCTGCGGGCTGCGGCCCTGCTGCACGACATCGGCAAGCTTGCAATTCCCGAACATATCATCAACAAGCCCGGACGCCTGACCTCGGAAGAATTCGAGAAAATGAAAATTCACACGCTGGTGGGTGCCGAAATCCTGGAGCGCGTCGCCTTTCCCTACCCGGTCGCAGCCATCGTTCGGTCGCACCACGAGCGCTGGGACGGCACGGGGTATCCCGAGGGTCTGAAAGGTGAGCAGATTCCGAAGGGCGCGCGTGTACTCGCGGCCGCCGATTGCCTGGACGCACTGGCATCGCATCGGCAGTACCGCAACGCCATGGCGCTCGACGCTGCGATGGAGATGGTCGCGTCCATGTCGGGCTCGGCCTTCGAGCCCCGGATTGTCGAGGTCCTGAAGCGGCGTTACCGGGAACTCGACCTCATGGCGCAGTCGGATTCGATGAACACAGACGAGACAACTCTATCGACCGACGTACGAGTTGAAGCAGGCGAACCGGGGGCGGGATTCGAGCAGCCTGCGCCGATTCCCGGCTCGGCGAACGAGGCGGATTTTCTCACCTCGATTGCCTCCGCGCGCCAGGAAGCGCAGACCATGTTTGAGCTCAGCCAGGATCTCGGCAACTCGCTAAGCCTCGGCGAAACGCTTTCCGTGCTTTCCGTCCGGCTGCGCAAGATGATTCCCTACGATTCGATGGCCGTGTTTCTCCTGAAGAATGGCAGGCTGATTCCGGAGCTGGTGAGTGGCGACAACTTCCGGCTGCTCTCGACGCTGAAAATTGGCCTGGGAGAAGGTCTGTGCGGGTGGGTCGCCGAAAAGCGCAAGCCCATTCTCAATGGCAATCCCGAGGCCGAAGCTGGATATGTGAGCGATCCCGCGAAATTCACCACGCTGCGCTCGACGCTCGCCGTGCCGCTTGAAGGGCTCAATGGCGTGGTCGGAGTGCTGGCCATGTACCGCACCGACCGCGATGCTTTCTCGCCGGATCATCTGCGCATCCTGCTGGCCGTCAGTTCGAAGATCGCCCTGTCGGTCGAAAATGCACTCAAGTATCAGCAGGCCGAGGACTCGGCAACCACGGACTACCTGACTGGACTGCCCAACGCCCGCTCGTTGTTCGTTCATCTGTCTCGCGAACTGGCGCGCTGCCGCCGCACCAGCACAGCGCTCGCCGTGATGGTCTGCGACCTCGACAACTTCAAGCAGATTAACGATCTCTATGGCCACCTCGAAGGCGACAACCTGCTGAAAGATTTCGCGCTCCACCTGAAGGACATCTGCCGAGGCTACGATTACGTCGCCCGCATGGGCGGAGATGAATTCGTCATCGTCGCTCCGGGGCTCAGCCCGGAGGCCTCCAGCGAAAAGGCCAGCCGCCTAAATCAGCTTGCCGTCGAATCGGGCCGAAGGATTGCCGGCCGCAATCTGGTCGGCCTGAGCGTAGGAACGGCGTTCTGTCCGCAGGATGGCTTCGACGTTGAGCGCCTGCTGGCCGAAGCCGACCGCCGCATGTACTCCATGAAACAGGTTCACCACGCCGAGCCTGTCCGGGATGCGAGTCTTCCGCTTTCTCGCGCACGCGGCACGACGGTGAACTAGGAAGCTCCCAATGGTTCTACGAAAAACGTCTCTGCCGAAAATACGGCTGCGGAAAACGCTGCTGTGGAAGATCGCACAGCACCTCGGAGCAATCGCCGCCCTCGTCCTGCTGGGCGGACTGCTTTCGGCCACACTGGTCCGACTGGCTCCCGGTTTCGATGCCGACGAACGCGAACTTGACCCCAGCCTGAGCGTGGAAAGTGTGCGCGCTTTGCGCCAGTCGCGCGCTAGCGAACACAACCTTCTCAGCTTTTACGCTGGCTACCTCCGCGGTGCCGTCCACGGCGAGCTCGGCACTTCTCATGCCCTCGGCCAACCCGTGCAAACTCTTTTGCTCGAGCGCTGGCCCGTCACCGTACGCGTAGCCGGCGTCGGTCTTGTGCTGGCATGGCTGCTGGCCACAGCGCTCGCCTTCACCGCCTGCCTCTGGCGGCGCCCGGCCTATGAAATTCTGGGCACCACCGTTAGCGGCGCTTTCCTCTGCGTTCCGGCGGCGGTTCTGGCCTTGCTTTCCGTAATCCTCAACGCTCCCGGATATCTTGCCATCGCTCTAATCGTATTCCCCAAGATCTACCGCTACACGCGGAACCTGCTCGCCAAGGCCTACACCCTGCCGCACATTGTCGCGGCCCGCGCCCGGGGACTCGGAGAGATCCGCATCCTGGCCTGGCATGTGCTACCCGTAGCCGGTCCGCAGATGATCGCACTCGCCGGCATCACCGTCAGCATTGCTCTCGGCGCAAGCATCCCGGTCGAAGCGTTATGCGGGCTGCCGGGCATTGGTCAACTGGCATGGCAGGCCGCGCTTTCGAGAGACCTTCCCTTGCTCGTAAACCTCACCGTCCTGGTTACACTGGTAACCTTGCTGGCGAACTCTGGGGCCGATGTAATGAACTACATGTTGAGGCCCCATGAACTCTAAACGTGGCATGAACACAGCATGAGCACTGCCCGCACACTGGCGTGTGTCGTGGTGCTCGCGGTCTGCGCGGTGTCGCTGGGCGCGAACTGGCTGGCGCCTGCGGGATACGCCCAGCAATTTCGCGAAGCTCCCAGTGCGCATCCTTCCCATCAGCACCTGCTCGGCACCGACGAAGTTGGCCGCGATCGCTTCGCGCGCATCCTTTACGGCACACGCATCTCGCTGCTGCTCGCTCCCGCAGCCGCTCTGGTCTCCACCGTATTGGCCGCGCTGGTCGGCGGTCTCGCAGGATACCTGGGCGGAATCTGGCTGCGTCTGGCTCGAGGCTTTACCGACTTGTTTCTTTCTCTGCCCTGGCTTTTCCTCCTGATCACGGTGCGCGCGCTCTTGCCGCTGAACGTGTCTCCGCTGACTTCAGTCTTGATTACGTTTCTCATCCTCGGGCTGCTCGGATGGGCCGCATCGGCGCGCGTGCTATCCACCAGCGCCGATGCGCTGCGAAACTCCGACTTCATATTGCAGGCTCGCGCCTCAGGCTTGCACGGTCCAAGGCTCTTCTTGGTTCATGTTCTGCCCAACCTGAAGCCGGTTCTGTACGCTCAGTTCTGGATATCGATTCCAGTTTTTATCCTGAGCGAAGCCAATCTCGGCATCCTGGGCCTGGGCGTTGCCGAACCGCTGCCTTCCTGGGGAAGTCTTTTGCGCGAACTGGAAGGGCTGATCTCGTTTCGCGAAGAACCGTGGCGCCTGGTGCCTTTACTGCTGCTGATCGTTGTCCTGACGTCGTTTCAACTGCTCTTGTCCAACGAGGAGGTGACCGCATGACCGGCCGCCGCGCATGTTTACGACTTCTGTTCTGTGTCGCTGTTGTCTCTCTTGCTCTTGCTCTCATATCCGGCCCGGCTTTCGCGCAAAACGGCGGCGAGTTGCGTTTCTGTCTGCGTTCCGAGCCGAAGACTTTCGACCCAGCGCTGGTTGATGACGATGCTTCCCTTTCGATCCGCTATCTGACGGGCGGCGTTCTCGTACGGGCCAACCGCAAAACGCAAGACCTCGAACCTGAGCTGGCAGAATCGTGGAGAGTATCGAACGACAGCAAGCAGATCACTTTCAAACTCCGCCACGGCATCACGTTTTCCGACGGCAGCCCGTTTTCCTCCGAGGATGTTGCCTTCACCATGCAACGGCTCATGGATCCCGCGCTGCACTCCTCGACGGGAGACGCGTTCCGTTCCGGGAGCGGCGCCGTCAGCAGCAAAATCATTGCGCCGGACCAAGTCTCCATTATTTTCCCCGCGCCTCTGGCCGGACTCGAGCGCCTTTTCGATCAGGTCGCGATCATGTCCGCGCATTCTCCGAAGAAGGAAGCGGCCGTGCTCGGACCGTTCATGGTTGCGGATTACAAAGCGGGATCGAGCGTTCTCCTGCGCCGCAACCCCAATTACTGGAAAAAAGATACCCAGGGACGCCGCTTGCCCTATCTCGATTCCATACGGCTCGACATTCAATCGAATCGCGACGTTGAAATGCTGCGCTTCAAGCGCGGCGAACTGGACCTGATTAACGTCATCGACAGCGATTACTTCGACCGCCTGGCCGCCAGTGCACCGGGACTGGCACACGATGCCGGGGCTTCGCTCGATTCCGAGTTCATGTGGTTTAACCAGGTGGCCAGCGCTCCCATTCCTGAGTACAAACGCGCATGGTTCCGCTCCACCAATTTCCGGCGCGCGATCTCCCAGGCCATCAACCGTGACGATCTGAGCCGGGTGGTCTATAACGGTCACGCCCAGCCCGCCGTCGGCCCGGTTTCGCCCACCAATAAATTCTGGTTTGACAGCAAGCTCAAGGCTGAACCGTATCGCCCCGATGCCGCGCTGCTACGCCTGCAAGCCGACGGCTTCCACCTGCAGAACGGGGCGCTATTCGATAAGGGGGGCAACGCCGTTGAGTTTTCCATCGTCACCAATGCAGGTCATAAACCGAGAGAACGCACGGCCGTCATGATTCAGCAGGATCTCGGGAAGCTCGGCATCAAGGTCAACGTGGTCACGCTCGACTTCCCCTCGCTCATCGAGCGCATTTCGCAGAAATTCAATTACGAAGCTGCGATGCTTGGTTTCCGCAACGTCGACCTCGATCCTAATGGCCAAATGAACATCTGGCTAAGTTCGGCCGAAAATCACGCCTGGAATCCACAGCAGAAATTTCCGGAAACCGCGTGGGAAGCCGAGGTTGACGGGTTGATGCGCGCACAAGCGTCCACCGCCGATGCGAAGAAACGCAAAGAGAGTTTCGATCGCGTGCAGGAAATCGCCGCCGAACAGGTGCCATTCATTTACCTGGTCAATCAGAATGCGCTGTCCGCCGTATCCAGCGCGGTCGCAGGCGCCAATCCCGGAATCCTCTCCCCGCAGACATTCTGGAACGCCGAACGGCTCACCCTGAACCCATCCACGCGGGCGAGCCGATAACCGAGTCAATTATTATGACAACGCTAACGCCGGATTCCTCGCGCAGCCTGCTCTCCGCGCAGGTAACCGTCCGTTATCCCGGTAAAGCTCCGGTGCTCCGCGGCATCTCGCTCGAAATCGCCCGCGGTGAAGTTGTCGGCTTGGTCGGCCAGAGTGGTTCGGGCAAGAGCACGCTGGCCATGGCTATCCTCGGATTACTCGGCCGCCAGCGCGCCATCGTAGAAGGCAACATCTTCTTTCAGGGCGTCGACCTGCTCACCATGCGCGAACGCGAATTGCGCGGCCTTCGCGGACGTGCCCTGAGCCTCGTGCTCCAGAGTCCCTTGGCATCGCTCAATCCCGCGCTGCAAATCCGCACGCAACTCAAGGAAGCATGGCGCGCGCACAGCGACAGCAATGCGACAAACGAAGACTGCGACCTCGCTATCCAATCCGCCTTGAAGGGCGTGAGCCTGCCAAGCGACAAGGATGATCCGGATTTCCTGCGAAAGCGCGCTTCTCAACTCAGCGTCGGCCAGGCGCAACGCGTGCTCATCGCCATGGCCATCATGCACCGCCCCGCGCTCTTGATTGCCGATGAAGCGACCAGCGCGCTCGACGTGATCACGCAATCCGAAATCCTGGAGCTGTTTGCCCGCCTGAATCGCGAGACCGGCATGTCGATTCTCTACATCTCGCACGATCTGCCGTCGGTTGCCGGAATCTGCCAGCGCATCGCCATTCTGCACGAGGGCCAAATTGTCGAGTGCGGGCCGACTGAACAGATTTTCACTGCGCCCGTCCACCCCTATACGCGCCGACTGATGCAGGCGCTGCCCCAGCTACCTGCCCGCCGCGAAGCACCAGCAAAAGCGCAAGCTGCCACCATGGACTGAACACCTGCTAGCGCTTCGGGAAGTACAAATCGGCCACGCTTGTGGCGAGTGCGGGGGCGTCGACCTCGGCGCGATTCGACAGGACTATCACGGTAAGGTGGTCATCGGGAAAGCGCTGAATGGCGTTCCGGAATCCCACCGTCTCGCCATAGTGAGAGTATCGGCGATGCCCGCGGTACGGATCGAGAAACCATCCGAAGCCATAGAGCGACGCGACACTGCCGTCCGGTTGCTGCAAAGGAGCGCTGTTCGCGGCGGTTGCCGCCGTCAATGCCGGCTCCGTCTCTTTTGCGGTGAGGAGCGAATGATCGGCCAGTGCGCGATCCCATTTCTCAAGATCGTCGAGCGAGGTATAGACGCCGCCGTCGCCCAGGGTGGCCGAAGTCGAACTTTGATCCGTCTCACTCCATGTGGCCGTAGTTCTGGTGTGCCCGTAGGCTCGATGCGTGACTTCGTTCCTGCCCTTCTCGTAAGCGATCGTGCCCGTCATGCTTAGCGGAGTGAAAATTCGCTGGTGCAAAAAGTCACCGAATTTCATCCCCGACTGTTTCTCCACGACCATGGCCAGTAGCACATAGCCCGAATTGCTGTATTCCCAACGCGTGCCGGGAATAAACTTCGTGCCTGTCTGCTGCTTCAGCAAGTCGAGCACACCAGCGTCTCTTATCTGTGGGATTTTGTCGTCGGATATACCCGCATACTGCTTCGCCATGATGTCTTCGTAATCGAGCAGGCCAGAGGTGTGGTTCAGCAACTGGCGGATGGTGATCGCTTTCCCATAAGCGGGGAAGTCCGGAAAGACATCGGTGAGATGATCTTCGTAATGCAGCTTGCCATCGTGCACCAGCAGCATCACTGCCATGGCCGTGAATTGCTTAGTGAGTGATGCCAGCCGAAAGTTTGTTTCCGGACCGATCTTCCGCAACGTTGGCAGATCGGTTACCCCATAGCCCTTGCGAAATACCGGCTGGCCATCCTTGATCACCAAAACCGCGCAGCCGGGATCGTTCGCGCTGACGAATTTCGAGAACAAACTGTCGATCGCGGAAGCTGAAACCTGGGCAGGCGCTGCGTTGGACCACGAGAGAAGCGCCATCAGCACCACGAATCCGCCGATATTGGCGCCGAGACGCATCATGCCTTGGCCAGTTGCTCCACAACTTCCGGAAGTTCCGCGGCATGCCACGCGTCGAAGCCTCCC
>Ga0182019_10001082_pt1 | contig 13665 bp, 12 predicted proteins | sample 812E2MmetaG_FD_120483 | JGI IMG/M metagenome (GOLD analysis project Ga0182019, IMG submission 120483) | Permafrost microbial communities from Stordalen Mire, Sweden - 812E2M metaG | ecosystem: Environmental > Terrestrial > Soil > Wetlands > Permafrost | place: Sweden: Stordalen | collected...
AACTAGGTAATCAACAGGGTCAATTTTTTCTTCATTACTAAAATTTTCAAAGCCCACCCAAGCTCTGCCTGATCTAATTCTGAGCCGCCCATTATGTCTAAGAATAAAATCTTTCAAATAATAAAGACCATTCCCATTTCTCCCAATGGCACCCTGTGCTTTATGGGTAGCCTGGTCAATCAATAAGGAATCTATAACCATCTCTGGCTTGGTAAAGTAAGTTAGCAAAAAAGCATCTTCTTCTTTAGAGTAATCTTTCCCGTTTAGTAATTCCTTTTTATTGTTAAACGTCTCTCTTAATGATGTTGGGATACCTTTTCCGTTGTCGCAGATTACTAGAATTACATTCTTACTATCAGTTTTCATTGCAACATTAGTAAAAGTATTTTTCCCATGTATGAAAGAGTTCATTAGGCCTTCCTTGACCACTGCATCAACAAATTGAGTTGTTTCATTATCAGTCCAACCACAATAATTCCTTATAGTTACCCATGCTATACCCTTAAAATTTGTTATATATTTTAAAATGTCATTCCAATAGTTACCTGATTTTATAGATTCTATTTCAAGTAAATTATATGGTAATACATGTTCCTCACCTCGATCATCAATCGTTTTTCTACTTTCAGGAGGAATTGGTTTATAGAAAGATTCAGTAGGATGAATATATTTTAATTGATCAATATCCAACAAATTAACTGGGGAATCTACACACTCCTTTAAAGCATTAAAAAATTTCCATGTGTTTAAATAAGCCCAAATTAACTTACCACTGTGTTTTTCCGGATCAGGAAAAATTATTCTAATGTCATTTTCGCAAGTTTTTAGTCTATTTAAGTAAGATATAAACCAAAGCGCAGCATCTAATTCTATCCAGTTAATTTCTGAAAGATCAATAGTCACCGTTGTTCTTATTGGTTCTTCAAGAATTTTTATTTTAAGAATTTCATCAAAATGTTTCTGTTTAAGTTCTTTATCAATTTTGATGATGACCTGTTTTTCATCTATCACATTAATACTTACCATAATGCTTTAGAATTGAGAGATTAAATTTAAAACAGTATTTTTTATATCTTTTGATTCATAAATTGCTCGCCCTACAATAGCGTGCCAGTTTGCTCCTGCAGCAATTGCAGCTTCTGAAATGTTGCCACCCTGAGAAACAAATCCAGGGGAATAAAATATTGGAAAAACACCCAAGTTTACTAAAAGGCTCTTTATTTTAATTATAATATCTGGTTTATTGCCTGGAACTACAAAATCGATTACCCCATTTTTAGCGGAAAGAGTGTACATTTCTACAGGTGCATCGTCAGTAATATAACCACCATCCGAACTTACAAAACCTTTATGTGTCATATAACCACCACTAATAATCGGCAATCCTATCTCATTTGCATAATTAATCCAAGCTAATTGTGCAACCGGTCCAGATAACGGGAAAATAATTAAAGCATCTATACCCGATTCTTTTAATACTCTAATAAAATCTTTACCAGTATCAGGTATATCAGTTCCAGCCTTTTGATGATCATAAATTAAAGGCTTGTCTGTATATTTTCTAGCAATTTCTACTATTTTCGGTATACTATATTTGAGACCGAGGACGGCGCTAATTTTGTATGCTCCAATTTTAGAAATGCTTTGTGTTTCTCGTACAATCTCTTCAAAACGTGATAATTCAGTAACATCACAAGCAGGAATTATGCTTTGAGGAACCTTGATAATAAGATTTGCCATTTGTTGTTGGTTACAGTATTACAAAAATAGAATATCTTTTGGATATATTAAATCAAACAGAATAAACAATTTTACAAATTAATTGTAAAATATTTCTGACACTTATTCCATTTGTCGTCCGTGAAGTGAACTTGTTGTCCACTTACTTGAATTCTTCCATCCAGTTGCAATCTTGGCACTTCACAAAATAGTATATATCATCTATAAGGTGATAAGCAGAATCCTCACTCCATACAAGCTTTTCTGACCCGCATGAAGGGCAAAACGCCCATGGACGAGAAATGTCTGTTGTCCTTACTGCTTTATTTGCTCCCTGAATAAGTGCCTTCATAAAGAGTGGTTCAGGGGATGAATCGTATATTTCACTGTAAGGCATCACTTCCGTAATTGTCCACCAAATATCAAGCAGGTTTTGAAGTTTATCAAGATCCAATGCCCATGAAGCCACCCGAATACTGAGTGTCTCCCCGTTTCGCTCAGAGCTCTCGCAGGGTACAACTAAGGTCAGCCCTTTGGCTCTTAAGGTGCTCAACAATCTGTACTCAAGCCAATCACATAATTGTGAGTATATAATCGGAGTCCCGTTAGGTAATTTCCCTGAAGCTTGTAGCACAATGACATTAACGGAGAAGCCTATTATGAGTGGTTCAGAAATTGGAAGAACATTATCGCTTTTTTGAATTGGAAGCAAACGAATCACTTCTTCCCTTGAAAGCAGCCCTCTTTCAATTCGATCTGCAATAGTCAAGAGTATTCGCTCATTCGTGGACTGGACAGTTATCCTTTCCATCTCTTCTTTGACACGAGAAAGTCTGTCCCGTGCAAGTTCAATGTAGTAACGCATGGAAGAATCGGAGAATACAAGATCAGACTTACGTCGATTGCATTGGTTGTGAGTAGGAACTAAATTATCTAGTGAGTGTAGATCAAAATCAGTAGGTAATCCGAGATGGGAGATTATTGATTGGAATTTGTTAATATCATTTAGAAGCGATTCAGGAAGTAGGTGATCAATTTCGAGTTCAACAAAGGTAATTGGTATCTGACAATAGAAACAGCGGCATTCGTATGCTCTCCATAAGCCTGCTCTTATTCGTACACTAATTTCTTGAGTACTCATTTTGAGATTCAGATTTTATTACTGTTTTTTTTCATAATTTTTTCAACTTCACAGATATTTTTTTGCGCTTCACTGAAATATTCAGTTTTTAATTCAATCCCAATATATTTTCTCTTGTGTAATAGAGCGGCAACTGCTGTTGTTCCGGAACCAAGAAAAGGATCAAGCACAGCATCATTTTCCTTTGAGAAAAGTCTTATAAACCAAGTCGGAAGTTCAAGTGGAAAAATTGCACTATGGTTTTTATGGGAGGTATCGGCAGCTGTTTCTACGACATTTCCTAGATATAACCTATGTTCTTCTTCAAAAACAAGAACATTATGAGGGTATACTTTTTTCTTATTAAGCCAATTTGACACATTTCTGCCGAGATGTGTATTGTTTTTTGAAATATGCCTTATAAAATCGTTTTCGCTCATGGATTTAAATCTTTTTTCGGCCCAGTCACCAATTGGAACTTTTACAGCATCTTGATACATGGCAAAATCTTTCTTTTTGGTGAAATGTAAACAACGCTCCCAAGAATCTCTGAATCGGTTGGGCCATTTACCAGGGAAAGAATTTTTCTTGTACCAACAATATTCTTCAATCCAAAACCAACCCTGTTTTTTCATCTCAAGAATCAATTCCAACACGTATGTTTCTCTTTCTCCATTACTTGGATGTTCTTTGATATTAAGAATAAATGAACCATTGTCTTTCAGAATTCTTATCAGTTGGTCAGATATAGGCAAAAACCATTCAACGTACTTATCCGAGTTGACCCCTTGGTATGAGTTCTTTCTCTTATCTGCGTATGGAGGAGAGGTTACAATTAAGTTTATACTCTTGTCCGGGAAAAGACTTTTGTCTGCCAACAAAATGCTGCAATCTCCTTTATAAATTATATTTAGTTCTTTCGGTTTCATTCAATTTCACTAACAAGGTATTTATTAACTTCCATTGATAAAAAAGCATGTTTGGGAATAACAAATCCGGGATTTTGAATCATTATTGGAATAGATTCACTTGGATTGTTTTCTTTAAAGTTTTTCATCATATAAATCCAATACTTATTCTTTTTCTTACGAGCAACTTCGATTTCATTGTTCGTCCAATAAAATCGAATCTCATCTCCGGTTGAGGCTTTTACTTCAATGAATCTATTTGGGAATATGTCGTCATTTGTTCCATCAAAAGATTCAACATCGTATCCAGCAGCTGTGTTTATGGTACTAATTCTTTTTACCAGCTCTGCTTGAATAACTTTCCCCATTTTAATCAATCTTTTTTGCTCAAAGTAAACTACTGCTTGCTCAGCTTTTGCACCAAGCTTGTTATTCTCTATCAACATTTTTTCAAGCTGCTGTTCGGTAATTGCTTTACTATCAGCGGTCAACTGATAAACAAGTTCTGAATACTTCTTATCAACTTGAATTACAAATTCTCCATCCCTCAATATTCCTAAATATTTAAATAAATGAACAGTTGCGTTTAGAGCTATTGGTATAGAAGTATCAATTGTTGAAAGCTCATAAATTGCAGTCGCTTGATTAACTGAAAAAAACTCAAACAGACTCCTTGCATGCATGCTCCATGCACCTTTGAAAACAATTCTCTCTGAAATGATCTGTTTTTGAGCTTCATTTATTTCAAAATACTTTTCACGATTAGCGCTTAGAAATCTATGTCCCAGCATTGAAAGCGAAACATTAGTGTTCTTTGTTGAAATAAGGCCGCTAAATTTACAGTGATTTAAGACGGATTCATATTCACCTCTGACTCCTCCAAAAACAACGGACTTACATTGAACGATTAGTGATTCAATAGAACAAGAATCTTCAGAAGGTGTTAAATCTGCTAGAGAAATTAAAACCTTATTAAAGAAATTCAACATGTTAGTTTCTGGTAGATCCATTCCTGTTTCTCGTCAATCTAGTCTTGTACTTAAAAATTTCTGAACGTCTTTTACTGTCGCATTAAAGTCTTCAGTTTCTTCATTTTCATTTTCAAGTTCCGGCCCTTCAATGTCAAAATCACCTATGGGAATTTCATCTTCTAATACCCTTATCATGGTTGAATGTTTCTCAATTAAACGATTGTCAATTGTTTCATCAATTGTGTCCTTAGCAATTAGAATGTGATAGTTTGCTTGTTTAGGTGTTATACTGATTCGGTCTATTCTATCCATTGATTGAATAAACTGACCACAATTAAAACTTCTATCCAGATAAATTGCATCATGGCAAACTTCTTGAAGAGAAATTGATTCAGCACATGCAGCCGGATTGGCAATTAATAAAGATGGTTTGTCAATAGTCTTAAACTCATGAATTCTTCTTTCACGATTGTCTAAATCCTCATTATCATCTTTTGGAATTGCTCCATGAATTGTATAATAGTTTATCCCTGATAAACTTTTTTCAAGCATTAATATATTGTGAATAAAAGTAGTCCACAATAATACTTTTTTACCTTCAGCTAAAAGCTTTTTCGCCAATTCAAGTGCGACTTCAAACTTTCTTGGAACTTCAAACTGAGAATACTTTTCTATAAGTTCCACAAGCGAAGTCCCATCGGTAGTCAAAGGAGGAATTTCAAACTCTTGTGAATACTGACAGAGTAAGGTTGGGTTAGATGCTGCTTGAAGCAACCTAACCATTTTTGCTTTCCTCCACTGTTTAAGCTTTTGTCTATCATCTGTTTGTAATTTTAATTCGGAAAGCAATCTAATTGATAAAGCATTGTAGATTTGCGCTTGAATTGGTTTAAGAGAATATTCTTTTTTGTATATATTGGGTATCGGCAGATTTAAGTCCGATTTCTTAACTCTGTAAAAAAATGGCCTAATTTCTTTTTTAATTTCTTCTTGTTGAGTTATATCGTCACAACGATTTTTGTATGAGTTCCGGTCTCCTAATAATTGTTTCCCGGGCCATAAAAAAGTCATTTGTGACCATAGATCTGTATAGCCATTAGGCATTGGAGTTCCTGAAAGGATAACACGCCTTGTTACATGTGGTGAGATGGTAAGTAATGCATTTGACCATACACCACCATCAAATCTTTTAATATTGTGTGATTCATCAATCACCATTAAAACTTTGTACTTATCACATAACTCAATTATTGAAGTGATATCGTTTGCTGCTGTTTGATAATGGCATAGGAATAACTCGTATTGGTCAGATTGGTAATAATAGGATTGTCTCTTCGGTCCAACCAATCTAGCTGAATCTAGTTTACTTCCAAAACATTTTTCAGATTCTTCTTCCCAGGGGGAAAAACTACTAAACGGTCCAACCACAAAAATCTTATCTACTATTTTCTGTTGTTTAAGTTTGTCGAAGTAAGCATATACCATTGTTGTTTTGCCACTTCCAGGAACTGAAAAATTTGCACCATGTTTAACTTGAAGAAAATGAGAAAGTCCCTTTACTTGATAGGACTTCAACTCTCTTTGAAGAGAAATTGATTTAGAAAGGTAGGGTTTTTTAATAAGATTCCCCTTTGCTTCATCGAATTCCGATTCTTGGTTTTGAATATTAGTAATTAAGTCAGCAACTTGTTGGTCCGTCGTAAACGCAACATCTTCCTCTTTCAAATAGTTAACAATTTCTTTTATTGCATTTTGAAACTCATTTTTCTCTGAAAAGTGATAGCAATCATTTTCTTCATCAACTTCAAAACCTAGTGATATATTGAAGAAAGCACGATGGTTCCAATTGAAAATGTCTTTCGCTTTATCTTCAATAACCAAATAATTGTTTTTTACAAAGATGTTTATCATAACATGCCAAGGTCAATTTTCATATCCCTAATCAATTTATCCAGAGCTTTAAGTTTTGTTTTTACATCAGCATCAGATTTAAAATGTTTCCCTTTTCTGTCTATTCCATTAAGCGCTGAAATCGCTCTATCAATTAGTTTCCCGGGTTTTAATTCGTCTTCTCTGTTTTTCTTTACATCACATGCAGTGTCTAGATTGTCAACTAATTTTTCAATTGGTATTTGCCGTATGTCCTTGTATTTCTCGAAAGTGTCTGTTAAAGCATCTGATGCTTTCTGATCCTGTAAAATTTTACAAATATTTCTCACATCATAGTGAGAGATACTTATTGAATCAGGTTTCGTTATTCTAGCTCTCAAAAAAAGAAAAACTATTTCGAGTTTTTTCATTAGTTCTTTCTTAGGAGCTCCGCTGTCCTTTAGTTTCTTAACTAAACCTTTTTGTATATCGATAAAATGTTCTGACAACTGAAACCTTTTTATTACTCCATAATTTTTGGGCTGTCCAAGAAATTGAAGGAAAATATCAATTAAGCCTAATCTCTCTAGGTCAGTTCTTACTTGTTCTTCAGACCAACCATACATTGATGCTGCAATTTCAGAATGGGAAAGACCTGCTTTGTGTCCCTCGAAAATCATTAACAGATTGTTTACCGGACCATATTCGGCAACTTTTTCTTTTGATAACTGAAGTCCTGCTTCAATTTTCCATAAGTCCTTCTCTGAAATGTCCTCAGGTAATCTAATTACCCATAACTCATCCCATTTTGAAGGACTTTCAATGTGTAACTCTTCTATTGTAGCCATCCTACGATTACCATTAACAACAATCCCATCGTGAGTAATAGCAGCGACCTCCCTTTGTTCACCTAATTGTTTTAAATCATAGTATAATTTCTCTGCTTCAATTTTATCTTGAAGCAAAAGCTCTTTTATTTTTTTTACATCTTCCTTATCTTCAGGATCTAGCGTTCTTCCTATTTGAGTTTCAAATTCTTGAATCTCTAAATTGAACCTTCTGTTCTCATGGTTGTATTGCAACAGATTTAATGGTAGCATATAAGAATAAAGAAATTCAATTTTACCTTTAATTTCTACCTTCTGTTTCCCTTTGATACATGACGTCTTATGTGAGTCAATGTAAGCATCAATCTGTTCTGCTCTTTTACTATGTATTGCCATGTTCCAGAGGTTTTAGTTAATGTTTCAAAGATAGGTATAATTGTGATTTATAGACAATATCATTAGGTCCATTGGCTCTTTTGGCTTTGCCAGAGTTTTAGCCAGTGCGATTAGCGGCAAAGACAAATGTGCCAATGTTACATGTGCAATTTTAAAATTTTTGCGCGCAGGCAAAGTCCCGATAAAAGGCACAAAATTTTCTTGTCATGGTAAGAGTGTCTTGGAAGGAGGAATTAGTCCTGTTGTCATCAGTAGAAAACTGCTAAGTATTAATCGGCTGGCCCATAACGGCCCGGCGGTTTAATGAGTTGGCGTCCGTGTCGAGGTGCCGTGTTTTTTGCCAGTCCCGGTAAATGGACGATAAGTTTCTTGTCACGATAAAACTGTCTTGACGGTACCAAGTCCGGGTGACGGGTGTGAGTTTTGGGTCAAGATGAAATAGTCCAGATGGCGAGCAAAAAATAAGGCACCAGCGCGTCGGCCGGCAGCCCTATTGACTTTGTCTCGGCAGCAGGATTAGTCCAGGTGCAACAAGATTTTATAAGTGGGTTGATGTTTACTCGCATAGACTTTGGGGGCGATTACGAGTCTGTCCGGGCTGCCGAAGCCAATTAATTAAACCGTCCGTGTTAGGTTTAGGATAATTTTAAAACTGTAAAGATGTAAGGGAATTTTGTTCATTCGTATTTATCTCGTTATTCTGGCGGGTCGCGCTGCCAGGCTCTTTTGCAGCTTTTGGTTTTAGCGTGGACTTGCGAGAGCTGCAAAAGTGCCTGACAGAGTTGAGGGTGTCTCAGTTAGTCTCTTTTGAGTTTTAATTCATCTATTTTGGAGGTTTTAACTAAAATCTCTTTATTAGATATAAATTTAAGAGTCCCTGTACCAAGAATATCATTTCCTAGGATATGCCAATTTATGTCATCTGTATTACTTAGGTGTATTTGACCATTTGATATACTCTCACCTACAGAATATTCAATTGAATAATCATCACTTTTTCCTGGAGCACTAATTAGAATCATTTTAATACTTCCATCAGAGTTTTTCCATGCTCCTTCAGGTTTTAATTTCATATTTATGTTTTTTAGTTAACGATAGATCACTTATTTATTAATTATATTTTTAAATGAAGTGGTTAACTTATTTGTCTTTAATACAACGAACCGATTCACCAAACTGTTTAGGGCTGCGGGGTCTCATAACAATGTTGGAATTGAAGGACAACACCATGGACCCTGCATAAGTAGCATCGATTTCCGTAGCCGACCACCACCAACCTTCGGGACCAGGAGTGACGAATGAGGCATTTGTAATTTCGGATTCAGTGTTGGTACGGGGGCCTACTGGAAGGGCCGAAAAACCGCTGCTGTTGTTACTCGCCGGGTCATTACCTGGTGTTCCGACATCATAATATGTATTCCAGCCGCTTATAGTTGCCAATGATTTAGCAATATCATCGCCACTACCTTGGTATCCATAACCATTGTTGGTTAGATAATCGGTTAAAGTTGTCCATTCGGCATCTATGGGTACATGCCAGCCAGAGGGGCAAAGTTTTCCTGTGTTTACAGTGTACCAGTTGTACAAAGCTCCATAAGTAGCTTTATAGTTAGTTGGATCATTGTTGTACCAACAATAGCCGGGGGATGTAAGGTAGCACCATGTTGGGCCATTATAACCATAGGTAACGTTGGGTATAGGGTCGCCATTGGAGTAGCTGGTTACTCTTAAGTTCTCTTTCATCCATGCCTGAGTGCCTATAACAATTACATTATAGCTGTTCCCATCAATATCAGTCAATGTAGTTGGTATTTTGGGTTCATCTTTTTTGCATTCTGTCAAACAGACAAAAATGATAAGCAACAACAATGCATTTAAGATTTTTGAATTTATAATTTTCATAATTCTGAGATTTATTTTGAGCATCAAATTTACTTATGTTATTTTATTAAATATCAAAGACACAGAACTATTAGGGATGTAACCTGGTGTGGTGGAAATACACCCGTCATTTGCATCGTGACAAACAAATTGCATAAAATCGATTGATAAGCGTTCATGCTTTATTAATCAAAATGGAAAAGGTTATCTTTTATTGAGTACGTTGCTGTCGAGAAGTATCAGATTCGACTTTTACAAAGTGGCATTTTTCTGTCTTTGTGGCTCCCGGATTGAAAGGAATTAGAACTAGGTCATGCTCTGAAAAATGATTTAAATACCATGTACCCAAAGAACTTGAAATTGCTAGTTCTGTATCTGTTGGTTTCCCAAATCTTATTTCGACTTCATCATGTTCAAAAGTCTCATTCTTTATTGACATTGGCGGGATAAAATCGACATGATATTTGGGGAATACTTTTTCAATAATATTTATTTTATAACCTTTTTTTTTGTTTTCCCAGCTGCCCTCTAGATGCTTTTTTAATAAATCTCGTTGTGGTATCATATTCTATATTAATTTAAGTAGTAATACTTTCTTTGACCAAGATAAAATCTGATTCAATAAGTCTCATTTGATAATATTTTGGGCAATAGCCATTACAATTTAGTAATTTACTAATCGAATTTATTTGTTCTTTCTGACACTTACACCCAAAAATTACCTCATTTAAGCTGCTTTTATTAAAAGAAATCGCTCCAATATATTGACCTTCTGATCTTTCTTTGACAATACGAACTTCATCTTCATATTTCCAGATTTTATGTTTTGTCCCAAGAGCAAATTGAGTCAATTGAGTTCTTCTTAAATCATAATCTAGGCGATACTTAATATAATTGAACTTTGGAAGGTGTTTTTTATAATTTACTTTAAAAGGGGTTGAAAAAGCTCGTTTATCCATATTTATGTTAAACTTTAAACATAAACCTTTATGCTTTTCGGCATAATGGGACCACATTAATATTGAATTGTCATTTTGACTGAAACAACAAATTCCATAGTCGTTCATACAACTTGCTAATTCTTGATTTATGATATCCGTGAAGCTTTGTGGATCATTGAAGTAATATTTAGTTTTTTCTAATAGGTCTTTTTCGGTGAGTAATGAGGGTTTATTTGGTGTATTCTGATATGCCTTAATTAGAAATTTATAAATTTCTTTAAAACTATATTTTTGAATATCAAGTTTTATGTTACAGTCGTAAGGGTCATTAAATGAAGAGGGAGTAGAGAACCAGAGATAGTTTTCCATTAATGATGTTATTAAATTACTATCTATTGAAAAATATCGACAAAGATGACTGCTTATTTTTCCATTTGGCAGTGTAATTTGCTGCATTATTAAAAATTTAAAGTTATAGAATCATTGTCAAATAGTATGTCCGGGTAGGCAAAAAAGCATGTGTTTGGCAGCAGCGTAGGCCGTCGCGGTGGCAGGCTGCCAAACTCTTGCTTGCGCGTTGGCTATCACGGTATTGCACCGAAATCTTAAACCTAACGGCCCGGCGGTTTAATTAGTTGCCGTCCGTGACAGGGTGCCTTGTTTTTTGCCAGTCCCGGTAGACGGTAGCGAACTTCGGGTCACGATGGAGTTGCGAAACGGTACCAAGTCCCGATAGATGGATGTGAGTTTTGTGTCATGATAAAATAGTCTAAATGGCGAGCAAAAAACAAGGCACCAGAGCGTCGGCCCGCAGCCCAATTGACTTTGTCTCGGCAGCAGGATTAGTCCCGGTGCCACAGGATTTGATAAGTTGAACTGAGTTTAATCGCATAGACTTTGGGGCTGACTACGAAGCTGTCCGGGCTGCGGAAGGCAATTAATTAAACCGTCCGAGTTAGCACAAGTATTTTTTACAAAGCTTATAATCATGGTTTTGAATGGAGAACCTATAAAAAAATATTACTTTTCCCCAAATTGCAGTCTTGGCATAGTGTCTGCAAATTAGAAATTTCGGTCTTGCCTCCTTTACTCCAAGGTTTAATATGGTCAATGTGTAGAATAACTTTTTGATTCTTGGCAGGACTTGCACCACATTGAACACAAGAAAAATTATCTCTTTTTAAAACTTGAAATCGTAACCGTAATGAAGGGTCTCTACTCGATTTTGTACCGGCAATTTGTGTGACCTCTATAGCAATGATAGAAGTTTCTTTAACATTTGCATATTCTACAAATTCCTTAATGGCAGTGGTCCATGAATTAAATCGTCTCCGATATGCACTTGACGAGATTTCAGAAATAGAGGTATTCATATCCCGACGTGTAGGCTGTGAACCTTTCTGCTGCCAAATATTTAGAATATTTTCAAATAGATTTTCATCAGAATAATTAATGATGTTGGATAGTTTTATTCCGGCTTTTAGTAACGCATTATTCCAAGAGCCAAAATGCCTTATATAAGTTGAACAGTCATATTTACCGTTAACAGCATAAAGTTTTTGAGATAATTTGTCGGAGTTCAAGTTTTTTATAACTAGTTGCAAATCTTCAATTAGCTCTTCCGAAGTTTTCGGTGCATTTTTAGGCGGTGAGTAATGAAAATTATTCATATTCTAATTTTAACAATTGTTAATTTAAAAAGCAATAATTTAATTAATAATTTATCATGATTTTCAGGTTTTGGCTGTGGATTTGAAAACTCTTTATATTTTAAAATCAATTACCATTGAGCATTGTAGATTTAAATGCATAATCCACGTGGTCAGAAAATTTAAGAACTCTGGAGAAGCAACTGTATCAAACTTGCCGTAATCATTAAAATATATTCCAAAACTAGTGGATTCAAATGTCGAATGAGCTAAAGCATTCCGTAGATGACGAACATAATCACATCGAAATAACTTTTTACCTATCTGAGAAATTGGTTTCTGATTAATTGCGGTTTGATTTATCATTTTAATTAATGGTCCCTCTTTCATATATACTAAGGAAATGTAGAGTCTGAAAATTAGTGACCCTTGAACTTTTAATAATTTTTTAGTTACATCAGATAGAGGACCAGGTATCGGTATTTCGTAACCAAATTCTTTTTGCAAGTTTGGATCAAGCATGTATGCAAGATAATGCCAAAAAATTCCATTCGTTAAGTGGTCTTTATCAGATTTAGTGCAATTGATTATTGAGTCATCGATTTCCTTCATGAAATTGGAATCACCTAAGAGATTCGCAACTTTTTCAACTAGATCTTTGCATTCTTTAAATTTATTTACTGCATCTGAATCATTACAAATTCGATCTATGAGATTTATATCGTCAACATTAATTGCTGATGGAAAAAGCTCACTTATATTTAAGTTTTCTGGTGGTCCTTCATTGACCATTCCAAATGTTTTATAATACTTTCTTAAAGAATTACCAATTATATCAGAAGACATATCTATTCTATTAATTGTTAGCACAAGTTTTTATGCTGGAATTGTCCTGAATTGGCCGGCAAATGAATTTACTAAAGTATAAGAAATTGTCATGTTAAGTAAAATTTTCAAGAACCAGGGTGAGCGAGGCATAGTCCAGATAGATGTTAAAATGGTATAAAGGATATTGAATTTTAATAAGTAGCGGCGCGTGGCCAATTCATTGATTCTGAGTGCTATTTGTGCTAACGGCCCGGCGGTTTAATTAGGTGCCGTCTGTGTCGCGGTGCCGAGTATTTTGTCAGTCCTGGTAGATGGACGAGCACCCACTGGTCACGATGAAGCTGTCTTGACGGTACCAAGTCCCGATAAATGAACGTGAGCTGTCATGTCATGATGAAATAGTCCAGATGGCGAGCAAAAAACGAGGCACCAGCGCGTCGGCCGACAGCGCCAGCGATTCTGTCCCGGGCGATGAAACTGTCTGGGTGCCACTGGATTTAATAAATGGTCTAAAAATTAGGGGCATAAATTTGAGGATTGACTGAGAAGCTGTCCT
>Ga0182019_10001083_pt1 | contig 13661 bp, 8 predicted proteins | sample 812E2MmetaG_FD_120483 | JGI IMG/M metagenome (GOLD analysis project Ga0182019, IMG submission 120483) | Permafrost microbial communities from Stordalen Mire, Sweden - 812E2M metaG | ecosystem: Environmental > Terrestrial > Soil > Wetlands > Permafrost | place: Sweden: Stordalen | collected...
ACAGAGCGGGGAAGAGGTCGGAAGAGAAGAAGGGGTTCGGACAGAAAGCCCACCCACCATTTCTTCTCTTCCGCGCTCTGTGACCTCTGTGCTCTCTGTGCGAAATAGCTGACTTTGATCTACGGCTACCAATGCCGAAGCACGCTGTCGCGCAGGCCGGCGACCACATGCGCGAGGGTCGCCTCCTCGATGGCGGTCGTGTGTCGGCTCTCGTCCACCACCGCGGACGCTCGGCCAATATCCTCGCGCCGCAGGTGAAAGCCGTCGAGAGACGCCAGCGCGTCGGCCAACCGGATGGCGTTGCTCAGGGACCAGCCGGGCAGAGCTTCGCCGCCAGCGCGTTCGATGGCTTGCACTGCAGCGTCGGGAAGCTGCAACGCACAGGCCACGCGCGCGCCAGCCGGCGCTGAGGTGACATCGATGCATGTGACCATCACATCATCGGACATTAGGCGGCGACCTTTAGTGCTGGCCATCTGTCGTTCGACGTCGAGCAAGAGCGCGCTCACCACCGGCTTGCCGGTGTCGTGGACAAGCCCGGCAAGAAATGCCTCTGTGGCAACGGTGTCACTGCATCCTTGCGCTTGCATCAACCTCTGGGTCAGCAGCGCGACGGCGACAGCGTGGTGCCAGGGCTGCTTGAAAAGCTCAGCAATGCGTGGCTCGGGTGATTCCAAGACCGGGCGCGCGGCAATTTCCAGAAGGGCTGTGCGCAGCCCGGTAGCGCCCAGGCGCCGAATGGCTTGTTCGGCGTTGTGCGCAGCCAGACGCGCAGGGCCGGTGCTGTTGGCCACTTGCACCAGGCGCGCGGCCAGGCGTGGTTCTTCGGCCAGGATAGCGGCCATGCCGCCGAACGAGAACTCGGGTACTGCGGCCAAATCCAGACAGCGCAGAATTCGGGCAGAAAGCTGAGGCAACGACAGACCGCCGTGCTGAATGCGCGAGCGCACGATCTCCACCAGACGCGCGGTGAGAACCTGCTTGTTGACCCGTTCAGCGGTCGGGGTCGGCGTGGGCAGCTTGGCTACTGTCGCGGGCGTGGACGCAGCCGGTGCAGGGAATGCGGCTGGCATCTGCGCGAGCGGCGGCGGCGTCACACCCAGCACCGTGGGCAGGCCGGAGAGCACGGTTGCCCCCATGGAATTCGGTGCCGAGGAAGGGCGAATGTTCGACGATCCGCCTGGGCTAGCCTCCGCGGGCGGCTGCACAGTAGCCTGAGCAGCCGGAACTCCGGCAGCGGCCGCCGAAAGGGCGTCACGAAACTCACGCATACTCGCAAAGCGATGCTCGCGTTGTTTCTCAAGCGCACGAATAATCACGGCGCCCACGGCTGAGGGCAGCGCGGGGTTGAGCGCACAGGGGGCAGGCGGCGTGGCTTGCACGTGCATCATTATGAGACGGCCTGCCGTTGCAGCCTCGAAGGGCCGCTGTCCCGTCATCATTTGATACGTCACCACGCCCAACGCGTAGATGTCGCTGCGATGGTCCAGGTTGGCGTCGCCTAGGCACTGTTCAGGCGACATGTACGCCGGTGTGCCGATGATGGCGCCACACGCGGTCCGGTGCCCGCCTACCTGGTCGCGAGTCGCGGTCAGCTTGGCTATGCCAAAGTCCAACACCTTGACGAAGTCCGGATAGTCTGGGTGCTGGCACAAGAAGATGTTGGCCGGCTTCAGATCGCGGTGGACCATGCCGTGCTCGTGAGCCGCGCCCACGGCAGAGGCGATTTGGGCCACGATCTGGGCGGCTGCCACTGGATCAAGCGTGCCGGCCCGGACCAGTCGTTCTTCCAGGGTCTCGCCTTCCAGTAGCTCCATCACGATGTAGGGCTGGTTGCCGAAATGGCCGAAATCCGTAACCTCGACGATGTTGGGATGGCGGATGTCGTTGACCGCGCGGGCCTCGTTGAAAAAGCGCGACACGACGTCCTTGTCCGAGGCGACCTCCGAGGCAAGCACCTTGATGGCGGCCCTGCGTCCAATCAGCACATGCTCGGCCCGGTAGACCTGGCCCATGCCGCCCTCGCCCAGCAGTCCGGTCACGCGGAATTGGCCAAGGGTCTGACCGATGATCGAGGGTGCGCCCGCCGCTCCGGTCAGGCTGCGGGCATCCATCCCGGAGCACATCTCCACGGTAGGGGGAACGCTGGGCATCGTACGAACCCTATCGGCTCATTTCGCCAATGACTTGCGTGGATGCAGCGGCCGTCGGAATCTTGACGCCGTCATTTAGGAATCGATGGCGGCGAGCCGACAATCTAGATGGGAACCCTGGAAGGGTTCCCAAACCCTCCCGCGATGGTGCGCCGCCGGCAAAGCCGGCGGGCTCCCCACGCGAAAACATAGCTGGGAACCCTGGAAGGGTTCCCAGCCGCTTCGTCCCCACACTTGCCACCACCTCCCCGCTCGCTTCGTTCGGCCTCGCGCGATGGTACGCCACGCGAATAGGAAACTGGACATGCAGACCATGAAGATCCTCAATTCGCGCTATCTTTCTCCAGCTGTTGGAATGGCCGGGCTTCTTGCTACGGCAATCCTGCTCGGTATCGTGCGAGGACCTGCAGTCGCTGCGCTGGTGTTAGCGCTCTGCTTGCTGGGATTCGCCGCTGGCTACGCACTCAGACGCGTAGCGAACCAAGGCAGGGCCGGGACCTACACCACGCGCCTTGCTGCAGTAACGGCCAAGGCCGACGAGCGATTGGTCAGCCTGGTCGAGGCGGCGCCCGAGCCAGTGCTAGTGTGCGCTGGCGGCCGCGTCGTCTACGCCAACCGCGCGGCGGTGGATGCTCTTCATTGCGAGAGCGCGGAAGAACTGACCACGCACGAGTTCTTCGACCTGATCGAAGGCAAGGATCGCGAATTTCAGGCTGAACGTCTGCGCGAGATGCTGTCCAGCGGACGGCCGGCGCCGTCGGCCGAGGTGGATTTCTTGTGCCGCGACGGAAGCCGCACCACTTTGGACGTGTCCTATTTGCTCACCGAGTTTCAAGGTGAACGCGCCGTGGTCTTGCTCTGCCGTGACGTCACGGAACGCAAGCAGCTTCAGGGCCACTTGATGCTGGCGGATCGGCTGGCATCTCTCGGCACTCTGGCCGCGGGCGTGGCCCACGAGATCAACAACCCGCTGCTCTACGTGAGCATGAATCTAGAGTACGTGACCAGCGAGGTACAGAGAATCTCCGGCCAATTGGCCAGCGGGAGCCCGCACAAGGTAGACGAGATGGTGCCCCAACTCGAAGCACTGGACAGGCCGCTGCACGAGGCGCGCGAGGGCGCCCAACGCGTGAAGGACATTGTACGCGACCTGCGCTCTTTCTCCACTGGCGGCGGGGGCGAGCGGGTCTGGCCGGTCGACATCTGTGCCATCATGGAATCCGCACTGCGCATGGCGCGCAACGAGATCAAGTACCGCGCCGAGGTCGTGCGCCAGTACGGCGAGACGCCAATGGTAGACGCCAACGAGTCGCGCATGGCCCAGGTATTCCTCAACCTGCTCATCAATGCTGCCCAGGCCATACCGGAAGGCAATGTGCCCAACAACGAGATCCGAATCTCCACCACCACCGACCGGGCGGGCCGTGCGGTTGTTCAGATCCAGGATAGCGGCGTGGGCATCCCAAACGACGTCTTGCCACGCGTCTTCGATCCTTTCTTCACCACCAAACCTGCCGGCAAGGGAACCGGTCTTGGCCTGGCCATTGTCCACCGCATCGTGACGGCGTTGAAAGGGGAAATCTACATTGAAAGCCAAGTGGGCTCGGGAACCACGGTGCGCCTCATCCTCCCCCCCGCCGTGGGTCTCCCCGAAGTCGAGGGGGCAAAGCCGCTCTCTCCCCACGACGTGGGTGTGCCGGAGGAACGTCGTTTGCGTGTGTTGCTGATTGACGACGAGACCGCTCTCGGGACGTCGTTGCGTCGCTGTATCAGCCGCTACTGGAATGCGAGCTTCGTCAACGACGGCCGCCAGGCGTTGGAACTTCTGCGCCACGACTGCGGCTACGACGTCATCGTGTGCGACCTCATGATGCCGGAGGTGACCGGTATGGACATCTACGAGGAGCTGGTTCAGTCCAAACCCGATCTGTCGAAGAGAATGTTGTTCATGACTGGCGGCGCTTTTACCGAACGGGCCCGCACATTCCTCGATAGCGTGCCCAATCGTCACCTGGACAAGCCATTCGACTTGGCCCAATTAGAGGCCGCTGTCCGTTCGGTTGCGGCTAACTGAGAAAGGGGGGCGGCTGCCGTGGCTAAGCTGTCGGAATCGGTGCTTGAGGAGCTGTGGTTTGGTGAAGACGATCATGCGATCGCCAATGCCAAGGCGGCGAAGAGCCTCGCCGCTCAGCTGGCCGAACTGGAGGGACTGCGGCCCTTCCCGGTGGTTGTGCAGAAGGTGATCGCTTGTGTCTCGCGCCCCGACTTCAAGACAGAGCAGGTGCGCGATCTTATCGAGGAGGATCCGGCCCTGGCCGCCCGCATCCTTCGCGTGGCCAATTCGGTTGCGTTTCAAACCCGGCTGCCCTGCGCTTCAATCCAGGATGCCATAATCAGGATGGGCGCGCGCGCGGTGACCGACCTGGCCGCTGGCATGTCGGCCATGACAGCCTTTGCCGACGTCAAGGGTGCGGGCAAGGCCGTGCGCGAGCACTGCGCGGGAACGGCCGCCATCGTGCGCGCACTGGCCTACCGCGGAACCGACGGAACCGCTCCGGCGGTGGCCTTCTTGGCCGGGCTTCTGCATGACATCGGCAAGCTCCTGCTCATGCAGACCCGCCACCAGACCTACGCGCTGTTGGTGGCGAGCGCCGTCCGCACGACTGACGAACTCCATCTTCGTGAACGCGAATTCCTGGGCTTCGATCACGCGGTACTGGGCGGGCATGTCCTGGCCAGGTGGGGCCTGCCCGACCCTTTGCCCAAGGTGGTGGCCTGGCATCACCAACCGACACGCGCTCACCAGGCAGGAGGTTCGGTGGCCGTCCTGGTGGCCCTGCTGCGCGTCGCGGATGTGATCGACATCATGGTCAGCAGTGACAAGCCGATCGACGGAGCCACCGCCAAGCGCATGGCCGACGGCTCGGATGCAATTCGCGCCGGGCTTTGCGAAGACGATATCGCCGCCACGCTGGCCGAGGCGCCCAGGCTGCGCGGTGAGGCCCTGATGCTTTTTCGCTAGTGCCGAGGAACACCGACGATGAGCCACACCAACAACCCTGGCTACGGTCGAGGCCAGCACGCGATCAGCAGCGACGGAATCCTGGTCGAATCGGCGGCACAGTTCGCGACGCGCCTGCGCGCGCATTTCACCTCGCCCGGCTACACACCTCCGCTTCTGCCCGCGGTAGCTCTCGAAGTACACGCGCTGACTGGGCAGCCGGATGTGGACGCAGCCAAAGTAGTGCAGGTGATGAGAAAGGACCCCATGCTGGCGGGGCGCGTGCTCAAGATCGCGCAGTCCGCGGCCTTTGCGCCCGCGGGTAGCATCACCTCGCTGCAGGACGCAGTGGTTCGTCTGGGTCTGCGCAACCTTTCCGAGATCGCCTGGGAGGTGTCGTTGAACACACGAGTCTTCCGCTCGCAGGACTACGCCGAGTCGATGGAAATCGTGCGCCGCCACAGCACGGCTTGCGCGCACCTGGCTCGTATGGTGTCAAGCTTCACCTCCATCGCCTCGGAGTACGCCTTTCTCTGTGGTCTGCTGCACGACATCGGAATGGCGGCCGCACTCATCGTGCTCGGCGAACAGCAGCAAACCGCAGCGGGCTTCGACCCCACCTTGCTGGGGATCGCATTGCAGCAGTGCCACCAGGAGGCTTCGGCCGTGGTGGCTGGCCTGTGGAAGCTGCCTGCCGACGTGCAGCTCGTGCTGGGCCACCACCACGATGTCATGATTAATGGATTCGTGCACCCGTTGGCCGCCGTGGTGGCGCTGGCCGACGAGCTGACCCGCGAGCTGGGGATGGGCATCGTTATCTACGGTCACAACTGCGACGTGACCAGCGACACTGCCCTCGCCCATGCGCGCAATGCTCTGGGGTTCGACCGCGCGCGCTCGGACAAGCTGGTACAGGAAGCCAGAAGGCTGATTTCTACCCTCGAGCGTGGGGCGGCCATCGCGGCTGCGACATCGGAAGATCGACCCAAAGCCCAGAGGTCCAAACGGTGACAGCCCGCGAGCTAGGCCTCTCGTCTGCACAGGTTGCTTTGCGACCGGCGGCAACGCGGGTAGACTGCGCCCCGGTGACCGACGCTTCTGACCTGATTCCACGCGTCATCGATCTCATGAATCGGAACGCCCTCCGCATTCCGCCCTACCCGGCGGTTGCCGTGCGTCTGCGCCGGGTCATCGCCCGGGGCGACTACGGAATTGGCGAGCTGGAGCGAATTGCCGGTGAGGATCAAAGCTTGGCCGCGACCCTGCTCCGCTACGCGAATTCAGCGGTCTATCGTCGGGTCACGCCCACCACCACCCTGGGCGCGGCCATCATGCGCATCGGCGCCACCGAGGTGGCGCGCATCGCCTTGGCCCTGAGCGTGGGCGGCTTTGCCGTCGAGGGTGGGCCACTGGCTGCGGTTCGCTTCCGGGTCTGGCGACAGGCGTTGGTGGCAGCGTTGTGCTGTCGGGCTTTGGCCTATTGGCGCCAGACTGACGCTGAAGAGGCATATGTGTGCGGGCTGCTGCATGACTTTGGACGGGTGGTGGCGGTGTCCGGGTTTGAAGACATCATCGGACGCACCCACGACAAACGAGTCCTGTCCGAGGCATGCTGGGCCGATGCGGCCGAGCAGGTGCACATCAAGATCGGCCTGCTCACCGCCCAGCGCTGGAACCTGTCACCCTTGCTCTGTTCGGTGATCGCGAACCATCACGCACCGGAGCGCGCGGGCGCCTATCGAACCATGGCGGACATCGTCGCTGTGGCCGACAAGTTGGTGGAAGTTCTGGAGAAGGAGCCCCATCCCACTACCACCGTTTTGATGAAGGCGGCGCCCTTGCGGATTGACGAGGCCGAGTACATGGTGACCATCCTGTCCACCGTGGCCGCATCGGTGAGCGCCATCGACGAGACCACCGCAGTTCCCGAGGTCGAACATGCGGCGGCTAGCAGCCAGGTGTCACGGCCGCCGACCGCGCTCGCGCCGCCCCACAAGGCAGTGGAGTTGAGCGTGGGTCTTCTGCGCTCAAGTGGCAACGTTGCCTGCCGGGGCACCTACCTGGCGCGCGATGGACTCGCCTTTGTCGGCAAGATCAAGATTCGCGAGAACAGCATGATCCGGCTCGCCGTGGAGACGCCTAGACAACCGCTCGACGTGTGGGCCGTGGTCGCGTGCTGCGAGCCCGAAGGCGCTGAAAGCCGGATTGAGGCGCGCCTGTTCGCAGTGCCGCCCGAGTTGCAGGCGGCTTGGGACCGGCTTTACGCCTCGGTCGGATAGCGATTTCACAGGTGTTTGAGCGCATCGTCGGGCGGCTCAGCCTTGCTCTGGCTCTGGCGCTCCCAGGATCGGCTGACGATCTCTTTGGAACCTAGGCCGATGGCCAGGGCCAGGGCGAGCACGATCCCGCCGAAAAGAATGGCGAAGCCTAGGCGAACGATGTCGCCTCCCACGCGCAGGTGATCGAGTGCCATGGCCGCGGCAAAGACCAACACCAGCCATTTGAGCGCCAGGCTGAGCAGGCGCGCCGACTGAATCTGCATGTTGACTGCGCTGATGAGCACCGCGCGCGCGAGAAAGCGCGCCAGCAGGACGCCCAGCAAGACCACAATGATGGCGGTGCCCAAATTGGGCAGGGACTCCACCACATGCGGGATGAGCTGGGGCGTGACCCCGGCCCCAAACGCAGTCAGCCCGACCAACCAGCCCAGCACCACCACAGTCCAGGTGACCGTCTTGCGCAAGAGCAGGGTCGGGCTGTTCTTGGGCGACCATTCGGCCAGAGCCACGCCTCCCCACTTCTGCAGGCGTTTGTCGAAATCGAGTGCGCGTAGGATGAGGCCGACCAAGGCGCCCATGGCCCAGCCCACAAGCGATGACAGCAAGACCGCCATCACCAAGGCCAGCAGCCCAGGCAGGAAATTGGCTACGCCCACCAAAACGCGGTGGGTGGCCCCGTAGAGTGCGTCTTTGATTTGGTCCCACATGAATAAACGCTCCTTTCTCCACAACTCAGATCAAGGGTTGAAGCGATCGGGCCAGCGCCAGCGCGAGATTAGATATGGCTTCTGCGCCTCGTAGACCATGGAAAGCTGCTGTACCCTCCGTTCCACGTCCTGGGCAGGCGCGGCGCCCATTTCGCGCACGAAAGAGGCCAGCCAGCCCAGATAGAGCGGGGTCAGGGCGCGCAAGAGGTGGCCACGGTTCATCACGTGCAGGCGGTAGCCGAGCGCAAAGTCGTACACGATGCGCGCCCACAGATCGTCGGCCAGGGTGGCCCCGGAAGCGTCGTCGCGGGCGAGATACTTGAGCGCCAGCAGGGTTGCCGGCGGCAAGACTGCGGCCCACACATCCTGTAGGGTTCGGCAACCGAGGCGGAACGACTCCCACATCTTGTGGGCGTCAACCGGGGGTGGGTTGCCCGCAATCTCGACCGGCGTACCGAACCAGCGGACCGGTTCCGAGCCGCGCACCTTCTGCCAGAACGCTACGTTGCGGGTCATCTCGTCGAAAACCGAACCCAGTACCCCGGCCAGGATGGTGCTCAAGTCGAGCGCCGGCCCGCTGGCCGCGTGCTCGGCCGGGCCCAGAAAAGCCTGGCACACGCTGTACTCGCCGCAGATGGCTTCCGTGATGGCACGCGCGTCAGTGGCCAGGGCAGAGATCTCGATGTCCCAGATTCCTCGCGCGAGAAAGCGCTCGACCAAACGGCCCGACAGCGCGAACACGCTGCCCAGGGGCTGGCGCACCCGCTTGCCGTAGAGCGCTCGCGTGAGCGGATACACGATGCCGTTGCTGATGCCGCCGTCGAGTTTGTGCCGGGCGGGGCAGGGGGCCACAATGTCGAACTGTTCATCGAGGATAGGGCGTGCAAGCTGCGCCACCCATTCCGCACCCATGCTGGTCAGACTGGCGTCGAGCAGCAGGCAGGCCCGGGCACGCACCTTCAGCGCCAGCTCCAAGATCATGCGCAGCTCCCGGATCTCGACGCCAGGGCTCGCCACGCCCGCGGCACGCTCAGCCGGCCCCAGCTCGCGCAGCGCCGGGCTCTCTGTGCGCAACCCGCGCACCTGTTCGCGGGTGCCGTCGCTGGAGCCAGTGTCGGCGCTGACCAGCAGGCTGCTCTGCCCGCCGAAAGACTCTGCCAACCCAACCTGCGCCGTGCGCAGGACCAGAGCAACTGTCCCGGCGTGATTGCAACTCGGCACCCCGACCACGATTTCAGCCGTGGCGGGCGCCGCCGGCGCCACCGCTGCAATCCGTTGGCTGGAGTCGTGCACCGGCTACCTTTCGCCCACCGGCTCGCGTACTAGGGCGAGCAGACCAAGCAGGGGGATGCGCGCCCAGGTCGGCCGGTGATTGAGCTCATAGTCGAGCTCGTAGAACGCCTTGCCCACCAGAAAGGCGTCGAGCACTCGGGCAAGGCTGTTGCTGTCCGCCGGGAGGAAAGCCGCGTTGGCCGCAACCGTGCGGTAGCTGGCCAGAAACGCCGCCGAGGCGGATTTCGACCACAGGCGCGCCCAGGGCTCCAGCGTGTCAGCGTCCTGCGGCCGTCGCGCCAGATAGCTAGCCAGGGCGGCGCGGGCGGCGTAGCTGAAAGAGCGCAGCATGCCCGCCACGTCCTTGAGCGGCGACTGCATCGCGCGCCGTTCTTCGGGCGAGCGCGCCGGCTCGCCCTCGAAGTCCAGCACCACGAAATCGCCGCGCACCCGCAGTACCTGGCCCAGATGGAAGTCGCCGTGTATGCGGATCTTCTGCAAGATCGCCTCGGTCTCTTCCAGACGGCGGAAAACCTCCAGCACCTGCCGGCGCCGGGCTAGGAGCAGTCCCACCAACTCGACCAGGTCGTCGGGAAGCGCGGCCAGGCGTGACTTCAACCCGTCGAGTGCGTCGCTCGCCCGCTCGCGGAACTGATGGGCCAAAAGGCTGAGATCGCTCTTGTCGAGAGGCTGGGGCCGGAAGGCTGGATCCTCGCTCTGCACCGCCAGTGCCAGGTGCATCTCAGCCGTGCGCCGGCCGAGCGTGGCCACTGCTTCGAGGTACAAGCCCATGCTGGCGGTGACCGCTTCAGGCAGCCGCTCCTCGGAGAGCAACAGGATCGGGCGCTTGCCGGCCTCGATGATGGTGGGCGGCGCTGGCTCCACCGCGTGGGCTTCGTAGTACAGGCGCAACTCCTCCAGCGACCAGGTCCAGCCGTCGCCCTGGTTGGCCACCAGCTCCTGCAACATGCCCAGGGTGAAGCGGGCGCCCTGCTGATCGACAAACTCCAAGGCCCCGGCAAAACGCGGGATCTGGGAAAAGCCGCACCTTTCCGACAGGTGTTGCACCATCTCGCAATCCGGGTTGGGTCCGCTGTTCGGCCGGCGGAAGAGCTTGAGAATCAACTTCTCGCCATAGCGAATTGAGGTGTTGCTCTGCTCCGCGGTACTGCAACTGGCCGGCAGCACCTCGCCGGAGTCGCCGCGCAGGGTGCTGGCTAGACGCCCGGGCACCCCCGCCAGCGCGCCTCCCTCGAAGCGCAGGCTCTCGCCGCGTTCGATCACGCCGAGCAGCCATTGGCAGAAACCGTCATCCACTGCGGCGTCGAAGAACGCGCCCTGGCCGCCCTGGCAGGTGGCAAGCAGGGCATCGCGGTGTTTGTCGCGCATCCCCAGCATGCGATCAGTGGGCACGTGCACGAGAGGAACGAAATACGATTCCTGCTCGCCTTCGGCGTAGCGCACGTCGAGCAGCAAGAGCGCCGCGGCCAGATCGGGCAGGTCGGCGAAGTCGCTCACCGAAACCGAATCGATCACCCGCGACTTGCGCCCGAACCAGCGTTGGCGCATGAGGAAGGGAGCGAGCAGCCGCTCGAAGGCCGCGCGGGTTGGCACGGCCAGGGCTTCGCGCAGGCTGCCCGCGGCCAGCACCGGCTCGCCCGGCTCGCCGTCGAGATCGCGCAGCGGCGCCGCCGGCGCGTGCAGTTCGAACCACAGGTACCCGTACGGCCCCAGGGTCAGACGATAGGGTTCGCGTTGGATGGGCGGGAATTCCACGTAGCCCAGCATCTCAACCGGAACCACGCCCTCGAAACGGGCCAGGTCCAGTTCCACCGGCTGGGCAAAACGCGACAGGTTGGCCACGCACAGGATCTGCTCCTTTTCGGAAAGGCGTAGGTAGGCCAGGATCTTGCGGTTGGACGGCCGCAGGAACTCGATGGCGCCGCGGCCGAACACCTTGAACAACTTGCGCAGTCCAATCATGTTGCGCGTCCAGTGCAGCAGCGACGAGGAATCGGAAAGCTGCGCCTCCACGTTGACCGACTGGTAGCCGTACACCGGGTCGAGCAGTACCGGGCTATACAGCCGCGCGGGCAATGCGCGCGAGAAGCCGGCGTTGCGATCGCCACTCCACTGCATGGGGGTACGCACACCATTGCGGTCGCCGAGATAGATGTTGTCACCCATGCCGATCTCGTCGCCGTAGTACAGGATGGGCGTGCCGGGAAACGACAGCAGGATGCTCTTGAGCAGCTCAATGCGCCGGCGGTTGTTGTCGAGCAGCGGGGCCAGGCGGCGGCGGATGCCCACGTTCACCCGCATGCGCGGATCGGCGCTGTAAGCCAGGTACATGTAGTCGCGCTCGCGGTCGCTGACCATTTCCAGGGTCAGCTCGTCGTGGTTACGCAGAAACAATCCCCACTGGCAACTGGCCGGAATTTCCGGCGTGTCGGCCATGATGTCCAAGATGGGTTGCCGGTCCTCCAGGCGCAGGGCCATGAACAGGCGGGGCATGAGGGGAAAGTGGAACGCCATATGGCTCTCGTCGCCCTCGCCAAAATAGGGCCGCACGTCCACCGGCAATTGGTTGGCCTCGGCCAGGATCATGCGGTTTGCATATCGCTCGTCGAGCGCGGCCCGGATCTGGCGGATGATGGCGTGGGTTTCGGGCAGGTTTTCGCAGCTGGTGCCCTCGCGCTCGACCAAATAGGGAATAGCATCCAGGCGCAGACCGTCCACCCCCTGGTCCAGCCAGAAGCGCATGGCATCCAGCACCTCGCGCAGAACCTCGGGGTTGTCGAAGTTGAGGTCGGGCTGGTGCGAGAAGAAGCGGTGCCAGAAATAGGCCTTGGCCACCGGATCCCAGGTCCAGTTGGATTTCTCCGTGTCAGTAAAGATGATGCGTGCCCCACCGAGCTTGTGGTCGTCGTCGCTCCACACGTAGCGGTTGCGTTCGGGTGAACCCGGCGGGGCCTGGCGCGCCGCCTGAAACCAGGGGTGCTGGTCGGAAGTGTGGTTGACCACCAGCTCGATCATCACCTGCATGTCGCGGCCATGGGCGGCGTCGAGGAAGGCGCGAAAATCCTCCAGCGTCCCGTAGGCGGAATGCACGTTGCAATAGTCGGAGATATCGTAGCCATCGTCGCGCAGGGGCGAAGGGAAGAAGGGCAGCAACCACAGGCAGGTCACGCCCAGGTCCTGCAGGTAGTCGAGCTTCTGCAGAAGCCCGCCGAAGTCGCCTATCCCGTCCTGGTTGCTGTCGAAGAACGCCTTGACCGGCAGCTCATAGATGATGGCGTCCTTGTACCAGAGCGGGTCGCTTGCACTTCCGCTGCGCTTCATGGGGGGCTCTGTTCTTGCCGGTGGGTTCCGCTGCTTTCGGGCTAACCCGGAAGGCTACCACGTTCCCGGCGGATCTGAAGCGTCAGGTCAGAAACGCAATGGTCGGCGGCCGTTTGCCGAGAAGTTTCTCGGCTGTCACAGGGTCGTCACATAGGGCCCCTAGCCTGCGCGCAAGGAGATTGAAAACAATGAAGAGAAGGCAAATCCAGAGCACCTTGTTGGCAATTTCGTTGCTGACTGCGCCGGCGGTCATTGCGCAAGAGACGGCAGGATCCGGTAGCCAGGCCCCCGCGGTCAGCGAGTCGCTGTCCCCGATCGAGGCCGCTGCGCCGGCTGCTCCCACGCCAGCGCCCGAGGCCGCCGCGCCAGTCGCGCCAGCCATCGACGAGCGGTTGGGCGCGGTCGAGAGCAAGCTGGCGGGCACCGAAGAGACGGTGGGAGCCATGCAAACGAGCGTTGATGGTCTCAAGAAGCTCAAGATCAGCGGCTTCATCCAGGGTCGCTATGAATACCACCAGGATGCGGTGGACGGCACGCTCAGGCCCAAGAGCGAGAACCGCTTCTACGTGCGCCACGCCTATCTCGGGGCCAAGTACGAGGGCAAGAATGCCGAGTACTTCCTGCAGATCGATGCCAACAACAACGACGGCTTTGCGCTCAAGGACGCTGAGGCCTCTTTGGTCGACACCTGGACGCCCTTTCATCTCAAGCTGACCCTCGGTCAGTTCAAGGTTCCGTTCGGATACGAGATTCTGCAGTCGGATGCGGACCGCGAGATGCCGGAGCGCTCGCAAATGATCCTGAGCCTTTTCCCGGGCGACCGCGATCGCGGTCTGCGGTTACAGGGCAGCTACGAAATGCTTCGTCTCAACGTAGCCCTGGTGAACGGCGCCAGCTTCGGCCAGAA
>Ga0182019_10001086_pt1 | contig 13646 bp, 9 predicted proteins | sample 812E2MmetaG_FD_120483 | JGI IMG/M metagenome (GOLD analysis project Ga0182019, IMG submission 120483) | Permafrost microbial communities from Stordalen Mire, Sweden - 812E2M metaG | ecosystem: Environmental > Terrestrial > Soil > Wetlands > Permafrost | place: Sweden: Stordalen | collected...
ACTTCATCTTCGACTATCTGGCCGCCGCGGCTACCTGCTCGACCCACCTCTCCCGGCTGGGCGCGGAGCTCGTGCTGTGGTCGAGCTCGGAGTTCGGCTTCTGCGAGCTCTCAGACGCTTGGAGCTCCGGCTCATCGATCATGCCCCAGAAGAAGAACCCTGACGCTGCCGAGCTGCTGCGCGCGAAGGCGCCGCGGGTCGTCGGGCATCTGGCGGCCTTCCATGGCGTCATGCACGCGCTCCCGCTCACCTACAACAAGGACCTGCAGGAGGACAAGGAGCACCTCTTCGATGTGGTCGACACGCTCGAGCTGACGCTCGCGGCTGCAAGCGGCATGCTCGCCGGGGTGCGCTTTCAGCGCGAGCGTATGAGCGCGGCCGCGAGCGATGAGCTGATCGCAGCCACAGACGTGGCCGACCTGCTCGTGCACCTCGGTCTGCCCTTCCGCGAGGCTCATGGCGTCGTCGCCGGCCTCGTGCGCACCGCCGTCGATGCGGGCCAGGATCTTTCGAGTCTGAGCGACGAGCAGCTCGCCGCTGTGAGCCCCTTGCTCGCCGAGCATCGCGAGCAGTTCCAGGACGTGCTCGTCCAGAGCTCGTGGCTTGATTCGAAGGTCTCCGAGGGTGGCACCTCGCTGGTGCGCGTACGCGAGCAGCTTGCCCTCGCACAAACCGTGCTCGATGCAGGCGCTCGGCGCTGACTTCTACGCGCGGCCGGTGCTCGAGGTCGCACGCGATCTGATCGGCTGCACGGTCGAGCACGCGGGGGTTGCAGGCGTGATCGTGGAGACCGAGGCCTACCACGAGAGCGAGCCCGCCTGCCACGCCTTCGTGGGGCTCACGCCGCGCACATCCACGCTCTTCGGGCCCCCCGGTCGTGCCTACGTCTACCTCTCCTACGGCATCCACGCGCTCCTCAACGCCGTCTGCGAGCCAGAGGGCGTTGGCGCCGCGGTGCTGATTCGCGCGCTACAGCCGACAGCCGGCGTGGAGCGGATGCGTCTGCGGCGCCTGTCCGCTGCCGGCACCACAGGCCGCCCGAGTAGCGATGAGCACCTGTGCTCCGGGCCCGGCAAGTTGACGCAGGCACTGGGAGTCTCGCTGCCCGACAATGACAGCGATCTCAGCTCCGGTGGGGTGCACATCCGGCCCGCAACGACAGGCTGGCGAGGACCAGCGATCGTGGCGGGACCCAGGATCGGCATCTCGCGGGCTGTAGAGCTGCCATGGCGCTTTTGCGTCGCCGGCAACCCCCATGTCTCGCGGCCCAGGCTCGGTTAGGCGGTGCCGCGGGGTGGGTTATGAGAGCGAGCTGCCGTAGTCATCGGCGATGCGCACGGCCTCTTGGGAACCGACGAACGGGGCGAGCGCGAAGTAGGTAGCCGCGGGGGTGGCCTCGGGGAGCGCGGTGATCTGCTGCTGCATCACATAGGTCACGCAGAGCTCGAAGATGCCGCCGGTGATCGCTGCGGCCGTCAGCTCGGGCGGGCGCTGTGAGGGGTCGAGCTCATTGAGCCCCTGGCTGAGCAGTTGTTCATAGGAGCCTACGCCCTTGCGTGCCCGTTCGGCCGTACGCGGGGTCGCGAGCAACACGTCGACAAGTGCGAGATGGGCGAAGTTCGGCTCGCAGGCAAGGAAGTCGAACAGCGCGTTAACCGCCGCGGGTATGCCGCGCCGCCAGTCCGGTGCCTGGCTGAAGGCGCGCTCGACGACTGCAAGGCTCTTGTGGTGGCCGACCTCGTAGGCGACGAGGAAGGCGTCCTCCTTGTCTAAGAAGTGCGCATAGAAGGCGTCCAGGGAGACCGCGGCCTCGTCGGCGATATCCCTCACGGTCACGGCCGCGTAGCCCTTTGCCGCGCTCAGGTTGGCGACAGCGTCGAGGATGCGCTCGCGCTGGCTGTGGATCACGTAGCTGTGAGAGCTCGTGCGCTCTCCGCGCAGACCGCGTCGTGTGCTGTTCGTGGGGGGTGGGGAGAGCGTGCCCGGTGCACGTCCGCCGGCACGCACGGGCGGTGCATTGCAGTTGGAGAGCGTGCGCGTGGCGATCGACGGAGGTACGGGGTGATATGACATGACCCAGTCGGTGAGCTCCATCACGACCGCTTTTTGATGGGCGCGGCGCCGGCTCTGGACGCGCTCGTAGAGCACCTCGTTCATGCCGCCGACGAGCGTGCGCAGCATCGGCCTCGGCTCGAGCTGCTGCTTGACCTTGAGTCCGAGGGACTTGCCGAGGATCTCTTCATAGGCGTTCATATGCCGCTCGCGCCGGGCTACGCCCTCGGGTCCGACCGCGCCAATCTCGATCAGCACGAGCCTGACCGCGAGCGGGTTGGTGGCGGCGTGCTCGAACAGCACCGTGATTGCCGCCTCGACGCCTTCGAGCAGGCCCCCGTTGCCGCGGTAGGCCTCGGCGGCCTGCAGGAGACCGGTCGTGATCACCATGTCGAAGGCCTGCAGGAAGCACTCCTGCTTGTTGGGGAAGTGTTCGTAGAAAGCCTTGCGCGAGACGCCCGCGCTGGCGATCACATCGGCCACCGTGGTGGCGAGATAGCCCTGCTCGCCCGCCGCCTGGATCATGGCGCCGATGATCCGCTGGCGCTGATTGTCGGCGACCTGCTCGCGCGTCAGTGAATGTGGCCCGCGCGGCAGCTTCGCTCTGGCTATCCCATCCTGCGATGATCCCGCCCCCGATATCACGATATGGAATCTATCGTATGTGCGGATCGCCGTGCGGCCACTTGGACGCCGGAACACAGCACTGCCTGTGCTGGCAGCAGACTATCTCCGAATACTCGGCAGGATTTGAGGTTGAAGGCGCGTCAGCCGCTGGGGCTCACGCCGCCGGTCGGCGACGGTGAGGCGGGGGCTGCCGGTGTGGCCGGCGCTTCGGGGGAGCTCGGTGCTTCATGTGTAGGCGCGGGTGTCGAGGGCGCAGGTGCGCGTTCGGAGCCCGGGACGCCGGCAGGGGATTCGCCACTCGCTCCAGTGGGCTTCGACGCACCCCCTTTGCTCTTGGCGGCCCCCTGGCTTTGAGTCGGTCCGCCGGGCGTGGATGCAGGTGTGGGAGTGACTTCTGAGATACCTGAGCTGGTCCCAGCTTCGGAACTATTCGGTTCCTTGGCGTGTTCCGCGCGCGCTTGATCAATTTGCAGGGCCTGGGTCATGAAGTCGTGCCAGATCAGCGCAGGGAAGGTCCCGCCGAGCACGGGCTGGCCGTTGAAGTCGGTCGTCATCGGGATCAGCTTGTTGGGGTAGCCAACCCAGACAGCGACTGTGTACTTGCTGTCCCAGCCAACGAACCAGGCGTCCCCGTAGTTGGAGGTCGTGCCCGTCTTGCCGGCCGCGAACTGGCCGATCGCGGCCGCGCGACCGGTGCCGTATTGGAGCACCGTTTCGAGCATCGATGTCTCCGTCTGGGCGACATTTGCGGGTAGGACTGCCTTCGTCTGTACGCGGTTGGTGTCGCGCATCGAGCCATCGGGAAGCGGCCGGCTTGGGGATTCCACCTCTTGGATGCCCACGGGATCACCAACGTGGGCCATGCTGCCACTGACGCGCCGGCCGCTGTGGGCGATCGTCTCGTAGGCGTGGGCCATGTCGAGGGGCGTGACGCCGACGGTGAGCCCGCCGATCGTCATCGCCGGGTTCGTCGACAGCGGCGTCGTGATCCCCATTCTGTGGGCGAGCAGGGCGATCCGGTGGGTGCCGACTTTGAGGCCCACTTCGGCATAGATCGAGTTATCAGAGAAAGCGGTGGCGCCGGTGAGCGTGTTCGAGCCGGAGTAGGCGCCTTCGTCGTTGTGGACGATGAAGCGTTCCTTGCCGCTCGTGCCGGGGACGATGAATTCCTTCTGCTTGGAGGTCCAGACCGAGCCGGGGGAGATGCCGTCCTCGAGCGCCGCGGCGAGGTCGAAGGCCTTGAAGGAGGACCCGGGCTGGCGCTCGCCCTCGGTGGCGAGGTTGAAAGGGCTTGAGTTGTAGTCGCGCCCGCCGACCATCGCGCGCACCTCGCCGGTCGAGTTTTCGATCGCCACGAGCGAGGCCGTGGGACCTTCGGGGTTGGCGAGGTGGGCATCGACGGAGCCTTCGGCGGCGCGCTGCAGGCCGAGGTCGAGCGTGGTCTTGATCTTCAGGCCGCCATCGAAGGCGCGGGGGGCGCCGTAGCGTTCGATGATCTGCTGCTGGACCCAGCTCGTGAAGTAGCCCGCGTCGACGCCTTCGACGGTCTGCTGGTGCGGTGCCTGGACCTCTTTGGGTGCGGGGAGCGCCTGCTTGAGGCTTTCCTCATATACAGGCCGTGTGAGGTAGCCCTGCTCGAACATCTGGCGCAGGACGATGTCGCGGCGGGTGCGCGCGGCCATCGGGTGGTTGGCGGGGTCATAGGCGGTAGGCGACTGGATGATCCCCGCGAGCAGGGCCGCCTCCCAGGGCTGGAGCTCCTCGACGCAGAGCTCGTGTGCGGGGGTGCCGCAGCCGAGATGGTTGACGTCGTGGCCGAAGTAGGTCTCGGCGGCTGCCTCGATGCCGTAGGCGCCGTTGCCGAAGTAGATCGTGTTGAGGTAGGCCGTGATGATCTTCTCCTTCGACCACTTATGCGAAAGCTGGTAGGCGAGCGCGGCCTCGCGGAGCTTCTCGAAGATCGTGCGGTGCGACTGGGCCTGGAGCGCGTTCTTGATGAACTGCTGCTCGATCGTGGAGGCGCCCTGGACGTTGCCTTTGTGGCGGATGTCGGCGATGAAGGCGCGCGCGATGCCGCGGATGTCGATGCCGCCGTTGGACTCGAAGCGCTTGTCCTCGATCGAGATCACCGCCTCCTTGATGATCTGCGGGATCTGCCCGGGTGTGACGATCACGCGGTTCTGCTGGCTGAGCACGCCGATCGGGTGTCCGAGGTCATCGAGCAGGACCGAGCTCTTGGCGTCCTTGAGCTGGGAGAAGCGCGTCAGCGAGGGCAGGTCGGAGGCGATCGAGACGAAGACGCCGAAGACGAAGGAGACGAGCCCGAGGAGCAATACGGCTGAGAGGATCGCCAGCAGCCGCAGACGCTTGACGCGTGGCTTCACGGCCAAGGGCTGCTCAGCGGGGGTTATGTCGGGGCGATCGTCATCGCGCATCGGCGGCTGTGCGAGCAGGACCTCCGAGCTGGGAGGAGGGCCGATCCGGATGATCCGGCCTCGCCGGCGGCGGGCTCGATGGGACCATTCGGATCGCGAGAGTCTAGCATTGGCATCTCATGCCGAACGCCACCGATGCGGCCGCGCAGGATGCTGCCGGGCTAGCCGCGAGGTTGTCCGCCAACGCCGTCGACAGCCTCCCTGCGGGGGCGCTCGCGGCACGCCTGCAACAGGCCAGCGAGCAGGGTCGCCAGCTGCGCGTGAAGCTCGGGATCGATCCGACCGCGCCCGACATCCACCTGGGACACGCGGTCGTGCTGCGCAAGCTGCGCGAGTTCCAGGACGCGGGGCACCGCGTGGTGCTGATCATCGGCGACTACACCGCTCGCGTGGGGGACCCCTCGGGGCGCTCGAGCCTGCGCCCGATCCTCTCCGGCGAGGAGATCGAGGCCAACGCGGGCACCTTCCAGGAGCAGGCGCTGAAGATCCTCGACCCTGACCCCGAGCGTCTCGAGGTGCGGCGCAACAGCGAGTGGCTCGAGATGAGCATGATCGAGCTGCTGGGCCTGATGCGCACGACCACGGCCGCGCAGATGCTCGAGCGCGACGATTTCGCCAAACGCTTCGCGGCGCAGGAGCCGATCTCGATGCTCGAGCTGCTCTACCCACTTCTACAGGGCTATGACTCGGTCGCGGTCAAGGCCGACGTGGAGCTGGGGGGGACCGATCAGAAGTTCAACCTGCTGCTGGGGCGCGACATTCAGCGGGCCTATGGGCAGCCGGAGCAGGCGATCCTGACGATGCCGATCCTCGTGGGCACGGAAGGGCAGCGCAAGATGTCGAAGTCGCTCGGCAACCAGATCGGGATCACGGACCCCCCGGAGGAGATGTTCGGCAAGACGATGGCGATCCCGGATGAGGCTATGGGGGAGTACTACCGGCTGCTGCTGGGCGAAGAGTTGGGCGCAGGTGACAGCGACACGGTGGGCGCCGGAGCCGACAGCGATACGGCGTGTACGGGCGCCGATGGCGGTGAGGCGGCCACCGGAGCCCGCAAGGGGGAGACTTCGGCCAGGGACGCCAAGCGGGCGTTGGCGCGGGGGATGGTCGCGTGGCTATACACCGAGGCGGAGGCCAAGGCGGCCGAACGCCACTTCGAGCGTGTCTTCGTCCAGCGTGAGGCCCCCCAGGAGATCGAGGAGGCTCACTTTGCGAGCGGGGAGGGCATGCTGCACCTGCCGGGGCTGATCGCGGAGGAGTTCGGGATCTCCCGCTCGCAGGCGCGCCGTCTGATCGACCAGGGTGGCGTGAGCCTCGGCGAGGAGGTGCTGAGCGCGGATGATCACGATGTGGCAAGCGAGCGTGCGGACGGCCAGGTGCTGAAGGTCGGCAGGCGCCGCTTTCGTCGCCTGCGCGCAGGCCCGTAGCCCAGGCGACCCTGCGGGAGAGCAGGCTGGGAGGCGCTGGAAGCAGAGAGGTGCTCAGTGCGTCCCATCACCATCGACACCTGCCTTGCATGCGATGTCGTCTCTCGAGCCGATTACCTATGAGGCGAGACGCTTCTCTCTAGTTTCTAGGTACTCGCCGGTGGACCGCCTGGGCGGCGGCAAAATGTGGATCCGAATAAGAGACAGTGGCAGAAATTAGTAGACTTCTCACACCTCAGCTGAGAGAGTGCCTGCGTGTTAGCGCGTAGAGTCGAGGTAATCACCCCTGGCGGTCGGCGTGTTGACAACAATGCCGACCTGGCTCGCAGCGCAGGTCAGACGATCGGCCGGCCATGTGCGGTATCTGTGGAGTAGTCGCTCTGAGCGGCAAGGAGGTCTCCGGCCTCGAGCGGCGCCTGGAGACCATGAGCTCGCTGATCAGTCATCGCGGTGGTGACGATGCGGGCGTTTGGGTGCATCCCAACCGACACGTTGGCTTTGCCCACAGGCGATTGAGCATCATCGACCTGGATCACGGCCATCAGCCGATGGCCCACGAGGCCGGACACTGGATCACCTACAACGGCGAGGTGTACAACTACCCGGAGATCTGCAGGGAGATCGGCGTCGAGAAGTTTCGCACCGCGTCTGACACCGAGGTGGTGCTGCGCGCATATGACCGCTGGGGTCTTGACAGCCTGGAGCGACTGCGTGGAATGTTCGCCTATGCGATCTGGGATGAGCGGGCGCAGAAGGTGGTGTGCGCCCGCGACCGCTTCGGCATCAAGCCGCTGTACTACACGGTGGTGGGAGATCTCTGTTACTTCGCCTCCGAGGCAAAGGCGCTGCTGCCGTTCGTACCGTCAATCGACATCGATCTCGATGCGCTCAAGGATTATCTGACGTTTCAATTCTGTCTGGCCGGCAAGACGCTGTTCAAGGGGATCCACGAGCTGCTGCCCGGTCACTACCTGCACATCGGCCAGGGGACACTGCGGGCGCAGCGCTACTGGGAGATCTACTACGACCTGGACGTCGATCACACAGCCAGATACTTCGAAGAGCAGGTCGTCGAGCTGCTGCGCGAGTCGGTTGCGCTGCACATGCGCAGCGACGTGCCCGTAGCCGCATACCTGAGCGGGGGTCTGGACTCCAGTGTGGTCGCCTCGCTGGCCTGCGCCCACGACGGTGACCACCCGGAGACCGCGATGCAGGCCTTCACCGGAAAGTTCCCGCACGATCCGGGGTATGACGAGAGTGGGTATGCGCGCATTCTCGCCGACGCCTGCGGAATACAGCTCCACGAAGTCGACATCGGCGTGGACGATTTCGTCGAGCGCTTGTGCGATGTCATCTATCAGCTCGACTACCCGGTAGCGGGACCGGGATCGTTTGCGCAGTTCATGGTCTCTGAGGAGGCCGCCCGGCACGGCAAGGTGATTCTAGGCGGACAGGGAGGTGATGAGATCTTCGGGGGCTACACACGCTATCTGGCCGCCTATTTCGAGCAGTGCATCAAGGCGGCGATCGACGGGACGACGCACAACGGCACGTTCGTGGTGACGTACGAGTCGATCATTCCCAACCTCGTTGCACTGCGTAACTACAAGCCGATGCTGCAGCAGCTGTGGCAGGAGGGACTGTTCGGGGACCTGGACGTCCGTTACTTCAGGCTGATCAACCGCATGCCCAGTCTGGATGGGGAGGTCAACTTCGACGCGCTCGGGGCCTACTCTCCATACGAGACTTTCCTCGAGATATTCAACGGGTCCAATGTTGGCCACAAGGCGTATTTCGACAAGATGACCCACTTCGATTTCAAGACACTGCTGCCAGCGCTGCTCCACGTCGAGGATCGCGTGAGCATGGCTCATGGCTTGGAGTCGCGTGTCCCGTTGCTGGATCACCGCCTGGTCGAACTTGCCGCCACCATACCCGCCGACATCAAGTTCAGAGGTGGGACGCCGAAGCAGGTTTTCAGGCAGGCCACCAGCGGGCTCATTCCAGACGCGATCACCCAGCGCAACGACAAGATGGGGTTTCCGGTACCGCTCACCGAGTGGTTGCGAGGTGGCGCGCGCGAATACATAGTTGACACGCTGTCAACTGCGGCGGCGCGGCAGCGCACCCTGTTTGATAACAGCAAGCTGCTCGCGGGCGTCGACCGGGAGGGACGCTTTGGTCGCAAGGCGTGGGGATTGTTCTGCCTGGAGGTCTGGCAACAGACGTTTCACGATCAAGAGTCCTACTACAAGAATCTCTTTACACAGAAAGGTGATGCGGATGAAGATTCTGATAACCGGTGGCGCGGGTTTCATCGGGTCGCATCTGGCGGACCAGCTGCTGGATGAGGGTCATGAGGTCTTCGTAATCGACAACTATGCGACCGGTCGCAGCGACAATCTGAGGGCCCACGATGCCCTGACCGTGGTCGAGGCTTCCATTGCAGACGCCTCCGCGGTCGATAGCGCGTTGGCAGATTTCCAGCCCGGAGTCGTCATCCATGCCGCCGCGTCGTACAAGGACCCTGATAACTGGGTGGAGGATATCCGCACGAACAGCCTCGGCACCGCCAACGTCGTCAGGGCTGCCCTGGCGAACAACGTCAGGCGGCTGGTCTACTTTCAGACCGCTCTCTGCTACGGCACGTTGCCGCTGGAGCAGCCCATCACGCTGGCGCACCCGCTCCGTCCCGACTCCAGCTACGCGATTTCCAAGACGGCCGGGGAGCAGTACATAGAGCTGAGCGGACTGGACTACGTGTCATTTCGTCTGGCAAACGCCTACGGGCCCAGGAATATCTCGGGACCGCTGCCGACCTTTTATCAACGCCTCAGCGAAGGTAAGCCGTGCTTCGTGATGGAGACCAGGCGTGACTTCATCTACATAGACGATCTGGTTGCGGTCGTGCGTCAAGCTGTCATCGATGGCATCGGTCACGGCAAGTACCATGTTGCCACAGGCTCTGACTTCGCGATAGAGGAGTTGTTTCGTGCGACGGTCACAGCACTTGGGATGGAGGAGCAGGAGGTGGAGGTGCGTCCACGCAGCGCGGACGACGCGTTTACGATCCTGCTCGACCCGTCGAGACTCCAGGCAGACTTCGGCTGGAAGGTGAAGATAGCGCTACAGGAGGGAATCGCGAGCACGGTTGACTACTACCGCTCGTATGGCGTCGCCGAGACGTATACGCACCTTCGGGTGGGGGAGTGAGCAGCTCATGCATCGCGACTGTTCCGGCCCGATGTCTGCTCGCCTGCGCATAGGCGTTGCCGGGCTCGGTTACTGGGGGCCAAATCTGGCTCGCAACTTTCACGTGCTTCCAGGCGCAGAGCTGGTCTGGTGCTGCGACTCGGCGGAGGCCGCGCGCGCACGCGCGGCGTCGATGCTGACAGGAGTGAAAATGACCGACTGCTTTGAGGACCTGCTCGAAGACGAGCATCTCGACGCAATCGTGCTCGCCACACCCGTTTCCACCCACGCTGAGCTGGCGGTGCGCGCGCTGGAGGCCGGCAAGCACTGCTTTGTCGAGAAGCCGCTGGCGCAAACGGTGTCCGACGCCACACGGGTCGTCGCGGCAGCTGAGCGGATGGGACGGGTGCTCATGGTGGGACATTTGCTCGAGTATCATCCGGGCTTGGGCAAGCTCAAGGAACTGGCCGACCTGGGTGAGCTTGGCGAGATTCGCTGCATTTATAGCAACCGCCTGAACCTGGGCAAGCTACGCGTCGATGAGAACGCTCTGTGGAGCCTCGGTGCTCACGATGTCTCGGTCCTGCTGCACATCCTCGACGAAGAGCCGTGTCAGTGCTTTGCTCGCGGAGAGTGTTTCCTGCACCCAGACATCGAGGACATCGTGTTCTGTTTCCTGCGCTTCCCCTCGGGGATCGCCGCGCACCTGCACTTGTCGTGGCTCGACCCCCATAAGGACCGTCGCTTCACGATAGTCGGGTCCAAGCGCATGGCCACGTTCGATGACACCGTCGTCGAGGGCAAGCTGACGATCTACGACAAGGGCTTTGACGAGGGCTCCCACTCCTACGGCGAATACATCGGCCGCAACGGTGGCATGTTCTGCCCTCAGATACCGAGCGTGGAGCCGCTACGGCTGGAGTGCGAACACTTTCTTGACGCGATCGGCAACGGTACGCGTCCCCGCTCGGACGGCCACAGCGGACTGCGTGTGGTGCGAGTGCTGGAGCAGCTCCAGGAAGACCTGGCGCGCAGTCGTCGACCCGTGCAGGTCGCGCGATGACCGAGACGTCTCTTGCGAGCATGCGGGTGTTGGTGGTCGGTGGCGCCGGGTTCGTCGGTGCGAACCTTGTGCGGGCGCTCCTTGAGCGCGAGCCGCGAGATGTCCTGGTGGTGGACAACCTGCTCTCCTCCGAGCGAGAGAACTTGCCTGAGCATCCGAAGGTGAGGTTCATCGAGGGATCTATCACCGACGAGCAGGTGCTGGCCGGTTTGCCGCGAGACCTGAACTACGTGTTCCATCTGGCCACTTACCATGGCAACCAGAGCTCAATCGCCGATCCACTCGCCGATCACGAGCACGGCACGTATTCCACGCTCAGGCTTTACGAGAAGATCAAGGGCATGGAAACGCTCGAGCGGGTAGTCTATGCGTCGGCGGGATGCACCGTGGCTGAGAAGACCTTCGATGGAGCGCTGCCAACCACCGAGGATGCGCCGGTCTCGCTCTGGCTGGACAGCCCTTACCAGATTTCGAAGATCGTCGGTGAGTACTACTCAAACTACTACTTCACTCGCCATTCGCTGCCCGTCGTAAAGGCACGCTTTCAGAACGTCTATGGCCCTGGCGAGATACTGGGTGCAGGGCGCTGGCGTGGAACGGTGAACACAATCTGGCGCAATGTGGTGCCAACTTTCATCTATAAGGCATTGCAACATGAGGCCCTGCCTGTTGAGAATGGGGGTGTGGCCACACGCGATTTCATAGATGTCAGAGACATAGCGCAGGGACTGATTGCGTGTGCCACGCGCGGTGAGGCAGGCGAGACTTACAACCTGGCCAGCGGTCTGGAGACGTCGATCTTCGAGCTTGCAGAGCTCATCAACGAGCTGACTGGGAATCCGGCGCCGATAGCGCTTACACCCGCCCGTGACTGGGACCATTCAGGTCAGCGCTACGGTAGCACCGAGAAGACGGGGGATGCCCTCGGGTTCACTGCAGGTGTTGCCCTGCGAGAGGGACTCGAAGAGACAGTGGAGTGGACGCGCGAGAATCTTGAGAGGATCGACAGGTGTATTGCGCGGCACCAAGATCGCATCAGGGAACTCACTGTCGGGCGGGCGGTCTGGTGACTCTGCAGCCCGGCGCGCCGCGCATCATAGCTCCCCCAAGTGGCTTCTCACTCCCAAATATGCGAGAGCTGTGGGATCAGCGCGAGCTCCTTTATTACCTCGCTCGGCGTGAGGTGGTGTCTCGCTATAAGCAGACGGCGATCGGCGGCGTTCTATGGGCTGTGCTGCAGCCGGTGTTGTTGGCTGTGGTGTTCAGCGTGTTCTTTGGTCAGTTGGAGCACGTGCCGTCGGAGAGTGGTGTTCCCTACCCGGCTTTCGCTTTGTCAGGGATGGTCTTGTGGCTGTTCTTCGCCAATACGATGTCAGCGGTGTCCGAAAGCACAGTGGCCAATGAGTCACTTATCTCGAAGGTCTACTTCCCCCGGATCATTATTCCGCTGGCCGCCGTTGGCCCGGCGCTGAGCAACTGCTTGGTGGCGTTTATCGTGGTGATAAGTATAAACCTCGTTTACGGTATCCTGCCGCCGATCCAGCTCGTGCTCATGCCAGTGTTGATGCTGCTGACATTGACCACGGCGATTGGCATCGGCTTGTGGCTGTCGGCGCTCAACGTCCGCTACCGCGACGTCCATCACCTGATCCCGTCCGTCATCCTCGTGGGTCTGTTCGTGAGTCCAATCACCTATCCGTTCCATCTAGTGCCGGCTGGCCTGAGGCCCATCTACGCGCTGAACCCGCTCGTGGGCATGCTGGAGGCATACAGGTGGATGCTGTTCCCGAGCGCGCGCTGGCCCGGCGCAATCGTTCTAATCCCGATTGTCTTGAGCGTGCTGCTGATCCTCAGCGGCATGATCTACTTCCAGCGAGCCGAACGCATGTTCGCCGACGTGATCTAGACCTGTGCGTGACCTCGCAGTTCAGGTGGAGGGGGTGGGTAAGCGCTACCGGCTGGGTGGCGGCGCGGACTCGACTACCCTTCTGTCCGAAGCCGTGCACAAGGCCTTGACGTCGCCTGTGCGATTGGCGCGTCGCCGCCGGCACCTGCCTGGGAGCTACCTGCCCGGCGGCGGGCGTGTGGAGGAAGACCTCTGGGCGCTGCGCGATGTGTCGATCGAGATCGCCCGCGGGGAAGTGGTCGGCCTGATCGGACCAAACGGCGCAGGCAAGAGCACTTTTCTAAAGCTGCTTTCGCGTATAACACTTCCGACGGAGGGACGTATCAAGATCTGGGGACAGGTGGCGACGCTGCTTGAGGTGGGGACTGGCTTTCACCCCGAGCTCAGTGGCCGCGAGAACGTCTTTGTCAACGGTGCAATCCTCGGTATGCGACGTCGCGACATAGAGGAGCGCTTCGACGAGATTGTGGAATTCGCGGGCGTTGAGCGCTTTATCGACGTGCCTGTCAAGCGTTACTCGAGTGGAATGTACGTGCGCCTGGCATTCTCGGTGGCGGCTCATCTGCATCCCGAGATCCTTCTTGTCGACGAGGTTCTGGCGGTCGGAGACGCTGAGTTCCAGAGAAAGTGTCTTGGCTCTATGCAGGAGGCCTCCGAAAGCGGGCGGACTGTCATCCTGGTGACTCACAACCTGACGGTCGTGCAGAGGCTTTGCTTACGCGTGCTCGTGATCGACCACGGCCGGTTGGTGACAGTCGGTCCCCCTGCCGTGGCCGTGGCCGAGTACCTCGATCGCACCGGTCCCGATCAAGAAGCCGGCGTGGCTGTCATCCCTGCTGACGCCGACCGGTTTGCGGGTTCCGGTGACGCGCGTCTGCGTAAGATGATCATGACCGATCTCGATGGCCACCCGACGAGCGGCGTGCGCTTGGGGCAGCGCTTCC
>Ga0182019_10001087_pt1 | contig 13637 bp, 9 predicted proteins | sample 812E2MmetaG_FD_120483 | JGI IMG/M metagenome (GOLD analysis project Ga0182019, IMG submission 120483) | Permafrost microbial communities from Stordalen Mire, Sweden - 812E2M metaG | ecosystem: Environmental > Terrestrial > Soil > Wetlands > Permafrost | place: Sweden: Stordalen | collected...
ACCAACGATATGCGAGTCTGGCTTTCGGTGGAGGACACCGGAATCGGCATCCCCGAGGATATCCGCGAGCGCATCTTCGAGCCGTTCTTCACCACGAAGGGGGTGGGCAAAGGGACCGGCCTCGGACTGTCCGTCGTGCACGGCATCGTCACCCGGCACGGTGGGCGGATCGAGGTCGCAAGCGGTGTCGGCCTGGGCACCACTTTCAAAGTAATCCTGCCGGCGGCCGGATCAGGCGAGTTCCCCGCTGCGAAGGAGGGGCCGAAGGAGACCGCAGAGCTGCCTGTGGGCAAGGGGGAGCGGATCCTGGTGGTGGAGGACGAGGAGCTTGCAAGGCAGGGACTCCACGACATCCTGGTCAGCTTCAACTACAAGGTGGTGTCGGTGGGCAGTGGCGAGGCTGCGGGGTCCCTTCCGGCCGATCCTCCATTCGATCTCCTTCTCACCGACCTCATGTTGCCTGGCGTAGCTGGACCGCAGCTTGCCATCGGGCTCAAGGAGCGTTGGCCGGCGTTGAAGGTCATCCTGATGTCCGGCTACACCGAAGACGAGACGATCCGCAGCGGTGTGGGTGATGGCACGTTGCGTTTCCTGCAGAAGCCGTTCGACATGGCGACGCTAGCCCGCGAGGTGCGAGCGGCGCTGGACGGGTAAGGTCATGGGAGGCGAGTTCAAACCGGGACGCTGGGGCAGTTGGGGAGCACAACTGTTCCCACTCGGAGTGGCGGCCGTCGCAGTCAGCGCGCTCGTGGGGTGGAAATTCGGCGTCATGGCCCTGACCAGGATCAGCCCGGAATACGTGCCGATCGCACCGAGCAGCGCGTTCGGTCTCCTCGCGCTTTCGGCTTCGATGTTCGTTGCGGCACGCTGGCCGGGGCGGCGCGCCGCCACAGGCGCGGCGCTCGCGGGAACGGTCACGGTCACTCTGGTTGCGGTGCTCGTGCTTCTCGACGATGCCACCGGGATCGACCTCGGGCTCGAAAATGCGCTGCAAGTCGGCCCGCAGCTCTTCCACGCGCTGCCGCTGGCGCGAATGTCGCCGCTCGCCGCGGCCCTCTTCCTGCTGGTCGCGGTGTCGCTCGTCAACGTCTTCCCTCCGGCGGCGCGCGTCCACCTGCTGGTCGAGACGTCGGCGACGTGCGCGGCGCTGGTGCTCGCCGGTGGGGCCGTGGTGACGATGGGGTATCTCCTCGGTGCGCCGTTGCTCTACGGCGGCCCGATCAAGCCTGTCGCCATGCCGACGGGCATAGCGTTTGTGTTGGCGGGCGCCGGTCTCCTTGCGAGACTCCAGGTTCTGGCGGGAGGTAGCGACAATAAGGGAGCAGCGCTCGTCGCTGTGGGCCTCGGTGTGGCCGTGTCGTTCGGGTTGTACGCCATCGTGGAGACGGCGGAGCTTGCTGCCTCGATGCCGCACGTCCCGTGGCGTGGGAGGGCCCTCCTCGCCGGATGCCTGGGTCTCACCTGGCTCCTGGCGGTTTTCCTGCGAGCGCAGGGGCGGCACCGCACCGAAACCGAGAGGGCGAACCGGGAGCTGCATGCCGCGGAGGCGCGCATGCACGCCGTGATCGAATCGGCGAACGACGCGATCGTGACCACCGATATTCGAGGCGCCATCGTCTCCTGGAACGCGGCCGCGGAGCGGATCTTTGGCTACACCGGCGAGGAGGCGGCGAGGATGACCTTGTCGGAGCTGATTCCGGAGCGGCTCCGGGAGGCCGACCGGGGGGGACTCGAGCGTGCAGCCGACAGTGGCAAGTTTTACCTCGCGGGCTTGGCCGGAGAGCTGGTGGGCTTCAGGAAGAGCGGGGTAGAGTTCCCCGTGGAGCTGTCGGTGGCGCGCTGGTCGGTGGCGGACGACGTCTTCTTCACCGCGATCATGCGGGACATCACCGAGAGGCGCCAGGCGGAGGAGCTCGAGGCGGTGGTGCTGGAGATCTCGCAGTCAGCCAACCAGGCTGCGGACCTCGGGCAGCTCCTGCGTTCAATCCACGAGGCCGTCAAGCGGCTGATGAATGCGCGCAACTTCTACGTCGCGCTGCACGATCCCGAGACCGGCCTCCTCTCGTTTCCGTACTTCGTGGATGAGTCCGATCCTCCGCCTGCGCCCCGCCCGTCTCGGCGCGGGTTGACCGAGTACGTCCTGCGCACATGCAAGCCGCAGTTTGTCAATCCCGAGATGATCGAGGACCTGGTCCAACGGGGCGAGATCGAGCTGGTTGGAACGCCGGCGGTCGACTGGCTTGGCGTGCCGCTGCTCGCGGGCGGGCGGGCGATCGGCGCCCTCGTGGTTCAAAGCTACACCGAGGGTACGCGCTACGGCGCACGGGAGCTGGAAATCCTCACCTTCATGTCGCGGCAGTTGGCTTCGGCGGTCGAGCGCAGGCGCGCCCAGGACGAACTGGCGAGGAGCGAGGCGCGGTACCGCGCGATCGTGGAGGACCAGACCGAGCTGATCTGCAGGTTCCGTCCCGATGGCGAGGTGACGTTCCTGAACGGCGCGTTCCTCCGTTACTTCGGGCGGGCGCGAAAGTCCGAAATCGGTTCGAGCATATTCGACGCGCTTCCCGGGGAGAACGGCACACAGCTGCGGGAAGGTATCGCCGCCCTCGGACCGGCCAACCCTGTTGGCTGGTGGAGGCTCGACTACGAATCACCGGACCACGGGAAGCGAGTCCTCGCCTGGACCTACAGGGCGATCAGCGATGAGGGCGAGCGGCCGGTCGAGATCCAGGCGGTTGGACGCGATGTCACCCAGCAGATTCAGCTGGAAGAGCAGCTGCGTGAAGCTCAGAAGCTGGAGGCGGTCGCGGTGCTCGCGGGGGGCGTCGCCCATGAGTTCAACAACGACCTCCAATCGATGCTCGCCACAGCGAATGCGTTGCGGGCGAACCGGGCGAACGAGGACACCTTCGCCGCCGCACTCGGCCAGCTCGAGGACGCGATCAAGCGCAGCGCACGCCACACTCGTCAGCTGCTTCTCTTCTCCCACCAGAACGTCTCGAAGGCTGAGCTGGTGGATCTCAACCAGATGATCGCCGGCGCCGTCAGCCTCGTGGAGAGCCTCGTGCCCGCAACGGTGAGGCTGACGGTCGAACCTGGCGACGGGGTGGCGCCCGTGAGGGGGGACCGTGGCCAGCTCGAGCAGGTGCTCACCAACCTCGTCGTCAACGGCGTCGATGCGATGCCCCAAGGAGGCGACCTCAAGGTCCGTTCCGGCCGGGACGGCGAGGAGTTCGCGTGGCTCGAAGTCGAGGATGCCGGCATGGGCATCCCGGCGGACGTCCGCGCCAGGTTGTTCGAGCCTTTCTTCACCACCAAGAAGGGGGGCACGGGGCTCGGCCTCTCGGTCACGCAGGGCATCGTCACGGGCCTGGGTGGCCGGATCGAGGTCACCTCTGAGATCGGCAAGGGCAGCACGTTCCGGGTCGTCCTGCCGATGCTGGCGACGGCTGAGCCGAACGAGAGCCTCGCTGATCCGCGCATCGATGCGGGGTCGAGCCCGGCCGTGCGAGGCGAACGGATCCTCGTCGTCGAGGACGAGGAAGACGCACGAGCCGGGCTGATTGAAGCGCTCGGGATGCTCGGCTACCGGATCGTCGGCGTGGGGAGCGGAGAGGAAGCGCTCCGGGCCGCTGGGGATTCGGAGTTTGACCTTTTGCTGAGCGATGTGAAGCTGCCAGGCGTCCAGGGTGGAGCTGTGGCCCGCTTGCTGAAGGCACGCTGGCCGTCGATGAGGGTGATCGTGATGTCCGGGTACACCGAGGACGTAGCGATGCGGGCCGAGCTCGGCAGCGGATCGTTCCGCTTCCTGCAGAAGCCGTTCGACATGAAGACGCTGGCCCGCGAGGTGCGGGCGGCGCTGGAGGACAGTGCCTAAGCGTGGGGGCATCTCGCGAAGTGAAAACTCCGGCCCGAAAAGAGCTTCGCGCCGCAGGCAGGGTCCCGGTCGTACGAGAGCGGCCGGACGGGCCCATAGGGACTACCCATGGATGAGCTGACATCGCTATCCGCCGCCATAGTTGACGCGCTCGACGCGCCGCTCTTGGTAGTGGACCGTGACCTCAGAGTCATCTCCTGCAACAAGAGCTTCAGGCGTTGGGCTGAGCGACTCGGCCACGAGTCCAGTCCTGTCGGCAGCTCCCTCGTGGAAGTCGTCCCGTTCCTGTCGCCCCTGGGCACCCAGGACTTCGAGAACGTATTTGCAACTGGAACTTCCCTGGTGACCGAGGAGCGCATCGAGGTCGGCGGGGTCGCCGCGACAGCAGAGGTCCGGAAGCTCCCGGTGTGGGTCAACGGCGAGGTGGTTGCCGTTGCGACAGTCATCCGTGACGTGTCGCAGCGACGGCAGCTGGAGGATAGCCTGCGGCTGAAGGACGCGGCCATCGAGCTTTCGGCCAGCGGCATCGCGCTCTGCAACCTCGAAGGGGCGATCACCTACGCCAACCGTGCGTTCGTCGCGCTCTGGGGGTGCGCCGAGGCTCAGGAGATCGTCGAGAAACCGTTCGGAACGCTGTGGCAGGCGCGCGAGACGGCGGAGAGTGCGCTCGCCGGCCTCGGGGCCCGGGGGGCCTGGTCCGGGGAGTTGATGGCACGCCGTCTCGACGGATCGCTTTTCGCAGCTCATCTGTCGGCGAGCTTCGTGTTGCAGGAAAACGGCCTGCCTCCTTGTGTGATGGCCGTGGTGTCCGACCTGTCCGAACGACTCGGCATGGAAGAGGCGCTGGCGGACAGCGAGGCGACACTTCGAACCCTCCTGGACATCAATCCGGACGAAGTCCTTCTCGTGGACCCCGGCGGGCACGTGCTGGTGGCAAACCCCGCCGCAGCGTTCGGGTTCGACCGGCCGCTCGGAGAGATCCTCGGACGGCGGTTGAGCGACCTTCTGACTCACGATGAAGCCGAGTTGGTTAAGGCACATAAGGACGTGGCGATACGGACCGGACGCACCGTCCGCTTCGAGGCGAGCGCCAGCGGGCGCGTCCGCGACTATCGGATCTGCCCGATCGGCGACGGCCGGGGAGGCGTGACGACTCTGGCTCTGTTCAGGCAGGACGTCACCGAACGAGCTACTTCAGGCTTGGCGTTGCGGGAGGCCAACCGTGCCCAGCAGGCCCTCATCGATGCGGCTCCGTTCGCGATTGTGGGGTTGTCGCGCGAAGGGCTGGTGAAGCTCTGGAATCGGGCAGCCGAGCGGTGGTTTGGCTGGAGCGAGGCTGAGGTCATCGGGCATCGCTTTCCTGCCGTGCCGCACGAAGCCGAGCACGGCTTCAGCGCGATCCTCGATCGAGTCTTGCGAGGAGGGCCCATCCAAACGGCCGAGGTCGTCTACCGTCGGCGCAGCGGGAAGCCGATCGAACTGATGTTGTCGGTGGGCCCGGTTTTCGGGCCGAATGCGGAGGTTGCAGACCTCGTGTTGGTGGCGGCCGACACGACCGAACGCAACCGGATGCACGGGCTGCTCGTCGACGCGCAGAAGATGGAGGCGGTCGGCCGCCTCGCGAGCGGCCTGGCTCACGACTTCAACAACCTGCTGCAGGGGATCCTGAGTCTCGTCGAGGTGCTGCGCATCCACCCGGCATCCTCGGAACGCATAGCCGGCGTCGCCCGTGCCCTCCAGGAGCGCGCCCAGCAGGGGGCAGCGCTGACTCGTCATCTCATGTTGCTCTCCCGCCGAGTCGAGCCGCACATCGAGACACTTGACCTCGGCAAGATCGTTGCCGAAGAGGTCGAACTGCTTCGCACGATGCTGCCGGCCAACATAGCGGTTGAGCAGGAGCACGCGTCGCAAAGGCTCGAAGTCCTGGGCGATCCGGAGCAACTCAAGCAGGTCGTGATGAACCTCGCGGCCAACGCCGCCGCGGCGATGCCTGACGGCGGTCGTCTCCTGTTGCGCACGGGTCGGTCGGGTGACGGCTGGGTGTGGCTGGAAGTGAGCGATACCGGCGTCGGGATTCCAGCGGCGATCCAGCACAGGGTCTTCGAGCCGTTCTTCACCACGAAGGACCCCGGGAGGTCGAGTGGCCTGGGTCTCACGGTGGTCAAGGACATCGTGAGCCGGCACCAGGGGCGGGTCAGGGTCACAAGCAAGGAAGGGGAAGGCAGCGCATTCCGAATCGAGCTGCCGGCCGTGGCTGAGGCTGAGACGTCGGTCGATGCAACCGTCCCCGGGCGAGACGCAGTTGCGCCGGGCACCGGTCGGGGAGAGCGGGTTCTTCTGGTCGAGGACGAGACGTCCGCACGTGACGGGCTGCGCGAGATGCTGAAGATGCTCGGCTATGCGGTGACGGCGGTGGGGAGCAGCGAAATCGCGGGGCTTCTGCCCCCAGAGCCCGCGTTCGATCTGCTGCTCGCCGACGTGATGCTGCCCGGAGCCGCCGGCACGGACCTCGCTCCGGGTCTGAAGGAGCGTTGGCCGGCGTTGAAGGTCATTCTGATGTCCGGCTACACTGAGGACCAGACAATCCGTAACGGTGTGGGGGTTGGGACGGTGCGCTTCCTGCAGAAACCGTTCGACATGACGACGCTGGCGCGCGAGGTGCGTGCGGCCCTGGACGACCGCCCCACCTTCAGGCGTAGGTAGATGCGGGGATTTGAGCTTGCTGCGGCTCGCGGGTTGCAACCCGGACGCCCGCACGCGACGGAGGGGCTGGAAGTGGTCCGCGGCGCCGGTCAAAACGGGCATGGAGGGAAGGGGAACATGTGGGGAGCCACGTCGTGCGAAATCGGACCCTCAAGGCGGTGGCGTTCTCTTTGGCGACGTGTGTCCTCCGCCCGGGCGGCGCTCCCCGGGGTCTCCAGAAGGAGCTACGGGACGGGGTTCGAGATGAACGACGCTCGCGCACCTCGATGCCCCTTCCATAGCGGGTGGAGTTGCTGATGCCAAGGACCGGAACGGTGCTCATCGTGGACGACCAGGCCGAGGGGCTGGAAGCGATGGGAGAAGCCCTCCGTCCCCTGGGCTTTGAGGTCTGGCTGGCCCTCGATGGGGAGACCGGCCTCGCGCTCGCGCGCGAGCGGCAACCCGATGTGATTCTGCTGGACGTGATGATGCCGGGCATCGATGGTTACGAGGTGTGCCGCCGCCTCAAGGCTGACGAGGAGACTCGTCTGGTGCCGGTGGTGTTCCTCACCGGCCTCGACTCCCGTGAGGCGCGTCTCAAAGGCCTCGATGCGGGCGCGGCCGACTTCCTCAACAAGCCGTTCGACCTCGTCGAGCTCGAGGTGAGGGTCCGCAACCTGGTCGGCTTCAGGCGTCTCACCCAGGACCTCGACGACGCGGAGAAGATGCTCTTCGCCGTCGCCCGAAGTGTGGAAGCGCGCGACGAGGGCACCGGCGAGCACTGCGATCGGCTCTCGCACCTCGCCGTTCACCTGGGCGAACAACTCGGCCTCAACGGCGATGGGCTCAAAGCGCTGCGCAAAGCCGGTTACCTGCACGACATCGGCAAGGTCGGCATCCCTGATGCCATCCTGCTCAAGCCCGGGAAGCTCGACGCGGCAGAGTGGGAGGTCATGCGGTCACACGTGGACATCGGCGTCACGATCTGTGCGGGGCTGCGAACGCTGCGGTCAACGCTTCCGATCATCCGACACCACCACGAGCGTCAGGACGGCTCAGGCTATCCCGATCATCTCGTTGGCGAGGCGGTGCCGCTTCTAGCAAGGGTCTTCCAGGTGACTGACGTTTTCGACGCGCTCACCAATGCACGCCCCTACCGCAGGGCGTTGACGCCAGCCGCAGCGGTCGAGGTGTTGCGGGAAGAGACCAAACGGGGCTCTTGGGACGGCTCGATCGTTGAGGCGCTCGCCTCGATGCTCGGTCGCGAGGGGACGCTCGGACCGGAAGGCGGAGAGCGCTAGTGGGCCGGTCCGCCTCGCGGCGCCTCTCGATTCACCGTTGCGTCCGGTGGGGATGGGCCGCTTGCTCCTTGCGGGCATGGACTGCGAAATGCCTGGCACAGCAGTACAGTGGGTTACCAGCGCCAAGGTTTGACACCAGGCTTTGGAGGCCGCGCGAGCGGTGGGAGTGACAATATGACAGCAGAAGCAGGGGAACCTCGCGTGGCTCTCGAGCGGGTATTGGTTGCTGACGATAGCCGGATCTTCCGAGTCATCACCACTGATACGCTCCGGGGGCACGGGCTGGAGGTGTTCGAGGCCGCCAATGGAAGCGAGGCCTTTCAAGTCCTGGTGACGAAACGCCCTCAGCTCGTGATTCTGGACGCGCTCATGCCCGTGATGAGCGGTTTTGAGGTCATGGAAAAACTGCGCGACGCCGCCCCCCACTATCACCCCGTGATCTTCGTCGTCACTGCGGTTTACAAGAGCCGCCGCTGGGCGGCGGAGGCGAAGAACCTCTACAACGTTGCCGAGTACATTGAGAAACCAATTGAGCCCGAAGACCTCATCAAGGCCATTGCACGCCACTTCCCGGAATTTCTCGGGCTCCCGGAGAAGGGGCGCTGAGAGGGGCGAGTCTCTCGGAGAGTTCAACAACGGCAGAGGGGCAGAGGAGCTGAGGAGCGGAGGAGTAATAGACCGTTCGCAGGCTCAGACGTTCGAAGGTTGAGCGACCGCAGAGGAACCGAGGAGAGAGGCCATTCACGCTGGAATTGTCCTCTGTCTTTCCGCTCCTCTGCGCCCAAGCTCCTCTGCTCCTCGGCGTGTCGAGCGCGTGAGGGCTTTCGAACCGCTGACGTCCGCGGAGTGTCGCCGCGCGGCTTCCGAGGGCCATCAGGCCGCGGCCGCCAGTGCCTGGCGGAGGACCTGTGCGGGGAACGGCTCACCGTGCGCCGGGTAGATCGTCGTCGCGCCGGCGTCGAGGATCTTCCGCCAGCTCGCGTGGACCTGTGCCGCGTCCGCGGCGAACACGGGCATCCCCGGCCCACGACGCATCGGGAATCCGTTCATCGCGAGATCGCCGACGAACGCCTCGCCGCTCTCCAGCAGCACGCTGACCGACCCGTTGGTGTGACCCGGGGTGTGCATCACGCGGCCCGGCACACCGTAAGAGGCCAGGTCGAGGTCCTCGTCCGAGAGCGCGACGTCCACGGTCGTCCTGGGGACCTCCAGGTGACGCGCCATCGGTCCAACGATGCGCATCATCGCCTTGGCCCACGCCGACTGCGCCGACGGCACCTCCAGCTTCCTTGCGTTTTCGATCGCCGCCCGCTCGCACTCGTGGATCGCGAGCCTGGCTCCGGTCATCTCCTTGATCGCCCGCGCCGAGCCGATGTGGTCGAAGTGCCCGTGGGTGATGACCACGAGACAAATGTCGCGTGCTTGAAGCGCGAGAGACGCGAGCCCCTCCTTGAACGCCCCGATCTTCCCGGGCGCCCCCGCGTCCACCATGACGACCCCCACGCTCTCCAGGATGTAGCAGCGGTCGATCCCGACGGGCACCGGATGGATGCTGGTCCTCGCCTTCATTCCTCGGTCCTTTCGCCGTGCGAAACGGAGCTACCGCCGCCTTATCGCGTCCACAAGCCTGATCTGTACTTCGGTAGCATACTGCAACGCAAGTCGTGCAGCGAGGGGACACTCCGGGACCTCACGGGGTCCTCCCGAGCGGAGACGCCCGGGGCGGCCTGGAAACGAAGGGGGAGGCGGGGCAAACAACTCCCCTCCAGCCAGATGGCCTAGAATGGCGTAGTGCAGATCCTGGTCACCCGGAGCGACGACCGGCCGTTCGAGGTTACGCGGTTCGACGCGATGTGGGCGCGCGCCGGGGGCGATCCTTCCGAACTCGTCTTCGTGACGCCCTCGACGGCCGGCGAGATCGCGACGCCCGAAGCGGTTTTCGCCGGCGTGATGCTCACCGGCGGCCCGGACGTCGAACCGGCGCGCTTCGGCGCGACGCCCGAAGCCGGCGCCGAGTCGCGCGTCGATTCGGAGCGCGACGCCCTCGACCTCGCCATGCTCGATCGCGCGGAGCACGAGGGGTGGCCGGTGCTGGCGGTGTGCTACGGCTGCCAGGTGCTGAACGTGTTCTACGGCGGGACGCTGATCCAGAACCTGGACCGGGCCGGAAAGCCCGGGCACTACGTGTCGGAGCCCAAGGACCACCTGGCGCACGCCGTGCGGAAGTCCGGGCTCGGCGGCGGCCGATGGCTCGACGGCTGTCCGGACGAGTTTGAGGTCAACTCCCGCCACCGTCAGGCGATAGCCGACGTTGCCGGCCCCCTTGATGTGATCTTGACCGCCCCCGACGGCGTGGTCGAGGCGGTGAAGCTGCGCCGCACCAACCGGTTCGTGCTCGGTGTCCAGTGGCATCCCGAGAACCTCACACAAGCCGAGCACGTGGGCCTGCTTCGCGCCTTCCGCTCCGCGTGCCTTGCCCCGTTTACCGTCCACGGGCCGAGATCCACGGTCTTCAGGGAGCGGTAGCCGTGCCCCCCACGATCGCAATCGTCGGCCGTCCCAACGTGGGCAAGTCCACGCTCTTCAACCGTCTGGCGCGCTCCCGGCGCGCCATCACCCATGATCTCGCCGGGATGACCCGCGACCGGGTGGCTGCGGACGCCCCGCGGCCCGCTGGCGGGGCCGTCGTCCTCGTGGACACGGGCGGATTCGAGCCGGACAGCGAGGCGCTCATCCCGTCGATGGTGCGGGAGCAGGCGCTCACCGCCATCTCCGACGCCGACGCGGTGGTGCTCCTGGTGGACGGCTCGCAGGGACTCCTGCCCGCCGATTCGGAGATCGCGGGCGAACTGCACCGCACCGGGAGGCCCGTGGTCGTGGCGGTCAACAAGGAGGACCGCCGCGATGCCGCCCACGCCGAGGCCGAGTTCGCCGGGCTGGGGTTTCCGATCGTCGCCATCTCCGCGGAGCACGGCCGCGGGATCGGCGACCTCTGGGACGAGCTCGAGAAGGTCCTCCCTCCGCCGCTGGAGCTGGAGGACGAACAGCCCGAACAGGCCGAGCTGTCGGTCGCGATCGTGGGTCGCCCGAACGTGGGGAAATCCTCGCTCCTCAACCGTCTCCTGGGTGAAGAGCGGGTTCTCGTTTCCGAGGTCCCGGGCACGACTCGCGACGCGGTGGACACGCTGGTGGCTTGCGGCGCGCGCACCGTGCGGCTCATCGACACCGCCGGGATCCGCCGCAAGGGGCGCACCGACGAGGGCCCCGAGGTTCTTTCGGTCCTGATGGCGCGCCGCGCCATTGAGCGCGCCGAGGTGTGCCTGGTGTTGCTGGATGCCTTCGAGGGGCTCAAGGCGCAGGACACCCACGTGGCGGGCTACGTCAACGAGGCAGGCCGGGGCGTCGTGGTCGTCGTCAACAAGGCCGACCTCGTTGTCGGTGAGGAGAAGGAAGCCAGGAAGCGCCTCAAGGAGCAGATCCTCCAGCGCCTCAAGTTCCTGAAGGACACCCCGACCGTGTTCGTGTCCGCCCTCACGGGAATGGGCGTGCCTCATATCCTGCCTGCCGCCATCGAGGTCGGCGAGGCTTTCCGCCAGCGGGTCGGCACCGGCGAGCTGAATCGCGTTTTGCGCGCCGCCTGGGAGCGGCAGCCGCCGCCGGCGGGCAGGCGCCGGCCGCGCCTCTTCTACGCCACCCAGACCGGAAGCGGACCGCCGCGGTTCGTCCTGTTTGTGAGTGGCACGGGCAAGCTTCACTTTTCGTACCTCAGGTACCTGGAAAACGCGGTGCGTGAAGCGTTCCCGTTGGCAGGGACCCCGATTAGGTTTAGAATACAAGGGAAAAGTGACCGGGGCAGGTGATGGTCCAATTCCGACCGCGGGCGCGCGAGATCATCGCAAAAATCGTCTACTACGGCCCTCCCCTGGGCGGCAAGACGACGAACCTCCGCACCCTCTACGACGGCTACCCGCCGGACGTACGGGGCGAGCTGCTCGTCGTGCCTGCCGGCGGCGACCGCACGATCTTCTTCGACTTCCTCCCGGTGGACGCCGGCACCCTGCGAGGCATGCGGGTGCGCGTCCAGCTCTACACAGTGCCCGGCCAGGTGCACTACAACGCGACCCGCCAGGTGGTGTTGCGCGGCGTGGACGCGATCGTGTTCGTCGCCGACTCGCAGCGCGAGCTGCTGCGCGCCAACCGAGAGTCGTGGGAGAACCTCAAGGAGAACCTGGCGCTTCAAGGACTCGGCCTGGCCGACCTCCCGCACGTCCTCCAGTACAACAAGCGCGATCTCAACGACCTGTTGAGCGTCGACGACCTCGATCAGCTTCTCAACGAGTTCAACGCCCCGTTCTTCGAGGCGGTGGCCAGCACCGGCATCGGCGTCGAGGAGACGCTGCAGGGCGTGGTCAGGCTGGTGGCGCGCTCATTGCGCGATCGCTTCCGCATGCCGCCTGAGGAAGCGCATGCGTTCCTCGGGCCGGTGCCCGCGGGTGCCCCCATCGACGAACTGCCGCCGGTCTTCGACACCCCGGCGCCGATAGCCCCGCCGCCGGTCGTCCCCCGGGCCGTCTACTCGCCGCCGGTGCCCACGTTCGGATTGTCGTCCCGCGAGCTCTCGCTCGGGGCGCCGACGCCCTTCGTCACCCGCGAGCCGAGTCCTCGGGTGGATGAAGAGATCGGCGCGCAGATCTTCCCGTTCGCGGCGCCTCCAGACTTTCCCACGGCCCCGCCCGAGTCGCTGGCGCCGCCAGCCCCACCGCTCGAGCCCGTGGATTCACTGATGGACGACCTGACGCTGCCTGTCGAGCCTGCGATCCCGCCGCTTCCGGTCCCGGGGTTCATGGCGTTTGCGGAAAGCGGGATCTTTGGCGGTGGCGCTTCGATCCCGGCTCCGGCGGTGACGGGCAAGATCTTCGTGGGAATGGCAGATACGCCTGCGCTCGAGGACCCCGGGCTGCTCCCGGACCCGTTCGACGCGGCGTTCGAAGCTCAGGAGGGCACCGGCGCCGACGTCTTCGAAATCTCGCCGCCGACCGTGACGCTGGCTGACTCGCAGGAGACGCCTGCCGAGTCTGCCGCGGTCGGACCCTCCGAGGCCGAGGCGGCGAGTGCGCCGGCACCCGAACCCGCGATCACGGCCTCCATTTCGGAGGAGGCCGGTCAAGCCATCGTGCAGCGCATCGTCCCACGTGCGCTCGCACAGGTGGGCGAGGTGCGGGAGCTCGATCTCGAGGTCCCCGTCCCGGCCGTGTGGACGGGGGGCAAGCGGTTGACGCTGCAGTTCCGCTTGACCTTGATCCCCGAGGAGGACGCGCATGCCGAGTGAGTTGCTGCTCCCGGACAAGGACGAGTTCAAGATCGGCGAGGTCTGCGATATCGCCGGCGTGAAGCCTTTCGTACTGCGCTACTGGGAGACCGAGTTTTCCGATCTCTCGCCCGCGAAGGGCGCCGGGGGCCAGCGCACCTACACCAAGGCGGACGTGCAGCTGATCCTCCGCATCAAGCAGCTGCTGTACGAGGAGCGTTTCACCGTGGCTGGCGCCAAGAAACGGCTGGTGGAGGAGCTTACCGAACGCGCTCCTAAGCCCGCGAAGCTTGACACCAAGGCCGCGAACCAAGTAGAAAGCCTCCGGCGCGCGCTGAAGACGACTCGGCGCGAGCTCGAATCAATCCTCGCCCTTCTGAAGTGACCCGGTCGGGACGTGGCGCAGCCTGGTAGCGCACTTGAATGGGGTTCAAGGGGTCGCGGGTTCGAATCCCGCCGTCCCGACCAA
>Ga0182019_10001088_pt1 | contig 13635 bp, 7 predicted proteins | sample 812E2MmetaG_FD_120483 | JGI IMG/M metagenome (GOLD analysis project Ga0182019, IMG submission 120483) | Permafrost microbial communities from Stordalen Mire, Sweden - 812E2M metaG | ecosystem: Environmental > Terrestrial > Soil > Wetlands > Permafrost | place: Sweden: Stordalen | collected...
AATCCGAGCGGCAAGATACCGGTGCGGTGGAGATACCCTCAACAGGAATATACGACCAATGAAACAAATGTCAAAGCAGCTATTCAGAGCCAGTTCGCAGGATCCGATGGCGTCGATGATGTAATGTGGATAATAAATTAATATTAAAATTAGGACAGGTTAATTAATTTTTAATTCGGGTTAGATTAATTCAGTTTTACCTTTCTTCCCTCCTATAAAAAACACAGGAGGGAGAGAGGTAATTAACTGTATAACAAGATTAAACTGAAAAAAATGAAAAATTCGATCACCTGCATTTTCTTGATTATTTTTTACTGTTTTTTTTTAAGAGTACCATCAACAGCTCAACCGGCAAAACAAAAATCAGGCGTTGAGATGTACACATCTGAAGAAAAACCCTGGATATGGTGGTTTTGGTTAGGTAATATTGTAGATGAAAAAGGTATAGATCAGCAACTTGAATCATTTAGAAAGTCAGGTTTTGGCGGGGTAAATATAATTTGCACTTATGGCGTTAAAGGTTATGAATTGCGTCAGATAAGATACAGAAGTCCGGAATGGTATAATATATTGCAGTATACTATAAAAAAAGCCCATAACCTTGACATGGGCGTTGATCTTGCTTTAACCTCTGCATGGCCCTTTGGGGGACCACAAGTGACGAAACAAATGGGAGCCAAACATTTGTTATCTCATAAATCATATATTGCTAATGGCAAATTTGAAAAACAACTAATTGATAATTCGGTGGAAGAATTTTTAATTTCAGCAATAGCATTTTCAGAGAAAGGCGACTACCTCGATTTAACGGCATTAGTAAAAAACGGTTTTTTAGAGACTCAGTTGCCCTCAGGGATTTGGAATGTTGAAGTAGTTAGCGGTAGCAATACCGGGCAAATGGTTAAACGTTCCTCTCCCGGCGGAGAAGGTTATGTGGTGGATCATTTCAGCAAAGAAGCCGTTACTGCTTATCTCGCAGATTTTGATAAGGACATTAAATATATGAAGGGAATAAGGAGTGTTTTTAATGATTCATATGAGGTATATGGAGCAGATTTCACGCCTGAACTTGTAGATAAATTTGAAGAATGGAGGGGTTACTCCCCATTACCATATATGCATTTATTATTCGATACGACTGGAAGTGAAATCTCCAAACGCTTTTTATGTGATTACCGGACGACAATTTCTGACCTTTTACAGAAAAATTTCATGGGGGTATGGGTTGACTGGAGCCATAAAAATGGTTTCACAGTAACTGAACAGGCTCATGGAGCGCCTGCAAATACATTAGATTTATACTCTTCTGCCGATATCGCAATGTCAGAATCATTTGGTCCAAGTTGTTTTAATATACCAGGTGTGAGGATAGATCCTGATACAAAACGAGCAAGGTATAAATGGCCGGATAAGTTGTTTTTGAAATTTTCCAGCTCAGCTGCTAACATACAAGGAAATCATTTAATCTCCTGCGAAACAGCAACATGGCTTACCAATCATTTTCGATTGGCTCTTTCGCAGTTAAAACCACAAATTGATGAAATATTTATATCGGGGATAAACCACATTCAATTGATAAGCGCAACAAATGTGCCTGCAGATGCTCCTTATCCTGGATGGGTATTTTATCCTGCACCCGATTTCGGTCCACGTTCTGCTTTATATGATTATCTTCCCAATCTAAGTGAATATATTACCAGGTCACAGCATTTCTTGCAGAATAGTACTCCCGACAATGATGTTTTGATTTATTTTCCGGTGTATGACTATTTTAACGATGTTACAAGAGATCTGGGAGTCCTGGGAATGATGGATCATATTCCTACCAAGTGGGGCGACACTCTTCCTTTTACTAAAACATCGAAAGTATTATGGGAGAATGGGTTTTCCTTTGATTATATTACAGATAAGCAAATTTCTGAACTTTCTACGGAAGGTAAAAAAATGATTTGCCGAGGAAAATTAAAATACTCAGCAATAGTGATCCCTGCCTGTAAACGAATCCCAATCGAAACGTTTGATAAACTGCTGGAAATGGCAAAACTGGGAGCAAACATAATATTCGATACCCAATTGCCTTATGATGTACCAGGCTTATACCAATTGGAATATCGATTGAAACTTTTAAATATAAAATCGCAGTCAATTATAAATTACCCAACAGTTGTTGTGAGTAGTGATCTGAAAAAATCCCTGATAAAAGTCGGATGTAAAAAAGAATATTTTGCTGAAAATAACCTTGAGTACATCAGAAAAAATTACGTTAATGGGAAACTTTATTATATAGCCAATCAGGACAGTATTTTTAAACGTGGTTTTGTTAAAATTGCCAACCCATCGCAATTATTCGAATTAATTGATCCAATAACAGGAATCTCAGGTTTCCCAAGAGTGGAGCATCGCTTTGACGGTGATTATGTTTATCTGGAAATTTTGCCGGGTCAATCGTTAATCTTAAAAACTGACATTAAAAACAATAATCCGTGGAAATATTTTAATGATGGGAAAATGATCGTGATTAATGCTTCATGGACGCTGTCATTTGAAAAGGGGGAGCCTTTCACCCCAAACACTCTAAAAACAGATAAACTTATAAGTTGGACTGAATTGACTGATTCCAGGAGTGTTTTTTACAATGGCACAGGAATTTATACAGCTAATTTCGACCGTCCGAAATTATTAAAAAATAGTTCATATATCAGGCTACTTTTTAGTGACTTACGAGACATGGCTGAAGTTTCAATAAACGGTAAAACTATTGGCCGCACATGGAGTGTCCCCTATATAATTGATTTCGATTCACACATACTTAAACCGAAGGGAAATACAATAACAATAAGAGTTAAAAACCTGGCTACGAACAGGATTATTTGGATGGACCGTCAAAAATTAAATTGGCAGGAAAGTTATATCGCTGACCCTAAGAAAAGTCATTTCGATGCGGCTGATTGGGAGATTGTTCCTTCCGGAATTATAGGACCAGTTAAATTGATCGGTGACGATAAATAATTAAAATAATATGAAAAAACAAATACTACTTCCTATCTTATTTTTTGTTTTAACAAAATTTCTTTTAGCCCAGCCTGAAAAATTTACATCAGAAGAAAAACCATGGATATGGTGGTATTGGCTGGGTAGCGCAGTTTCTGAAAGTGGGATTGACAGTCACCTCGAGAAATTTAATACAATGGGCTATGGAGGAGCAAGTATCGCTGCCACTTATGGTGTAAAGGGTTTTGAAGACAAAGAGATCTCATTTATGAGCCTGAAATGGATTGATAAAATCAACTTTACAGCGCTCAGAGCTAAGGAAATGAACATGGGCATTGATGTTTCTTTAACATCGGCCTGGCCTTTTGGTGGTCCAAATGTTACAAGTAAAATGGCAGCCAGATTTTCAACCGGCGGTAAATTGTTTTCCGTTTCAGGTGGCAGTTTAGTTTATAAACAGATATATGATCCACTAACAAAAAATCTGGAAGCCATCAGCGCTTTTTCCGGGAAAGGGGGTTATCTCAATTTATTGCAATATATTTCTCAAAAAGGAATACTGGAATATACATTTCCGGAAGGCATGTGGGAAGTGTATGGTTTATTTTCTGCACCTACAGGTCAGAAAACAAAGCGATCAGGTAAAGGTGGAGAGGGACCCGTTCTTGATCATTTTGACAGATCGTCTGTAAAGGAATACTTAAAGCGTTTCGATTCATTATTTATTCAAAAAAGTTATATCCGATCAACTTTTAACGACTCCTATGAAGTCTACGGTGCAGATTATACTCCATTGTTCCTTGAAGAGTTCAGCAAACGAAGAGGATACAGACTTGAGGAAAACCTTGATCATCTTTTTTCAGCTGAAAAAACAGATACTTATCATCGCATACTCTGTGATTACAGAGAGACAATATCTGACCTTCTCCTCGAAAATTTTATGGAAGTATGGTCGGCCTGGGCAAAAACGCATAATGTAAAAACTGTGGAACAGGCTCATGGTGCGCCGGGTAACCTGCTTGACCTTTATGGTGCAGCCGATATTCCACAGACTGAATCATTTGGAGCAAGTGTACTAGGCATCCCTGGAGTAAGAATAGACCCGGACTATAACGAAAAGGTTTTTGGCCGTCCCGATAAACTGGTAATGAAGTTTGCATCATCAGCCTCAAACGTGGAGGGGAAAAAATTAACTTCATCGGAATCCGCAACATGGCTAGGAAACCATTTTAAAGTAGCTCTTTCACAGGTAAAACCACAGATTGACGAACTGTTTGTAAGCGGAATAAATCATATTATGCTTACATGTGCAGCGTATTCTCCAGACAGCATTAAGTTTCCGGGCTGGAGATTTTATCCTGGTTCAAATTTTGGTCCCACCTCAGCTTTTGCCGATTATATGCCTGATTTTTCAAATTATATAAGCCGCTCTCAGAAACTTCTCCAAAACAGCAAACCGGACAATGAAGTGCTTATTTATATGCCGATCCACGACTTGTGGAGTAATTGCGAAGATGACGATGAACGCAGTAAACTGAAGATGTTTACCGTGCATAATACTCAAAACTGGCTATATAAATTTGATTTTGGAATAATTGCCCGTAATCTGCGTTTTGCCGGATTTGATTTTGATTACATTTCCGATCGTCAGATTTTGAAATCAAGTATATCAGAAGGTCAAATTATGACTTCGGGAGGTACAAGATATAAGACAATTGTTATTCCAAACTGTAAATTGATACCAGTTGAAACAATTACTAAGCTAAGGGATCTGGCAAAGGGCGGGGTTAATATTGTTTTTGCCTTTAAAATGCCAGCAGATATCCCGGGTTTTAATGATATTGAAAATCGTCGCCTGAAATTAACTCAGATTACAAGAGAAATGAGAAAGATGAATTCTGTTTATGTCACCTCAGAATATACCAGGATTCTGGAAAAATTGGGTATGCATAAGGAATCATTCGAAGAAAACAATTTAAATTATATCCGGAAGAAGAATGATAAAGGTGTCTTCTATTTTATAGCAAACCAGAGCAACTTGTTTCATGAGGGTTGGGTTGAACTGGGGAAGGAATTTCGAACAGCCTGTATTTATGATCCGGAAACCGGTAAGAAGGGAATCGCCGGTACAAAAGCCAAAAAGATTTATCTTCAGTTGGAACCAGGGCAATCATGTTTTATTGAATTATATAACGAAGACACTAAAGAACAATGGAGCTATTTCAGGGAAGCTTTAAGTTATACTATTGATGGAGAATGGGATGTCAGTTTTATTAAAGGTGCACCCGCATTACCTGCTTCATACAAATCACATGAACTTGGCAGCTGGGTTAATGCTCCAGATACCATAGCCAGATATTTTAGCGGGGTTGGACGTTACGAGATTATTTTTGATATCCCTGGTGAAATGGGGAATAAAAGCCAATTTAAACTAAGTTTGGGAGAGGTCAGGGAAGTAGCAGATGTGTGGATTAATGATGTGTATGTAGGACGAACATGGAGTGTTCCCTTTGAGATTAATGTCGACTCAAAACTTATAAAAGCCAAGGGTAACAAACTACGGGTGGAAATCAGGAACCTTGATGCCAACAGGATAATATGGATGGATCGTAACAAAGTCTCATGGCAAAATTTCTTTTTCGTCGATGTTTCTTACAACAGTTTTAATGCCGCAGGTTGGAACCCTGTGCCATCGGGTTTGATTGGCCCGGTTAAATTATTGAGTGCAGAATAATAATTGATATTAGAGAATTAATTGTCAATGGTTGAATATTATACAATGTCAACAATTATGAAAAAAGGGAATTGTTTTATCATTTTAATATTGCTTACAATGATGTTCAATACAAATACAGTTGGACAGGTTCTAAGTTCTAATTACTTGAATAACAGGGAACCACTTTTTAAGAAACCTTACATTGAACTTCCACTGGGTTCTGTCAAACCAAAAGGCTGGTTGCTGGAAATGCTCATCAGACAGAAAGATGGATTGACCGGGAATCTTGATAAGTTTTATTCAAAGGTTATGGGCCCACGTAATGGATGGCTTGGCGGCGATGGGGACCAGTGGGAACGTGGACCATATTGGTTGGATGGATTATTACCCCTTGCATATATTCTTGATGATGAAAACTTAAAAGCCAAATTAAAACCCTGGATCGAATGGACTATTAACAGTCAACAGGAAAACGGATATTTCGGACCATCGGTTGATTATCAGCCAGAAAAGGGGCTTCAAAGAAATAATTCTCATGACTGGTGGCCTAAAATGGTAATGTTGAAAGTTTTACAGCAATACTATTCAGCAACCGGTGATAAAAGGGTTCTTGACTTAATGACCGGTTATTTTCATTATCAATTAAAAACTCTTCCCTTGCAACCTCTGGGATACTGGACTGACTGGGCAGAATACCGCGTTTGCGATAATTTGCAGGCTGTTTACTGGCTTTACAATATAACAGGGGATTCTTCACTTCTCGAGTTGTCCGAGTTACTCTATAGTCAGGGATTTAATTATACCAATATGTTTTTTGGACGCGACTTGCTCTCAAAAATCAATTCCTTCCATGGAGTAAACCTTGCCCAGGGATTCAAGGAACCGGTTATTTACTATCAGCAACATCACGATCAGAAATTTATTTATGCAGTGAAACTTGGATTTTCCGATTTGCTTAAGTATCATGGGCAGCCACAGGGAATGTATAGTTGTGATGAATCCCTTCACGGCAATATTCCCACCCAAGGCACTGAATTATGCAGTATTGTTGAATTGATGTTTTCACTTGAAAAAATGATGGAAATATCTGGTGATGTTGAATTTGCCGATCATCTGGAAAAAATTGCATTTAATGCATTGCCGGCGCAGGTAAGTAACGACTTTATGTCAAGGCAATATTTCCAGCAACCTAATCAAGTCATGATCACACGTAATTTGCATAATTTTGATATTAATCATGGTGAAACAGAACTTGTTTTTGGGCTGCTAACCGGTTATCCATGCTGTACTTCAAATTTTCATCAGGGCTGGCCGAAATTTATTCAGAATCTATGGTATGCATCAGAAGACAAGGGTCTTGCAGCCATTGTTTATAGCCCATCAGAAGTTGAAGCCCTGGTTTCGGAACGTGTAAAAGTAAAAATTACAGAAGAAACATTCTACCCAATGAGCAATGAAATAAATTTTACACTTAGAATTCAGGACCAAAAAGTAGATAATGTAGAGTTTCCATTTCATCTTAGGATTCCAGGTTGGTGCAAAAATGCAAAAATTGAAATCAATAGCATAGCCTGGGCTAATCCTAAAGGAGGACAAATAATTAAAATTAATCGTGTCTGGAAATCGGGTGACAAAGTAAAAGTCACTTTGCCCATGAATATTACCACGAGTACATGGTGCGAAAATTCGGTTGCTGTAGAACGAGGGCCACTTGTATATGCTCTCAAAATCGGAGAACGTTGGGAAAAGAAAGAGGTATTCGATGACCCTGCCCGTTTTGGGGAATGGTATTTCGAAGTATTTCCTACTTCGAAATGGAATTATGGGATAATGGATTTCAATCCTGATAAAATGGAAGAATCTTTTCGACTGGTGGAATATGCTGATAAGCAAAAATTAAACTTCCCCTGGAATCAGGAAAATGCACCTGTTGAAATAAAAGTTAAAGCTAAAGAAATAAAATCGTGGAAATTGTACAATGAAATGGCGGGCCCATTGCCTTTCAGCAGGACAGTTTATGGAACAAATACGAATGATATAACCGAGGAAGAGGTAACTCTGATCCCATATGGCTGCACAACTTTGAGAATTTCAGAGTTTCCGGTAATCAAAGAATACCCAAAACGTTAAAAAGGAATAAATAAAAAATGTTTAACAAGTAAATATCTGGTACTGTGAAAATAAATAATTTTTTTTTGGGGGTATTACTTTGCATAATTCATTTAGATGCAGTTGCCGGTAATTTGTATTTTAATGTAACAGACTACGGAGCCGCTAATGACGGAAAAACAATATCAACCCTGGCTATACAAAAAACCATTGATGCCTGTGCTGCAGCAGGCGGGGGTAAGGTTATTTTCCCGGCCGGGATATACTTGACCGGACCTCTTTTCCTCCGAAACAATATTGAGGTAGAAATTGGATCTGGTGCAATATTACTTTTTGATGATAATATTTCACAGACTCCGGTAATTGATGGTTCATGGGAAGGCATAGAACGTAAAGTTTATGCTTCATTGTTTACTGGTCATAACCTTGAGAATGTATCTATTACAGGGCGGGGGAAACTAGATGGACAGGGAAAAGCCTGGTGGGCAGCTTATCTGCAGACAGTTAAGATCAGAGAAAAATCCGGCATTGTCGAAAGAGAGCCGGATAACCCGGAAGGATGTAATCTGAAATATCCTCGGCCAGGAGTAATCAATTTATACAATTGCAAAAACGTCTTCATAAGTGGAATAACAATTATCAACTCACCTGCATGGACCATACACCCGGTTTATTGTAGTAATGTTATTATAAAAGACATTTCCATTATTCAGCCTTATGATTCGCCAAACACTGACGGCATTAATCCCGAATCATCTGACAATGTCAGGATAACAGGGTGTTTCATTGATTGCGGTGATGACTGCATAACTTTAAAATCTGGTTATAATGAACACGGAAGGGAAAAAGGGATACCATGTGAAAATATTGTTATTTCGGACTGCACTTTTTCTCATGGCCGAAGTGCAATAGGAATCGGAAGTGAAATGTCAGGAGGGGTTCGTAATGTAACAATATCAAATTGTGTTTTTCAGGGAACACTACGTGGTCTACGACTGAAAACAGGGCGTTCAAGGGGTGGCGTTGTGGAGAATATCAGAGCATCAAATATTATTATGGATAATATTCTCGAAGGAATTTCAGTTGATATGTATTATGAGTCAGGTTCTGATAAACCATTGCCTGTTAATGAAGGAACCCCTTTTTTTAGAAACATCAGGTTTTCAAGCATTTCAGGCACTAACATTAAAGAGGCAATTAATATTTCAGGTTTACCTGAATCCCCTGTAGAGGAACTGGAACTCAGTGATATTTATTTTGAGTCAGAAAAGGGCGTAATCTGCCAGTTTGGCCATAATATTACTTTCAGGAATGTAAAAGTAAAGATAAAGGGACCAGGATCCGTTTTCAACGTAAGGAAATCTGCCTTAGTACAGTTCGATAATGTAATCCCTTATTTGTCTGATGAGAAATATCCGGCTATTTCACTTGATTCAGTATCTGGTGCGGTATTACGAAATTGTTCAGAGAGCGAAAATACTGATATCTATTTGAAGGCTGTTAATTCAAAGGATATAATTCTTTTGAATAATGTACTGGGAAGTGCCAGAGTTATCAAATAAGTTCAATCCTTTCTTAATACGGAATTTGAACTATGAAGAATATATTTATTATTGCAGCAGCAGCTTTACTTTTTGGGTGCAATTTATCATCTAGGCATAGTGGACCCAACTCATGCAAATTTTTCCCTGCGTTGGGAGATGCACCTTTAAGTAACCTGTTTAAAGTAGAAGTAAATGGCAATGAAATCGCAGTTGAAAAAATAGAAAAATTTGATATCCCGATTCATTATGCTCATTTTGCATCCGATGGGTCAGAAAAGTTAAAAATCAAAGTTTCAACGGCTCAAAAAATCACCTCCTTCGCTATTAGTCCTCTAAGTAAACAAATTAAGGGTAAGGTTAAAAATAGTAAGCTTTTATTTACTCTTGTGCGCCCTGGATACTTTGCTGTAAAAATTAATGCAATGGATTACCTTTTTATAATTATCGATTCGCTTACCGATTACAAGATGGATGTAAAGAATATGCAATTTGTCAACATAACAGAATATGGCGTCGATAATACCGGTAAAACTCTGGAAACTGTTAATATTCAAAAAACCATTGACGAAGTCGCGGCTTTGGGTGGCGTGCTTTTTTTCCCGAAAGGCATCTATAAAACAGGCCAGATCAATTTTAAAAGTAATATGTGTGTTTTGCTTGACGATGGTGCATTAATAAAAGGGAGTACAAATCCTGCTGATTACCCTGAGAAGACTTTAATTAGAATGGATAGCATTAAGAATTTTAAATTGCTTGGTTATGGCACGATTGACGGGGCTGGGTGGGAAGGACTCAGACGCAATGGAGCAAAGGAATATTATCTCATTTATGCTTCGAACTGCGAAAATATTTTAATGGACGGCATTATACTCAGGGACCCTACATTCTGGAATACAAGGGTTTTCCGATCAAAACATTTCTATATGAAAAATATTAAGGTACTTAATAACAGGCCATATAAAAACTGGACTAATACTGATGGCGTTGATTTTGACTCATCAACAGATTGTTCTCTTGTCCATTCACTAATGCATTGCGGCGATGATAACCTGGTAGTTAAAGGCCTAGATAGCGAGAGGAAGTTTACAACTGAAAAAATACTTTTTCAGGATGTTCTTGTATTAAGCAATTCGGCTGCTGCGAAAATTGGTACTGAAACCTGCATCAAAGAGTTTAATAATATTGTTTTCAAAAACATTGATGTAATTAAATGTAAAAGAGGAATGGTAATCGATGGTTTTGATTCGGCAATCATAAGAAATGTTGTTTTTGAAAATATAAATATTGAAAACTTTGACTTTAGCGGGAATGAGGGGCCACGCGTAATTGATCTTGAAATCACTAATAATAGTTGGAGGAAATGTCTGGGTTTATGCCGGATAGATAGTGTAAGGCTGACAAATGTTAATGTTTATTGCCCTGGTGACGGCGTAACGTCGCAAATGCATGGGAGAACCAAGGAATTCAATATTAGCAACATTATGATTCAGAATTTTAAAATTAATGGTAACCTTGTGACTTCTCCTAAAGATGCTGATATAAATATAAATGGATTTGTCCAATCGGTTTTTTTCAAGTAATTTTTCGAGCAGTATGATTATCAACAGTAACTATTATCGATAGCCACCAAACAAACAAGGAAATTTACATTTTTGATAATGATTGGGGAAGAAAGATCATATTAAAGTGATTGTAACAAATTCTATTTATGTAATAAGTAATAAGCAATAATAATGAATTTTAAATATTCCTCAAGGAATCCTCTTAAAAATTGTATTGCCTTCCCGATCCTTACTTCAACTGTTCTGATTGAAATATTGAGTTTATCTGCAATTTCATAGTATTTCAGATTCTGGGTACGATTCATTAAGAAAGCTAGTGAAAGGTCAGTAGGCATCTGTTTCAAGGCATTGGAAATTTGTTCTTCAAGTTCAGAATATATGACATAACTTTCTGTATTATTTTCGAAAAGCTCCTCATTATTTAAGACAAAATCGGAATATTTATTTTTAATCGCCAAATGCCGAATATAATCAAGGCAATCATTTTGAACAGCTTTTAATAAATAGGATTTTAAAGATTTTGATATCAATAATTGTTCGTGAGCCGTCCAGAGGTCTACAAAAACATTCTGAACAATTTCCTTTGATTCTTCAGTATTATGTAAAAATGTATTTGCAAAAGAAACCAAATCAGAATAATAGGAGGTAAAAACAAAAGAAAATGCCATTTTATCTCCCGATAATAATTTTCCAATTATGAACTTTTCGTCAATAAGATCCATCTTCATTCTAATGTTTAAATCTATTAAATTTAATTCAATAAGGATAGTATTGAACAGAATATTTTATATTCTATTTGAAACTCATATATTTATTAATTTAGTTGTAAAATGTTGAGAGTAAGGTTGCAAATAAATTATCAGTACTTAATTATTTTATTGAAAGAAATAGATTTTCTTTGTATCATTGAGAGAAAACCTGATATTACTTTTTTATAAGATTATTCTGAGTTGACTTATCTATGTAAGACATCTTCCCGAATAATGAAAGTTACTATAGGTATTTCTGATAATATTGAATTGTTAATTGTGGTATTTTGTTTTACAAACGCCATTTGTTAGAATAACTGTGCAATGGAATCTTCAAATCATACAGACTACGAACAACTAATTTTTAAAATTTTAACTGGCGAAGCTTCCGGTGAAGAAGTATCGCTGGTAAAGAACTGGGTGAGGTCTTCGCCTCAGAATCATAATCATTATCTTCGGGTGAAAAATCTTTTGGAAATCTCCGGCAAACCTTTAAAACTATCAGAGAATGAGATTAAAATGGGACTCTTATCTGTTATGGAGCGCATTGAGTCTTCATCAACAAAAAGAATGTGGCAGAACTTGCAGAAAATTGCTGCCGTATTGCTCCTTCCGGTTTTATTGGCTACATTATTGTTGACTTCTCATTATGTCAGGAAAGAATCCAAAAGCCAAATTGCATATAATGAGTTTTCTACCCCTCTGGGATCAAGATCAAATATTAAGCTTGCCGATGGTTCGGTAGTCTGGCTCAATTCAGGAAGTACTCTTAAATATCCGGTATCTTTCGGTTCCAGGAAGCGAGTTGTTTATTTGACAGGCGAAGCATTATTCGAAGTGAAATCAGATAATTCATTACCATTCATTGTAGAGACTTCAAAAATCAAAGTAAGAGCGACAGGAACTCTGTTTAATGTCAAAGAGTCAACCCCGGACAACCTTACAGAAGTAACCCTTGCTGAAGGCAAGGTTGCTGTTTTTAAATCTGTACTAGGAGAGGACGGGCAGCTTATTTCTAATATGCTTCCTAACCAGCATCTTATTTGTAATACAGGAGATGATACACACTCACTTCAGGATGAAGATGCTTATCCGTTTTACGCTTGGAAAAATGGCGAACTGATTTTCAGAAATGAGCCTTTGAAAAATATTGTTAAAGAACTCAGTCAATTTTTTAATGTAGATATCGAAATTCAAGGAAAAGAAATACAGGAGCTACCTATACGAGGAACCTTTGAAAATGAATCACTTAATGAAATATTGAAATTGCTTAAAATTATTTCTCCAATTAATTATAAGGAAATTGATAGGATCCAGATTAATAATGACAAGTTTAGCAAACGTAAAATAATTATTTCTCCGCAAATTAAATAGGCTATACTTTTTAATTGAATTTAAACCGGCTTCCGATCTCTATTTTTAAAACTCCTGAGTCTAGATAATCAAAGTATTATCGGTTTTTTCATATAAAGGCATAATTTTTATATCCTATACTTTTCGTCATGAAACTAACTATTTTGTTTTTTATCCTACTCTTACTGTTTACTTCTGGTCTTGCATCTGCTCAAATGTCCAGGATTAGCCTGAGCATGAAAGATACACCTATTGAAAAGATTTTGGATGAAATAGAAAAAAACTCAGAATATTATTTCCTCTTTAATCAGAAAATGATAGATGTAAAAAGAAGAGTCGATGTAGAAGTTGTTGATACTCCTGTTAAGAATGTATTGGATTCAATTTTTTATTTGAGTGGAATCGCCTTCTTTCAGGACGGACGACAGATAATCTTATTGCCGGTAAATATTATCGCTAAACAAGATGTTTTATCCAAAAGCGGAATTGTTACCGGTGTAATCACGGATGAGAAAGGAGTTCCTATGGCAGGCGTGTCGGTCGTATCGAAAGGTACGACTACGGGGACATTGTCAGATATTAACGGTCGGTATGTAATAAATTCATCTGTA
>Ga0182019_10001089_pt1 | contig 13632 bp, 14 predicted proteins | sample 812E2MmetaG_FD_120483 | JGI IMG/M metagenome (GOLD analysis project Ga0182019, IMG submission 120483) | Permafrost microbial communities from Stordalen Mire, Sweden - 812E2M metaG | ecosystem: Environmental > Terrestrial > Soil > Wetlands > Permafrost | place: Sweden: Stordalen | collected...
CGGAGATGGCATTGTCCGTCTGTAGAGATGGGGCTTGCATGGTTTCACTCTGCGGCGGGAGACGCGGCGAGACGCGTCTCTACAGGAAAGGAAAATTTATTTACGTGCTGAGCACCTTCTCGCGCTCCTCGGCATCCTGAAGTTCCTCGCGCGGCGAAGTTGGCAGCGCAAACTCCAGCACCTCGTCGATCGTCTTTACGTAGTGCGTAGTCAAGCCGAGCAACTGTTCAGGTGTCAGGTCCTCTTCGACATTGGTTTTATTCTCGGCGGGAAGGATCACGTCATGTACACCAGCGCGTTTCGCGGCCAGCACCTTTTCTTTAATGCCACCGACCGGAAGCACGTTCCCACTCAGCGTGATCTCGCCAGTCATCGCGGTCAGCGGGCGAACCGGCTTGGCCGACAGCAACGACACGAGCGCGGTCACGATGGTGACGCCCGCCGAAGGGCCGTCTTTCGGGATCGCGCCCGCGGGCACGTGAATGTGGATGTCATGGGTGGCAAAGAATTCTTCATCGATGCCCAACTGCTTCGCGTTCGAACGCACCCAGCTCAACCCGGCCTGCATCGACTCGCGCATCACGTCCTGAATCTGCCCGGTGATGGTCAGCCCGCCTTTGCCTTTCATCTGGTTGGCTTCGACAAAAAGCACGTCGCCGCCGGACGGTGTCCACGCCAGTCCTACCACCACGCCCGCGCGCTTGGTGCGTTCGGCAATTTCGCCCTCGCTGCGGACCTTGATGCCGCCCAGAAACTCCGTCACGATCTCCTTGGTAACCACCAGTTTGTCGCTCTTCCCTTCCGCCAACCGCCGCGCCTGCTTGCGGCAGATGGTACCGATGGTGCGCTCCAGGTTCCGTACTCCCGCTTCGCGCGTGTAATGACGGATGATGTAGCTGACCGCCTCTTCCGGAAATTCGATCTGCTCCGCCGTGATTCCGTTTTCCTCGATCTGCCGCGGAACCAGATACTGGAAAGCGATGTGAACTTTCTCTTCCTCGGTGTAGCCCTGCAGTTCGATAATCTCCATGCGGTCGCGCAGTGGCTCGGCGATCGGATCGAGCATGTTCGCGGTGGTAATGAACAGGACCTTGGAGAGATCGAAACTCACGTCCAGATAGTTGTCGCGAAAAGTCGCGTTCTGCTCCGGATCAAGCGCCTCCAGCAACGCCGATGCCGGATCGCCACGGAAGTCGCGCCCCACCTTGTCAATTTCATCGAGCATGAAGACGGGATCTTTGGTCTCCGCGCGCCGTATGCCCTGAATGATCTGGCCGGGCAGCGCTCCTATGTAGGTGCGGCGGTGGCCGCGAATCTCTGCTTCGTCGTGGACTCCTCCCAGCGACAGACGCACGAACTTGCGTCCCAGCGCACGCGCGATGGACTTGCCCAACGAAGTTTTGCCTACACCCGGAGGCCCCACAAAGCACAGAATCGGCCCTTTCATGTTGGGCTTCAGGCGCCGCACCGAAAGGTAGTCCAGGATGCGGTCTTTCACTTTCTGCAAGTCATAGTGATCGGCGTCGAGAATCTCTTTCGCCTTCGGAATTTCAATCTCTCCGCCCGAAGTTTTTGCCCATGGCAGCACAGCCAGCCACTCGATATAGTTCCGCGTGACCGAATAATCCGCGGCCATCGGGGACATGCGCGCCAGGCGGCCCAGTTCCTTCAGCGCTTCTTTCTTCACTTCATCGGGCATGCCCGCGGATTCGATCTTCTGCTTCAGTTCGTCGGTGTCGCGCTGGCCTTCGTCCTGCTCGCCCAGTTCCTTTTGGATGGCCTTCATCTGCTCGCGCAAGTAGTACTCGCGCTGCGTCTGCTGCACACGGTCCTGCACTTCGGACTGGATCTTGTTCCGCAGTTGCTGTACTTCCAGTTCCTTGGCCAGATGCTGGTTAATTTTTTCCAGCCGCACGCGGACATCGCTCGTCTCCAGCGTCTCCTGCTTATCGGCCGTCGATAGAGAGGGCAAGGACGAGGCGATAAAGTCCACCAGGCGTCCCGGCTCTTCGATGTTCATGGCCACGGTTGAAAGCTCGTCAGAAAGCGTCGGCGAACCGGCCACGATCTGCTGGAACAACGTCAGAACATTGCGCTGCAGCGCTTCAATCTCGGAATCCTTGGGTGGAATGGTCTCCGGAATTGTGGTCACCCGCGCCCGCATGAAGGGCGTGAGTTGGGCGAAATCGGCCAACTTCACCCGCTCCAGTCCTTCCGCAAAAACAAACAGGCTCTGGTTGGGCATCTTTACAACTTTGTGCACCACCGCCAGCGTGCCGATGGCGTAGAGATCGGTCGGCTGCGGCGTGTCCACACGCGCCTCACGCTGGGCCACCACCACGATGGTTTTGTCTTCGCCCAGCGAGTTGATCAGTTGTACGGAGCTTTCCCGGCCCACCGTCAGAGGGAGCACGGCATGGGGGAACAAAACCGTGTCGCGGACCGGCAGAATGGGCAACGACCGCTCTGTGGTTTCGTAAGAAGTGTGCTCGATGGAACTAGGATCGCTCATGTTTTTCTCTTGAGTGACTTTCACTCAACTTTGGATGAAATGAACTGATAAAAGGATGCAGCCTGCGTTCTAGGTTGTTGAATTCTAGACCTTTTTTCGCCTTTTGCAACACTCACAAGGGATTCGGTCCCCACTCCGGTAACCCCACGCTTCGGGACGTGCGCCCCCTGCTGCACGCCCCGTCTGCAAGCCTGCGTCAAATCAACTCTTCTCTCGTATACCCCGCCTCCAACTAAAACACGTGCTTCGCGCGATCGCCTTTGAATACGAGTTCCTGCAGAACTCGCTCGTTAGCAGCGTTCAAGACGTAGATCTTCTGATCGTCGCTGGCCTTCACGCTCAGGGGAACCAGCGTGCACTTCGCACGCACCTCAGCCGGCTTCTTGGTCCCCATCTGCCGGAAGACCATGATGTGGTCCGAGCCTTCCATCACGTGACGGATCTCGTAGTTTCCCTGCGGCAACAGCGTATCCGCCACCCGGACCTTCTCGGTAAAGTTCACCTGATACTTGTCGGCGATTCCCAACTGATTTTCGGCGGCCGACACCGCGCCCAGCATTAAGACACACATCAAGACAAGAATCCCCGCTAACACCTGACGCATACAAGCCTCCTTATGGCTCCGGGCCAATTCGGCCCACCTTCAGGCTAGAACCAAGGCAAAGTTCGCGCAGTGCACTGCCTCACACAGGGTTGTGATGAAAGACCGCCGCTCCGAAGCGGCCTGGCGACGCCCCCTCGACGTTTCATCGGCGCAGGCTCCTAGATCATGAATCTCAGATGTACGGGTACTGCCTTACGCCTCCGGATAAATCCCCAGCACCTTTACCAGTTCCGCCACCTCGCCTAAATGGCGCAGGGCATTGCGCGCGTCTTCGTCGTCGCCGCGCAGCAGGTCCACAAAAAACACATATTCCCAGGGACGTCCGCGCATGGGCCGCGACTCGATCTTGCTCAAACTGATGTCGCGCAGCGCAAACACACTGAGCGCCCTGAACAACCCGCCCGGAACGTTCTTCATGCTGAAGGCAAGCGAAGTCTTATTCGCACCACGAGCCGCCCGGGCCTTGCCCCGCCGGATATGAAAGAAGCGCGTGAAGTTCCTCTTGTCATCCTCAATTCCGGCCTTCAGAATCTTTCCTCCATAAACCTCCGATGCCCGCCGGCTGGCAATTCCGGCCGCAGCACGCAAGTGCTCCGCCACCACGTGCTTTACGCTTCCGGCCGTGTCGTAGAACGGCACTGGCTCCAGTTTAGGGTTCTTGGCAAACAGGTCGCGGCACTGATCCAGCGCCACGGGATGCGAGAACACGCGCCGGACGTCTCCACCCTTGGTGCCCGGCAGCGCAATCAGGTTGTGCACGATGCGCAAACGAAATTCGCGGACGATATGAACCTCGCGGCCCAGCAACAAATCAAAATGCTCGGCGACCGAACCCGCCAACGAGTTCTCAATCGGAATCACCGCGCCGTCCACCGAACCGCGCGTGACGCGGTCAAAGACCTCCAGCGAGCGCGCGCACGGCACTACCACCGCCCGCGGCAACATCGCTTCCGCCGCCTCGTGGCTGAAGGAACCTAGTTCTCCCTGAATTGCGATCTTCATCAAGCCCTTTCTGCGGAGACGAGGGTTGCTCCCTCTCACAGCGCGAAGCGGAAGACGCGGCAAGCAGCGTCTCTACGGGAAATCGAACTCATCCGACCGACGACGGCGCCAACTCTTTCGTCATAACCAAGGCATCCAGTTGGCCAGAATAATACCCGGCAACCGTCTTCTCCACGAAGTATCCTTTCGCCTTGTAAAAGCGAATCGCAGCTTCGTTATTCACCGGAGTCTCCAGCGCCACAGCAAGCGCGCCCACCCGAATCAGTTTCTCTTCCGCAGCCAGTAATAAAGCCGAGCCGGCACCGGCCCGTCGCGCCTTCGCCACCACATCAATGGTAATGATGTGCCCACTCTTGCGCCGGCTCTCCGCCACAATGAATCCGAGAATAGCGCTGTCACCTTCGGCCACCGAACAAAACGACCCCGGCCGCCGCATATAAAAAGCCAGCTCCGGCCGCGAGTATGCCAATTGGGGGTCGAAGCAAGCCTGGTCAATCTGCCACAGCGTGTCAAAGTCAGTCTTCTCGAATTGTCGGATCAGAAACGACACGCCGCCATTGTAGCGGGAGCAGTCACTTTCGAACTGGCCACCGTAATGAACCTGACCAGTGCAACTCCCGCCCCGCACTTCTCCATTGCTCTTTTTTGTGCACAGTAGGATTCCACGAATGCGTCCCACTCGCCAATCGTGCTCCCCGCGTGGCAATTTCCACCCAACTTTTTTCCGTTTCGCCCCCTTGCGCATTTGCATCCACAAGAAGTACGATTTCTTCCAAGAGGCAGACGTGGGGCGTTTCATTCTCATCGACGCAGTCGCAGCGGTCGCGCTCTCGTTCCTCTGGTATGCCTGGTTTGTCCGTTACAACCGCAAGCGCGCGGCCGACGCGCTGCATTGGGTGCAGGCGGCATGCCTTGGAAAAGGGCGCATCGCTGATTTGCGATGGCAAGCTAACAGCACCCAGCTAAAGGCCACCCTGCATCTTTCTTCGCGCTGGTTCGAGGATGCCCGACTCACCCTTCGCCTCTTGCCGCGCCCGCTTCCCGTACAGTGGGCATTGAGCCGGTACCGCCAGCAGCAGGAAACTCTAACTTTTGAAGCGGACATGGGATTCCCTCCGGGCTTCCATCTCGACGTCATCCGTCATCGCTGGTCGGGCCACTCCGGAGCGAAGAGCTCAACCGGCACTCGCGCCTGGACGATCACCCGCCCCGGCCCCGTCATTCTCACCACGAAAGAAGACTGGCCCGTCGAACTCAGCCCGGTGGTAAATGCGCTGGCCTCGTGGCGCGACAAGGATTTCGTGGGCGTCCGGTTCAACGCCACCTCGCCCCACTTCACCGCCACCGTAGCGCTAGAAAACCTCTCCGATCAGAAGGCGGCAGCTGCCTTGCTCGGCCTCTTCCGCGAACTGGCGGCCAGCTCCTCAGCCAAGCAACACTAGAAAAAGCGTCGCGGCAGGCGGAACGTGATCTCGCACGACAGCACTCGCCCCAAATAGAATGGTGGATTCCATGCTATTCGCGCGCCTCTCATGCGCATCCAACATTTGAGACTGTGGTTATAGCGACCGACGAATCAAATGCACGAGGCGAGGGTGTAATGCGCAGGGTTGTACTCTCATGCTTGACTGTGCTGCTCGCGAGTTGGGCGAACGCCCAGGTACCCACGAGCGGGAACGTCTTTTTCGGTTACTCCTTCGAGCGTACGGGCTCGATTGGCGGCGCGAACGTCAACTTGAACGGATGGAACGCATCGGCGGAAGGGAAAGTTCTGCCCTGGGTCGGACTCGTCGCCGATTTTGACAGCCATTACGGTTCTACGCCCGTCGCCTGCGTGGTCGTTCCGTCGGGATGCTCTGGCCTTGGCAACATCAGCGAGCATAACTTCCTGTTCGGGCCGCGTGTGTCGTTTTCTGCGGGAAAGATAAGGCCGTTTGCCGAGGCTCTTTTCGGGGCCGGACACATCAAGACCGACTTCGTCGGTTCCAATACGTCGTTTGCCACTGCACTGGGCGGCGGCATCGACGTCAAGATCATTCGGCCGCTGGCGTGGCGACTGCAGGGTGACTACGTGCAGACGCGTTTCTTTGGCTCAACCCAGAATAACGTCCGCCTATCGACGGGCATCGTGTTTAAATTCTGAAAAAGCAAAGCAGAACTGGCCGCCAGTTCCCCTAACTTTTACTGCCGCGCTCTTCCGGGTCCCCCAGAAACACCCAGCGCGGCACCCCGCCTACGACCGCGCCGATTAGCAGGGCCCCCAGAAAGGTGTATCCGCCCTCAATCCACAGCAGCCCGGGCGCTACAGGCGAAGACGTCACCGCCATCAGCGCTGCGACGAGCGCTCCGAAGATCGCCAACCACAGCGCCGCCGCCAGTTCGATGCCGTGAGTCAAAGTACGCGAACCCAGCCAGCGCAGCAGTCCCGCGACGCCGTAAGCAAACAGTACACACGCGCCCACACTCAGCAGATGCGGCGCCATCATTCGTGCCAACGCTCGCGTCTGGGGATCGGTCAATCCCAACGCCATCGTCCATCGTGGCCGAAACAAGTATTCGGAATGCCAAGCCATGCCCAGCACCCACGCCGCCGCACCGGCCAGCAGCACCGGCAAATGCACGACTCTTCTCGTTCGCCACGGAACGTGCTCTATCACGGGTGCTGCCTTGGCCCGTGACGCGTCGACAATACACTCCTGCCCGCAGTCGGCGCGCTCCGGCCAGCGGGTGCAATCGGCCAGCCGCAGTTTCGGCGGCCCGGCCAGGCTGCTCCACGCTGCTCGTAATGCGTTGAACCGCACCGATACAGGCGCGTGTGTCTCCGGACAGTTCACCGTCCGCCCCTCGTGATATGTGTGGTAAACCTGTTCGCCCCAAAGCGCCGGCAGCAACAGGATCAGGCAAGTCCCAGCCAGGAAGAGTAACAACAGGAACAGGAACAGCATGACGTGCCTCCTTTCCTCGCACGAAGAATTCGTGCCAGGCCGAAGGTCCTAAACTATCTCCTACCAAAGAACGCAGAGATCAGAAACATGCAGCATCAGACGAGCGCCGGATGCTGTAGCAAGCATATTCGCCGCGTGAACCGTGCGCAGTGAGCATCGTCACCGTGGCTCGTGACGCACATAGCAGGAAGGCATTCGGCTCTCCGCTGGTTAGTCCGTAACGGCCAACCGGCTGCCCACGCCGCTGAGGAGTTTCTCCGCGGCCTCTCCGGGATCCAGGGTGGAAAAATTCTCGTCCAAAATGAGGAGCGAGACGGAGGGATCGATTTCCTCCATCGCCTGGCGCGTCGGCTTGCCGCGCACGGACTGCATGCGCGCGGAAATCACCACCAGTTTCGCCTTCGTTGCCTTGAGCAGAATGCGGGCGTCGTCGACGGTGGCAGTGGTCAAGGCGTTGTATCCGGCACCGCACAGGACTTCCCGCAAGAAGGTGCCTACATCCGTGGACTCGTAAACGCACAGCATGCGTGGCCTTGCGTCCCCGGTTTTTCCGCACGAATATCGAGCGCCCAAGTAGGCGGCGGTGATCGCTTCTTCGACCGATTCGTAGGTTTTAAATTGCGAGAGCAGTCCCGTCATTTCCAGCGTTTTGCGGATCCTGGGCGGCACTCCGCTGAGTTTCAGGTCTCCTCCCTTGGCGCGTGCGGATTGCATCAGGCGCACCAGCGCTCCCAATCCACTGCTGTCGACGAACTCCACCTGGTCGAGTTGCAGCACGACGTCGGCGTACTTGACGAAAGCGTCTCCAACGTAAGCGTGCAACGCATAGACTTCATTACCGGAGACGATTCGTCCCGTACACTGAACCACCAGGACATCGCCGACCGGGCGACTTTCCATGCGCAACTGCATCATGCCACCTCACATTCGAAATTGTGTTTGAAGCACAGAAGTTTATCTGCAAATGCCCTTCCGTTCACAATCGAGCGGAAGGGCATCTCTGTTTCTTTCAACCCTCTTGAGAGACATTGCTACTGCTTGTCGTACGCGGCAGTGTATTTGACCTTCTTACCCATCGCATCGGTTCCACTTACAGTCACGGTACGGCTCTTGCCATCGGCCGACACTACAATTCGACCCGTAAGAGTCACTTTTTCACCTTTCTTGTTGGTTAGCTCGGTCGTGTGATCATTAACTTTCTTGTACGAACGTGTATCTGACATCGCATCGCCGGTAAGGGGATAGTCTTTCCCATCGAATTTGCCTGTCCACTCGTTGTGCGTGGGCTTGCCGTCGCCGTCGACGCCATCCACCGTGACTTTCACGCTGTCACCCGCAGCCTCATACACAACTGTATTGTTTTTCGGAGCCCCCGGGACGATCTTCGACTTGGCCTCGTTCAGCTTCCACGTACCCATATTTGCGTCGCTGGCGTAGCCGAATGCCACTGCAGCAAAGCACAGAGCCAGAGTGAAAATAATTGTTCTTGCTTTCATTTACCCTCCTGATTGAGAAGCGATTAACACATTGATTTAGCGTGGGCCATTCTAGTGCTGCGTGGCGCATTCAGCAACTGGGGATTTCGACAACTGCGTACCGAGCCCAATCTTCTGCCCGGGCCGCCCATCTCCGGGGGCCCGACGTCACAGTCCACCTCCGGCAGGGTTTGCAAACGACCAACGACTGCGCTACTCCGGCTCCGCCACAAACCGGTAACCGACTCCCCGCACTGTCTGCAAATGCTTCGGCTGCGATGGATCCTCCTCAATGTACCGGCGCAGCCGCACTACAAAATTATCGATGGCGCGCGTATCGGTATCTTCGTGCAATCCCCAAACCTCTTCCAGAATCGACTTCCGCGAGACAACGCGACCTTCGCTACGCACCAGATAGCGTAGAAAATCCGCTTCCATCACCGTCAGATGGATGGTGTTCCCCAGCGTGCGCAGTTCGAGTTCTCCGAAATCGATGGTCTTGCCGCAAAAAACGAAGGTATCGCCGCCAGCGTCTGGCTCGCCCAACCGCGCCGGCCTGTCGACGCCCGCAGCAGCGTTCACCGCGTGGCCATCTTTCATCCACACACTGCGGCGCAGCAGGCTCTCCAGGCGCGCCATCAGGATCGCCAGCTCAAATGGCTTCGGCAGGTAGTCATCCGCCCCCGAAGCGAATCCCTGCAGCACGTCTTCGGGACGCCCGCGCGCCGTGAGCATCAGAATCGGCACATAATTTTTCTTCTCGCGCAGCAAGGCCGCGACATCAAAGCCGCTCTTTCCCGGCAGCATTACGTCGAGAATCACGACGTCGAAGCGTTCCTTTTTTTCCAGCAGCCGATCCAAAGCCGTCTCGCCGTCCCCCGCCACTTCCACCGCGTGCCCTTCGGCTTGCAGGTTGAAGCGCAAGCCCTGCGCCAGATGCGCCTCGTCCTCCACTACCAGCACACGGCTCATGCGATTCTCCGGGGCAATTCGAGGGTCACGGTAGTTCCCTTCCCTGCACCTTCGCTCTGCGCGAATACCTTGCCCCCGTGCCTGCGCGCGATCGACCGCACGATGAACAATCCGAGGCCAGTTCCCTTCACTTGCGAGAGCGAGCGCTGCGTCACCCGGTAAAACCGCCTGAAGATGCGTTTTAACTCCTGCTCTGGAATTCCCACACCCCGGTCGCGCACCCGCAGCACCACCTTCTTCTCATCCGCAGCATTCAACTCGACGGCGATGTGCACGCCATCCGGCGAGTACTTCACGGCATTGTCGAGCAGGTTCGAAACCGCGGTCCGCAATTCCTCCGCATCGCCAAGTACTCGCGCTCCGCCACCGTTCTCTAATGACCCGGCCGGTGAGGATAAAGACTCGCGGTACTCCAGATCCGCTGCCGGCAAATGATGGCGCACCCGCGCCAACTCGATGCACTCGCGCACGAGCAGATTGAATTCCACTGGCAAACGCTGCGCCGGGGTTTTTTTCTGCGCCGCCTCGCCCGCTTTCAACACCTGTTCCACGGTGTGCAGCAGGCGCTCGGTATCGAGCAGCATCGACTCGTAGAACTGCCGGCGCTGCGCTTCTTCCACCTCCAGTCTCTGCAAGGTTTGAAGGTAGAGCCGAATGGACGCGATCGGAGTTTTCAATTCATGGGTGACGGCGTTGATGAAGCTGTCGTGCTGTTCGTTGCGGCGAATTTCGCGCACCAGAAAAATTGTATTGAGTACCAGCCCCGCGATGATTACCAGGAAAAGTATCCCGCCAAAGAAAAGCTTCAAGCCTTCGCGCCAGTACAGGATGACCCAGCTGACGTTGAGTGCGACGGCCGCCGCAATCAGGCAAACGCCCAGCGTGATGAAAAAATATATCGCCTTCTGCCGGCTGATGATGCGCACAGGGGGATTTTAACGGGAAATGCGTTCAACCGCAGAGAGCGCAGAGTTCGCAGAGAAAAACAGAAAAAGAAAACCGGGGTTGGCCTCCCCCCGGTTCGCTCAGCGTGTCCTGGGTACTCTGCGGCAAAAAGCGCCGTTCAGTCGTTGCCCGCAGCCGCCGCCATCACTTCAGCCGCCTTCACATCGCGCACCAGAGGCGGCTTCGGAGGCAGGTTGTCGAGCGCGATCTTGTACACGTGCCGGGCCAGTCCCAGTTTTTTCAGCGCCCAGATGCCGTACCAGTTCATGTCGATTTCGTACCAGGTCAAGCCATGCCGCGCCGATACCGGGTGCGCATGATGATTGTTGTGCCAGCCTTCGCCAAACGTCAGAACGGCGACCAGGACGTTATTGGTCGAGAGGTCCTTGGTCGCGAAGCGCCGCGTTCCCCACAGGTGTGTGACCGAGTTCACCATCCAGGTGGCGTGCAGTCCGACCACCACGCGCGCGAACACTCCCCACAGCAGCCACGGTAATCCGCCAATGGCATAAAGAATGACGCCCACAATAACATTTCCCGTGTAGTGATACTTGGTCAGCCAGACGTGAACTTTATCTTTGGTGAGGTCGGGAACGTACCGCGCCAGGGTGGTGGTGTCGTGATGCATCGACTTGCCCGACAGGATCCACCCCATGTGCGACCACCACTTGCCATCAATCGGCGAATGCGGGTCGCCCTGTTCGTCTGAAAACTGATGATGAATGCGGTGCGTCGCTACCCAGAAAATCGGCCCGCCTTCAAGCGCCAGCGTCGCGCACCAGGTCAGGAAGTACTCGACCCACTTCGGCGTCTTGTAACCGCGATGCGTCAGCAGACGGTGATAGCTCATCCCGATACCGAGGCTTCCCGATACCCACCACAGGAAAATGGCGACGAAAAATGCGGGCCAGGTAAAGAAAAATAAAGCCGCGACCGCGCCCACATGAAACAACCCCATGGCGATCGCCGTCCCCCAGTTAAACCCATCCCGCTGCGCCCGGTCTCTGCGATTGGTGCCTTCTCCGGTTTCGCTCATTGACTGGCTCATGGTTTCGTTCATCGTCTCGCGCGTTCGCTGGCTCATTCGAATTCCTTCGCCCCCGGCCGTCTGGCCGAGGTCCAGCTAGCACAGTATCAAGAGACCGCAAACCGCTCTGTAATATTTCTGTAATCCTTGCTGATTAAAGGGGTTACGGGCGTAATGTGTTACCCGATTTAGACCCGGTCTCGACGCCGGCGTTCGTCCGAACTGCGGTGTCACGGATGATTCGCACCGGTTTATCCAGCAACCTTTTCGTGCACGTTCCCCCTGTCGTGGAGTATCGTTAAATGTTTCAGCCGTTCTTCCGAACCGGAGGTTGCGTTGAAAAACAAATTGCCGAAACGGGAAGTATTGAAGAGAACTACACTGGTCGTTTTAGCATTGTTCTTTTTTGTGTTTGCGTCGTGGGCGCAGAAGGAACCGCCCCCCGCAAAGGCTCCGGCCTCCGAATACAAAATTCCTCCCGCAGATGCCGCCAAGGCAAATTCGGTCAAGCCGGGCCCGGAGTCGCTCGCCAAGGGCAAGAAGCTATATGGCTACGACTGCGCGATGTGCCATGGAAAAGACGGCGACGGCAAGGGCGACATGGCGACGGACATGAAGAATGTCACCGATTTCACCAATCCCGAAGCCTTGAAAAACCGCACCGATGGCGAGCTCTTCTACGTCATCCGGCATGGCAAGGGTGAAATGCCCCCCGAAGGCGACCGCGCCAAAGACGACGACATCTGGCACCTGGTGAACTACGTCCGCTCGCTGGCCAAAAAGTAAAAGGAGAAAGAACGAGGAACCAGCAACGGCGGCGACCAGGCCAGCGCAATTGTCCGCCTGCCCAATAAACTACGCGCCGCTGCCCTTGACTTCCACGCCCGCCCATTTTTCGAGCAGCGTGAGGGTCGAGGCGTAGTCCAGATCCGCCTGTCCTTCCTCGGCGGCAACGTCGTATACCTCTTCCACGGCTTCGAGTCCGGGCAGACGCACACGCGATTCCCTGGCGGCATCGAGGGCCAGGCGAATATCTTTCAGCATCAGCCGCAGCGGGAAGTTGGGCGAGAAGTCGCGTTTCAGAATGAACGGAGCCTTATAGTCCACCACTCCCGAGCGCACCATCGAAGCCTGCACCAGCGGCAACAGCTTTTCCACGTCCACGCCCAACTTGGCTGCGAGCGTGAGCGCTTCGGCGAATCCTTCATAGATGAGGGCGATCTGCAGATTCATAACCAGCTTCGTGGCCTGGCCCTTACTGGTCTCGCCCATGTGGAACACCTGCTTGCCCATCGCCTGAAAAAGCGGCTGCAAGCGAGCCAGTACGGCTTCGTCGCCGCCTGCCATAAAAATCAGGCTGCCGGCTTCGGCGGCGATCTTCGAGCCCGTCATCGGAGCGTCCACCCAGTCCACACCCCGAGCGTGCACGCGCTCCGCAAATCGTCGTGTTGCGGAGGGAGAAATCGTGCTGGAGTCGGCAAGAATCATGCCCGCGGCCAGAACCGGCTCGACGCCGCCCGGCCCAAAGAGCACCGCCTCGACCGCCTTGGTGTCGGAGACACACATCCAAACTACTTCCGCGCCCGTCGCCGCATCTGCAGGAGAAGACGCACTGCGTGCGCCTTCCACGTCCTTGCTGCCAGTTCGGTTCCACACGGCAACCTCGTGTCCGGCTTTGACCAGGTTTGCGGCCATCGACCGTCCCATAATTCCCATGCCCAGAAAGGCTACGCGCATTCGTGTTCGTTCCTCCAAACCAGACTTGAATTAGAACTGACTGGCAAACCGACGGTCAAGGAAGACACAATTCTTCGCAGCGGAAAAACCAGGAAACGCACCCTCCAAAGAAACTGGCCTCCCGTGCGTCGATGCCTACTCCCGAAGCATCTAATTACACTAGAGACCTGAGCTGATAAAGCCGATAATGAGTGCAGGGCAGCAGCAGCGGCCTGATCCAATCATAGTGGTCGAATCATAGCGATCGAATTAATGTTAAAGTCCTCATTGAAAAATCCCGCGCTGCGCAAGCGAGCCGGTCAATTTACGCGCCTGGTGCGGCGTTCGGTGGTCACCCCGCGCACCGGCACGACCCACAAAGCCAAACTGGTTACAAACGGCGAACTCGGCGTGACCTTCATCGGACACTCCAG
>Ga0182019_10001091_pt1 | contig 13626 bp, 6 predicted proteins | sample 812E2MmetaG_FD_120483 | JGI IMG/M metagenome (GOLD analysis project Ga0182019, IMG submission 120483) | Permafrost microbial communities from Stordalen Mire, Sweden - 812E2M metaG | ecosystem: Environmental > Terrestrial > Soil > Wetlands > Permafrost | place: Sweden: Stordalen | collected...
CGCCACCGTGATCGTGAGGCTCTCGGTGACGAATGGGCGGATCACGCGCCAGCGTCCAGCGCCCAGCGCGGTGCGGATCGCCAGTTCTTGGGCGCGGGACGAGGCGCGAACCAGCAGCAGATTTGAGAGGTTTGCGCAGGCGATGAGCAGCAACAAGCCGACGGCCCCGAGCAGAACAAAGAGCTCGGTGCGCAGGGCCGGCCCCACGATCTCGCGGGCGAGCGGTGCGATGACGGCGCTCCAGCCGCGATCGGTGTCGGAATAGCCACCATAAAGCACGGCGGCGATGGATTTGATCTCGGCCTCCGCCTGGTCGAAAGTCACGCCACGTCGCAGACGTCCGTAGACGACCAACTCGTGTTCGTAACGGCGATCAGCGCCGGGCTCGCCCGCCAGCGGAATCGCGATTTCGAGGTCGCCCGGGAAAAACACCTCGGCGGGCATGACCCCAACGATCGCATAACTCGTCCCGTCGAGGGTGAGCGGCTGGCCGATCACGTCAGGCCGGCCACCAAGGCGGCGTTGCCAGAACGCGCGACTGATGATTGCCACGTGATTGTGTCCGGGGCGGTCCTCCCCGTCGATAAAGCCGCGGCCCAATGCCGGCGCGATCCCAAGCGTGGCCATGAAATTCGCCGACATCGCCCGGACATGAACGAACTGGGATTCACTGCCCCGGTGAGATTCATGGAGCGCCAGGCGACGGCGGCGAGAGCCTCCCAGCTCTGGCTGCGCACGCACCAGTCGCTGTAATTGGGATAGGAGACGGTGAACCGCGGGATGTTGCGCGCAAGGTTCGTCTCATAAACGACCGCCAGCCGTTCCGGCTCCGGCAAGGCCACCGGACGCAACACGAGTGCGTTGACCGCGCTGAACATCGCCGTTGCTGCGCCGATGCCCAGGGCGACAATCACAACCGCGACGACCGCGAAACCGGGCGACCGGGCGAGTGAACGAAGCGCGAAGCGGAGGTCGTGCATGGGGGTGCGAAGCGGGGAAGCCGCAGGCTGTAAGCGATAAGCTCCAGGCGGAAAGCCAGGCTTTTTCGAGTCCCAGAGCTTTGGGCTTATAGCTTGAAGCTTAGGGCTTATGGCTTACCGCTAACTCAGCGCTGCTCGATGTGGATGCTGCCGTTGACGGTTTCGGCCTTGAGCGAGGCGCGACCGTCGCCGATGGTGCCGCTCAGATTTCGTCGGCCGGACGATTTCGTAAGCGTCAGCGGAAAATCGCAGTCGACGTGACCGTTCACCACGGACGTCCGCAGGGCGACACCGGCGTCCTTGGGCAGGACGACCGTGACCGAGCCGTTGACAGTTTCCATGGAGAACTCCTGTCCGGCGGAAATGCTCGCAAAGCTCGCGTTGATCTGGCCGTTGACCGTCTCAAGCCGGGCGCTGCCGCCGAGATTCGCAGCCTGAATGCCTCCGTTAACGGTTTCGACATGCGCATTGCCCCGGACGCCGTCGAGGGAGACCTTGGCGTTAACGGTCTCGATCTGGTCGAGGTTGGCAGTGACAGGAACGGTGAGCGTAAACCGGACGGAGGCGCGAATGGTGCCGCCGAAGAACCAACTGCCGGGCCGCTTGGGCAGCCGGACCTTGATCGCGGCGCGACTCTCGGAGACGTCCATCGTGAGTTCAACCGCCTTCAGCTCCTCCTCCGTCCGGGCGCTTTTTTCTCCTTCGATCAGGATCTCGTTCTTGTCCCACGTGCGGATCTCGACGTTGCCATTGATGTTTTCGAGGGTGATCGAACCGGTGGCGCTGAAGGCGCCGGTCTTCTTGAACGGCTCCTTGAATGAATAGTCGTCGGCGCGGGCGAGAACGACGGCGACGAGGCTGGTGACGAGAGCGACGAAGAGACGGAGTTTCATGGGTGAAGAACAGACGGACAATTGGGACCGGGGTTGGTAAGGGAAATAACCGGCGCAGCCGCGAAAGGTTACACCAAAGACGAGAGGAAGGAGATTGCGCGACGTGGCTAGCCCTTCTGCAGTTCGACAAAGCCACTCCGCTTCAGGAGGCGCAGCATCTGGGTCTCCTCGGCCCCGGGCCGGTTGTTCCGGCCGACCCAGGCTTTGAAGTACCAATCGAGGTAATGCTGGTAGCCCTGGGCGGCCCAGTCCTCGACCAAGGCGATATGCCGGTCCTTGTCGTCGTACTGCCGGTTGATCTCCTCCACCTCTTCCCGGGTCAACCGGTGGTATTTGTCGTGATGGATGACCCCGACGCCCTCGAGGCGTCCCTTCTGATGGGGCGGTTCCTCGGTCGGGTAGCCGAGCACCAGCGCAATCATCGGGAAGCAGTGGGTTTGCGGTAGATCAAGCAGTTTCCAGAGTCGATCCATGTCGCCGCGATGAATGCCGTTCGTCAGCAGGGAATCGATGCCGAGTGACTTCGCCGCGATCACGGCCGTTTGTGCCGCGAGCAGGGTATTGATCGAGGCGGTGACGAAATCCACGACGGTGCCGGGTTCATAGGCATAGCCGAGGGCCGCCGCGCTCGCCTTCATCCGGTTATAATCAGCGCAGTACAGCAGCAGGCAGCTGCCCCGGTACCCGCAGAGGTCGGCCATCATTTTGCGGTCCTTCACCACGATGATCGCATAGCTCTGGTTGTTCGAGGCGCCGGCGGCGCGGACGCTCGCGCGCAGAATGGCCTGCAGCGCCGGCTCGGGCAGCGGCTGGTCGAGGAAGTTGCCGTGAATCGTGCGTAGGCTGCGGATGGTCTTGAGGGTGTCGTTGGTCGGGGCGGTGGCGTCGGTTCCTTCGGACCTTGCTGGCTCCGCGCCAGATCCGCGGGAACTGGCCGAAAGAAACAACAGGGAACTGCCGGCGAGCGCGGTTTGCTTCAAAAAACTGCGGCGCGAGGATATTGGGTCGGGGGTGGGGGTGTCGCGGCGGGATGATTTCATCGGATGGGGGGTAAGCTCTGGGCGGTAAGCGTTAAGCAAGCAGAAAGCTGTAAGCGTTAAGCGATAAGCTCTGGATGTGGAGTAAGGGAAACGGAGTCTGTCCTGATGGCTTATTGCTTTCGGCTCGGCCCTCTCGGTTACGGCTTAAAGCTTACAGCTCATTCAGCGCGCAGGGCATCAATCGGATTGATGCGGGCGGCGCGACGCGAGGGCAGGAACATCGCGAAAAACACAACGCCGAGCATCACGCCGGTGGTGGCGGCGAGGACGCTGGGCTGCACCGCGCCGACGCCGAAAAGCACGCTTTGCATGGCGCGGCCCGCCGCCCAGGTGCCGAGGACGCCGAGGACGATTCCGCCGACGAGGAGCCGGGCGCCGAGCTGGAGAAACTGCGCGAGGATTTGCTTCGGCAGCGCGCCGAGCGCCATGCGCACGCCGATTTCGCGCCGCCGCTGGCTCACGGCGTAGGCGAGCACGCCATAGGTGCCGATGGCCGCCAGCAAGAGCGCGACGCCGGCGAAGATGCCGGCCAGGATCGCGGGAGATCGCCGGGCAATGAGGCTGTCGTCGATCCGCGCCTGCATGGTTCGCAGGTCGTCGATCGGCAATTCCGGGTCGAGTTGGAGGATGGCCTTCTGGATCGTGGGACCCAGGGATGCAGGCGGGAGCTGCGTGCGCACCAGAAGGGTGAAGAAGTTCCCGCTGAACGTGGAGTAGGGGAAGTAGATGGCGCCGTGGCCGCTGTTCTCGGCGAGTTCGTTCTGCTTCACGCTCGCGACGACGCCGACAATCGTACTCGCATTCTTGTCGGTGACCTCGACATCTTGGGCGAGTCGGTGCCCGAGCGGATCGGCTCCGGGGAAGTAGTGATCGGCAAACGCCTGATCCACGACGCAGACCCGCGTCGAGCGCTGGTTGTCCGCGTCCTCGAGCAGGCGACCGCGGAGGAGCGGTATCCTCATCATCGGCCAATAATCACTGGTGGCGGCGGAGAGGTAGTGCGCGCGGATGGAGTCGCCGGGCCGGGGGGAGTGACCTTCAACGGTCGTCGCGCTATCGTTGATGCCGGAGGTGAAGGGCAGGCCGGTATTGATGGCGACGTGCGTGACGCCGGGCAGGGCGCGGATGGCGGGCAGCAGCCGCTCGACAAACGCGCGCCGGGAGGCGTCGTCCTTGTAGTTCTTCCACGGCAGGGAGATCTGACCGGTGAGGAGGTTGTCGGGGTTGAACCCGGCGGGAGTCGCGAGCACGCGCTTCAGGCTGAGGCCCAGGAGGCCGGCGCCCGACAGGAGCACGAACGCGAGGGCGACCTGGGCGACAATGAAACCGTGGCGCAGGCGCTGCGCCGCCCGGCTGGCGGTGCCGCCGCGCGTTTCAGCCTGCAGGCTCGGCGCGAGTTTCGCGTGGAGATTAAACCAGATGATGGGTGCGGCGAGCCCGAGCCCCACGACGATGGCCGCCGCGAGCGAAATCACGGCGAGGCGGCCGTCAAACGCGACCGACGTGCCCAAGGGCAGTTGCCCTGTTCCGAGCGAGCGGAGCAAAAGAACGCCGAACCAACCGAAGAGAAGCCCGAGAAGTCCGCCGGCGAACGCAAGCAACGTGGTTTCCACAATGACTTCGGTGGCGATGTGTCGCCGGCCGGCACCCAGGGCCTGGCGGATGGCGACCTCCTTGGAGCGACCGCTGGCGCGGATCAGCAGGAGGTTGGCGAGGTTCACGGCGCCGATAAGCAGCAAGAAGAATACCCCGCACTGCAAGAGCAGCAGGGTGGGTTTCACCGAGCGCACATGGTCTTCGTGCAGCGAAGCGACGGTCGTGTGATAGCCGGTGCCCTTGATAATTCCGGCGAGGGGATCATTCGCCGTCTGGGAGTCATTGAAGACGTTGATCTGCGCCTGGGCGTCGGCCAGACTTGCTCCTGGGGCGAGCCGGGCGATCATGTTCCAGTTGTTGCTGTGGCGGCTGGTGGGCTGGCGGTCTTCCGGCCCGTGCGCGGACGGCCGGTAGAATTCGGCGCGGCTGGACAGAAAGCGAAAGCCCGGTGGCAGCACCCCGATGACCGTGATCGTGATGCCGTCGTTCAGGAAGGTGCGGCCGAGGACGTTCGGGTCGGCGTTGAAATGGGTGCGCCAAAAACTGTCCGTCAGGATCGCGACCTCGTCGGTGCCGTACTTCAGCTGGTCGTCAGTGAAGGGGCGGCCTCGCGCCAGCGGCACGCCGAGCGTCGCAAAGAACTCCGGCGAAACGCGCGCCACCGGCACGCGATTCGGCGAGCCGGCCGCGCCGACCACGACGCTGCCGTCCTGGTAGATCGCGAGCGATGCGAAGGCCTTGATGGCGCTTCGCCGGTCGTAGTAATTGGGAATGGAGGCCGAGGAGCGCTCGACCCCGGCACCGGGATAGCCGTTGAAGACCGTGACGAGGCGATCAGGCTCGGGAAACGGCAGCGACCGCACGAGGATGGCGTCGACGACGGCGAAGATCGTCAGGTTGGCGCCCAGGCAAAGACCCAGGGTCGCGATCGCAGTCGCGGTGAATCCCGGGGTTCGACTGAGCTGGCGCAAGGCGTGGCAGATGGCGGGCGTCATACCGTTAAGTGATAAGCTGTTGGCGTTAGGCGGTTAACAGTAAGGTTTAAGCTCAGAGCTCAACGCTTATCGCTTATGCCTTAGTGCCTGCCTGATAACACCGGACGCAGCGGGGAAGTTGTAGAAAACGACTATTCCGCGCGGAGAGCGACAATCGGATCAACCTTGGTGGCGCGGCGGGCGGGGAGCCAGGTGGCGAGCAACGCGATGACGATGAGCACGATCGTGGCGCCCGCGATCGCCGCGACGCTGTTGCCGGACAGGCCGGGCATGGCACTGGCGAGGAACCAGGCGAGCGCGACGGCTCCGAACAGCCCAAGAGCGGTGCCGGTGAGTACCAGGCGCATGCCGGCTCCGAGGATCAGGCGCGCGATCTGCCCAACTTGCGCGCCCAGGGCCATGCGGATGCCGATTTCGCTGGTCCGCTGCGCCACCAGCCGGGCGATGATGCTGTAGATCCCGAGTGCAGCCAGGAACAGGCCGAGCAGTGCGAAGCCGACCAGAAGGGAGTTAATGGCCTGCATCTGCTGCATGTTGCGCTGGATGAAATCGGGCACGGGCGTCAGTTCCTTCACTGCCATGTCCGGGTCCAGCTCACTCACAGCCCGGCGAATCGACTCGATCAGGGTCGAGGGGGGAGCGGAGGCGCGAACCAGTAGTGCGACATAGCTCCAGACTGTCTGGGATTCCGGGATGTAGGCCTGGAACGCCGCCGGGGAATTACCGACGTTGATGAACCGGACGTCTTCGGCGATCCCGACGATCTCTATCCAGACGGGCTTCTGCTCGTTGGAAAAGGCGAGGCGCCGACCGATCGCTTCCTGTTTGGGGAAGAGGGTGCGGGCCATGGTTTCACTGATGATGATCACCGGAGGCGAGTCGCTCCGGTCGGCGGGGGTGAAGTCGCGTCCGCGGATGAGGCGGGTGCCGACGGTGTTGAAATAGCCCGGGGTGACGCCGTTGATCGGGGCACCCGGCTCGTTTCCCGGGGTCGGTGGCGGCTGCCCTTCCACGAGGAACCCGCGACCAGAGGGGAAATAGAAGGCCGGGACTTCATGGCAGATCGCAGCGGCGGCGACTCCCGGCAGGGCGGAAACGCGCTCCTGGACCTTCTCGTAGAAGCGCATGATCTGTCCCGAGTTCGTGTAACGGCTCGACGGCATGGAAAGGATGCCGCGCAGCAGGGGCGCTGGGTTCCACCCGGCATCGCGCCGGAGCAAACGGTCCAGCCCCTGCACGAACAGCACGGCACCGGACAGGAGCACGAGCGCCAGGGCAAACTGACCGACGATCAACAACTGCCGGAAACGGTTCTGCGAACGGTCGCCAGTCGAACCGCGCGTGCCGCTTTTGAGCGCATCGTTGACCCTCACACGGGAAGTCACCCAGGCCGGGGCGGCGCCGAAAAAGAGCGCCGTGGCGAACGAGGTGCCGAGGGCAAAGAGCAGGAGGCGCCAATCGAGGGCGAAATCGAGTTGCGAGCCGCTGGCGCGGAATTGCTGGGCCATCCAGTCGTTGGTCCAGATGGAAACCAGAATGCCCAGCGCGCCGCCCGCGGCTGCGAGGAGACTGCATTCCGCGATCAGCGGTCGGATCAGCTGGGCGCGGGAGGCGCCCAGGGCGCCGCGAATGGCAAACTCGCGCGCCCGGGCAATGGCGCGTGCGAGCAGCAGGTTCGCCAGATTTGCACACGCGATCAGCAGCACGAATCCGGAGAGACCAATCAGCATGAAGACGATCTGCCGGCCGGTGCCTTGGAGGTTGGGTGCGAGCGAGACCGTTTGGAGAAGAAAGCCCTGGTATTCCTTCGGATCGCTCTCGGCGAGGCTGGCGGCGATTGCCGTGAGCCGGGCCGCGGCCTGGGCGGCGGTCACGCCCGGACGATACCGTCCGATGATGTCATAGGCGTGATCCTCGTGACTGCGAAGTTCCTCCGGAGCCAAGGCAAGTGGCCGGTAGATTTCAGGAGAGTCGAGGGTTCGCGGATCGCTGGCGACCGCCGGGACCACGCCGATGATTTCGTTCGGCTGCCCGTCGATCCGGACGGTCCGTCCGAGCACCGCCCGGTCGCCGGAAAAGTGCGACAGCCAGTACGCGTGACTCAGAATGATCACCTGGTCGCGGCCGGGGACGTCCTCCTCGGGCAGGAACTCGCGCCCGAGCTCCATGGTGACACCCAGAACGCTGAGGTAACCTGCGGACGCGCGAAAGGCATGGAGGGTTTCGGCCGGGCGATTGGGCTCGGCCATGGTGAAGGTCCAGGGCCGTCCACAGCCGACCTTGGCGAAGTCGCCGCTTTGGCGCGCGATTTCGACCCAGTGCGCCGCCCGGTGGCCGCCGAACTGCCCCTGGGCGTTGGTTCGCTGTAGCCGGAAGAGATTGTCGGGGTCGGGAAACTTCAGCGGTTGCAGCACGATCGAATTAACGATGTTGAACATCGCGGCGTTAAGGCCGATGCCGAGCGCGAGCGTGAGCAGCGCGATGACAGTGAAACCCGGCGACTTGGCGAGCTGCCAAAGCGCGAAGCGGAGGTCGTTCATGGGGAAGGTAGGCTGTAAGCTATAAGCGCTGAGCTTCAGGTGGGAGGCGGCAAGAAGCGGGCGTTGAGGCGGGGAAGATTGGTTTGGTGCTTATAGCTTAAAGCTTATCGCTTAAGGCTTAGGCCCCTCACTCCGCTCGCAGCGCGATCACCGGATCGACCTTGGTGGCGCGGTTCGCGGGGAACCATGTCGCGAGCAAGGCGACCGCAAAGATCACCACGCTGGTCCCAACCAGGATCGAGTGGTTTTGGGCGATGATCAGGCCAAGGCGCGGACGAAGTGCCAGGCCGAGCAGGTAAGATCCAACCGTTCCGAGGACCAGGCCGATCAGCGTCAGCCGCAGGCTTTGGCGCAAAACGATGCGCAGGACATCGGTCGGCCGTGCGCCGAGGGCGAGGCGGATGCCGAACTCCGACGTGCGCTGGCTGACATTATTGGACACAATGCCATAGAGGCCGACGCTGGCCAGCGCCAGACCGAGCAGCGCGAACGCCAGCAGGACTCCGTTGATCACGACAACATTGTGCAGGAATTGGTCACGCATGTCCTGCACCGTCCAGACAAAGCGGGCGGCCACGTCCGGCGAGACGTCAGCCACCGCCCGGCGGAGGTCATTGGCGAAGCGGCTGGGATTGGGTCCGCGTACGGCGATCTGGAACCACGCCCACGGACCGTGCGTCATCGTGGTGTAGTACTGCAGGCGCGTGGTTGGTTCGGAAAAAGCGATGGGATCGTCCGCGTCAGCCACCACGCCAATGATCTCCCGCCAGGTGACCTTGCCATCGCCCCCTTTGACCCCGAGGCGCCGGCCAATCGCGCTTTCCTTGGGCCAGAAGTGCTTCGCCAGCGACTCGTTGACGACGGTTTGTTCAGGCGAAGTGAAGGAGACGTTTTCAGGGAAGGTCCGCCCCTCCAGGAGACAGATACCGAGAGTCTTGAAAAATCCCGGCGTGACCAGAAACGCGATGCCCTTGGGGAAGTTGGCGCCGGCCGCATCCTGACCCTCAATCAAAACATCATTCGCCGAGCCGCCTCCCGCGATCGGAAACATCGAGGCGATGGTCTGGGCCTGGATCCCCGGAATGGCGGCGAGGCGGGCGGACAGGGCGTCATGGAAGGCGCGGCGTTTCTCGGGGCTTTCGTACGTTCGTTCATCGATCTGCACGTTGGCCGTGAGAATGGACTCGCTGTCCCAATGGGGCCGGGAGTTGAGGGTGCGGTTGAGGCCATGGATCATCATCCCGGCGACCGACAGCAGAGTGAGGGAGAGCGCGACCTGACCGATGACGAGGAGGCTGCGAATCCAGCCCTGGCTCCTGCCGCCGGTGGAGCCGCGGGTTTGTTGCTTGAGGGCTTCGTTGATGTCGGTGCGCGAGGCGAGCCAGGCGGGGATGAGGCCGAAGCCGAGGCCGGCGAGAATCGAGATTGCCGCGGTGAAACCAAGGACGCGGCCATCGATGGGCATTTCAAGGGTGGAATACAATCCCAGCTTGATGTTGCGACCGATGAGCTCGTTGCTCCAACGGGCGATCAGCAGGCCGAGCGCCCCACCGGTGACGGACAAGACGAGGGATTCGATGAGTTGCTGTTTGATCAGCATCCAGCGAGTGGCCCCGAGGGCGGAGCGGATGGCGAGGTCGCGGAGGCGGGACACCGCCCGGGCCATTTGCAGATTGGCGAGGTTGGCGCAGGCGAGGGCGAGAATGGCCGCGGCCAAGCCGAGCTGCAGCGCAATGATCGCCACATTGGCGGAACCGCCGACGCGCCCGGCCAGTTGAACCCGAAAGTGGTAGTTGGGGTAGAGTCGCGGGTTTTCCTTGACCCACCGCTCCGCCACAGGCGCGAGGCTGGCCAGCGCTTGCGTCACGGGAACGCCCGGGGCGAGGCGAAGGAGGAGACCGGCTTCCCGGCGATCGCGACCTTCCTGTTGCTCTTTTGAAAAGACCAAGGGACGGAAGTATTGGCCTTCGCCGAAGACAAAGGTAGCAGAGTAGGCCTTCGGCAGGACACCGATGATGGTGAAAATGCGGCCATTGATGCGCAGCGTCTGGCCGAGCACATCTGGCTTCGCGGCAAATTTCTTCCGCCACATCTCCTCGGTGAGCAGAACGACGGTATCGCGACCGGCGACGCATTCATCGGCGGTGAAAAAGCGTCCGAACAAGGGCGGGGTTTCCAGCACCTTGAACAGATCGGCCTTGGCCGCCGTGCCCTGCAGCTGTTCCGGCAGCTGATCCGGCAGCGAGACGGTTTCCATCGTACCGGACGTGGGCGCGATGGCGGTAAAGGCGTTGGTGGGGTGGTTGCGAAGCTCTTCGATCTCGAGCGGGGAAAAGGCGATGAACTCCGCATCCGGGGTCTGCCCATTGAGCGCGATAATCGACTCCGGACGCGGGAAGGGTGCGGTGGCAAACAGCAGCGTGTTCATCAATGAAAACATCGACGAGTTGACGCCGATGCCCAACGCCAGGGTGAGCAGCGAGATGATGGTGAAGCCCGGCGACTTGAGCAGGGTGCGCAAGGCGTATTTGAGATCTTGCATAGGCTTTGGGGGCTGAGGACCGACGGTTCGTCATTCTGCCCGGAGGGCATCCAGTGGGTTGATCCGCGCGGCCCGGCGGGCGGGGAGCCAGCACGCGACGAACGCGGCGACCCCCACCGCCGCCGCGGCGGCAAGCAGGGTGAAGGGATTCAGGGTATCGATGCCGTAAACCATCGCGCGCAAGGCAGTGGCCAGCAAAAGAGCTCCGCCGGCACCGAGGGCGACTCCCACCAGCACCCAGCTGGACCCCTGCCGGAAGACGAGACGCACAATATCACGGCGGGCCGCCCCGAGCGCCACCCGCACGCCGATTTCGCGGGTGCGCTGCAGCACATGGTAGGAAAGCGTGCCGTAAAGTCCGATGGCAACCAAACCAAGCGCCGCGGCCATGAAGAAATCGACCAAGCCGGTGACGGCGCGCTGTCCCTGGGTGGCCTCGTGGACCAGCGTCCGCAGCGTGCGGATGCGCGCCAGCGGAAGATCGGGATCGAGCTTGACGAGCTCGTGCCGCAAAACCGGAGCGAGCTGGGCGGCCGGGCGCGGCGACCGCACCAGAAGAAAGATGGTCTGACCCCACGCCCGGTCGGGCGTCCAGAAGATCTCCGGACGCGGATCCATCTCCGGGCCCCACTGCCGCACGCTCTCAACCACCCCGACCACGCGAGCATGAAACCACGCCTTCGGGGTGTTCGGTCGGATGACCTGGCCCAACGGATCCTCACCCGGCCAGGACTTCTCGGCTAGGGCGCGGTTGACCACGACGCCGATGGCGTCCTCCCCGGCGTCGCCCGGCTCAAGGGTCCGGCCCCGCAGCAGCCTGATCCCCGTGGCGGCAAAATAGCCCGGGGTGATGCTGGAAATTTCTGCCAGCGTGCTGCGGCCGCCCGTGGGATCAAAGACTTCGCTATTGACCAGGACGCCCATGTTACTGCCGCCTTCGAGCGGAAGCTTTGTCGTGATCCCGGCAGCGGTGACGCCCGGCAGCGCGGCCACGCGTTCTGCCAGTTGCTCGCAGAAGTGCGAGCGCGCCTCTTTCTTGTCGTAGCGGTCCCCGCGCAGATTCACCTCGGCGGAGAGCACGTATTCGGTGGCAAGGCTCTCGTTGGCTGCGACGAGTCGGGCGTAGCTGGCGGAAAACAGTGCGGCCCCATTCGCGAGCATGAAGGCAACGGCTACTTGGGCGATGATCAGGCCACGGAGCAGATTGTGCCGGGTGCGGGACCCGGCCGCGCCACGGCTATCGGTCCGCAGGAGATCAGCCACCGAGATGCGGACGGCGGCGAGGGCCGGCGGAATCCCGGCCAGCAGGGCAGTAAGCACGGTAAGTCCCGTGGCAAATGCCAGCACGCCGCCGTCAAGCGCCATCGCGGCCTTCCGGCTGTCCGACGCCGGAGCGATGGCCTGCAGCGCGAGCACGCCGAAATACGCGAGTACCAGACCACCGACTGCACCGGCCGCAGACAGCACGAGGCTTTCACTCAGCGCCAGCCGGAGAATTTGGCGGCGGGTCGCACCGAGGGCAACGCGAACGCCGAATTCACTGGCGCGCCGCGCGCTGCGGGCCAGGAGCATGCTGGCAACGTTGGCGCAGGCCACCAGCAACACGAGAATAACCGCGGCGAAGAGCATCCACACGCGGGATCCCACGTAGCGCGTCATCTCAAATCTCAGCGAACGCACGATAAACGGCTTATCGGTGTTCGTATCAGGATGGGCCGCCTTGAGCCGCGCTCCGATCGCCTTGATCTCGGCGTCGGCCGCCGCGATCGACACCCCCTCCTTCAGGCGTCCAACGGCGCACATCCAATGGCTGCCGCGATCGCCCTCGTCGCGCTTGAGCTGGAGGGGCAGCCACAGCTGGCAAGTGGCCTCCCGCATCCACGGCGCGGCGAACTCGAAGGACGCTGGCATGATGCCCACCACGGTGACGGCGCCGCCGTTAATCCGAATCGTCCGGCCGACCAATCCGGGATCGCCCGCGAACGACTGCCGCCACAGACCGTGGTTGATCACCGCGACGGCGGGCGCACCTTTCACCTCGTCGGCCGGTTCCAGCCAGCGGCCCAGCTGCGGGGCGACGCCAAAGGCGCGCAGGACGCCAGCCGTGCACGAGACGCTGACCACCGATTGCGCGTTCTCACCGCCCAGATTGGCCGGTTGGGGCGTGTACACACCGAGCGCGGCGTAGGAGACGGCTTGGTCCTGGATGTCGAAATAATCCGGAGTGGAGAGCGGCTGCCCGTCTTTCGACCAGATATGGACTAGCCGGTCGGCCTGCGGATAGGAAAACGGTTCCACCACCAGCGCTCGCAGCGCGCTGAACATGGCCGTGGCGGCGCCAATGCCGACGGCTAGCGTCAGTACGGCCACCGCGGCGAAACCGGGCGACTTGGCGAGCTGCCTTATCGCTAATTTCAAATCACGCATGGGAGAAGACGTTGGGCTTTAAGCTCTAAGCAATAAGCGATCAGCGGTAGGCGAAAAGTTGCGGGCGTTTTAACGGGGAATGTTGGATTGAGGCCTTTGGCTTAGAGCTTGGCGCTTACAGCTTAGTGCTCGCCGTTCACTCAGTCCGCAGCGCCTGCGTCGGGCTGATCTTGGTGGCGCGCCGCGCCGGCAGATAGCAGGCGAGCAGCGCGGAGCCGGCGAGGACGGTGATGGCGGTGCCCAGCACCAGCGGATCGGCCGGGCTGACATTGAAGAGCATTCCGGCCAGGGCCTTGCCGAGGAGCAGCGAAAGCACGACTCCGGCGAGCACGGCGAACGCGGTCTGCCGGGCGCCCTGTTTCATGATGAGCGAGAAAACATCCATCGGCAGCGCCCCGAGCGCCATCCGGATGCCGATCTCCCGGGTGCGCCGGGCCACCGCGTACGACTTGACCCCATACACGCCCACCACTGCGAGCAAGAGGGCGATGCCGCCGAAGGCGCCAAACATCAAAGCTCCCAACCGGATCCCCCAAAGGTTGAAATTGCTGTCGACCAGGTCGGCGTACGGAATCAGCCGGAGGACCGGCAGGTCGGGATCGAACGCCCGGAG
>Ga0182019_10001092_pt1 | contig 13623 bp, 7 predicted proteins | sample 812E2MmetaG_FD_120483 | JGI IMG/M metagenome (GOLD analysis project Ga0182019, IMG submission 120483) | Permafrost microbial communities from Stordalen Mire, Sweden - 812E2M metaG | ecosystem: Environmental > Terrestrial > Soil > Wetlands > Permafrost | place: Sweden: Stordalen | collected...
CCGGACATCCTGCCCCCCCCCCATCCAACAGCACCACCCTCATGCCCATCACGGACCCGGCCTACATCGGCACCTCGCTGACGAATGACCACCCCGTCAACTTCACCTATGACAACGCGCTTTATCTCGCCGACGGCGGTCTGGTGGATCCCGCCACGCCCGCGGTGGCGCAGCTGCTGTACTCCAATATGGTGCAGTGCTCCTCCTGCCATGATGCCCACAACGACGGCAATTCCATGTTCCTGGTCAAAGACAACTCGGGCAGCGCCCTTTGCACGACCTGCCATCATAAATAACAGGAATGGGATCGTATAAAATAAGAGGCACCGATTCGGTGCCTCTTATTTTATAGATTTTGGATATAATACGGCCGTCCATGAAGAAGTCCGCATTCATTCTTGCGGTGGTTCTGTTGTTCGCCCTTGCCGTCCGCGCGCAGCAATCCTTCATCCTGACCGGGGGGCTCGGGGCCGATTACCAGAAGCAGACCTACACGCTTGGGTCCGATCGCCAGGTCACTTCGGATCTGTCGGAAAAAACCTATCTTGATTTCTCCAGCGCGTTTTGGAGCTGGGATTTATTGCGCTACACGCTGTCCCTTTCCGCAAGCCGCTCGGATATCCGGTTGGGCGGGGAGCAGGACTCGGATAATGGGATCGGCTATGGCGTGCGTTTCCATTTGTTTCCCCTGTCGCGGGACCAATTCCAGGTGGCGGCAGGCCGCAACACCTACGATTTTCAAAGCAAGACGGTCCCGGACTTCACCCAACGATCCGATTTCCTGCACCTGCGGGGGATCCTGCAGGGCTGGGCGTTGACCATGGACCGGACCAGCAGCAAAACGGGCGGCTCCGCGCCGGACCAGCGCCTGGAGGAGAATGATGATCTGAGCAAGATCTGGAATGTGGGCGCGGGAATCATATCCCTGGATGCAAGCCGCGACCGCATCGCCCAGGAATTTTTCGGCACGGAAACCCTTCAGCAGTCCGTGGTGATGCACACCGATGAGCACTTCAGTCCCGACCATAATTTCTGGGTGGATGCCATTTACCGGTCGTACCGCTATACGGATTTTCCCCTGGGGCTGGAAAGCACCAGCAATTACGGTACGACCAACGGCCAGTGGCGGCTGAAGACCGGTCCCTTGTGGGAAACGCAGGTCTACATGAACACGCTCCTGGCCGGCGGGCAGAACGCCGAGGATCTGCAGTGGCTCAACCGATTTTATATTTCCACGCCGTTGAGTGTGGACGTCACCACGGGGTATTTCAATTCCCGCCAGGAGGGGGTGGGGGCGGATTATCCTTACTATGGCGCGGGCCTGTATTACACGGACACCCTGGGGGCCTGGACCACCCAGCTGCAGGGCGGGTATATGGTGTTTTCGGGCAGCGCCCTGCAGGGCACCCCCGACAGCCGCTCGCCCTATGGATTGGCCTCGTTTTCCATCACGAAGGAGTCCACCGCGTTCACCGTCTCCGCCCAATACAACGGGACCAAGGAAGTCATCCTTGCTCCGTCGCCGGTGGAGGGATCGCCCTTTGAGCAGGCGCAAGGCACCCTCACCACCGACAATTTCCTTGGGCGCCTGGATTTCGTCCTGCGGATGGGATACGTCGGCTCGCTGCGCCTGGAAAGCTATGAAAACACCTACAAACAGACCGGCGTCGACGGGGACCGGGATGTGAAGGACATCACGCACCAGCTGGATTTCATCCTGCCCCACGGAAGCATCGGGGTGCGGATGGCGGAGGAGGATCAGAGCGCCGTCGTCGCCCCGTCGCATTTCCTTGCCTGGGACCTGCACGCCGCCTACGGCTTCACGGACCGTCTGACCCTCCGGGGCTACTGCATCCGCCGCGACAAGCGGGATTTGGGAAAGTCGGTCAGGGAGAACGAAAGCTACGCCGCCCTGGATTATGCGATCGGCAAATTCACCCTGCGTTCCTCCTATCAGCTCCTGAGCACCGACGATGTCACCCAGGCCGCGCACAGCCAGCTCGTCATCAGCCTTCTGCGGCGGTTCGGCAATGATTAAGATCATCCCGGCCCTGGGAATGCTGATGGCGGTGATTCTCCCCGCGCAGGAGGGGCCGGGTCTGATCCGGAAAAACGTGTACGCCGGCCCGCGGGAGCTGGCGGGAGCCTCCAAAACCCCCGGTGTCCTCAGACGCATCCTGCTGGGCGACAAGGGGCAGGAGGACCGGTGGGTCCGCCCCATGAGCGCCGCTTCCTCGGATGACTTCCGTTTCGTGTGCGATCCCGGCGTCCCGGCCTTTTGGGTCATTTCGAAGGCCGATAAAAAGGTCTTCCAATCCGCCCCTCCCGGCGGATGGAAGGGCCCGGTGGATTTGGCGGTCGGCGGGGGCTTCTGCTACGTCTCCGATGCCGATGCCGGTTCGGTGTGGTCCTATGAAATCCGGACGCGCGCGTGGGCCCGGGTTCCCGGGGAGTTCCGCCGGCCGACGGGTCTGGGATGGGCGGCCTCCCGGAACACCCTGCTCATCGTGGACACGGGAGCGCAGAGCCTGTACGGCTGGGATGGGAAGGCCCTTGCGATGATCGCCCGGGAAGGATTGAACTTTCCCACCGACGCGGCCGAGCTGGACGCCGGCACGATCGCCGTGGCGGACAGCATGAATCATGAAATCGGTTTCTGGAATTGGAAAGGGGAGCGGGTCGGCGGATTCGGATCCGCCGGCGACGGGCTGGGGCGCTTCGCCTTCATCCGCAGCGTGGCCGTGGATGCGCACGGGCGCATCTTTGTCTCGGACGTCCAGAAGGATTGGATCCAGGTCTTTAACCGGGACGGACAGCTGCTCACCGCCTACGGCGGACCCGGGGTCCTTCACCATCCTTCGTATCTCGCCTTCGATAACACCGGCCTCTGGGTGGCGGACGCATTCGCCGGCCGGATTGTGGAGTTGACATGGAAATGAAATCCCTGTTCGGAATGGCGGTTCTCGGACTCGCGGTGGTTTCCCCGGGATTCGGTCAGGACAGCGTGGCGAATACGGTGCACAACCTTGCCCGGAGCGGACCCGGAACGGTCAAATCACCGGCCGTGGAGGATGTCTGCGGCTTCTGCCATGTTCCCCATACGGCCAGCCCCGCCGTTCCCCTTTGGGGGCATACGCTCTCCTCCGCGACCTACACGGTTTATCACAGCGATTCCATGGCCAGCACCGCCGTCCAGCCCAACGGCGCCTCCAAGCTCTGCCTATGCTGTCACGACGGCACCATCGCCCTCGGGGATCTGAAGGGCCGGAATGCGGCGCTCGGAGCCCTGACAAAGGGGTCCAAAGGGTATCTTGGGACCGACCTTTCCGGAAGCCATCCGGTCTCCATGGTGCTCACGCAGGCCGTCATGGATGCAGACAACGCCGCCGGGACGCCCCTGCAAAGCCTTGCCGGCATGGCCGGCGACCGGGACGGTGTCCGGCTGGACACGGAAAACCGCGTGCAGTGCACGTCCTGTCACGATCCCCATTCGGATAAGAATTACCCGATCAGCGGAATTCACTTCTGGCGCAAGCCCAAGTTTTCGGAGGTCTGCCTGGTATGCCATCCATCCTGATGCTGGTCCTTCTGGCCGCCGTCCCGGGACACAGGGATTGGGGCAAGATTCCCGGGCAGTGCGAAGCCTGCCATGTGGGGCATGGGATTCCGGGGATGAAAATGGCCCCGGTGGGGGAGCCCGATCTCTGCCTCCGATGCCATGGCGGCGCCGCCCGGTTAACGGAAATGGTGAAACAGGGCTATGTGTCCGCTTCCGCGGCGCCCCAGGACATAAGCCGGGAAACGGCCATGCCCTCCCTGCACGACAACCTGAAGTCCTGCTCGGCGTGCCATGCGGGGCATGGGATCGCCGCCCCGCCCTACATCTCCGGAAAGGGTCCGAAGCCCGGCACCAAACGGACGAACCAGTTCGAATACGAGCTTTGCGCCGGCTGCCATGGCGGCAACCCGATCTTTCAATCGCCGGCGTCCTTCCATTCCGTGCGCACCCTTCCGAAATCCGGGTTTTTTCCCTCCCTGAAGTCCGGCGGCATGACGGCCCGGACCTGGATCAACTGCTCGGATTGCCATGGCGTATCCGATGCGAGCCTCCCCCGGGGGGTCCACGCCTCCGTCAACGCCCATCTGCTCAAATTCAATGATCAGACGCTGGACGGGCAGGCGGAATCCGCTTCCACATATGCCCAGTGCTACGCCTGCCATGACCGCAACAGCATCCTCCAAAACGAGAGTTTTTCGCTCCATCAGACGCATATTGTGAACGGCATGACGTCCTGTTACAGCTGCCACGACAGCCACGCGGGCCGGACCCTGCCGCACCTGCTGGCCATCGAGGACGAAAGCCGCAACGACCGAATTTCGCCGGACCTCCACGGGCGGAAGACGTACACCCAGACGGGAAACCTGGCCGGCGTGTGCTCTCTCACCTGCCACGGCGTCAACCATGACGGATGGGCCTACGGACCCAAGACCTCCCTGCGGAAGCAGGAGGCAACGGTTCCGGTCCTCAAACGGCGGGCCCAGGATATTCCAGTCGCGACGGATAAAAGGAAATGACCTGCATTGATGATCCGGGGATATGAACCATGGCGTTGATTTGCAACCTAGTGAGGTGCCTATGAGAATCCATCCATCACAGTTCCGCTTCGGTCTCGTTCCTGCCGTCCTTCTGCTCGCGGGATGGTCCTGGGCGATCCAACCACCCGTGGTGGATTCCTTCACGGCATCGGGCACCACCGTGGCGCCCGGCGGATCCGTTACACTGTCCCTGTCGGCGCATGATCCGGATTGCCCCTCGGCCTGCACCACGGGGTGCGGGCAATATATCCGGGCCGATCTCACCGCCTGGAGCGCCGATGGGGGGATCTTCATAGCGACCGCGAATGCCGCCTCCGGTTCGCCTTATGCCGCCTCCGCCCAATGGCAGGCGCCGGCGGCGGAGGGAACCTACACGCTCACTGTCTCCATTTCCGACAGCGGAACCTATATGTGCGGCGGCCGGCAGACCGCCACCGCCGTTCTCAATGTTCTGGTTACAAGCTCGACCAACCACGCGCCGGTTGTTGATGCGTTGACCGCGAATCCCGCGCAGATCTTTATCGGCGCCTCCTCCATTCTTATGTGTACAGCCCATGATCCGGATTCCGATCCCCTCACGTATTCCTGGAGCGCGACGATCGGCACGATCCTCCCCGGAAACGGCGGCGCGGCGACGTTCAACGCGCCCGCCGCGCCGGGCATTGCCGTGGTCACATGCCGTGTCAGCGACAACCATGGCGCCTATGCGGACGGCACGGTGAGCATCGCGGTCACCAGCGTGCAGGCCGACTCCGCCATCGCGGCGGCCCTTTACGCCCCCGTCCGCGTCGCCGAGGATAACGAAGGATACGTGTTTGTCGTTGAAGACCGTGCGCCCCTTGTGAAGGCGTACCACGTCGCCTCTGGCTCCCAGGCCTTCACGGTGCCCGTGTCCGGAGCCACCTCCATCGCGGTGGACTGGGGCGGCAATCTTCTTGTCGGCACGGGCGCCGGGGCGTATGTATTCGACAGAAAAGGGACGATCGTGATGCCGCTGACGGCTGCGCCCGCCCTGAACGGTGTTCAGGATGTGGCCGTGGATGTGGCGAACCAACGCTATGGGGTCCTGGAAACGGGAACGGGACGCGTGGTGATTTTCCAGTCCGATGGGACCGTATACAGCGCCTGGGGCTCCGTGGGCGGTGGCGCCTCCCAATTCAAGGCTGCCGTTTCCCTGGCGGTGGGATCCGGGGGCGCCATTCTGGTCGGAGACCAGGGGAATGGTCAGATCAAGGTTTTCGATGACGGCGGTAATTATATCCAGGCTTTCGGCACTCCGGGCGGCGGACCGGGTGAATTCACGCGCCTGACCGGGATTGCCGTGGACTCCAACGGCCGCATCTATGCCGCCGACGCGTTTCAAAGCCGGATCCAGATCTTCAATCCGGATGGGACTCTGCGGGAGATTTTCGGCAATTACGGCTCCAGTCTCGGCGAGCTGAAGACGCCGGTCGGCATCACCATCTCCCCGGCTTCCGCGCATGTGGTGGTGGCCTCCCTCAACGCGGCGCGCCTGGAAGTGTATGCTTTGCAGAACGCCACTCCGCCCGCCCTCAACACTCCGCCCACGCCCGCCACACCGGTCAGTCCCGCCAACGGGCAGATCCTCGCCCCGTCCTCCACGGTGCTGCTGACGGTCGCCGATTCCTACGATCCGGATCTGCAATCACTCCAATACACCTTCCAATTATATAAAGTCATCAGCGGCGCCCCGACGCTTCAAAACGCCTGGACCGTGGGTGAAGGCGCCGGCACGACGTCGGTTGATGCCTCCGCCTACGCCTCCACCATCGGCCGGTATCAGTGGCGCGTCAATGTTTCCGACGGTACGGCCGCTTCGGGGTGGACCGATGACCAATACTTTCAGGTGACCGCGGGCGGCTCCAATAACGCCCCCAACGTCCCCACGCCGCTCTCCCCGGTCGCGGACGCCGGGATCATGGGGTTCACGCCGACGCTTGAACTTCAAAACACCACGGATCCCGACGGCGACCAACTTTATTATCAATTTGAAATTGCGCGGTATGATGGAAGGGTGCTCACCACGCTGGCGCAATCGCCGATCACATCCCAGGGCTCTCCCGATACGATCTGGCAGGTGCCGCCGGGCCTGATGGATTTGTCCCAGCGCCTCTATTGGCGGGGCCGGGCGTATGACGGACAATTGTTCGGCGCCTGGTCCCCTTACGCCACCTTCTGGACGGCCCCCTTCATGATTCCGGATGAGGCGGAGGTCGGCAACCTCCCCGCGGGCGATAACACCCGGCCGGAAGGCCTTCATTATCGGATGGGCCCCGCATCGGGCGGCATCACCGTCTATCTGCAGGGGTATGACCTCGCCACCCCCAATGAGCTGGAGCTGGTCGTCAACGGACACCATTATGCGATTTCCGAAACGGCGGCGGCCCTTTGGTCCGACACCTTCGGCATCCCCGTGGACGTTGGCGACCTGAATTCCGGCGGTGACAACGATATGTATTTCGTCCACGCGGGATTGTCCGATCCATGGGGGGTGCGGAAACTGGGGCTCACCGCCCCGCCCGTTCCCTCCCTCGCGGCGACGGCCTACAACACCGTCATTGACCTCTCCTGGCCCGTGGATCCGACGGTCTCCTTCAATGCCCGGATGCGTCTCTACCGTGGCCTCAGCCCCGGCGATTCCGGCGCCGTCATCGGCACCTACGACTTGGCGGCGGCCCTCGTTCGGGATGCGGGGTTGACCAACGGCACCTCCTATAGCTACCATGCCGTCTATGTGAATGCCGACGGTGTGGAGGGTCGGCCCTCCGGCACCGTCTCCGCCGCGCCGTCCAACGCCGATCCGACGCCCGTCACCGATCTCCGTGTCGCCAAATCGGGCCCGGACGTCCTGCTGTATTGGACGCCGATCACCACGTCGCAGGGGGTCCGCCAGTACGAAATCTACCGCGATCTGATGGGGAACTGGACTCCGGACACCACCGGCTTTACAAACCAGATCGGCCTTCAGAGCGCCATCAATGGGGAATACGCGGACACGGGGGAACTTCCTGTGATCCGCGCCATCTGGTACTCCATCGTTCCATTCCTCGATGATGGGGAAAGGGTGACGCCATGAAGAACCTGGTCCGTTCAGTCGTGATCGGCCTCATCGGGGTGCTTGCCGCCGGCGCGGGCCGGGCCGCCGATCCGCCGCATCAAACCGAGCAGGGGTTGACCGTGGAATGCGACACCTGCCATCAGGTCCACAGCGCCCCCGGAACCACGTTGACCGCCTCCGCCGGGAATGTCAACCTCTGCCAATCCTGCCACTACGCCGGCGGCAGCGCCTCCGCGTTTCCCGTCAACAACAGCAATAAGGCCGTGCCGGGCTCGCAGGGTTTTCAGCACGGTTTCGATGTCGGCGCCGTCAATACCGCGCGGGGCGCCGCCACGCCGACGAATGCCGACATGGCCGTGCGGGTCATGAACGGCAACATCGTCTGCTCCACCTGCCACGATCAGCACGACGGATCCTCCGCCAACGGGGGGACGTTTCACGCAAGCTCCCCGGTCCAGCTCGGCGGATCGGCCAAGACGATCACCGTCGGAGGTACTTACGCCGACACCGGAGCGGCATGGTACCTTGTCAACATCACCCAGGCCGGAACCCAGACCTCGGCCAGGTTTCAGGTGTCCAAGGACAACGGCATTTCCTGGTTCGCCGAACAGACGGCCGGCGCAGGCGTCGCCGCCGGGGATGGCATGGGATTGACCCTCACCTTCGGATCGGGGGCTTTTGCCGTCGGGGACCGATGGCGTTTTTACCTTTCCTGGCCGTTTCTGCGCGCGCCGATGGATTCCGGCGCAAACGCGTCCGGCGCCAAGTACTGCCGCGACTGCCACGCCGCCATGGCCATGGCCTACAACGATGTGGAGACCTATACCGGAACGGTCAAGAGCCATCCCACGGGCGTGGCCCTCAACGCCAACGGCATGGGATACGACCGCAACACCCCCCTCGACGGCAACGGGGCGGCGCAGGGAACCGGAGGCACGGACGGCAACCCTTACAACGACCTTTCGTTGGACCCCGGCGGCCTCGTCCAATGCTCCACCTGCCATGCGGTCCATTACGGCTACAGCAACACCAGCCTGACGGGCCTGCCGTGAGCCGCGCGTGAAAACAAGTGGAGAGAATATGACCATCCGCCATCGCATCCATCGCCTGTTCGTGTTCTTCATCCTGATCGGCCTCGCCGGATTTGCGCAGGCGGCGATTTCGCAGCAATCCGCCTGGGCTTCCCAATACGCCGGCGCGACGTATCCCTCGGGCACGGTAAACGCCGGCTATACGGTTGCGGCCGGCTCGCAACGTCTGCTGGTCGTGGCGATCTCCTCCACCCGGACCGCGGTGGGCACCCAGACCGTCAGCGTGACCTACGGCGGGCAGGCGCTCACCCTCGCGGCCGGCGACGGGACGTCCGCGGTCACCTGGAATCATTCGTATCTCTACTACCTGAAAGATGCGGGCATCGCGGCGGCATCGGGCACCGCCCTCAATGTCACCATCACCGGCGGCACGTCGTACTACACCTGGGTGTACGCGGCGGTTTACGCGGGGGTGGATCAAAGCGTGGTTTACACCGACACCAGGAATTACAACAGCGCCACGGCCGACAGCGCCGTGGGACCCTTCAGCCCCGCCCTCACCATCAACGTGAACGACCAGGCTGTGGAGATCGTCAACCTCGCCCGCTCCTCGTCGGGGACTTCGGCGCGCGGCATGTCCACCTGGGCCACCGGCTGGACCACCGCGGAGGTGGCGCCGACCGCCATCGCGACGAGCGGTCCGTGCGCGGCCATGTTCATCCGCGACCGGAATGTATTGACGGCCGCCTCCGATGGATCCCAGCATACGGCAAACAGCACCAGCACGTGGGACTCCATGACCGCCATGAGCCTTCATGTCCCCACCTTTTCCACCACGGTGGGGAACGGCACCGACCCGGGCGCCGCCTCCCTTTGCCCGGGAGGCGCCGCCACCGTGCTGGACGCCTTCACCCTGGGCACCAGCGGAAACACCGATACGGTTACCGCCGTTACGGTCTCCCTCTCCTCGGGATCCGCCGCGGGCCTCTCCAAGATCGAAATCACCGATGACGCCGGCGCGACCGTATACGGATCGGTGACGAGCCCTTCATCCGATACGACCATCCTCCCCCTGGGGACCAGCATCACCGCCACGACGACCACAGCGCAGTACAAGATCCGCATCACGCCCAAAAGCGCAGCGGCCATGCCGGCTCCGCCCGGCACCACCTATGCGATGACCGGCACCGTCACCGCCATCACCGACCTCAACCTTCAAGTCTATAGCGATTCAACCAGCGCCGCAGTGACGGTGGACAACACCTCTCCGGCCAATGCGGCATGGGGCGCCATCACGCCGGGCAGCTCCCAGATGACTTTGAATTGGACCAATCCGGCCGACAGCGACTTCAGCCAGGTGGTTATTTTACGCAAAATGTCCGCCATCACGGACACGCCCGCTGAAGGCGTCACCTACGCCGTCGGAAACACCATCGGCACCAGCACGGTGGTTTACGCCGGGAACGCGCAAACCGCCGCGGACACCGGCACGACGGACGGCTACTTTTATTATTACAAGATCTTCGCCCGCGACGCCTGCGTCAACTATTCCTCAAACGGCGTCCAGTCCGGCCCCTACCAGTCGGCCGAACCGCGGGTCATCGTCCAACCCCCGGCCTCCAGCGTGGATTCCTGCCATCAGATCACCATCACCGCGCCGTTCCTGGGGGACACCGACACCAACAGCGCCACCACCATCAGCCAGGGACCCTCGGCCTCGGGTCCGTGGACCGTCATCTGCTCCGCCCTCACCGGCCCCAATCCCGGCGTGCCCGGCGAGCAGCGCGTTTGCGTGGACTCCACGGTGGTGGCCGGTTCCACGTATTATTATCAAGTGCAGTTTGCCGATGCGGACGGCGTCGTGGGATCGGCCACGCAAATCATCGGCCCCCTGGCCACGCCTTCGTGCGGTCTCAACCCCACCACGACGGCGGCCGCATCCGTCCAGGTTTCCTCTTGCAATCAATTGACGGTTTCGGCCAATTTCACGGGGGACGACAACCACAACGGGAGCACGCTCGTGGAATACGGAACCTCTTCCTCCGGCCCGTGGACTTCCGCCTGCGGCGCCATGGCCGGTTCGCCGCCGCGCACGTGCATGGTCGGCGGCCTCACCGCCTCCTCCAGTTATTACGTCCGCGTCACCTTCAGCGACGGCGACGGCGTCACGGGCACCAACCCCCTCATCTCCGGTCCCTACGCCACCCCGGCCTGCGGAAGCGACGCCATGGCGCCCACCGTTCAGATCCTGAGCCCGTTTATGGACGACACGATCGGCGGCACGGAGCGTGTGAAGGTCCAGGTGTATGATGCCGGGGGCCTGGCGGCTTCCAATCCCGTCCAGTGGTCCGTGGACGGCGGTTCCTGGACGGCCGCCAACACGGTCAATTCCAATTACAATTGCAATGATCCCGTCTCCTCCACCGCCTGCCGCATTTATGAATTCGACCTCAACACGACGGCGATGGCCAGCGCGCGGCATACCCTGAAGGTTCGGGCCGCCGACGCCGCGGGCAACGTGGGTGTGGACACGACCAGCTTCATTGTGTATAACATCGGGGGCAAGGCCACGGGCGATGGAAACCTGCTGCGCCGGACGCAAAGCTCCCAGCTCTGCAAGGACTGCCATGCCCTGGAAACCCATTCATCCCAATATTCCAGCACGCGGTACGGCAACTGGAGCATTGATTGTTACACGTGTCATTCCGCGCACGGAACCACCAACATTTATCTGGTGCGAAACAGCATCCTGACCCCCAACAGCTCGACAAAATCGGTGGTCTTCCAGGTGGATGATAAATCCGGCCGCACCGATCCGCAGTATTCCTTCCTCGGCGACACATCCGGGGCGAACAACGCCCCCTACAACGACGGCATCTGCGAAGTCTGCCACACCAAGACCGCCCACTTCCGCAACGACACCGTCTCCGGCGGCGACCACACGCACAACGCCGGCGTCCGCTGCCTGGACTGCCATACTCACGACAAGGGGTTCAAGGCCCATGAAAGCCTGGGGTGCGCGGTGCTCACGGAGATCCGGACGAACTGCTCGCTCTGCCATGACACCCAGTGGAACGGCATGACGGGCGCGGTGGCCAAAACCACCAAGCATACCCTCGGGGCCGTCGTGGGAACCAACGACACGTGCGCCGACTCGGGGCTTGCGTGGTCCAACCCCTTGAGCGGCAATGCGGCGTCCAGCCGCTCGTGCATCAACATGTGCCATCCAGACCATCAGCATAACGCGGTCGGTGGAACCACCCACGCCAACAACGTCCATAAGGACGCCGGCACGCCCGTGTCGCGCGGCGTGAACCGCGATTCCACCGGCGCCGTCACGGCCGCCGCTACGTCGGGCAGTCCCGACAACACGGATTTCGATCCGTCGGCGGCCAACGGAGGCCTTTGCATTTCCTGCCACCAGTTCAGCGTGAATTCCCCCCATCCGGCCATCAACAAGACGGCTTTCGATCAATCGGCCCATGATTACACCACGTTCGGTTCTTACGGCGCCTGGACCTACACCATGCACGACGGATCCCTTTTCAACCGGGACTGCACCAAGTGCCATTCCGACCGCAACGACGGCCGTCCCGCCGCCGTCAATTATCCCGGCTACGGCGCGGTCCACTATTCCGATTATCCGTCCCTTTTGGCGGGCAGCACCAACCCGGCCGGCGCCCCCTCCGTGTACCTCTGTTACAACTGTCACGGCAACGGCGCCACGGGTGTGAATCTTTCCGGCAAGGATCTGGCCACCGACATGGCCAAAACCGGGGGGCGCCACCCCGTCAACAGCGACACCGTCCACAACACCATCACAGAGGATGCCGCGCCGGGCGCCACCTACGGCAACGGGGTCTTCTCGGGAAGCAACCGGCACGTCAACTGCCTCGACTGCCACGATGCCCATTTCGTCAAGGCCGGCATCCACACCTACGGCACCACGGCCACCAGCGCGCGCAATCAGATCTCCAACGTGCTGGCGGGTGTCAACGGCGTGCAGTTCAACTGGTCGGGCATGAGCAACTGGGGCGCCCCCGCGGCGGCCAACTTCACCTGGATTCCCATCGCCACCGGCGTCACCTATGAATATCAGATTTGTTTCAAATGCCACACCAGTTACACCTTCGGCGGCACGCCGCCCAACGGCCTCTCGCCCAACGGCACGGCCGCAACCCCCGTGGAGACGGATTTGGCCATGGAGTTCAACCCCAACAACATGTCCGGCCACCCCGTGGTCACGGGTCTCGATAATTATCCCAATTCCACCGCCGTGGGAAGTCCGGCCAAGAAGGGGCTTCAGACGGGCGACTTGAAGGCGCCCTGGAATGTCAACAACGGATCGCAGACCATGATGTGCTCCGACTGCCACAACACCGACGCCGCCACCCCCGCCGCCCAGGGCCCCCACGGGTCCGCGTCGCAATTCATGCTGCGCCCGTTTACAGGCTATCCATCCCCGGCCAACTGGCCGCATATCCAGAACAGCAGCGCCAACTGGGGAAGCTCCACCAACGGCGCGTGGTGCATGGCCTGTCATAATGAAGGCAGCAATGCCGGCCATACCAACAGCAACCATTCCAGCTATTACTGCGACAACTGTCATATCGTCATCCCGCACGGCGGCAAGGTGTCGCGGCTTCTGCTGTGCGATCTCAACAGCGCGGTGCCCTTGCGATACTACTACAACAACACGCGGGTGACCAACCGCCTCAACCGCACCACCAAGGCGGCGGCCGGGTCCTATACCCAAAGCACATGCAACGGGTGCAGCGAGCATTCGGCCAGCGCCGGTGAGGTCTGGTAGTCCTTCCATGCGGACGCATTCAGTGGGGCCGGCCCGGGGGCCGGCCCCGTTCGTATTAAAATAGACACATCCGAATTTATGTCCGCCATAAAGCGTTTTCTGCGCGC
>Ga0182019_10001095_pt1 | contig 13603 bp, 13 predicted proteins | sample 812E2MmetaG_FD_120483 | JGI IMG/M metagenome (GOLD analysis project Ga0182019, IMG submission 120483) | Permafrost microbial communities from Stordalen Mire, Sweden - 812E2M metaG | ecosystem: Environmental > Terrestrial > Soil > Wetlands > Permafrost | place: Sweden: Stordalen | collected...
AAAGCGGTTTCCGAGGCTGCCCTGATTCAGTTCCGAGAGTTCTACGGTTCTCAGGGTTCAATCATCGACTTCTACCGGCGTGTATATGAGGACAGCAAGCTTCATCCACTAGACCAGAAGCGTGTGGACACCAACACCATAGCTGCTTTCGTGGCTTGGCTCATTCCGAAATATCAGAATAAAACGGTCAGGACTTACGTGGGCGTTCTCCAAAGCTTAGGCCAGTACCTGCGGATTCCATTCTCAGCTCGCTTCACAGGGATGCCTCCCGCACTTGTCGCCACTAAGAAGCACTCTTGGGAACTCGAGGAAGTCGCCAAGTTTGTCGAATCTTTCGACTCACCCCTCTACCAGTCGCTTGCCACAGCCTACTTCCAGAGCGGATGCGACATTAGCACTCTCGGCTGCCTTCACTACTCCGACATTCAAGCCGAGTTCGAAGCAGGAACAGTTCCTATCCTTCTTGACATGGCACGTTACAAAACCAACGTTCCCTACTTGACATTCCTCGGCGAATGGGCAACAAAGTATCTTCGGGTCTGGCTGGAGAGCCGTGGCCGCGTGAAGCCTGATGAGCGTCTGTGGCCAGTTACGAAGCAGGCAATTGACGCCTACTTCCACAGCAGGGCTTTAAGTTACGCTGACGTCGCCTCTTTTGAGTTCAGGAATCCCTACGCTCCCCACACGCTGCGAGCTGGCTGCAACACTCACCTCCGCAACCACAAGGCTGACCCCATCTACACGGCTTTCTGGATGGGACATGATGTTCCCGAACAGGAGAAAGTGTACGTCAGCAAGACGCATGAAGGCTGGCGAAAAACCTACGTTCTCATGGCCGAGGCTTGGGTTACTCCACCCGAGTTCCGCAGAAAAGAACTCAAAGACATCGCTAGAGCTTGGGCAAAGACAAACGGGCTGGTTGAGTAGCCGTATAGGGCTGATGGGATTTGAATGCTTCTGCGAATCGAAGGGACCAATCTGTTCATAAAAAAGGAAATAGCAAACTGGAGCTGCTAGATGTTGTGGTGTGCCGCTGGGATTTGAATCGCTGACAACCCCGATTCTTGTAACTTTCGAGTACATTCTAATTCTTATGTGATATGCGGTAAATAATTTCCAGTGAACAATAAACTAAATGTCGAAAAAAAGAAAAGAATGAAAAGAGGAACAAAAATCTACCGATGACTGAGTTGCAATTATGTAGATGGTGTTTGTGGAGTGTTCACGCCAGTCACTACTGATTAACATTGATAGTTAAAGTGACTGTCTGTAAAGCACCGGCTGAAGTACCTATGCCTGACGCGTAGATCCAATTATGCTGATTATTGTTGTGTAATCAAAGGGATCCAGTCACCAGTCGACATTGAAAGGGTTGGGGGAATGTGCCATTGTTAATTACTGATCTATCATGGCGACATATGCTGTAAGGCTTTCCGTTAAACATAATAAGATGGTGAAAGCTCAGCATGAAGGAGACTAACCTATGTCCAAACCAAAAAAGAAGTACTTTATAATTGAATATATCTCCGAAATTGTGGATGCAAACACCAAAGATGAAGCGATTGCAATAGCTAAACAGCGCATCAAATACCGAGACGTCGAAGTTGATGAAGAAAACACCTGCCAAGTTGAAGACAAAGACGTGCTAAAAGAAATCGAAGAAAACGAAAAAAGAGCAGACAAAGAAGAAGCCAGAGCTACCGCTAAACCAAAAAAATAACTGGCAACACGATTTTAGCCCTTAAACTCTGGAGCACCGACTCTTTAGGCGAAAGATTTCCATAGCCTCTTACTTTGTAATCAAGTTCTATTTCATTTTTTTCCCTTAGTCGGCGCAGAAAGGGTAAGAAACTACCCTTTAGTTGGCGCTGCCATGGCTGACTACATACGTCGCCATTGGAACAATCATTAAAGAAAACAGCTTCAGTTCTGTTTTTTCTCCAAGCGAATCATCGCTGTGTTCCATTAGTTGCCCGCAATGTCAGATTATCGTTCGGAGTGAATATTGTATCACCTGCTGAGTTTGGATATTGCAGTAAAGATAAAAAGTTGTCCAAACTCTGCGAATCAGTAAAAAGAATACCTTTTTGCATATTAGGCGTGTAGGTACTTGATGCATTATAAACTCGCACGCCATTCCCGTTTGCGAAGAGATCATCTTCATTTTGAGAAAAAGTCTTCTGAATTTGAGCCATTGAGAATCCGGCTATCACCACTGTGGAGACAAGAATACTCAAAAGCAGTAACGCAGCAATCATGCGCCGAGACTTTTTAGCAGGTTTAGAAATGACAGAATTAATATTCTGCACTCTTTGCGATGTCTTCGGATGCGAGGCAAGTATTCCCGGTCTATGCGCAAGAGGCGACACAAGAAACAAACTTGTTGAAAGCCGATCAGCAAGGCGATCCTTTGGAAACGCTGGCACTACCGCTTCAAGCTTTGTGAGAACATTTGCCATCAACTTAGGTTTGCCAAGCAAAGCTACGCCTTTCTCGTCAGCCAGCAACTCTCGCTGTTTTTGGGCGTGGGATGCAACAAGGTATGAGAGAGGGTTAAAAAAAGAAACAATATTGAGCGTGTACGATAAGGTTCTAAATAGGTAATCCTTTGCTTGGATATGAGCCAATTCATGAGAAACAACCGCCGCTAATTCTTCAGAGCTAAGCATCTCTAGAAGCCCCAAAGAAAAAACTACCATAGTGTTCCTTCCATATCCCACAGTGAAAGCGTTGGGCATCAAATCATCGATTAAACCAACTTTCGGCTGTGAAATCCTTAGTTTGTAGGCGGTTTCTTTAACTTCTTTTTGTAGCGATATGTATTCATCTTGAGTCATCATGACAACATGAAATCGCTCAAGGGCTATTTTCATTCCAAAAACCATCATAAGCACAAGATAACCTGCAGCCGCAATTATTCCACTTATGCATAATAAGCCTGTGAATGAAAGAATGCTGGGACCAACAAACATTATGCCATAGCCAGATGGGACTGGAATTTGATAGTCCAAAAAAGGCGCAGCTGAAATTAGGATTTGGGGATGAAAATAAAATAATACTGCAACTGGAGCAAAAAGTGGTGTCAGCCATAGGATGCTTTGGCGCCTTCTGGATATAGAGGGGTTAAATTTCAGATAGATTTTGATGCAGACTAAAGCCATTGAGAGAAATACTAAAGAATAGAAGAAGTATGGCTGAAAGATTTGAAACAACACATCATTTACGCTTACCATATTTTGGTCATTTCTTCTTTTCTTTTAGGGTTTTATCGATTTTTTCTTTCAAAGCGTCTAACTGTTTATCATCCAATGCAGCTTTCTCGACTAAACATGTGGTGACAAGTTCATCGAAGTTGTCTATGAGGCTGCGGAGTACTTGGCGAACTGCAGCTTCCTTGAAGTTTGCCTCTTCAAGCTTGGGCCAGTAAACGTAGTAGAGATAGGCGCCGCCTTTGCTTTTTTCGATTTTTCGGTCAAGCAGACCCTTCTCATAAAGCCTGTCCATCGTATTCATGATGGTTGTGTAGGCGACTGGTTTTTTCTTTTTGAGAACTTCTAGAACTTCTCGCACTTTGATGGGTCTTTTCTTTGAGCACCATATAGTTTCGAGTATGCTTGCTTCCAGCGGTCCTAGAAATGCTTCGAGTTGTTTTCCTTCGATGTTATATTGGGAGACGTGGGTTTTTTTCTCTGATGACGTCAGTGTATCCTCAATTACCATAGGGGATGGTAGGCTTTTAACGTTTTCCAAAATTAAGTGAGCAGCAAGTGAAAGATTCGCTGTTACTTGTTTGTCTCCTGAATAAAGCCTACCATCATCGATGGTAAGTATTATAAAGTCCTACCATCAATAGTAGTAGGTATGATTAAGGAGACAAAAAAATGGGAATACTAACAAGAGCAACCAGAAACATAACAAGAAGAAAAACAAGAGCTTTACTAGTAATCGTTGCGTTAAGCCTAGCTTTAACAATGCTAATCTCTATTCCGCCAAGCATCACCGCAAACCAAGAAGCCGCCCAAAAAACCATTGACAGTCTAACAGCTTCTGCCGAATATGCTAATTCAATGGTAAATAGGGTAGCAACTGAAATAGACTGCAACCTTCCATTAGCCTTTCGCACTGATGCAGGTCCTTATCACAACGAAAGCGTCCTTGAACAGCCACTAATGAACGTGACTGATTACTCAAACCTCACCTCCATCCCAGACGTCGCAAGCGTTATACCAATACTTCAGCAAAACCAAAGAGACTCTGAAGGTAAATACCTATACGACGTTATTGGCATACCTCTAGATGCATCTTTGTTAACTAATTATCCGACTATCCTACCTGCGAATATTACTGCTGGACGAAATCTACAGGCTGGAGATAGCGGCGTTGTCGTTCTCCAAGAGCGGGTTGCAAATCTATTCGGTGTCGGCGTAGATGGAACCGTTAACATTTTAGGACAAAACTTCAAGGTAGTGGGCATTCAGGGACAAGACGCATATAATGCAACTGCCGCTTACATGAGTCTCGATGAAGCTCAAATTATCACTAACACAACTGGACAGGCAATGACATTCAAAGTCTTTGCCACCAGCATCGATAACGTAGGTACCGTCGAAAATGACATCAAGACTGCATACCCCGAACTTTCAGTTATAACAGCTAAATCTCTAATAAACCAAGCCCACGACATGCAACAGCGATCAGACGAACAAATACAACGCGCACAAGCCGGAATGAATCAAATCCAAAGCACTGCCACAGTAGAAATGGGTGTCGTCATCCTGGCAGACTGCGTAATAGTGTTATTCATAATGCTATATACGGTACGTGAAAGAACCAAAGAAATCGGCACACTCAAAGCATTGGGAGCCAGCAACAAAACAATTCTGGGGCAATTCATGCTTGAAGGCGTACTACTAAGCTTAATCGCTGGCATAGTAGGTTTAGCAATTGGCACATTCGCCGCAACAACACTAGCCAACCTGCTGCTTCCATACCCAACTGACGCTGGATTTGGCACTGTAATGTCAGAAGGTGGAATACTAAAAGCATCTCCCATCGTTGTAACTATTACTCCTCAACTTATTCTATTCGGATTAGGCGTTGCAGTGCTGTTAGGTGCGCTTGGAAGCTTGTATCCAGCGTGGAGAGCGGCTAGAATACGACCAGCGGAGGCAATGCGATATGAGTGAGCTAGTTCTAAAAATAGAAAATCTTTCAAAAACCTACATGCTTGGCAAACGGGACGTGCGTTGCCTTTGCGACCTCAACCTCGAAATTAAGAGGGGCCAGTTTGTGGCAATCATGGGTCCATCCGGCTCAGGAAAAACCACGCTACTAAATATCATAGGCTGCATCGACAAACCAACCAAGGGAAAGGTGCTAATCGACGGCGTTGACATCGCAAACCTACCCGAATCCCAGCTCTACAAGATTCGACGAGACAAGATTGGCTTTGTGTTCCAGAGTTTCAACCTACTGCCATACTTGAACGCCCGAGAAAACGTCGAGTTGGCCATGGAACTCACAGGCAAATTCAAAGGACAAAGAAAACAAAGAGCCAAAGACCTACTTGCAACAGTAGGCCTACTCGGCAGAGAGGAACACAGACCAAATCGGCTCAGCCAAGGGGAACAGCAAAGAGTAGCCATCGCCCGTGCATTAGCTAATGACCCAGCAATAATCTTGGCCGACGAGCCTACTGGCAACTTGGATACGCAAAACAAACATGAAATCGTTAAACTGCTGGCTAACCTTAACTCAACCCAGAAAACCACCACTATAATGGTAACGCATGACGAACAAGTTGCAGCATCTGCAGAACGGATACTTTTGATAAACGACGGAAAAATTCAAGATAAACAGGCTCAAAAAGAGACTTTTTTCGATAATAACCAAAAACAAAGCAGTAGGTGAAAAAATATGAAACGAGAGATAACAAAGACTTTGAGAGTTGGTTGCATCCTTCTTGCACTCTTTCTCTGTGTTTCCACATTATGGTCTCAATCGGCCCAAGGTGCAAATACAGGAACAATTACTGTAGGAGGCAGGCCTCAGACCATAGCTATAACGCCCAATGGAGAATTTGCCTATGTTCCAAATGGACATAATGTTTTAGTGATAAGTACAGCCACTAATACCGTGACAGATACAATCACAGCTGGTGGTAGCCCTTCTTACGTGGCAATAACACCTAACGGAAAATATGCATATGTCGCAACCCAAGATGGCACACTTTCGGTAATAAGTACAGATACCAACAAGGTTACGGCGACGGTAACCATTGGAGGTACCCCATATGGTTTAGCCATAACCCCTGACGGACTATATGCCTATGTTACAAAAGATGATATTTTAGGCAATAAGGCCATCGGACTGGTTTCAGTGATAGACACAGCAACGAATACATTAACGACAACAATAACCGTTGGAAACTCTCCTACGGCAGTGGCAATAACACCTAACGGAAAATATGCATATGTCTCAAATAGCGCCAGTGTAGCTACTTCAGGAGATATTGGCGGCGGAAGCAACGGTACAGTTTCCGTCATAAGCACAGATACAAATGAAGTTGTAACGACAGTAACTGTTGAAAGAAACCCTGGCAATTTAGCGATAACAACTGACGGTAAATATGCTTATGTTGCAAATCTTGCTAGCAATTCGGTCTCAGTTATAGATACTGCGACAAACACAATAACGAAGACGATAACAGGTTTTAGCGGGCCTAACGGTTTAGCTATTACACCCAACGATGAATATGCATACTTCACAAATGGAGCCAATGCTACAGTTTTAGTGATAAATACTGCAACAAACGATTTGAGTGCAACAATAACGGTTGGAACCAATCCATATAGCATAGCTTTCACACCTGATGGGACATATGCTTATGTTACAAATTCTTATAGCGGTACTGTTTCGGTGATAAACACAGCTACAAACACTGTACCAACTGATTCTTCAACACCTTCAAGCCCAGAATTTCCCATGCAAGTGCTAATAATATCGATACTTGTCTTTACCATCTTTATCGTAATAGGACTCTTCATAGCTGTCACTGTAAAGAAAAAACTTGGACGAAATCATAATGCAGCAAATATTGAACATATGTTTTGACTTCTGAGCCGAAAACTACTAGAAATAATACAAAGCAATTTTCTTTTCTTTTTTAATTCTTAAGGTGAATAAAAAAAGGGGTTCTGAGGAGAGCAGTATTAGGCGTATTGCTTTAAGTGATTATCTCAATGGCGTCTATGTTCACGTAACAACTGTATCCATTGTCGTCAACACCAGCAATAGCAATGTATCTGAAAGCATGTGTGGTGTAACCGAAGTTGTACAAATCAGGACCGCTAGTAATTGTTACACCTCCAGCTCCTACTTCATACCAGTCATTATTGTTGTTATAGGAAACGAACACATGGACATGGCTAGAGTAACCATAGTTTGAGAATGCCTGAACCTTAATTGTTGCTCCACTACTGAATGTTGCTGTGTTGCAAACTATATTGCCGCCGTCGTTCGCATTTCCACCGTAGATGACTGCATAGGCTGAATCAATTGGACCGTAAATATTGCCCCAGTTAGTGACTGAACCGTAATAATAGTTTGTATGAGAAACAACGCTTGTAGGGTAGGAAATGGTTTGAATTGATGCACTTGCCGGTGATGCCATAAGAGATGCACCTATCGATAGAACCAGCAGAAGCATAGGGATTATAACAAAGATTTTTTTCATATCTTCACCTCCATTATTCTCCTTTCGGCTAGATGATTTCTTGTCATTGCGCCCCTCATTCGGCGCTCCTAATATGTCGTAATTGTCAAGAATTACTTAATTCTACACTTTAGCACGATTTGTGCTAAGCAAAGTCTATTTTAGTACAGACTTGTGCTAAACTACTGATAGTTTAGTACAGGTTGATTATTCTAGTTAGCAATTTTGCAAAAGTGAATTTGCGCTAATAAAGGAAAGGAGAAAAAGACTGCACTAATTGCTGTTTTTTACTTGGGCGAAACTGTTAATTGGAAGGTTACGCCGCCTAACCCTGTTTCTTTCCAGTCACTCATTTCAATGAACATAGTGTATACACCTGGTGAAGTATCATCCAAAGCAGTTATTGTTAAGACGGCTGTTTTGCTTTCATTGGGCGCTAAGAGCACAGGGTTTGATTCAAAGTTTGCTTCAAAGGTTTTTGTTGCGTTGGGGGAATCTTCATGTGCAGACCAAGGCATGACTGGGTAAGGCGATGGTGCTGAAGTGATGATTTTTGGTGAGGGCTGGTTATTGAAAGCACCTACCGATAGGTAAAGTGGTGTTGTGAATTCTGTGTCTTTTGAGATTGATGTCAAATTTACGTTTATTGCTATCGTGCTGCCTTGAGTTACGTTGAAGTTGAAATGGGTGTTTGCATCTGAATTCTGTGATAGCGTAACGTCTAACTGGATAGGCATGGCGTTAATGTCTATATTTTGGCTGTCACTTGCGGGGGACGCAACGGGCATAGGCAATATTATTGGATTCGCTGCTTTAACGATTGGTCCTTGGGTTGGAAAAAACTGAAAGGTCATTCCAGCTAGTAGGCAAACCGACACTACAGCTAAAACTACTGCGGCAACTAGTTTTTTTTGAGTGTTCATTTTATTTTCACTTAACTATCTTCTGTTTCCCTAACAGTCGCTTGGTTACTTAATGCTATGTTTTCGCACACTTGTTCTAATATTTTGTACCGAGTGTCCGTAACTTAGCACATGGAATCGCTTAAATGATTATTATTTTATGAAACAGTATGGTTTAACAAATGAGCAGAAAGGAAAAAGAGGAACCACTAAAAGGAAAAACCCTTGCAGTATATCTTTATTTATTAAAAAACAATAAACCAGTTGGTGCCAGAGAGATTCAAAGAAAACTTGATTTCAGTACACCCTCATTGGCCATCTATCACCTATCCAAACTAGAAGAACTGGGTCTTGTGAAAAAAGAAGGCGGCGGCTTCATTGTTAACAAAGTTGTTACCGATAACAACATAAAAGTCAAGCATTTTCTGGTTCCACGATTCTTATTTTATTCAGTTTTCTCATCGTTAGCTTTTGTGTTCGAGCTAAATTTTAGACCAGCGGAAATAACAAGCGCATATTTTTTCTTCTTAACATCGACTCTTATTTGTACACTAATATTTTGTTTTGAGACAACAAGAACTTGGAAAAAAGGAAGTTTGTGAAACTAAAAAAAGGGTATTTGATTTTAGCTGTTTAGTTCCTAGTTTTGTACCCAGGTCTCCCAATCGTAGCTTACAGCGCCCATATTATGGCTTTCATGTATTGGGGAAGGTGCTGACCACCATGTGGATACTGCGTTTGTCCAGTAGGACCATCCGTTGGCATTGTGGAGCCAATCGCGGTAGTATACAGCGTGTGAAGCATCGTTTGTGAATGTTCCTGTATCACTATAGACTTCTTTTTGGAAGCCGCCTTGGACAAAGAGGTTTGCTAAGTGTCCACTTCTAACCCACTGGTAATTTATCCAAACGTCGTATTTCCATCCGCTTCCATCATTGGTGCCGTCTAACATGATAGTATAGGTATCAGCTGATGTTGTTGCTGTGTTTTTATCCATATAGTAGGACCAACCGTTTTCGTCATTATCATATGTGTACCATTTGTAGGTGTCGCCCAAGTTGTGTCTAACTACCGTTTCTACCCAGTTGGATGCCGCATCCAGATTTCCTAGTTGCATGCATACATAGTGGTAATTCGTTTGTCCGCTAGCAACACTCATGGAACCTGACACTACCTCTGCGGAAACGCCTGTCCAAGAAGCTGAGGAAGTTCGCATACAAGCTGTTCTGCCTACCTGAGTAAGGGGCGAAACAATGTTATTGTCTGAAGCTGCGTCACCAGTTGAAGGTGCCTTAGCCGGGACTGTAGGCGGCATTTCGGCAAGTTCACCTGCGGTTAGGGATCTTCCCATCCATGTTGCACCAGTCTTTGGGAACCAGCCCATTCCTAGGTCAGCAAGTTTTGCAGTTATCTGGTCATCGGTTAAGCCTTGGGACCTGAAGTCTTGAATTTTTATGGTGACTGGATCAACAAAATTTGCTGGAGGTTGCCATGACCCAATACTGGATGTTGGAGTGTTTGTTTGGGCTGCTACCATGAGTACCATTGAAGACATGATAGTCAGAATAAGGCCAATAGCGGTGAGGCAATAAGTTCCTTTTCGATTAATCAATTTTTCACCTCCCTCTCCACAGGTACGTCTCACCAAACAACAACTTATTTCTACACTTTAGCACACGTGTCCTAAACAATAGCACAGACAGCATATCGACTGCTTTAGAAAGTAATATATCAACTAAGGGGCTTGTTACCTAAAAATACCCTCATATTCTATAGGCTGCCTTTAAGCCACGCTTTTGCAGTCTCATAAGCGAAGATTATAACAAATGCTAGTGTAATTGACATGTAGAAGAAAAATTCACGGGTAATGGGAACTGGCATAAGAAAAATGAGCTCAATTGCAAGAATTGCAACAGCGAATGCCAAGTAAAAGAGATACCTCGGAATCAAGAATCGATTGATTTTTATGCAATTTTGCAGAATAAGCTTGTCTATGACGAATTTTCCGCTTTCCCGTTTCACTAGTCCAGCGGATTCCAATTTGGAAAGGTGATATTCAGACACGGAAGGGCTGCTGAGCTCAAGGGCTCTTTGGATTTCCCTTATTCCAAGAGGCTTGCCGCTTTTAAGGAGAAGACGGTAAATATCAAGAGCGGTGCCCTTTAGAACATCAGCAGATTCATCTTCCGTTAAACTGCTCACCCAGCAGTAAATAGAGAATAACAAGAATTTAGAGCTATCTTTTGTGTTTTAGCGAACAGGTCAAAAAGTAAGTGTACAAAAATTAGCACACCCACATGGAATAGAACATTAAAATAACAGAACCCACCTTTTTGAAACTCTTAGATGCCTAGGTGGAAGCAGTGCTTGGACAAAAAGTAAAGATGTTAGCAGCTATAGTAGTTGGGACATTATCGGGCTTTCTACTGTTAGGTCTAAGCTACCTTGTCTTCCCAGACCAGACATCACAACCCCCGCCTCCGCTTCCAACATCTAAAGCAGAACCTTTGGCAAGTCAAATACTTTGGGCAGCACAATGGATCGGGCTAGCTGTCTTGATTGCAGTTGCTGTTGTTGGAGTAGTGCTTATTGCCAGTCGAACAAGAAACAAATTGAAAAATAAATCATTGGAAGGTTTCAGCGAAATTGCCTTAGGAAAGCTGCACTAGATGCAGGATGCAAACCTCAGCCTGCGCAGAAAATTACGAGATAGCGGCTACAAACAAGAAATTATCGACAAAATAATAGAATATTATAACCGCGAATAGAGAAAAATCGTTTCTCACTTAGCGACTTCTAATTGTGATTGCTTTTAAGTCCTTTAAAGAGAAGAAGTGTCCTAAAATCTAGGACAGGCGTCCTAAAGTATAGAATTAAGTATCATACAACTGGTAAGTATTAAGTGCAAAAGAAATCTTTTGCAAAAAGAAAGAAGGCAATGACATGGCAAAAAAACTATATTTTTTCGGAGTTGAGTAAATGACGACAAAAACCAAGAAAATAATGCCGCTGTTAATCATAAGTTTGCTTACTCTATCAATTGCAACTTTAACAAGCATACAAGCAGCTTCAGCAAGCAATGCAGGACTAATCTTTACTCCTAATTACCATGTAGATGGAACTGACCCGCCCGGAGAAGAATCCTATTCAGACTCAGTCGCTAACATGATAATGTACTACTTCAACTACTATGGACAAAACTACAATTATCTTTATAATTGCCAAGACTCCTCGGCAACCAGATCCCAGTACATGAGCAGTCTAAATTACGCACAAAACAACTATTATAACACCGTATTTTACTCCAAGGGACATGAATGGACATGGGGCAACTCTAATCACTATGGGTTATGTCCTAGCGATTACAATACTAATGGAAACCTTTTGGTTCGAGATTCTTACGATATTAACCCAAACACTAACTTAGGCAAAGACCGTTTTGTGATTCTTTGGCACTGCGGCACAGCAATGGCTTATCCATCTTCATCCGACAATTATGGTTCGTACGGAATGACATATGACTTCACACACAATAACGCAATGAGCACTGACGGCTATGGAAACGCAGATTCTGGCGTGTATGTTTTTCTGGGCTTTATTTGGTATTCCCCAGAATATCTAACTGGAACAGGCTATCAATCATACAATTACGGAAATTTCGTCACCTACTTCTACATGTACCTTCTGCAGTACCACTACTCAGTCAATTCAGCTCTCGATGCAGCAACTAGAGCTACTTCGCAATACGGAAGCTTTGGGGCTTGGCCGTTTCATACTGGAATGTACGTCAACGGGATTTGGAGCCAATGCGTCCTTCATGGGAACGGCAACTTAGCGATACCAGCTTAAAGGAGGAAACAGTGAATGAAACTTTTAACTAAAAAAACTTTAACGATTCTAAGCCTATGTGCAGTTATCCTTGTCTTGTTAGTGCAAGGATCCTCAGCAAATGCTGCAACCACAACGACTGCTAAAGACCGAGCGATAGATTTCATAAAAAATGTGATTCAGCCGGATTTATCAAAATACACAGTAACATTGGCAAGTGACATCGTAGGACAAACCCCAATTCAACCCTCAACAACACTAGAAAGCGTCAAATACCATCTTGATTCCAATGGGAACGGGGTAGATATCATCTGCGAATTTCAAAATAATGCCTTGACTGGTGCTGAATTAACCACTTCTGGCTCAACTGCAGTTCTTTCTACTGATCCATCGGCCAATCTAAATGACAAGGTTCGAAGCGTACTTGAAGGATATCAGACCTATACAGGCGAAAACTTGCAAGATATGACTAGCACACTTACAAACGTTGACATTACTCAAAACATAACAAAAATAGCGGGGAATATTAAGCTAACAACAGAAAATAGCCCTCTTATGACGAGCATTTCTTTGAAGTATTCATTTAACGGTACAGACTATACGGGAGTAGACTTTGTCTTTAAAGATGGACAGTTTTATGCATTCAAGGATGATCGTAGTCTCTGGACAATTGGCAATACCAATGTGAACTTAAACATGTCTCAAGCAATCGATATAGCTAAACAATACGTGCAGAACTACTCTTACACTTTAGATAACGGGTTAACCGTCAATGGATTCAACGTAACTAACATTCAAGCTGGGTTAAACACCTATCCAAAAGACAACTCAACGACTATATACCCCTACTGGAGCGTCCAACTCAATCTTGGCAAATTGTACCCTGGTAACGTTTGGCAACTTTCTGTAGGAATCTGGGCTGATTCAGGAACGGTTTTCTTCTGCCAACCAATAGGTTTTGGAGGAAGTCTTCCAACACCTGACCAAACCTCGACAGAGTCTACTGTGACTTCGACCCCTATAGATCAAAGTGCACAACAACCCCAACAAACACAAGTGCAAGGACATGCTGGCATTCCGCTAATTGACCTCGGCATAATAGTAGTTGTACTTGCTACAATTGCTGCTTTGGGAACAATAATCGTTAAAAAAAGAAGCA
>Ga0182019_10001096_pt1 | contig 13592 bp, 9 predicted proteins | sample 812E2MmetaG_FD_120483 | JGI IMG/M metagenome (GOLD analysis project Ga0182019, IMG submission 120483) | Permafrost microbial communities from Stordalen Mire, Sweden - 812E2M metaG | ecosystem: Environmental > Terrestrial > Soil > Wetlands > Permafrost | place: Sweden: Stordalen | collected...
CGGAACGCGTGGACGCCAAGGTGAGGGAGGCGGACAAGATGGGCATGCTGATGGAGGACGCGCATCTGCTCCTCCAGGACGCCCATACCGGCTACATCCAGGCGCGCACCGCCATCCACAGCTTCCACGCGGGAGCGGTGGAAAAGGTCCTGGCCGCCGGACGCGACAACACGGCCAAAGCCAAGGCCATGGCCGACGCCGCCTTCAAGGAAGTGCGCTACCGCCGCAAGGGACTGGCGGTCTTCACGTTTTTCGCCCTTGTCTTCGCCGCGCTCCTCGCCCTGAAGATCCGCCAGATCGCCGCGGACCGGAAGTCGGCCGCCTCATAAGAAATGGAGGACTCGGGAAAAGTCCGAATACGGCTTTCTGCCAGGCGGAAGAGGGCTTCCCCGTTTTTTTCTTGTCGGATGCCTTATAATAGGCGGCGACATCACAATTTGAAAGGAGAACCGATGAAACACCTGGTGATTATGATTGCGGGAGTAACCCTCCTGGCGGCCTTCGCCCCGGCCCAGGAGACGACGACACTGAAAACCGAGAAGGACAAGATCAGCTACGGCATCGGAGTGAGCGTGGCCCGGAATTTCAAGCAGCAGGGCCTTGACGTGAACCTGGACGTCGTCTTTAAAGGCATCCGGGATGATTTCGCGGGCGGCAAATTGCTGATGACCGAGGATGAACTCAGGACCACCCTGACGACCTTCCAGGAAGAGCTGCGGCGCACCCAGGCGCACGATCGCAAAATCGCGGCGGACGACAATCAGAAGACCGGCGACACTTTCCGCGCTGAAAACAAAAAGAAAGAGGGCGTGGTGGCGCTGACCGACGGCCTGCAATACAAGATCCTGAAGGCGGGCACCGGGAAGAAACCCACGGAAAACGACACCGTAGAGGTGCGCTACACCGGCACGCTGATCAACGGCACCGTCTTCGACAAGACGGATCCCGGCGGCCCCCCCGCCACCTTCGGACTGAAGCAGATCATCGCCGGATGGAAGGAAGCCCTTCAACTGATGCCCGTGGGCTCCAAATGGCAGCTCGTCATTCCCCCGGAACTCGCCTACGGCGCGCAGGGGATGGGACGCGACATCGGCCCCAACTCAACCCTCGTCTTCGAGGTGGAGCTGCTCGGCATCAAGCAGGTGGAGGCGCCGAAAAAGTAAGTCACCGGCGGCGCCGTTTCAAGCATATTCCTGCGCGCAGATGCCGCTGTCAGCTCTCGGCGTCCCCTCCGGGAACGATCTGCGGGTGCAGATCTTCAACCAGGGGCCCGGCATGGTGCTGGGATTCTCCTCCGTGGTGGACAACCGGACCGGAGACGCCTTCCTTGTCCCGGGAATGAAGCAAATAACCCAATAGACAAACCTCCCATCCCAACCGAAAGGCCCGTCGCGAGACGGGCCTTTTTTTGTTGGGGAAAAAGAAGTTCAGAGTTCGGAGTCGAGAGTTCAGAGACCCCTTCACCCCGACCCCATTTCGGGATTCACGTTCCGGAGAGAACGGGATCCTGGTTGGGTGTTCAGCGATCAGAAAGGACTCGCGCCCGCCTCAATAAGCGCCCTGTATCTTTGCTTGTTTATAGTTGTTATATTTGCCTATTCCCCGCTCCATCTCTCAACTCTCAACTGTTTCCCGTCCAGGGAAACCTGCAACTTAGAATTCGGCGGGGCGCAGGATGTGTTTCGCCGAAAGGCACTTCCGCCCCCGGTCTTCAATGTTGAAGAGGACACCGGACAGGTGCGCGGGGCCCCTGGCCACTTCGAACCGGACGGGCGTCTGCCGGAGAAAGCGCTGGAGGATGATTTCCTTGTCGAAGCCGATGACGCTGTCGTAGGCGCCGCACATGCCCGCATCGGTGAGGTAGCCCGTTCCGCCGGACAGGACGCGCGCGTCCGCGGTTGGCACGTGTGTGTGCGTCCCGAAGACCGCGGAGACGCGCCCGTCGGCGTAATGGCCGAAGGCCTGCTTTTCCGACGTGGCTTCGGCGTGGAAGTCCACCAGGACGGGAACCTCGGGCGGAATCTCCGCGAGGATGGCGTCCAGCGCCCGAAACGGGCAATCCAGCGTCTCCATGAACACGCGCCCCTGAAGCTGGATCACCGCCGCCTTGCGCCCCTCCGGCAGATCGTGGATGAGCCAGCCCCGGCCGGGATTTTTCGGCGGATAATTGGCGGGGCGGATCACCATCGGATACAGGTCCAGGACACCGACGAATTCCTTCTTGTCCCAGATATGACTTCCCGTGGTGAAAACGTGGATGGGGAGGCCCATCAGCTCCTCCATGGCCTTGGGCTCGGGTCCGAAGCCGCCGGAGGCGTTTTCGATGTTGACGATGACCAGGTCCGCGGCGAGGGATTTCACCAGCGGCGGCAGATGGTCGGCCAGGGCCTTGCGCCCCGGTTTCCCCACCACGTCGCCGATGCACAGCACGCGCATGCCTACCCCCGCCCTCCGCATGCGCCGCCGGAAGGCAAAAAGGCCGGAACGCAGGAAGGCAGGAACGCAGGAAGGCAGGAACACAGAAAAGAAGGAACGCAGGAATTCTGGGCCGCTCTTTTTCGCCTTCCGGCTTTTTCGCCTTCCGGCTTTCCCGCTTGATTGCCTTCCGGCCTTCCGGCCTTCCGGCTTTCCGGCCTACTTCGCATAATCCACGGCGCGGGTCTCCCGGATGACGGTCACCTTGATCTGGCCGGGGTACTGCACCTCCCCCTCGATCTTGCGCGCAATGTCCTTGGCGAGCCAGAAGGACTGCTCGTCGGAAATCTTCTGGCTCTCCACGATGATGCGCAGTTCGCGCCCGGCCTGCACGGCGTAGGCCTTGGACACGCCCTGGAACCCGCCGGCGATCTCCTCCAGTTTTTCAAGGCGCCGGACGTAGGATTCCAGCACATCGCGCCGGGCCCCCGGGCGCGCGGCGGAAAGGGCATCGGCGATGGTGACGAGCACCGCCTCCACCATGCGCGGTTCCACATCGCCGTGATGGCATTCCATGGCGTGGATGACGGCCTCCGATTCCCCGATGCGCCGCAGGAAATCCACGCCCAGCTGGATGTGGGTGCCCTCCATCTCGCGGTCAATGGCCTTCCCGATGTCATGCAAAAGCCCGGCCCGCTTGGCGATGGCGGCGTTGACCCCCAATTCCTTGGCCAGGATCTCGGCGAGGCGGGCCACCTCCTTGGAATGGCTGAGCACATTCTGCCCGTAGGAGGTGCGGAACTTGAGCTTGCCGAGCATCTTGATGATCTCGATGTGAAGATCGGGAATGCCCAGCTCCATGACGGCGGCCTCGCCCTCCTCCAGCACGCGCGCCTCCAGCTCGGCCTGGCTTTTCTCCACGATCTCCTCGATGCGCCCCGGATGGATGCGTCCATCCTGGATGAGGCGCTTGAGGGCCATGGCGGCCAGCTCGCGCCGCATGGGGTCGAAGGAGGAGATGGTGACGGCGCCGGGCGTATCGTCCACGATCAGGTCCACGCCCGCGGCCATTTCCAGCGCCCGGATGTTGCGCCCCTCGCGGCCGATGATGCGGCCCTTCATCTCATCCGACGGGAGGTCCACCACGGAGACCGTGTTTTCCGACACGTATTCCGAGGCGATCTTCTGCATGGTGGTCGAAAGGATGTGGCGCGAGCGGTTGAGGGCCTGTTCGGTGGCCTCTTCCTCCATCCGCTTGATGAGTTTGGCGCAGTCGATGCGGGCCTCCTGCTCAAGGCCCTGGGTCAGCTCGCGCTTCGCCTGCTCGGCCGTGAGCCCCGAAAGGGCTTCCAGCTTTTCCTGCTGCGCGGCGATGAGCTCATCAATGCGGCCCTCCTTGGCGTCCACCGCCGCGATGCGCTTCAACAGATCCCGGTCGCGGTTCTTGATCTCGTTGTCCAACCGGTCCGACTGGCTTTGCCGCTGGTCCAGTTTGGTTTCGCGCTGCTGCAGGCGGCGCTCCATCTGTTGGAGTTCCTTCTTCTGCTCGCGGCTGGAGGCCTCAAATTCGTTCCGGAGCTGAATGAATTTTTCCTTGGCGCTGAGGGAGGCTTCCCGGATCTGGTCGGCGGCCTCTTTCCGGGCTTTTTCGGTGATATCGCGGGCCTGGGTCTGGGCGTCCACAACGATCCCGGCAGCTTTGCGCCGGGTCAGAATGGCGTGAATGACCGCAACCAAGGCCGCCCCGACGGCAAGCCCGGCTCCGAGTGCGATGAAAGTCATAAGCATAATCCCCTCCGATCCTCGGAGGAGACGCCCATTTTCAGGAAGAGGAGGAGAAAATCCCCCGCACAGGCCGTGTGAGTGAATACTCTGAACCTGGTTGAACCAGGTGGGGTCCTTGGGCGGGGCCCATCAGTTCCCCGAAGGGATCACCGGGCCCCGGAGTCCACAAAGGTCCCCAAAGGAAAGATATCGGTTCAGGAGTTAGCAGCCCAGCACGCACCCGGCAGAGGAAATGGGAATGTAGCAGTTCAGCCCAACGGGATACCCGTTTAAGCATGCGTCGCCTCCAGGCTGTCCTTGAGGCGGTCCAAGATCTTTTCGGCTCTCTCTTCCATAAAACGGAGGTCTTCCTCCTGCTTGACGGCTTTTTCCTCCAACTGGTCCATCAGATTCAACGCCGTCAGCGTCAACAGCTTGACGGAATCCACGGTGGAGGCGGCGGCCGCCATTTCGGAAATTTTCGAATTTAATTTTGAGGCCAACGCCTCCATATAGCCGGGCTCCCTGTCGCTTTTGAGGCGATAGGTCTGCCCCAGAATGGTTACTTCCACGGTATGCATGGCGCGAACCTCACACACCATGATACACAATTTCGGGCAAAATGACAACCGCGGCAGAAGCAGTAATGCGGGAAGGCTTTAGGCGGGAATGCGGGAATGCCAGAGATGGGAAAATAAAAAAGGCCGGCACACCTGAGGGGTGGACCGGCCTGGATGATACATTTATTTTCTTCAGCCTCTGACACCCGCGGGCGGAGGTGGAGGCTTTCCCGCTTTCCCGCTTTCCCGCTTTCCCGCTTTCCCGCTTTCCCGCTTTCCCGCTTTCCCGCGGTCCGGCAGACCGGCTGTCCGGCAGACCTACGGCTTCTTGTACGTCGGCATCTCCCCGCCGTAGAAATATTTGTCAAACCACGGGTGAAAGTCCTTCTTCGCGAAGATACTGACGAACTGGATGAAATCGTCCGTGGTGGCCTTGATCTTCTTCTTTCCGCACTGCTCGGCGAATTTTTTCAATACGGTCATGAACACGTCATCCCCGATCTCCTGCCGCAGGGCGTGCAGGACCAGCGGTCCCTTGCTGTAATACAGCCGCGTGCGGTCGCTTTCCGCCTCGTCATAGGAAAGCAGGGGCGCGTTGGCGATGGTTCCCCGATCCTTGAGTTCCTTGGTGGCCACCTCCCACAGATTGAACTGCTCGCGCGCCTTCTTTTTATCCTGGGTCATCATGAACATGAAGGAAAGGTATTCGGCGAAGGACTCGGAGAGCCAGCCGTCCTGTTCCGAGGCCCAGGAGACAAGATTCCCGTACCATTGATGGCCGAGCTCGTGGGCATACCGGCTGTTGACGCCGAGGGAGGCGTACCGCCGCATCACGTTGTCAAGATCATCCTCGTCGCCGTTGCCGATGGGGTTCATCCCCTCGCTGGTGATCTCCACGATTCCCGCGGGAGACTGCCAGAAGAAATTGCGGTAATAGGGAATTTCCACAACGTCCAGCTCCCGGTAGGCGTACGGGACCATGCCGTGGCTGTAGAAGTCCAGCACCGCCAGGCCGTTTTTTCCCAGCTTCTCGCCGCCGGATTGTTTCATCTGAACATAGGAATGGACCCGGAGCAGATAGGGGTCCTTCTTGAATTCCTGCGTTTTGAATTCCCCCACGATGACGAAGGGGAAGCTCAGGGGCTCGGGTTCGTCGGATTCCTGGCAGTTCAGATCGCCTTCCTTCCATTCCTTGATGAGCTTTCCGCAGGAGATGGGCACATACGGCGCCTTCACCTTCACAATGGAATGGAAGCTGGACGCCTGCGCGTAGAAATCAATGGTGGGGTACCAGGCCATGTTGCCCAGGACCATGTAGGCGTCGCCGAAGAAATTCTTCAACAACCCCCCCTCGGATTCGAAGGTGAGCGTGAATGGCTTTCCCTTCACCATCGGCGTGTTGAGCAGCAGGAGGATTTGGTCGTATTTGTGGATGAAGGGGACGGCCTTCCCCTCCGCGTCCGTGATCTTCTTGCAGGTGAAGGGGGAGGAGCGCTTGTCCCAAAACGAGTATTCCCGGCTGGTGCCGTTGAGCAGGGAAAGGGTCATGCAGCGCAGGCCGTCCACGGTGGTCGTGAACTGGATGGCGGCCTTTTCCTTCAGTGCGATGTTGTCGGTGGAGACCAGCTCGATGTCCACATGCGTCTGGTAGAGCGGGTGGATTCGGCGCTTCGTCCAATCATATCCGACGGGCTGCGTGACGAGCGCCGTCATCTGCTCGAATTGGGTGTCCCCCCGGGCGGTTTTATAGGTGATGAGCGATTCCTCCATCGTCTCGTTGCCATCCATCGCATAGAACAGGTTTTTTTCCTTGGCGCCCTTGAGGAAGATCATCACCATGGGGTTTTTATAATGATTGAAGAGGCACGGGGCGAACGAGGTTTCCATCCCCGGAAAGCCCATCCGTCGCATCAGGTCCGCGTACTCGGCGAGCTTGGGGCTGTCGGCGGCCGGCGCGTCCTTGGGGAACGGCGGCTTGTCGGGGAAGGGATAGATCAGGAAAAACCCTTCGGTAAAGGTGTCGGACAGCTGATTGTCGGACGTCAGGGTATAGGAGCCGTTTTCCTTCAGGTTGGTTTTGGCGGCGGAAAGGGAGATGGGGTCCTTGATCGTGTACAACATCCTCCCCTTGCCGCTGAACAACCAGCCCACCGGCGTGGAGCCGGCCACAACCTGGGTGCAGTTGCCGGTCAGGCTCATGGACATGTTGCCGATATTGAGGGGGAACTCCTCGTCAATCGTCCCCTTGACTTTGAGTGTGGAAAAATCCTTGAGGGTTTGGTCCCAGTCCTGGGCCGGCAGGATTGCGGCGATGAGCAGCAGGAGCAGGGCGAACTTCTTCATGAGGGGCCTCCTTCTTTCAACATGGATTCATTCAGAATATCGTTGCGGATCTTTTCCGCGGTCTGGGTTTCCGGGGCGCTTTCAAGCACCGTATTATACACGTCCATGGCGCGCTGCTTGTCTCCGACCCGGTCCAGAACCCTCCCTTTGATGTAGGCCGCCCCCGCCAGCGTCTCGAGCCGGGCGCGGGCTTCGGGCCGCTGCTCCGCGTCGGGGAAGTCGTCCAAGAAGGCCCGTACGTCCTTGAGGGAGTCGGCGGCGGGAAGCAGCACCTCCAGGCGGCGGCGGGCCGCGCCGCCGATCCAGGAATCCTTGAACAGACCGGCCAGGAGGTAGCAGGCCCCGAGGGAGTGGAGGCGGTCGAGGGTGGACTGCGCGGCGGCTTCCGCCGCCTCGCGCACAAACACATCCCCGTCGCGGAAGGCCCTTTCCAGCGTGCGGGCGCCCTCCTCCTCCTGCTCCACCTGGAATTGGGCCCTCGCCAGAAGCAGGGCGGCCAGCGGCGCTTCGGGATCCCCGGGGTAATTGCTCAGGAAATTCTTCAGGAAACCCATGGAGGGCACGCCCCAGCGCAGCACGCCCGTGAAGGTGTCGTGGCAATTCTCCTTTTCCTCCTCCAGGAGGGTCCGTTCCGTTCTCAACGCGGCGACTTCGCCGCGCACCTCCGGGTCCTCCTGGAATTGATCGAGGACACGGTCCGTGGCCTCCTCCACCGCGCCGTAGTCCCGGTCGGAAGACGCCCGGGCCAGGCGTTCGGCGCGAAGCGCCTTCAACTGGTCCAGATGCAATGTAAAACTCAGCAGGCCGCGGTCGTTGGCCTGAAGGGCGACCCGTTCAAGGAGTTTCTTGCTCGGGATTTTCTTTTCCGACAGGGCGAAGGCGTGGAGCCGCTCCTGGGTTTGGAGGCGGATGCCGTAGGAGTCGGAGGGGACGCCGGCCGGTTTCAACTGTTTGATGCGTTCCTGGGCCATGGCATACCGGTCATCGAAATAGGGATGGCTGCGCCAATAGCCGTACCCCGGAGCCTCGTAAATCCGGCTGCGCAGTTTCTCCATGAGTTCCACGGCCCCGCGGGGATCGAAGCCCGCCTGCGCGGCGAGATAGGTGCCGTTGCGGTCGGCCTCCATCTCATCCTCGCGGCTGTACCCCTCCATCAGCAGTTCCTGGAACACCGCGGAAAAGACGGCGGTGGCCTCCACCAGGTTTTGCTTCGGGGATTCGGCTCCGTACACCCGGTTGAGCTGGCTGTCCGGGACCGTGACCCAGGACTGCTGCGTGGTCACTTTCGGCGTGCTGTCCTTCACCCCGAACATGGCGCCCAGGATCGCCAGGTTGGAGAGAATGCCCAGCAGCGTTTCCTTCCGCTGCATCTTTTCCGAATGCTTGAACGCGGCGTGAGTGATTTCATGCCCCAGGAGCGCGGCCAGCTCCGCGTCGGACAGGCGCAGGTCGAGGATGCCGGTGGTGACGAAGATGAAGCCGCCTGGGAGGGTGAAGGCGTTGGGATCCCGCATTTTGATGATCTGGAAGGAATAGGTGGAATCGGGATCATCGGCCTGGCGCACCAGGGCGTATCCGATCCGGTTCAGCCGGTCCAGCTCGGGATGGTCATTCAGAACCTCATAATGCTTCGACACCTCCGTGGCATAATCGAGGCTCTTCTTGAAGGTGTCGGACATGGCGCCGGGCTTCGCCGCGGACGGCTGGATCGCCGGTGGAATGCATAGAAAAATAAAAATGAAAATGAATAGCTTTTTCATGGCTGGTTATTTTACTCCTTTCCCGCGCACAGGACAAGGCGCCGGGCCCGCCCGGGTTGTCAATCCGGGCAAAAGGGATTAAAATAGGAGTGATAACCTTATGATAATACCTGCGGACTTTCACGGGCAAGGATTTATACTATGCTGATCCATCACCTCAGCCGGCAAGCCGGCATTCAGGCCTGGTCGTTGTGTCCCGGCATCGCCCGGGGCCGGGAGGGCTTTCCCTGCCCCAGGTTCCGGCTTTCGCGCCTTCCGGCCCTTGGCTCGGACCCTGCGCATGATCAGGATGCCCGCCAAGGATTTCACCCAGGGTTCAGCACCCCCGCTCGCCTAAGCCTCTGCCCCAGCGTAGGTTCGCGATGGCGGCTTAGGATGTCGCCCCCGCTCCATCGCCCCCGCTCAACATTCCCGCATTCCCGCCGCCACAGGGTCGGAGGCCCGGCCGGGTCATGATCGCGCAAATACTCGCCAAAATCTTCGGCACGCGGAACGACCGGGAGATCAAGAAGCTCCTTCCGCTGGTGCAAACCGTCAACGCCTTTGAGCCCGCCTTGAAGAGGCTGTCGGACGAGGCCCTGCGGGGCAGGACCGCCGGATTCCTGGAAAAACTCGACCAGGGATGCCCCGTGGCGGACCTGACCGCCGAGGCCTTCGCCGTGGTCCGCGAGGCCGGACGGCGCGCCCTGAACATGCGCCATTTCGACGTTCAGATCATCGGCGGCAAAATCCTCTTTGATGGAACAATCGCTGAGATGAAGACCGGCGAAGGCAAGACCCTGGTGGCCACCCTGCCCGCGTACCTGCGCGCCCTCGAGCGCAAGGGCGTGCACATCATGACGGTCAACGACTACCTGGCCCGCCGCGACGCGGAATGGATGGGGCGCATCTACCGCTTCCTGGGCCTCGAGGTCGGGTGCCTGCAGAGCGGCATGAGCGATGAGGACCGGCAGAACGCCTACCGCGCCCATATCACCTATGGGACCAACAACGAATTCGGCTTCGATTACCTGCGCGACAACATGAAATTCGAGGCCTCGTCCCTTGTCCAGCCCGGGCATCACTACGTGATCGTGGACGAAGTGGACTCCATCCTCATTGATGAGGCCCGCACGCCCCTCATCATCTCCGGCCCGTCGGAGGAGAACGTGGACATCTACTACCGGGTGGACAAGATCATTCCGCGCCTGAAGGCCGGCACGGACTACGATGTGGATGAAAAGCACAAGACCGCCTCCCTCTCCGAGACCGGCGTGACGCACGCCGAGGACCTTCTGCGCGTCAAGAACCTGTACGACCCCTCCAACATTGACATCCTCCACTGCCTCCAGCAGGGCGTCCGCGCCCACGCCCTCTACAAGAGCGACGTGGACTACATCGTCAAGGAGGGCGAGGTCATCATCGTGGACGAATTCACCGGTCGCCTCATGCCGGGCCGCCGGTGGAGCGACGGCCTCCACCAGGCCGTGGAGGCCAAGGAGGGGGTCAAGATCGAGGGAGAGAACCAGACCCTGGCCACCATCACCATCCAGAACTACATCCGCATGTATAAGATCAAGGCCGGCATGACGGGCACGGCGCTCACCGAGGCGGTGGAATTCGACAAGATCTACAAGCTCGACGTGATGACCGTCCCCACCCACCAGCCCATGGTCCGCGACGACCGCCAGGACGTCATCTTCGGGTCGCTGAAGGAAAAATTCGCGGCCATCGTGGAGGAGATCAAGGCCTTGCACGCCAAGGGCCAGCCGGTGCTGGTGGGCACCATCTCCATCGAAAAGTCGGAGCTTCTGTCCACCTTCCTGCGGCGTGAGCACATTCCCCACGTGGTGCTCAACGCCAAGTACCACGAGCGCGAGGCCGAGATCGTGGCCCAGGCGGGCCGGAAGGGTTCCGTGACCATCGCCACCAACATGGCCGGACGCGGCACCGACATCCTTCTGGGCGGCAACCCCGAGTTCCTGGCCATGAAGGAATGCCATCCGGAGGAGAATCCGGAGAAGCACGCCCGTCTGCTGGAGGAGTACCGGATCAAATGCGCCGCGGAACATGAAGAGGTGGTGGCCGCGGGCGGCCTGCACATCCTGGGCACCGAGAGGCATGAGGCCCGCCGCATTGACAATCAGTTGCGCGGCCGTTCAGGCCGGCAGGGCGATCCCGGCTCCTCGCGGTTCTATCTGTGTTTGGAGGACGACCTCATGCGCATCTTCGCCTCGGACCGCATGGCCGCCTTCATGCGCCGCTTCGGCATGAACGAGGGGGTGCCCATCGAAAGCCGCATGGTCTCCCGCGCCATCGAACGGGCGCAGAAGCAGGTGGAAGCCCACAACTTCGACACCCGCAAGCACCTGCTGGATTACGACGACGTGATGAACAAGCAGCGCGAGGCCATCTACACCATGCGCCGGGAGATCCTCGAGGACAAGATGACCCGCGAGTACATCCTGGACGTGGGGCGCAACATCGCGGACTTTTTCGTGGATGAGGCCTGCCCCTCCACCAAGGACATCCAGGAATGGAACATCGCCGGCATCGTACAGAAGGCCTCGTATTATTACAACATCGCGCTGAATGCCGACGAACTCCGGGAGCTTTCCCCCGAGGACATCAAGACCCTCGTCAAGGACCGTTCACGGGCGGCTTATGAAGACAAGGTTGGACGCATGGGCCCGGAGCTGATGACCTTGCATGAGAAATTCATCATGCTGCGCGTGGTGGACACCCAGTGGAAGGACCACCTCCTGGCCCTCGACCGCCTGCGGGAAGGGATCGGCATGCGGGCCTACGCCCAGCGCGATCCCCTGGTGGAATACAAGCGCGAAAGCTTCGACCTGTTCGAGGCCATGATGGACCGCATCGAGGACCTCATCGTCTCCTACGCTTTCCACGTGGAGCCCGTCCCCCCCGAACAGCTCGAGCAGGCGCGCAAGCCCGTTCCCCCGCCGCCCAGGCCCCGGGAGATCGCGGCGCCGCAGACCTCCGTTCAGGTGGCCCACACCACGGATCACAAGGTGGGGCGCAATGACCCCTGCCCCTGCGGCAGCGGCAAGAAATACAAGAAATGCCATGGGGCGGCGTAGCAACGGGATGATGGTCATTGGTAAATAGCTAATGGTAAATGGCTAATGGTAAATATAAAATGACAATGAGTAATAGGTGCGGATTTGACAAACGGTTAAAGACGATGGTCTGTTCTTTCCATTTACCATATACTATTTACTATTTACGGTTCCCAACCCAGAGGTGACTTATGTTGAACGATAACCTTCCCCTCGGCCTGACCTTCGAGGACGTCCTGATCCTCCCCGACTTCTCCCCGGTGCATCCCAACCGCGTGGATGTCTCCACGCAGTTGACACCGAAGATCCGCATCAACATCCCGCTGGTGGCCTCCGCCATGGACACGGTCAGCGACAGCCGTCTGTGCATCGCCCTGGCCCAGCAGGGCGGCCTCGGGTTCATCCACAAGAATTTTCCGCCCGAGACGCAGGCCAAGGAGGTGGACAAGGTCAAGCGGTATGAATCGTGGATGATCGTGGACCCCATCACCATGACGCCCCAGCAGAAGGTGTCCGAGGCGCTGGAAACCATGCACCGGCACAACATCTCGGGTCTGCCGATTGTGGATGAGAAGGGGAAACTGGTGGGCATCCTCACCAGCCGGGACTTGCGGTTTGAAACCAACACCGGCAAGAAGATCTCCCAGGTCATGACGCGTCCGCCCCTCATCACCGTCCCGCCGGGGACGGAACTTGAGGAAGCCAGCAAGGTCCTCCACAAGCACAAGGTGGAGAAGCTCTTAGTGGTGGACGACAAGGGGAGCCTCAAGGGGCTGATCACCGTCAAGGACATCCAGAAGAAGCGCGAATTCCCCATCTCCTGCAAGGACGAGCAGGGACGCCTGCGCGTGGGGGCCGCGGTGGGGGTGGGCGCCGACGGCATGGAGCGGGCAGAGGAGCTGGTACGGGCCCAGGCGGATGTGCTCATCGTGGATTCCTCGCACGCCCACAGCAAGGGCGTGCTCGATTTCGTGGAAAAACTGCGGACACGGTTCCCCGACATTCCCCTCATCGCCGGCAATGTGGGAACGAAAGAGGGCGCCCGCGCCCTGGCCGAACGCGGTGTGGACGCCGTGAAGGTGGGCATCGGCCCGGGCTCCATCTGCACCACGCGCATCGTCACCGGCGCCGGCGTGCCCCAGCTCACCGCGATCCTGTGGGCCGTGCAGGGCGTGGAATCCTTCGGCATCCCGGTCATCGCGGACGGCGGCATCCGCTTTTCGGGCGACGTCAGCAAGGCCATCGCGGCCGGGGCACATAGCGTGATGATCGGCTCACTCTTCGCGGGGACCGAGGAGAGCCCCGGCGAGGTCATCCTCTACAAGGGGCGCACCTTCAAGGCCTACCGCGGCATGGGATCCCTGGGCGCCATGCAGACGGGCAGCAAGGACCGCTACTTCCAGGAGACCGCCGAAGGCGCCAAGCTGGTGCCGGAGGGGGTGGAGGGGCGCATTCCCTTCAAGGGACCGCTGTCCCACGTGGTGCACCAACTGGTGGGCGGTCTGCGCGCCGGCATGGGCCTGGCCGGATGCGCCGACATCGAAGAGATGCGCACCAAAGCGCGCTTCGTCCGCATCACCTGGGCAGGCCTCAAGGAGAGCCACGTCCACGACGTGGCTATCACCAAAGAGGCGCCGAACTACCAGGTGGATTGGGCGGAGGGGGGGGAGGGGGAATAGGGCGGCAAAAAG
>Ga0182019_10001098_pt1 | contig 13587 bp, 12 predicted proteins | sample 812E2MmetaG_FD_120483 | JGI IMG/M metagenome (GOLD analysis project Ga0182019, IMG submission 120483) | Permafrost microbial communities from Stordalen Mire, Sweden - 812E2M metaG | ecosystem: Environmental > Terrestrial > Soil > Wetlands > Permafrost | place: Sweden: Stordalen | collected...
CACGTTCTGAAAGCTCTTGGCCTTCTTTGCGAAGGAGCGCTCGAGTGCTTTGAGGGCTGGCAGCAGCTCGTTCTGGGCGACGTCGAGCGCGGCGAGGTGCACGGCCGAGGGGAAGACGTCGTTCGAGGACTGGCCCATGTTGACGTGGTCGTTGGGATGCACTCCCTCGCCGGCGAGCTCGCCGATGACCTCGTTGGCGTTCATGTTCGTGGAGGTGCCCGAGCCGGTCTGGAAGACGTCGATCGGGAACTGGGCGTCGTGCTTGCCCGCGGCGATCTCCTTGGCGGCCTTCTCGATGCGGGTAGCGCTGCGTTTGGAGAGCAGCCCGAGCTCGCCGTTGACGGCGGCCGCGGCGCCCTTGAGGCGGGCCAGCCAGTGGATCACGGAGATCGGGACGGTCTCGCCGGAGATCGGGAAGTTCTCAACGGCCTTCGTGGTCTCTGCGCCCCACAATTGCTTCTCCGGCATTCAGTTCTCCTTGTTCGTAACGGGCGTAGTAACCCTAGCCGCAGAAGGCAGCCAGCTCGCGGGCCAGCCCTACGGGGTCGTCGTAGGCCATCAAGAAGCCGGTGCTCTCGAGCACGCGCAGCTGCCCGTGCGGGAGCAGGCGCAGCGCCTCTTCGGCGGCAGCGAGCGGATAGAACGGGTCCTGATCGGCCCACAGCAACAACACAGGCATATCGAGCCGCGGATAAAGCTCGAGCAGCTGGGTCTGCGCCCCACGCGGCCAGCTGCGTGCACAGCTCCCCCAGGAGCGGGCGAGGCTTGAGTTGCCGGGCACATCGGCGAAGGCGTGGCGCAGGAGATCCGCGGCGTCGGGGTTTCCGCGCAGCGACAGGCGCATGCCCCGCTCGGGGGTGAAGAGGAGCCGGGTGGCGTAGGAGAGCAGGCTGTCGAGACCCGGCAGCGAGGCCGCCTTGGCGCTCAGCTGCCAAGCGGAGCGGGCGCGCGCGTGACGCGGGAGCGCGTGCAGGCGGTTGGGCATCAGCACCAGCCGCGAGGGCTCGAGCAGCCCACGTGCGACGGCGCGCAGGATGATCTCCGCGCCGGCGTCATGTCCGGCGAGGCGCGGTTTTGGTCCCAGCACCGCGGCCGAGAAGCCGGCCAGAACCTCGGCGAACCAGTCGAGCGTGTAGGGGTGGCGCGGGCGGTCTTCGGAGTCGCCATGCAAAGGCAGGTCGGGAAGCACGACGCGAAAGCGATCGGCGAGATGCTCGACGGCGGGTTCCCACTCCTTGTGCGAGAGGAAGGCGGAGTGCAGGAGCGCGAGCGGAGGGCCGGCTCCAAACTCACGGTAGGCAACGCGGGCGCCGTCGGGGTGGTGGTAGAGGCGCAGCCGCATCGCCCCATCGTAGGATCGAAGCGAGCTCCCGTGCCACTCTCCCACTCCCCAGCTTCACGAGGTCCCAGGCGCGCGCCGGCTATCTGCGCGTTGGCGCTGATCTTCGTAGGGCTGGCGGGCTGCGGGCGGGCGAGCCCGGGCCACAGCCTCGCGGTCGGCGCGCCGACGGCGCTTCCAACTTCAAAGCACTCACACATCGTGGTGATCGTGATGGAGAACGCGGAGTACGAAGAGGTGATCGGTAGCGCCCAGGCGCCCTACGTCAACACGCTTGCGCGCCGTTACGGGCTGCTGCGCCAGAGCTACGCGATCAGGCACCCGTCGCTGCCGAACTACCTCGCGCTGACGAGCGGCTCGACGCAGGGGATCAGCTCGGATTGCACCGATTGCAAGGTGCGGGCGCAGAACATCGTCGATCAGCTTGAAAGCGCCAAGATCAGCTGGAATGCCTATCTCGAGGATGTGCCAAAGCCGTGCTTCGGGGGCGCCCAGGCGGGCGGTTACGCAAAGAAGCACAACCCTTTCGCCTACTACACCGACATTGCCGAAAACCAGACGCGCTGCCGCCATCTCCTTGGATTCGGCCGCTTGGCCGCAGACCTGCGCGCCGGGAAGCTCCCGACCTACACATGGATCTCGCCGAACCTCTGCGACGACGGGCACGACTGCGGGGTGACAGCGGGCGACCGCTTCCTCGCGCGCACCGTCTCGGCGCTGCTGCGCGAGCTTGGCCCCCACGGCTTCCTCCTGCTCACGTGGGATGAGGGGACCAGCGACCGTGGCTGCTGCGGAGCGGCCGCGGGTGGCCACGTGGCAACGATCGTGGCTGGCCCGGACATCCGTCCGGGGGCGCGGATGGACACCCCGATCGACCACTACGGGGTACTGCACAGCATCGAGGAAGCCCTCGGCTTGCCGCCACTGAACAGGGCCGCAGACCCCCGTAGCGGAGCAATGAGCAGTCTGTTCGTAGGTGGGTCGATCAACCGAGCATCACAACAACGTCCCGCAGGTTGAGCCGGACTGCATCGTTCACCGGCGAGCCGCCCTAATTCAGAGTACGTTGGAGGTGAGCGGCCAACCGCAAGGCGAACGCCACGATCATCAGCGTTGAGTTCGCCTGACCCGCAGTCACGAATGCCGAGCTGCTTGCCACGAACAGGTCGTCAAATCCGTGGACGGCCAGGTTCTCGTCGAGCACGCCGTCGTCAGGCTTGGCGGACATGCGCGTTGTGCCGGCTTGGTGGTAGCCATCGGCAAACTGCTCACGGACGGACTGCTCGAGATTCTCGTGCAGATACTCCAGACGCCCGATCCGATGACGCCGCAGGTAACCGTCCAGGTGGGCATGGCCCGCGATCACGCCTTGGATGTCGGCTTCATCGCAGCGCAGCTGGGTGTGCAGGCGCGGCACACCGAGCTCGTCACGTTGGGATGCCAGAGCGACATGACTGTGGTAATGGGGCAGATGCTCGCTGTGGTAAAAGATCGGATAGACGTTGGCAGCGCTCCGCACGTACACGCCCGGCGCCTTGTGCCCACGCTGGAGGAAACGCCGATATGCAAAGGTGACGGCGAATCTCATCGCTGCCGGCAGATCACGCACAACATTTTCGAGATGCGCTCCGCGCCCGCATGAACTGCTCGATTTGATCTTGCGCTGGCGAATCCCCTCAGAGAGGAGGAGGCGGCCCAGAGGCGAGATCAGCAGCAGGTAGATAAGCGACAGGACTCCACTCCCGTGTGATGCGTCGCCAAGCTCCGGGTTCTCCAACCACAGGGCGATGTTCGGCAGCTTGTTTGCCAGTAGGAACTCCGGCGCAAAGGTGATGCGGCGACGAACGTAGACACCGCTGTGATCGCGCTCGAAGCCGTAGATCGTCTCATCGGGCGGGGTATCGAAGTGTGCTCTTGCGATACATCCCGAGACATGGGCGATGTACCACCGCCCCAGATGACCCGAGTGGTTGCCGATGCCATCCGCGTGGCGTCGGTTGGAAGCGAGGAGCAGACGCGTGGACTCAAGGCCACCGCATGCCAGGACATAGCGGCCGGCCCGCACGATGATCTGGTCGCCCACCGGCGTCTTCCCAACCAGATGAGCCACGCTCAAGCCCTCCGAAGCACATACGATCTCGGTACAGGTGAGCTGGGTCACCAGCGTCGTCAACGGTGAGGCGAGGAGCCTCGCGCGGTACCGGCGCCCGAAGTTGGTGGGCAGCGACCAGCGCTCCAGCGATGTGGCGCGCATCTCACCTTCAGGCCATCCGGGGATCAGGGATCGCCCGGCGAGCTCGGGAATATCGCGAGCGTCGAACACGGCGTCTCCGCATACGCACCACTCACACGCAGCAGTGAGATGCGTCTTGAGATCGTCATAGGTCACCGGCCATCGAGCGCTTCCGATGATGTCCCTGACTTGAAAGTCGATCGGGTCGAAGGGCACGCAGCGCCCACCCCAGAGGTTGGACGCGCCACCCACCTGACGCCGCGTCGCGAGTGACATCGGGGCGTGGGCGGGATCGATGCCGGCCGTGTCACCCAATCGCTGTGCGGCGGCACTGAAAGACTCGCCGCCGCTCTCGATGAGCAACACCCGATGACCGGCGCGGCCGAGCTCCAAGGCGAGCACGATGCCGGCGGGACCGGCGCCGACGACCGCCACGTCGGTGTCGAGCGTCGTTCCCGGCGAAAGATCATTTGCGTCGATCCGCACGCCACCCGCTCCGAGGCGGACTACCGCCCGTCGACCGGCTCGCGCCACATGGCCCACATCCGCGGGCCGCGGGGGAGCCGCAGCTCTCTGGTCACGCGGAAGCCGAGGCGAGCGTAGAAGCCGATGTTGGCTTCCTTGGAGGACTCCAGATAGACGCCGACGCGTTCGGCATCCGAGCGCTCGAGCACAGGCTGAAGCACCGCCGAGCCGAGGCCGCGCCCTCGCGCCTCGGGATCGGTGCCGAGGAGTGAGAGATACCAATGAGGAGGCGTGCGTGGGTGCTTTCGCTTGATGCCGGCCATGCCAGCCGCCAGCAGCGGCAAGCGCGTAGTCAGGCGAGGGTGAAGAAAACAATGGATGAGGGCTGCGTTTTGGGCGAATGTCGGCCCTCGTGCGCCCGGTGGCACCCAGACCGCGGCGCTCGATAGCTCGGCAGTAGCCCATATCTCTCGGTGCACGAGCATCTGACGTAGACGAGCCCTATAGAGACGTTCGAGCATCGTGGAGCGCAGGGCGCTCGAGCGGCAGGCCCATATCGAAACGGGATCATCGTGATATGCGTCGGCGAGCATCCGTGTGAGCCTGGGCAAGTCGGCCATCGTGACCCTGCGCGTTGCCGGTGCTGTGCTCACCATCGGCGCCTACTGGATGCTCCGGGCATGCCCTTTGTCCCCGCCGGCGGGGGACGCTCGTGGCGCCCTCCGCGAGATCCGGTGCCGCGCCATCCGCCAGCCGAGGCGAACCATTGCCGAGGACGCGTGCTCGGCGCGCGCCACCACTTCCTCGAGCGCGGCCGCGAACCTCCTGATCTCCGACTCCTCGATCACGAGGGCGGGCAGTGCCTTGATCACATTCATACGGGCTCCCGCAACCTGACAGAGAATCCTGTGCTCATGGAAGAGCGGGACTGTGACGAGCTGGGCGAAGACCCCCGGCTGGGCGCGCTCGATCCCGCTCCAAATCGACTTGCCCGGTGGGGCGAGCTCGATCGCCCACATCAGTCCGGCACCACGGACGTCACGCACAATCTCGTAGCGCTCGACGAGCGGGCGCGTCAGCTCGAGCAGGAGGTTGCCCATGTGCTCAGAACGCGCGATGAGATCGTCGCGATCCAGCGCGCGCAGCGTGGCCAGTCCGGCCGCGGCGGCAAGGTCGTTGCCGCCGAAAGTGGAGCCATGGCGGATGGCACGCTTCATGCGGTCGAATACGCGGTCGAAGGCCCAGCGGGAGACCAGCACGGCGCCGATCGGCATGAAGCCACCGGACAGAGCCTTGGATAGGCAGATCATGTCGGGGTCCAGATCCCAGTGCTCCAGGGCCAGCAGGCGTCCGGTGCGACCCATTCCGGTTTGGACCTCGTCGCATACGAACATGGCTCCGGCAGTGCGACACAGGCTCTGTGCGCCCGCCAGGTAGTCCTCGGGCGGGAAGTTGACACCCTTGCCCTGGATGGGCTCGACGATGAAGGCCGCCGCGTCACCTCGGCGCAGCTCACGCTCGAGGGCTGCGAGATCGCCGAAGGGAACGCGGTCGCAGCCCCCCATCAGCGGACCGAAGCCTTCACGAAACTCGGGGTGCCCATTGACCGCCAGGGCTCCAAGCGTCAAGCCATGGAACGCCTGATCCGTGTACAGGATGCGCGAACGCCCGGTGGCGGCCCGTGCGATCTTGATCGCCCCCTCGACAGCCTCGGCGCCGGTGTTCGCAGGCGCCATCGCAGCCACGCGACCTGGTGTCCGCGCTAGCAGCTCCTCAGCGAGCACTCCGCTCAGCAGAGTGACACCGAGCTGTGGGAGGTTCGCGGTGCGCGCCTCGAGCACGTCGTGCATCGCCGCCACGACCTCCGGGTGGTTGCGTCCGACCGCGAACACGCCGTGGCCACCGAACAGATCAAGGTAGCGGTGGCCTTCGGAGTCGATCAGGTGAGCGCCCTCGCCACGCGTCCATATGCGGTCGAAGCCGACGGCGCGAAGGATCCGGCCAAGCTGCGGGTTCAGGTAGCGGTTGTTGAGCGCCATCTCCTCGCCCACGCGGCTCGCGAGGATCTCGTGCACCGAGGGTAGGGCGCCAGCCGACATATGAGGAGGAGCATAATTCCGATAGATGAGTCAGATGCGAGATAGGAAATCGCGGCCTACAAAGCGTGGTCGCATCGCGAGCGCTCCGCAGACCCGAGCTCGGCAGGCTGGCGACCACCACTCGGTTATCGCCGCTGTCGAAACCCAAACCGTCGAGTCCTGCGGCGCCACCCGTCCGGCTGCGCGGTGTCTCCAACTTAGCCGTGCGGAACGGGCGTAGGTGCGTCGAGGAGCCGTGCAACCGAGGCCTGGATCAGCGAGTAGGAGACGCTCGACAGCTGGTCGCAGCTCGGATGCCCGCGATGAGACGCTGAGCGGCCCCTTCCTCCGCTTTCTGCTTGCCGGTACAGCCAACACGATCCTCACGGGATCGCTCATGATCGTGATCGCGCATTGGGTTGAAATCGAGATCGCCTACACGATCGTGTTCAGCCTCGGGCTGATATTCACGACAATCGTGGCCGGGCGCTTCGTCTTCCGCTCGCAGCTGACGGGTCGAGCGGTTGGGCGCTTCGTGCTGTGGTATCTCAGCGTCTACCTGGTCGGCGTCGCCGTTGCGCGCCTCGCGAGCCATCAGTGGCACGCGCCTCACCTGCTGACAACGGGAGCGGTGCTTGCTGTCACCGCTCCCCTTAACTTCCTCGCCGGGAGTCGGGCCTTCGCGGCGCGAAGGGTGCAGCCGTCTTCCTGATCTGCCCACCGGCCTGCAAGCGCCTGCTGAGAAAGGCCTCGGCTTCGGCCAGCGCAGCCGGCGTCCCGATCTCGTAGAACCGCCTCTTTGCCACAAAGCCGCACAACTGTCCGCGGCGGGCCAACAGCCTGTACAGAGCCGAGAGGTCGTTCTCGTCCTCTGAGATCGCCGCCAGAGCTCTCGCCTCCAATCCACCCAGGCCGTAGTCGATCCAGCGCATGGCCGCCGTTGGCTCGCGCTTGTCGTAGCCGACGACGCGTCCTGACTCGTAGATCGCATTCGACGTCTCCCAGCGGCCTTCGTTGCGCATCACGGTCATCAATGCTGAGCACCCGCTTAGACGCCACGCGTGGGCGGCTGCCCGGTAGTCGATGCGCAGATAGGCATCGCCGTATAGCACGAGGAAACGCTCCCCGAGCAGCGGCAGCGCCTTGCGAATCGCACCGAGCGTTCCGTTCAGGCCGGGATCGTCGTGGCTGTATGCGATTTGCACGCCAAACTGCTCCTCGCCGATCCGCTCGACGATCCTCTCACCACGATAGCCCACGCACATCACCACCTCCCGCGCCCCCTGCCTGGCGAGCTGACGCAGCTGATGGACTAGAAACGGCTCACCGGCGACCTCCAGCAGCGGCTTGGGAGTGTCGCGCACGCGCTCGCCCAATCGCGTCCCAAGCCCTCCGGCAAGAACGCATACGGGCGGCAGACGAGCGGCAGCGACATGCGAGCCGCCCAACCTCACTCCTCCCAACCGTGGCGTGACTCGACGATGTACTTGGGCCGGTCCCGGGACTCATCGTAGATACGCCCGACATACTCGCCTATTACTCCGAGGGAGAGCATCTGGATACCGCTGAACAGCGAGATGACGATAATGATCGTCGGGTTTCCAAGGGGGAAGTTGGCACCGGCGAGCTTCAGCACGAAGTAGACGATCGCCAGTAGAAAGGCGACCATCGACAGGGCCATGCCGAGGAACGAGATCAGCTGCAGGGGATAGCGCGAGAATCCGACGATGCCGTTGAAGCCGATCAGGAGCGAGCCCCACAGCCTGTTGTACTTGCTCGCGCCGTTGACCCGGGGATCCCTGTCGTAGAGGACGCTTGTCTGGCGAAACCCGACGAGGCCGACGAGGCCGCGCAAGAACCCATGGCTCTCCTTCAGCGCCACCACGTTGTCGACAACACGACGGCTCATCAGCCGAAAGTCGCCCGTGTTGGGAGGAATCTCCACCTCGGCGATGCGCGCAATCACACGGTAGCCAAGAGCCGACACGATCCGCTTGGCCAGCGTCTCGCCGACCCTGGAGCGTCGCTGCGCGTATACGACGTCAAAGCCGTCGCGCCAGCTGGCGACGAACTCGGCGATCAGCTCAGGGGGGTCCTGCAGGTCGCAGTCGATCACGACCACGGCATCGCCGCCCGCCATCTCCATACCCGCGAGCGTCGCCATCGGCTGCCCGACCCGCCGCGAGAAGCGCAGCATCTTCACTCGAGGCTCACGGTCGCGTAGGGCCAGGATCAGCTCCTCGGTGCGGTCGGTGGATGGATCGACACTGAACACGATCTCCCAGTCGAGCTCGAGCTTGGCAAGCACCTCCACAAGTCGCTCGTAGACGAGCTCGATGTTGCCCTCCTCGTTAAAGGCCGGGATCACGATGCTCAAGGTTCGCCGGGCGCAAGCGCCCGCGTCGCGCGCCTCGGAGCGTCCACGCACCAAAGACGCTCGAGTTGGAGATCGCTCGGATGGCACCACGCGCCGACGCGCCGGGGGAGCCTGCCGTCGCAGCGAGCTCGTGACACCGCCCGGTGTGCTCCCCGGACCGCCGGTCGAGCTGAAGCGAGAGCCGCCCACCTTCAGGCGCCTCCCCACCTAATACCTCGATCATCCGGCACGATCCTCCGGAGGGTGTAAAGGTCAGAGTCGAGATCCTTGCGCTGCTCGGGCAGTTTTGACCACGGGTCCCAAACCGCGCTCAGGAGCTTGCCGCTGATGCCGTCGCTTGCCGCCGAGCCCAGGAACACCGCGAGCTCGGCTCCCTTTCGCAGCGGGACACCGCCGCTCTGACGCTGCTCTAAGGCCTTCTGATAGAAGGCCGGGGCAGCCTCCGTGAGCTCTGGTCCGGCGGCGAGCAGCTCGTCGAGCATCCGCGTGTTGAGCGCTCCCGGCGCGATCGCATTGATGTCGACGCGATGCTCGCGCAGCTCCTCGGCGAGCGTCTCGGCGAAGCGCACGACCGCCGCCTTGGAGGCCGCGTAGGCGCTTAGCCCTGGAAGAGGGCCGGTGGCCCCGCCCCCTGAGAGCTGCACGATCTTGCCGTAGCCGCAATCGATGAAATGGGCAATCAGCGCCCGTGCGGGGAGGACCGAGCCGAACAGGTTGATCTCGACGGCCCGCGTCCACTCCCGCCAATCGGTTCTATCGAGTCTCCCCTTTGGGCCATACACGCCGGCGTTGGACACGAGGATCGTGATCTCGCCGAAGCTCTCAAGGGCCAGCGCGACAAGCCGGTCCACCTCCTCCGGCCGAGATACGTCGGCGACTTCCCCGAGCACCTCCTGCCCCGGGAGGGCCTGCTCGCGCAGCTCGGCTATAGCCCTCTCAAGCGTTGCCGCATCACGCCCGCAGACGCAGATGCCTGCTGCGCCCGCCTCGAGATAGGCGCGAGCGATCTCCAGCCCCAGGCCCTGACTGGCGCCTGTGATCAGCGCGGTTCGCTCGGCCAGAGCGCCACTCACCGCGAGGCCTTCTCGGAGCTAGGCGCATCGTGCTCGTGGATCTCCGCGGGCACGCCTACGCACACATAGCGGACATCCGCCCGCATCGAGAGAGCTGCGCGCAGCACCCCGGCCGGGTCGATGATCCGCGCTGCCGCCAAGGCGGCCAGCAGATCCCGAGCGGGCACGTCGAGGTAGTCCGGCCAGGCGGTGCACACCACGAGGGCATCCGCCTCCCGGGCAGCCTCCAGCGGACTCGCGCACAGCTCGATGCTGTCGGCGAGATCCGGCGGGAGTCGTCTCACGGCCGGATCGTGCGCACGCACGACGGCTCCGGCTTCGGTCAGCCAGCGGCACAGCTCGATCGCGCTGGAGCGGCGGAGCGTGTCGGTACCCGGCTTGTAGGTCAGTCCCCAGATCGCCACACATCGACCGGCCAGGGGACGCGCCTCGGAGGCGTGCTCCGCAAGGAGCGTCAGCAGCTTGCGGCGCGTCCACAGCCTGTGCGCGGCATTGCCGTCGGCGACTCCGGTGAACACGTGGGAAGGGAGGCCCTGACGCCGCGCGAGCGCGCGCAGGAAGCCAATGTCGCGAGCGAGGGTTCCCCCCGAGAACGCCTCCCCCGGGCCGAGATACGCCCGCGGCCCGACGCGCCGCTCGCTCTTCAGCCCACGCGAGACCTCCTCGGCGTCGGCGCCGACGGACTCGCAGATCTCGGCGATCTCGTTGATGAAGGCGACGGAGGTGGCGAGGAATCCGTTGAGCGCGTGCTTGGTCATCTCGGCCGACTCCACCCGCATCCACTGCACGTCCGAGCTGAACGGCGCAAGCAACTCGGCCAACTCGCTGCGGTCTCTCTCGTCGCGCACCCCTGCCACGATCCGATCGGGCATGCGGAAAGACTCCAAGGCGTGCCCGAGGCGCAGGTTCTCGGGCACGCAGGCGAAGCGAAGATCGCCGTCGCCTCGCCGCGCGGCGCACCGCTCGCGCAGCTTGGCCACGCTGCCCACGGGAAGCTGGGAGGAGACGATCACGAGCGTATGCTGGGGAAGCTGTGCGAGCAGCTCCACCGACTGAGCAAGGACCCACTCGACGTCGGCGTTGTCAGCGTCGTCCACGGGCGTGTCGAAGGTCACCCAGGCACAGCGTGCCTGGGCGAGCTCATACGGCTGGCTCGCGAAGCGCAGGCGAGCGGAGTGGCGGGCGAGAAGCTCGACGAGCCCAGGCTCGGACACCGGCGGGTGACCGGCGAGCAACGCCTCCACGACGGCCGGCTCGGGATCTATCCCGATCACCGAGTTGCCGGCCTCAGCCAGGCAGGCGGCCGTCACAATCCCGAGGTGCCACAAGCCGATCACGCCCACCGGCCCGGCTCGCTTCGACTCGACGGCTTGCATCAACCCCATCCCGTCTAGCCGACGGTCGCGGTGGTCACAGACGGCGGTACCTTGGCATCGACGTCTGCCCGGTAGGCCGCCTCTACCTGCACCCAAGCGTCGCGGGCAGCTTGCAGATCGCCTAGCAGCGGCCGGTCGTCCCCCGCCACCACAGCCTCAGCGAAATGCTCCCATTCCGCTTGCCATGAGCCGTCGCTCTCTGGGTAGGAAACCTGCTCCAGCGAGGGCGGCCCGAGCTCTGGCCCCATCCGATAGAGCCGCAGCCGCTGACGACCGTAGGATCCGCCCAGGCCATCCACCTGGAACTTCGCGGTGCGGCAATAGATCTCGAGCGAGAAGAGGTTCTTCCACTCGGTCCAACTCGCATGGAGCATCGCCCAGGGCCCAGAGCGCGACGTCGCCTCGCCCAGCAACAGGACCGCGTTGTCCTCGACATCGGCGTCCCAGAACTGTGTGCGCAGCAGTGAGGAGTGAAGTGGCATCGGGCCGGCCAGCCAGTTGCAGAGATCGAGCAGGTGCATGCCCTGGTCGACCAGCTCGCCGCCGCCCGAGCGCGCCGGTTGAGCGCGCCACTCGCGGTCATAGCCGGGCCGTCCACCATGTCCATATCGAGCCCGCACGTGCATCAGCTCGCCATGGCGCCCGGAGTGGGCCTCTTCGATCGCACGCGCGATCCCGGGGTGAAAGCGGTGGTTGAATCCCACCTTGACCAGGCGCCTCTCAGCGCGCTGGCGCTCCATCAGGCGATCGATCTCAATCGTCGAGAGTCCCGCGGGCTTCTCGACGAGGACATGCGCCCCGGCCGCGAGCGCCTGCTCGGCGAGCGCTGCGAGCTGATCGTGCACGACGGCAACGACCACGACCTCCGGGCCGAGCGCGAGGAGGTCACCAAGAGAGTCGCAGGCGTGTGCATCGTGCAGTCCCGCTAGATCCTTGGCCACAGCGAGGTCGAGGTCAAAGCAAGCGAGCAGCACGTCCTGCGGCGCGAGCGCCGCAGCTCGCTTGAGGCCGATGCGCCCACAGCCCACGATCGCCACCTTCAGGCCTCTTCTGCTCATGCGTACTCGCTCGCGTAGGCGCCGGTGAACTCGAAGTCAAAGGCCAGCTCCGGCGCGCCCTCGCCCGCCATCGCGAGCCGGGTGTCCTCTGGCTGGCGGGTGAACAGGAGCAGGAAGCCGCCGCCGCCGGCACCGACGAGCTTGCCGCCAATGACGCCGTTGCGACGAGCTAGCTCGTAGAGGCTGTCGATGCGCTCATCCGTCATCCCCGGGGAGCGCTGGCGCTTGCGCTGCCAGTGCTCGTGCATGAGCTCCGCATACTCCTCGAGTGCGCCCTCCCTCAGCAGCTCACAGCTTCTCTGCCCGAGCTCCTTGATGCGATGCAGGTTCTCGAGCATCCGCTCGTCGTGTGCTTTGGTGCGCTCGTTCTGATCGTTGAGCACCGCCGATGCCGAGCGGGCCTCGCCGGTGTAGAACAGGAGCAGCTGGTCGCGCATCCGCCGGAGCACGGCAGGGTCGAGCTCAAGCGACTCAACCGCAACGCTGCCGTCGGGTGAAAACGTATAGGCACAGATTCCACCGTGGGCAGCCACATAGGGATCCTGCTTGCCGACCGGCTCGCCGAGCACGTCGATCTCAATCTCGCACGCCGACTCGGCGAGATCGCCAGGGGTGATCGCCGTACACCGCGCCCGGGCAAGGCCCTTGAGCAGGCAGACGGTGAAGGCGCCCGAGGAGCCCATGCCCGTTCCGGCGGGTACGTCTGCAACCGAGGCTATCTCCAGGGGATTTCCGCACCAGTGGCGTAGGAGGCTCTCGCGCAGGATCGGGTGACGGATCTGGCTTACCTCCTCAACCTCCTCGAGCTCCGAGTACTTCATGCGGTAGCGCCGCTGGAAGGTCGTGTGGGTGAGCATGTAGGCGTACTTGTCGATTGCGCCGGAGACGAGGAAGCCACCATGGTCGCGGTAGTAGGAGGGAAGGTCGGTGCCCCCTCCCCCGAGCGAGATCCGCAGCGGCGCACGGCTGAAGATGACGCTCATCGCCGATGTCCCCCACTCGAGGGAGCGCGCACCGTCGCCCGGTCGCACCATAGGTGCTCGTTGGCGTCGAACCACTCGAGCGTGCGCACGACAGCCTGCTTGATGCTGAGTTGCGGCTTCCAGCCGAGGGCGCGGATGCGAGTCGTGTCCAGACGGATCAGCGGGCTGTCGCCGATCCATCCCCGGCGCCCACCGGTGTGCTCGATCTCGGGCGTGAGCGCGAGATGCTCGGCAACGATCGCTATCGACTCGTCTACGCGCAGAGTCTCCTCGGTCCCGAGGTTGTAAACGTGCGCGCCAGGCTCACCCTCGTGATGCTCGACGGCGCTCAGTACTGCACTCAGGCAGTCTCCTACATACAGGTAGGACTTCTCCTGACGGCCATCGCCGAGCACGCGTAGATTGTTCGGATCAAGCTTCAGCGCGCTGTAGAAGTCGAACAGGTGTCCATGGGTGTAGCGCTCGCCAAGCACCGACACGAAGCGGCAGATAACACCGGTGAACCCAAAGCCAGTCGCATATGCCGCGATCAGCCCCTCGCCGGCGAGCTTGGAAGCTCCGTACAGGGAGGTCTGCAGCGGGAACGGAGCGTCCTCGGGCGTGGG
>Ga0182019_10001099_pt1 | contig 13581 bp, 15 predicted proteins | sample 812E2MmetaG_FD_120483 | JGI IMG/M metagenome (GOLD analysis project Ga0182019, IMG submission 120483) | Permafrost microbial communities from Stordalen Mire, Sweden - 812E2M metaG | ecosystem: Environmental > Terrestrial > Soil > Wetlands > Permafrost | place: Sweden: Stordalen | collected...
CACATGCTCTCCAATGACTCGACGCGATTTCGTAAAGCCTGAATTTTCACTACGCTCTCGCTCCGTGAAAACACATGCACTATCGCTTCTGGGGACTACTCGACTCCTGTCTCGCAGCGAAGGTGAAAAAAACCTAAACTTCGTAAGGATATTCTTAGCCTTTAGCCTTTAGCCTTTAGCCTTTACCACAAAATAATCACCTTTTTTAACTTAAACGAAGCACCTATGTCATTCATATCAACCAAACCAATCCCTGTCCGTGAACGCTTGATTATGGCGCTGGATGTTCCCAGCATACCCGAAGCCCAGGCTTTAGTGGAAGAACTCGGCGACTCGGTGATCTTTTACAAAGTCGGCATGGAGCTGTTTATGTCGGGCGATTATTTTGGTTTTATCGAGTGGCTAAAACAACGCAATAAAAAAGTATTCGTCGACTTGAAGTTTTTTGATGTACCGGCTACCGTAGGCCGTGCTATCAGAGCATTAAGCAGTAAAGGCGTCGATCTTGCCACTATTCACGGCAACGACGCCATTATGGAAGCTGCGGCCAAAGAAAAAGGTGATCTTAAAGTGCTGGCCGTCACCGCCTTAACCAGTTTGGATCGCGGCGACCTCGACGACTTAGGCTTTAAGTGCGATGTGCGCGAACTGGTGTTATCGCGCGCCAAACGCGCCTTGCAAATCGGCTGCGACGGCATCGTCTCGTCAGGACTGGAAGTATCCATGCTCAGGGAAGAACTCGGCCATAAGCTGTTGGTCATTACCCCCGGCATACGACCTGTCGATAATCGCGAAGATGACGATCAAAAACGCGTGGTCAGCGTAGAAATGGCTTTCCAGAATGGCGCTGATTATATCGTCGTAGGCCGACCTATACGTGATGCTAACAATCGCAAAGCCATGGCTGAAAAAATTCAGGAGCAGATTCTTGCCCAATTTTCAGGCCATTAAGATAAGAGATACGCACACTTAAGTCCTGGCGAATTTAACCTTTTGCCATTTACCTTTAACTTTTTATCTAAACTCATGACATTTGATCCCGCTTTTACGTCCTCTTACCTGGTCGCTTTTGTCATGGGCTTATTCAGCAGCATGCACTGCATAGGCATGTGCGGCTCGATTATCGGCACATTAACCTTAAGTCTCAGTCCGGCTATACGCAACAATAAAAAACGACTGCTGCCTTTTGTCTTTAATTATAACTTTGGCCGGATCACCAGTTACACGATAGCCGGTGCATTAACAGGTGTTATTGAGGTTTTATTGACTATGCCTCTGGGCGAAGCCCATGGACACCGGGTTTTACAATTAATATCGGCCGCTATCATGGCGAGTGCGGGACTTTATATCGCCGGCTGGTTTCCGCGCTTTGCCTATATTGAAAAAGTCGGCACACATTTTTGGAAACTCATAGAACCCTACGGACGGAAACTGATACCGGTAAAAAGCCACACCCAAGCCTATCTTTTCGGCATGGTCTGGGGCTGGTTGCCTTGCGGCCTGGTCTATGCCGCTTTAGCGCTGGCGGCAACAGCGGGCGATGTCAGTAAAAGCGCGCTCACTATGCTGGCTTTTGGCTTAGGGACTTTACCTGCGATCATGGGAGTCGGTATAATGACGCACATATTAACCCGGCTATCGCAAATGCAGCGCTTTAAACAGGCTATCGGCCTGTTTATGATCGCGCTGGCGCTGTTGGCCACGCTGCCGTGGCTTAATCCGATGGCATTTACAACACATACAGCAACACATTGAGAGACTATACTATGGGACATTTTAAATCGATCATCGGTCAATCTCCCGCATTGGATTCCTTAATTCGCAGCGCCAGAATGGTTGCGGCTACCGATGTCACGGTATTGCTTAAGGGCGAAACCGGCACCGGCAAAGAAGTCTTCGCTAACGCCATTCAAAAAGAAAGCCCGCGCGCCGATAAAGCCTTTATCGCCCTGAACTGTGCCGCATTGCCTGAAAGCCTGATTGAATCCGAATTATTCGGCCATAGAAAAGGTTCTTTTACCGGGGCGACTGCCAATACCCAAGGCCTTTTTCAAGCTGCCGACGGCGGCACGTTGTTTCTCGATGAGATCAACTCCTTGCCCATGTCAATTCAGGCGAAATTGCTACGCTTTTTGGAGTCCGGCGAATGTCTTGCCGTCGGCGACATCAAGCCTTATAACGTCGATGTCCGCATTATCGCCGCGACCAACTCCGATCTGAACAAACAAGTTGCAACGAAAGAATTCAGGCAGGATTTGTACTACCGGCTCAACGTTGTGCCTTTAGAGTTGCCGCCGTTAACCCATCGCGTCGATGACATTGAGCATCTTATTATGCACTTTCTGGCTATGATGGAAGAAACCCACTCCATAGCAGCCCCCCAATTCAGCAAACTGGCATTGAAAGCACTAAAAGCTTACCCTTGGCCCGGCAATATACGTGAATTGCGTAATCTCTGCGAACGGCTCAGTATTTTATTGGCGGGTAAAATTATAGAGCCGGAAAATCTGCCTTATGAATTTGTCGCCCACGACAACCTACTTAGATCGCCACATTTCATCCTGCCTGAAAGGGGCATAGCACTGGATTCTTTAGAAGCCGATATGATCCATCAGGCACTCAGCCGCACTCAAGGCAATCGTAGCAAAACTGCCAAACTGCTGGGCCTTTCCAGAGACACCCTGCTTTACCGTATGCAAAAACACGGCTTTACGACGTCAACGCATTAATACCGTGCCTGTTTCATCACCCGCTTCAAATCTCTAACCGTCTGTGCCAAACCTGAGAACAGAGCCTGGGCGATAATCGAATGGCCGATATTAAGCTCAATTATTTCCGGTATGGCGCATATCGCCGCCACATTATAAAAATGCAACCCATGCCCGGCGTTGACCTGTAATCCTGCGCTGTGCGCATAATGTGCCGCCGTCCTGATACGCGCCAGCTCATCCCGCTGTTGCGTCGGCGTTTTCGCCTCCGCATAACAACCGGTGTGCAGTTCAACCACCGGCGCCCCGGCTTTTACCGCCGCATCAATCTGCGCCAGATCGGGGTCGATAAACAGCGACACCTCGATACCTGCGCCTCTTAACTCACCACAAGCCCATTGCATACGGCTCAAATTACCGGTGACATCCAAACCGCCCTCGGTCGTCAATTCCTCGCGTTTTTCAGGCACTAGACAACACGCATAAGGCTGCACTTTAAGCGCAATCCCGATCATTTCATCGGTCACCGCCATTTCCATATTCAAACGGGTATGAATCATGTCTTTCAATAAGAAAATATCCCTGTCCTGAATATGCCGACGGTCTTCGCGCAAATGCGCGGTAATGCCGTCGGCTCCGGCCTGTTCTGCAACCAGCGCCGCCTGTATCGGCTCAGGGTATAGCGTGCCTCTGGCTTGTCTCAGCGTGGCAACGTGATCAATGTTGACGCCTAATAAAATGTCTGTTTTATCCATTTTTATAACTGTTTGATAATATTATTAATGACCGCCCGACTTTTTAGCGGCTTACCGTGCAAATAAACCTCGATGGCTTTTCTCATCAGCAGCTTTGCCTCTATCAGCACCTGGGGGTCGATCAATTCTCTTAGCTTTAGCGCCTGCAAGGTATTGCCTGAAAATCGGCCATCCGACGCCGCAATCGGCCCCTGTTCTATATTGAAGTGATAGCGGGTTAAAGGCTGCACAGCTTGCTCCGTGTGGAAATCGTATTCCAATTGCAGGCCGTAACCTGCGGCATCCATTAAATCCAGCTCAAAAATCCGCAACGCCGCTTCTATTTTCGAGGGCTGCGCAAGACCCGATAAGCACTGCTCGTACTGGATGAACACGTCCGGGTGCGGGTCGTAGGGGTGTAAAAAACACGTCACCAGCTCATTAACGTAAAAACCGCAATAAAGCGCCAGACCTGGCAAGGGCATGAAGGGTCGCGTTAACTCAACATCGGTTAAGGTTTTTAACTCAGTTCTGCCGAAATAGGACAGCGTCAACGGGATAAAAGGCTGCAATAAACCGGCGGTTTTAGACTTAGCCTTTCTTACCCCTTTAGCCAACAGCGAAACCCTGCCGTAATCCCGTGTCAACACATCCATGATCAGGCTGGTTTCCCGGTATTTGCGCTGCTGCAAAATAAAACCAGGCTGCAAATAAATAACGCTATCCGTCATTAAACCCTAAGCTTTGCAGCGCGCGCTCGCTATCCGACCAGCCTTTTTTAACCTTAACCCAAAGTTGTAAATAGACCTTCTTGGCAATCAGTTTTTCTATATCGAATCGTGCATCCGTGCCGACTTTCTTCAGCATTTCGCCCTGAGTGCCTATCACGATATTTTTTTGCGTCAACCGCTCCACCCAGATAATGGCATAGATTTTAGTGATGCCGGGCAGTTCTTCGTAACGTTCGATTTCGACAGTCAACGAGTATGGCAATTCATCGCCTAGACGCCGGGTCAGCTTTTCCCGGACAATTTCCGCCGCCAAAAAGCGCTCAGGCCGGTCGGTTACCTGATCTTCAGGATAAATCAAGTCGCTTTCGGGCAGCAACTTCATAATCAAGCTTTCCAGCTGATCCAGGTTAGTTCTTTTTAGCGCCGAAATAGGGATTAAATGCTCAAACGGAAAACGATGCCGGGCTTCGGAAAAAAACGCCAGGATGGCGTCCTTGTCTTTCACCTTATCAACTTTGTTGACGGCGAGTATTACCGGCAAGCCCGCCTGTTCCAGCTTTTTAAAGATCACCTCGTCATATTCATGCCACGACAAGCCATCAATCAACCAGACGATAACATCAACGCCAAGCAGCGTCGTTTCCGCCGTCCGGTTTAAATACCGGTTCAACGCCCGCTTTTCACTGTTGTGCATGCCAGGTGTATCCATGTAGATGGCCTGCCCGGCTTCTGTAGTATTAATGCCTAGGATACGGTGCCGGGTTGTTTGCGGCTTGCGTGACGTGATGCTGATTTTTTGCTTCAGTAAATGATTCATCAGCGTTGATTTACCGACATTAGGACGCCCTATCAGCGCTACGAAACCGCAATTCATTTACTATCCTTATTCAATAAGTGGAGCATAAGTTCCGCCGCTGCCTGCTCGGCTCTTTTTCTGGAGATGCCGGTACCGATACAAGCCTGTTCGACTAACGGAATCGTGCATTTAACTTTAAACGTCTGTTCGTGCGCCAGCCCCGACATCGTCATTAAGGTATATTCAGGCAATTCCAGTTTTTTGGACTGCATTAATTCCTGCAATTGGGTTTTTGGATCTTTTTGCCAGTTTTCCAACGTCAAGCTGCAAAGTTGTTCGGCAAACAACTGCTCTATCCATTGCTGGCAAGCGGCAATACCCTGGTCTTTAAACAACGCGCCCATAATGGCTTCCATTGCATCCGACAAAATGGAGTCACGGCGAAAGCCGCCGCTTTTCAATTCCCCGGAACCCAGCAATAAATAATCCCCCACCTGATGCTTCCTGGCCAATTCGGCTAATGAACGCTGATTGACCAGACTCGCTCTCAAACGGCTTAAAACGCCTTCGCAGGCATCGGGAAAAGTGTCATAGAGCTTTTGAGCAATAACAAAACCCAGGATCGAATCGCCCAAAAACTCCAGCCGTTCATTATTATTCGAGTTGGCGCTACGATGGGTTAAAGCCATAGTAAAAAGCCGTGGATTATTAAACGTTAATCCCAGTTTTTTACATAATACTTCGGGCTTTTTTATCACTCTTGTCCCACCTCAATCACATCATTAAATTCTACCAATACACTCAGGTTGCCGATAATTTTCCTGACCACCTCATACTCAATAACCACTTTCAGATATTTACCCCGTTTGGTGACCGTTATGTCATCCTGAGTAATATCAGCAATACTATTAATATTGAAGCGTCTGTTTAAGCTGCGTCTAATTTCCGCCTCACTGAGCTTTTCAATATCAGCGGTTTCTTTAAGCCCCGCCAGGGTTCCAACCACTTTGCTATGATCAAGATAAATAGGCCCTATTTTAAGAGCCAATAAAACAAAGGACGCGACAATACCCAGTGTAAAAACCAGTGAGATAAACGTTAAACCTTGTTGATGTTTAGGCGACATGTTCATTAAAACCTCTGAATTTCATCATAACATGAACAAAGTTCAGTTGCCATTTTGCACAACAACCCTACACCTTTAGCCTTTGCCTGCATTTCCAAGTCAATTCAATACCGTGCCTATACGACTAAAACCGACGCCTTTATCCTGCCAATCCCAACTCATCCAGATAAAAAAAGCCTTGCCTACCAAATTGGCTTCAGGTACATAACCCCAATAACGGCTGTCGTTGCTGTTATCGCGGTTATCGCCCATGACAAAATAATTGCCTGCGGGTACGACATGAGAAAACTCAACCGTAGGCGTGCCGTTTCTGATTAGAATATCATGCTCGACGCCGGTCAAATTTTCCGACAATCGTTCCGCGCCGGTCATATCCTCGCCCTGCCCCAAGCCCTGGTAACGCCCTAAAGAAACCTGCTGGACGGGGATGCCATTGACGGTCAGTTGTTTATTGCTGTAAACCACTTTGTCGCCGGGCAGGCCGATAACGCGCTTGATATAATCGACAGACGGCTCTTTAGGATAACGGAAAACGACTATATCGCCGCGCTTAGGCTCGTTCAGCTCAACAATTTTTTTATTGATAACGGGCAAGCGCAACCCAAAAGTAAACTTATTGACCAGGATAAAATCGCCGACAAGTAACGTAGGCATCATGGATCCGGAAGGAATGCGAAAAGGCTCGGCTATAAACGACCGCAGCAATAACACAATCAATACGATAGGAAAAAACGAACGGGCATACTCGACGAGTACGGGTTCATTTTTTTCATCAAAAACCAAGCCCTGCGATTTGAGGATCAACAAATAACCGCCCCAGATAACACCGGTAACGACAGTAGCCAGAAAAAGATAAAAGGAAAAATCAAAGTCCATAGTTATATACTTTAAGGTAAAAGATAAAAGGTTGTTTAGTCTTTGTTCAACTGCAAAACGGCCAAGAACGCCTCTTGAGGAATCTCAATATTGCCGACTTGTTTCATGCGTTTTTTACCGGCTTTTTGTTTTTCCAATAATTTTTTCTTACGACTGATGTCGCCTCCGTAACATTTGGCAATCACATTCTTACGCATCGCTTTAACGGTAGACCGGGCGATGACTTTGGAACCGATGGCGGCCTGTATAGCCACCTCGTACATTTGCCGGGGGATCAGGTCTTTCATTTTTTCCACCAGATCGCGGCCGCGATTATTGCTTAAATCCCTATGCACAATAATCGACAAAGCATCCACTTTTTCGGCATTAATCAACACATCCAGCTTAACCAGATCTGCTGCCTGGAAACGCAAAAACTCATAATCGAACGAGGCAAACCCCCGGCTCACCGACTTTAAGCGGTCGAAGAAATCCAGCACCACTTCGCTCAGCGGCATTTCATAATGCAGCGATACCTGTCTGCCCACATACTGCATGTCTTTTTGCACGCCGCGCTTTTCGATACACAGCGAAATAACGCCGCCCAAATAAGCCTGCGGCACCAGAATATTAGCCCGGATAATCGGCTCCCTAATTTCCTTGACGATGCCGCCGTCCGGCAGTTTAGCCGGATTATCCACCATTAATATCTGGTCGGTTTGGGTAATCACTTCATAAACAACGGTAGGGGCCGTGGTAATCAAATCGACGTCGTATTCCCGTTCCAAACGCTCCTGCACGATTTCCATGTGCAACATACCCAGAAAACCGCAACGAAAGCCGAAACCCAAAGCCTGCGAAGTTTCCGGCTCGAATTGCAAGGCCGCATCGTTGAGGTTTAACTTATTAAGCGCTTCCCGCAAATCTTCATAATCATCGGAACTCACCGGATACAAACCGGCAAAAACGCGCGGCTGCACCCGTTGAAAGCCGGTAAGCTGTTCAGCTGCCGGTTTATCCGTCCAGGTGATGGTATCACCCACGGGCGCTCCGAAAATATCTTTAATGCCGGCCACGACATAACCGACTTCGCCGGTATTTAAAATTTCTTTTTCAAGACGCTTGGGCGTAAAAACCCCGACCTTTTCGGCGATGAACGATTTGCCGGTGGACATGATGGTAATCTTCTGCTTTCTGCGGATGCTGCCGTGCATAATCCTGACCAGCGACACCACGCCCAGATAACTGTCGAACCACGAATCGATGATCAAGGCCTGCAAAGGGCCATCGATATTGCCTTGCGGCGGCGGCACTTTAATAACCAGTTGTTCCAACACATCCTGCACGCCCAGACCGGTTTTGGCGCTGATCATCAACGCCTCGTCCGACGGAATGCCGATCACTTCTTCAATTTCAGCCAGCACACGTTCCGGCTCGGCGGATGGCAAATCGATTTTATTCAGCACCGGCACCACTTCCAGGCCCTGCTCTATCGCCGTATAGCAATTCGCCACGCTTTGCGCCTCAACGCCCTGTGCCGCATCGACCACCAGTAGCGCGCCTTCACAAGCCGCCAGCGACCGGGACACTTCATAAGAAAAATCCACATGTCCCGGTGTATCAATAAAATTAAGCTGGTAAGTTTCGCCGTCTTTGGCTTTAAAGTCCAAAGTTACGCTTTGCGCCTTGATGGTAATGCCTCGCTCTTTCTCAATATCCATAGTATCAAGGACTTGCGCCGACATTTCGCGGGCACTTAAGCCGCCACAGATTTGAATAAAACGATCCGCGAGTGTTGATTTACCATGATCAATATGTGCGATAATGGAGAAATTTCTGATATGTTTTAAATCCACTGTGTTTTTACTGATGGTGAGGTGATTAAAGCGTTATTGCTTTTGCGCTTGCGGCAAGGATTGCCGTCCGGGTATGCGAAGATATCGAATTATAACAGATTTAGTCACAGGCTAAGCCTAGTTTCTCCACAAAATACTACAAATTATGATCGGGACAGGTTTTGTGGTTTTATGATCATCACGTCACATCCGCTAAACAGGCTGCATCATTATGCAGGGGATTATTGTAGTCCGGGTCATAATCAGGTAACAGTTGCAAGCTAAAATGGGTCATAATTTGCGGTTTTGTTGCGGTTAAGTTAAAACGTCCACACATAAATGCACCCTGAACTGATTAAACTGGAACTTACCTTCAAGCCGTCGATTCTGACAAAGATTGATGATCCACTGTTGGCCCGCTATGAAATCGAGCTATGGATGAAACGCGATGACTTGCTGCATCCTATCATTTCCGGGAATAAATGGCGTAAACTTAAATATGTCCTTGATCATGCCCTGTCTTCAGGAGCCGATACACTCATCAGTATGGGAGGTGCTTATTCCAATCATTTACATGCCTTGGCTTACGCGGGTAAAATTTTGGGTTTAAAAACGGCGGGTTTTATACGGGGCGAGCGGACGGAAACGCTGACGCCGACCTTAACTGACATGCAAAACTGGGGCATGGAACTTAACTTTATATCCCGTACTGACTATCGACTGTTGCGGCAACACAAGAACTACCTGGATTTGCCCGGACTAAAGCCGCGCCAATACTGGCTACCGGAAGGTGGCGCCCAGGCATTAGCGTTAACAGGTGTCGCGGAACTGGTCGATGAAATAGACATCTCTTATGACATGCTCTGCGTACCCTGTGGCACAGGAGCAACATTAGCGGGTATGATAGCGGCGACGCCTGATCAGGTATCGGTCATGGGTTTTGCGGCATTAAAAAATGCGGGTTTTTTATGCAATGACGTGGCCGCGTTATTGCCACAACCCGCAACTAACTGGCGGATTAACCTGGATTATCACTTCGGCGGCTTTGCCGCAACCACGCCCGAACTCATGGCGTTTATTGAAGGCTTTGAAACTAAAACCGGCGTTGCTCTTGAACCTGTTTATACCGGAAAAATGATGTACGCACTTTACGACCTAATAACAAGACATCGGTTTAAGCCGGGGCGGCGTATTATTGCCGTTCATACGGGAGGATTACAGGGAAAAAGAGGCTTTAACATATAAAGCGAGTATTAGCGCTGGAGTATAACGGCTTAAGCCATTACACTCCGAAACCACATTCGTTACCGGCAGTCTTCAGCATAGAAGAAGGCACAATTACCACAAGCTGATTTGAATTTATATATCGGGAAAATCAGTGACCGGCCTGTTTTTATCACAGGCGTTATACCCGATGATTTAAGGAAAAAAATGGACATGAACGTAACAGTTGAACCGATAGATCTTGAAAAACCCGAGTTTTACATTAATCGCGACCTGAGTTTGCTGGAGTTCAACAAACGGGTGTTGGCGCAGGCAAAAAATGAAGCCGTTCCCCTGCTTGAGCGGCTTAACTATCTGTGTATTTCCTGTTCAAACCTGGATGAATTCTTTGAGGTTCGGGTTGCCAGCGTTATCCAAATGGCCGCTATAGATCCCAAAGCAACTGGTCCGGACGGATTGACGCCCAAAGAACAATTGGAGCAGATTTCCATTCATGCCCATAAACTGGTGGCAGAGCAATATCAGGTTCTTAATGAAATCTTGATTCCAGAGCTTGAAGCTGAAAATATCCGTTTTATTCGCCGCCATGAATGGAGCGAAGCGCAACTCAAATGGCTGTCCAGCTATTTTAACGATGAGTTATTGCCGATTTTGACACCGGTCGGCCTGGATTCTGCGCATCCTTTTCCGCGCATACTCAACAAGAGTTTAAATTTTATTATTTCTTTGACGGGTAAGGACGCCTTCGGCAGAAACAGCGGACGAGCTATTTTACAAGCGCCACGATCCTTGCCGCGCGTCATTCAATTACCTGTCGATGAAACCCAAAGCGGCCCGGCCGATTTTGTGTTTTTGTCGTCGATTATTCATGCCTTTGTCAGCGAATTGTTCAATGGTATGACCGTTAAAGGCTGCTACCAATTTCGGGTTACCCGCAACAGCGACTTTTTCGTGGATGATGACGCCATAGACGATTTATTGCTGGCCGTTCAAGGCGAACTGGCCATGCGCAATTACGGCGATGAAGTGCGCCTGGAGATCGATGCCGCCTGCCCCGATGATACGGTAAACTTTTTACTTGCGCATTTTGAATTGGGCAGGGATCGGCTGTTCTTGGTGGATGGCCCGGTCAATCTTAACCGGATACAGGAAGTCAATAATCTCGTCGCCAGGCCCGACCTTAAGTTCGCGCCGTTCAAACCCAGTGTCCCGCCGCAACTAAGGCGTAATAAAGACATTTTTGCCGCGATTAAGCGCCATGATATTTTGCTGCATCACCCGTTTGAATCGTTCTCGCCTGTCGTTGAATTTTTACGCCAAGCGGCAGCAGCGCCGGAAGTGCTGGCCATCAAACAAACGCTATACCGTGCCGGCGCCGATTCGCCTATCGTTGCCGCCCTGATCAAGGCCGCGCGCGCAGGCAAGGTGGTCACTGTGGTCATTGAGTTGAGAGCGCGATTCGATGAAAAAGCCAATATCGATTTAGCCTCCAAATTACAGGAAGCCGCCGTCCATGTCGTGTATGGCGTCGTGGGTTATAAAACTCACGCCAAAATGTGTCTGGTATTACGCCGGGAAGGTAAGGAACTGCGTAATTATGTGCATTTGGGCACAGGTAATTACCATCCAAAAACCGCACAGCTTTACACCGATTACGGCTTGTTTTCCTGCAACAAGGAATTGGGTGAAGATGTCAGGCGTGTGTTTGCCCAGCTGACCAGTTTGGGCAAAGTGACTAAATTAAACAAATTGCTGCAATCGCCGTTTACCCTGCATAAAGGCATACTGGAAAAAATCGAACGGGAAATCACCCACGCTAAAAACGGCAAACCGGCGAAAATCATCATTCAAGTCAACGCCATCGTCGAAGAGCAATCCATACAGGCGCTGTACCGCGCATCCCAGGCCGGAGTTGACGTTAAATTGATCGTCAGGGGCGTGTGCTGCCTCAGGCCGGGCATACCCGGCGTCTCGGAAAACATCGAAGTTCGCGCCATCATCGGCCGCTTTCTGGAACATGCGCGGATTTATGCCTTTGCCAATGACGGCAATCAGGAAGTGTACGCTTCCAGCGCGGACTTAATGAACCGCAATATGTTCCGGCGCGTGGAAATCTGCTTTCCTATAGAAAGCAAGCGCCTGTCCAACCGTATATTACATGACCTTGATTTGTACTTAAAAGATAACACTCAAGCCTGGCTGTTACAGCCTGACGGCCGTTATTTGCAATTATTAAACACCTCCAATGAAGAGCCGCTGCAAGCTCAATCGTTGATTTTGAATGAATTGCAGGCTAGTAGTTGATGATCGGCGAGATTGCCCAATTAGGCGCAAACGTGTTGCGATTAAAGGCCCAAGTCATCGCCGACAGCCTAAGCGATGAAACACGGCAGCTGATCGCAACCCTGCAAGACACCCTGGCGACAACCCAGGGTGTCGGCATTGCCGCGCCGCAAATCGGCGTATCAAAACGGGTTATTATTATCGCCTCGCGCCCTACTCCGCGTTACCCGTCGGCACCGCTGATGGAACCGACGGTGATGATTAACCCTGCGTTTCAAATCGTGTCGGATATCCAAGAAAAGGACTGGGAAGGCTGCTTGAGCATACCGGGCATACGCGCCTTAGTGCCGCGATACATAGAAATAGGGATCAACTACACTGATCAACAAGGCGGGTTCGTGGAAACCCGGCTGGAGGGGTTTGTTGCGCGGGTCTTTCAGCATGAGTTTGATCATCTGGAAGGTGCGGTTTATTTGGACAGGGTTGAGGATAACCGGGATATTTTTGCTGAGAGCGAGTATTTTAAAAACCGGCTTGATAAGTGACTAAAACCGTCATTGCCGGGGTTGATTGGAATGCTTCTTGTCGGTAGTAAGTATCAAGACCAACACGTTGGGTTTTATTAATATCGTAGTAAGCGCCGACACTGACCGTCGGACGGGTTTTTTGAATATTGGCGTTGAACACAACGGGATTTATTTCGCCAACACCCGTAGCATTATAAACATTCCCACCGTTATGCAAATCCTGTTCAAGGCCGGCACTGGCCTGCAATGTAGTTACTGGAGTGATTTTAGTTATCAAACGCGCACCGGCTAAAGCGGTTGTCGCATTATGTGACAAGGTGTTATAAGTTAACGGCGCTATTTCAGCAGAACTGGCGGCTTCAGTATAGCCCCCTGTGCTATTGACTATATAACGTACGCCGACGTAGGGTGATGCAATCCACTTTTGCGCTACAGGAAATCCATAACGCAGAATGCCCAAAGCCGCTTGGCTGCTGAGGTTTGTATTTCCAATACCGGTTGCAGATGTCCCTGCAAGCGTTCGTGTAACAGTCATATCGTTAGGTAACTCGCAATAAATAATCCCCCCAATCCATCTTCAAGCTTGAGGTCTGATGGTCAAATAGTATTTTGGCAATGATGTGTCCCGATCTATTCTATTGCAGCAATTCCCAATTTAAAACCCTGCTAAAATAAAGCCTTTCTCAACGCTCCAGAACCAAGTAGCATAAGCATAAAACAAATGGACTTGAACTTAGTTGACCAGATACGTAGCACATTTAA
>Ga0182019_10001100_pt1 | contig 13581 bp, 8 predicted proteins | sample 812E2MmetaG_FD_120483 | JGI IMG/M metagenome (GOLD analysis project Ga0182019, IMG submission 120483) | Permafrost microbial communities from Stordalen Mire, Sweden - 812E2M metaG | ecosystem: Environmental > Terrestrial > Soil > Wetlands > Permafrost | place: Sweden: Stordalen | collected...
CCAGCGGAACGGCGGTCAGGAGAGTGGCGGCCACGAACAGCCACAAGATCACCGCGGCCGACATGCCGTAGACGGTCGTCGTCGGCAACGATTCGACCGCGTTGAGACCAAGGAACTTCGACGCCGCCAGGCCGGCAAACGCTCCGAGTGGTATGGACGCCCAGCCGGCGAAGATGGCAATCGAGCTCAAGATCCTGCCCATGCCGGCTCTCCTATCGGCCTTGCGCTGGTGCGCCTATTCCCACTCGATCGTGGCGGGCGGCTTTGAGCTTATGTCGTACACGACGCGGTTCACACCGGGCACTTCGTTCACGATGCGGGCGCTGATCTTCCCAAGGACGTCGTACGGGAGCTTGGCCCAGTCGGCCGTCATACCGTCCTCGGATGTGACAGCGCGAATGGCGACGAGGTTGGCGTAAGTGCGGCCGTCGCCCATCACTCCGACCGACTGGACCGGCGTCAGGATTGCGAACGATTGCCAGACCTTGTGGTAGAGCCCCGAACCCTTGATTTCATCGAGGACGATCCAGTCGGCTTCGCGGAGGGTGTCGAGGCGGTCCTGGGTGACTTCGCCGATGATCCGGATGGCCAGGCCCGGGCCCGGGAACGGCTGGCGCTGGACCATCGAGTCCGGCAGTCCCAGCTCCGTGCCGACGGCCCGGACCTCGTCCTTGAAGAGGTAGCGCAACGGTTCGATCAGCTGGAAGGCGAGGTCATCCGGCAGGCCGCCGACGTTGTGGTGGGTCTTGATCTTGGCGGCCGCCTTCTCGTTGACGGATGTCGCGGATTCGATGACGTCGGGGTAGAGCGTGCCCTGCGTCAGGAAGGCGATCTCGCCGAGCTTCTTCGCTTCCTCCTCGAAGACGCGAATGAACTCGTTGCCGATCGCGTGGCGCTTCTGCTCCGGGTCCGTGACGCCGGCCAGCTTGCGCAGGAATCGCTCGCGGGCGTCGACGACGATGACCCGGACGCCCAGCTGGTCGAAGGCCTTCCGCAGCAGTTCGGTCTCGTTCTTGCGCATCATGCCGTTGTCCACGTGGACGCAGATCAGGCGATCGCCCACGGCGCGGTGGACGAGGGTCGCCGCAACGGCCGAGTCCACTCCACCGGAGAGCGCGCACAGGACCTTGCCGTCTGTGCCGGTTGCCTTGCTGTGCTCGTCGACCCGGCGCCGGATTTCCTCGACGTTGGAGGCGATGAAGTTGGCCGGGGTCCAGGTCTGGCGGGCGCCGGCGATCTCCACGACGAAGTTGCGCAGGATGTCGCGGCCGGCCCTGGTGTGGACGACCTCGGGGTGGAACTGGATGCCGTGCAACTTGCGTTCCGTGTTGGCCACGGCGGCATAGGGGGTGGAGTCTGTCTTGGCGGTTGAGTGGAAGCCGTCGGGGAGGCGGGCGATCGAATCGCCGTGGCTCATCCAGACCGACTGTTCCGCGGCGATGCCCGCGAACAGCCCATCCGCGGTCGAAACCTGGACGACTGCCGGCCCGAACTCCTTGCGTTCGAACGAGATGACTTCTCCGCCCAGCGCCTGCGCCATGAGGTGCAGGCCGTAGCAGATGCCCAGAATCGGGATGCCGCCACTCCACAATGCCGGGTCCGGGTGGGGCGAGCCCGCCTCGTAGACGCTGGCCGGGCCGCCGCTGAGGATCACGGCCGTGGGCTTTCGGGCGGCGATCACGCTCCATGGAGTGTCGAACGGGAGCAGTTCGGAGTAGACGTTGAGTTCGCGGACGCGGCGCGCGATCAGCTGGCTGTACTGGCTGCCGAAGTCAAGAACGACGACCGAGTCGACGTCCGCCGCCGGTAGCGTCCCCGCGCTCGTGGCCGGTCGCGCTTCTGCGGCCCTGGTTTGATCCGCCCCGTGCCCGTCGCTCAATGCCGACCTCCGCTTCAGTTGCCCGTAAGTCTAGCGGTCGAAGGCACGGCGGTGCCTCAACGATCGGGGAATCGGCGCGGTTGGCGAGGGTTACGCGGGGCGGTCGCTCATCACGGGCTTACTTTGCGATGGACGCCAATTGCACCCGAGGCTTACGCGTCGTCGAGGTTAGGGGCCAGCCAGCGCGCGGCTTCGTCCACGGACCAGCCCTTGCGGCGGGCGTAGTCCTCGAGCTGGTCGCGGCCGATGCGGCCGATCCCGAAGTAGTGGGCCTCGGGGCGCCAGAAGTAGAAGCCTGACACGGCGGCCGATGGGAACATCGCGAACGACTCGGTCAGGCGGATGCCGGTTCGCGCCTCGGCGTCCAGAAGGGCGAAGAGCGTGCCCTTCTCCGAATGCTCGGGGCAGGCAGGGTATCCGGGCGCCGGGCGTATGCCCTGGTATCGCTCGTGGATCAGATCGTCGTTGCTCAGCGCCTCGTCCGGGGCGTAGCCCCACAGCTCGCGGCGGACGAGCTCGTGGAGACGTTCGGCGAAGGCCTCGGCCAGACGGTCGGCCAGGGCCTTGACCATGATTGCCGAGTAGTCGTCGTGGGCGGCCTCGAAGCCGGCGACCAGCTCGTCGACTCCGCCGCCGGCGGTCACGGCAAAGCCGCCGAGGTAGTCTGCAACGCCACTGTCGCGCTGAGCCACGAAATCCGCAAGCGAGTCGTTGGGCCGGCCGGGCGGCTTCTCCATCTGCTGGCGAAGGGTGTGGATGATGCCGAGTGGCGCGGCGCCGGTGGCCGCCCCGGCCTGATCGCCGAATACCTCGATGTCGTCGCCGACGGAAGCCGCGGACCAGAAACCCACCACTCCCCGCGCCCGGAGGAGCCGCTCGGCAACGATCCGGTCCAACATCCGGCGTGCGTCCTCGAACAGTGGCCGTGCCGAAGCGCCCACGCCCGGCGCATCCAGAATGGCCGGGTACGAGCCCTTCAACTCCCAGGCGTTGAAGAAGGGCGTCCAGTCGATTCGATCGGCGAGTTCGGCCAGCGGGTAGTTGTCGAGGGTCCGCAAACCCAGGAAGCTCGGCCGCGGAGCCGGAACCGACAGGTCCACCCGGCCCCGATTCGTCCGAGCGACCTCGATCGAAACCCGAGCGATGTGCTCCTGGCGCCCGGCGCGCTCCACCCGGGTCCGCTCCTGGTCCGCCAGAACGCCCGCGGCATATGCCGCGGACCCGTCGCCGAGCAACTCCGAAACCACGCCCACGGCCCTCGACGCATCGGCCACATGGACGACGGGCGCGGAGTAGCGCGGTGCGATCTTGACCGCCGTGTGGGCCCGTGACGTCGTGGCGCCGCCTATCAGCAAGGGCAGGTGGAACCCCTCGCGCTCCATCTCCGCGGCCACGTGGGCCATCTCCTCGAGGGATGGCGTGATCAACCCGGACAGCCCAACCACGTCCACGTTCTGGGCGCGGGCCTCGTCCAGGATCCGGGCGACCGGGACCATGACCCCAAGGTCGACGACTTCGTAGTTGTTGCAGGCCAGAACCACGCCCACGATGTTCTTGCCGATGTCGTGGACGTCGCCCTTGACGGTGGCCATCAGGATCTTGCCGCGGGCGCGGGTGTCGCCGGCCGCCGCTTTCTCGGCCTCGAGGTACGGGACGAGGTGCGCGACCGCCTTCTTCATGACGCGAGCGCTCTTCACGACCTGTGGCAGGAACATCTTCCCGGCCCCGAACAGATCGCCGACGGCGTTCATGCCGGCCATCAGCGGGCCCTCGATGACATCGATGGGGTGGGCGGCGGCGACGCGGGCCTCTTCCGTGTCCTCGATAACCCACGCGTCGAGACCTTCGACCAGCGCATGCGTCAGCCGATCCGAAACCGGCAGTGCTCGCCAGGAGAGGTCGGCTTCCACGCGGGCGACTCCCGATCCGGAGTAGTTCGGCGCAATCTCGAGCAGCCTGTCCGTGGCGTCCGGGCGGCGGTTGAGAACCACGTCCTCGACCCGTTCCAGGAGTTCGGCGGGGATCTCGGAGTACACCGCGAGCTGGCCGGGGTTGACGATGCCCATGTCCATGCCCGCGGCTACGGCGTAGTAAAGGAAGACGGCGTGGATGGCCTCCCGCACCGGATCGTTGCCACGGAATGCGAACGAGACGTTCGAGACGCCACCCGAAATCCGTGCGCCCGGCAACTCGGCCTTGATCCGGCGAACTGCCTCGATGTAGGCGATGGCGTAGCCCGCGTGCTCCTCGATGCCGGTTCCGATGGCGAACACATTCGGGTCGAAGATGATGTCTTCGGCCGCAAACCCGACCTGTTCCGTCAGCAGTCCGAAGGCGCGCCGGCAGATATCGACCTTGCGTTCGACCGTGTCGGCCTGGCCCTTCTCGTCGAAGGCCATGACGATGACCGCCGCGCCGTAGCGTCGAGCAAGCCGGGCCTGGCGAAGGAATTGCTCCTCGCCTTCCTTGAGCGAGATCGAGTTCACGATCGGTTTGCCGCCGACGCACCGAAGACCCGCTTCGATAACCGACCACTTGGACGAGTCGACGACGATCGGCACGCGTGAGATGGCCGGTTCCGAGGCCACGAGGTTCAGGAAGTGGGTCATCGCCACCTCCGAGTCCAACATCGCCTCGTCCATGTTGATGTCGATCGCCTGGGCTCCGCCGTCAACTTGCCGGCGAGCGATCTCCAGCGCGCCGTCGAAGTCGCCGTCGATGATGCGGCGGGCGAAGGCTCGCGATCCGGAAACGTTGGTCCGCTCGCCGATGTTGAGGAAGAGGCTTCCTTCGGTGATGTTGAGAGCCTCGAGTCCGGCCAGGCGTAGGGCCGCCGGCCGCTCTGGGATTCGGCGCGGCGCCAGGCCTCGGGCGGCCTCGGCGAACGCGGCCACGTGCATCGGCCCCGTTCCGCAGCAGCCGCCGACGATGTTGACGATGCCCGCCTCGGCAAAGTCGCGGATCACAGCGGCCATCGCCTCGGGCGATTCGTCGTAGCCGCCGAATTCGTTTGGCAGCCCCGCGTTGGGATGCGCGGCCACGAACGCGTCGGCCAGTCCGGAGAGTTCCTCGACGTGGCCGCGTAGCTGCCGCGCCCCGAGCGCGCAGTTCAACCCGATCACGAGTGGCCGGGCGTGGCGTATCGCGTTCCAGAACGCCTCGACGGTGTGCCCGGAGAGCGTTCGGCCGCTGGCGTCGGTGATCGTGCCGGAGATCCAGAGCGGTATTCGGACACCCAGCTCATCGAAGACCTGCTCGATGCCGAAGATCGCGGCCTTGGCGTTGAGGACGTCGAAGACGGTCTCGACCATGAGCAGGTCCGCGCCGCCGGTGATGAGGCCGCGTGCTGCCTCGGCATAGGCCGCGGAGAGCTCCACGAACGTCACGGAGCGAGCGGCCGGGTCGGCCACGTCCGGGGAAATGGACGCGGTCTTGTTCGTCGGGCCGAGCGAACCCGCAACGAAGCGAGGTCGCCCGGGCTCTCGGGTCTCGGCGGCATCGGCCGCGGCGCGGGCGATTCGGGCCGCCTCGAAGTTGATCTCGGCCGCGTAGTCCTCCAGCCCGTAGTCGGCCTGGGCGATGCGAGTGGCGGTGAACGTATCGGTCGAGATGATGTCCGCACCGGCCGCGAGATAGGCGTCGTGGACGGCTCGCACGACATCCGGCCGGGTCAGGCACAGGAGATCGGAGTTGCCCCTCACATCGCACGGGTGGTCGCGGAAGCGCTCACCGCGGAAGTCCGCCTCGGTCAGGCCGTAGCGTTGGACGAGCGTTCCGGTGGCGCCGTCCAGGACGAGAATGCGCTCGCGCAGCAGCGGCCGGAGCAGGAGCAGTCGTTGCTCACGCATCCCGGCCGACCCGCCGGACGTGGCAGTGCCGGCGGACGTCTGCGCGCCCTCCGGCTGTTCGGTGCTATTGGTCGCCGGTGAGCGCAGGGGAACGTGAGTGTCGGTGATCCTGCCTCCTTCTCGGGTCAGTTTAGCGACCACGTCGAATGGCGCCGACAGATCTTGCCGGCGGCGCGATTCTCGGTGCGCGCACTTTGCCAGGTCGGGCCATCATTATCCGATGAGCACGGCCGACCGAATCGACCCAACGGACCAGCCCGACGCCACGGCCGTCAGGGTCTACGACTGCGCCATCATCGGCGGCGGTCCCGCGGGGCTGTCCGCGGCCGTGAACCTCGCCCGCATGCGCCGCTCCGTCCTGGTCATCGACGATCGCGACGGCCGCTCGCTCTGGAGCCAGATCAACCGCAACTACCTGGGTTTCCCGGATGGGATCCCGGCGGCCGAAATACGGCTCCAGGGGCGCCGTCAAGCGGCCCGGTATGGAGCACGGTTCCTTCTCGGCCGGGTCACCGCGGCCGATCACGAGGATGCGAAGATCCGATTGCTGGTCGAGGGGGACGTGACTGGTGGCGCCGGCATAGACGCCGCGGGCACCGACGTGAATGTGGCCAGGGACGAAGAGCTCGGCCGCTCGCTGGGGGAGGTCCAAGCCGGCACCTCGGAGGTGGTCGTAGCGCGCTCGGTCATTCTGGCCACGGGTGTCCGCGATCCGTTCCCCAAGTTCCCCGGCCGAGACGAGTGCGTGGGCCGCAGCCTCTTCTGGTGCATCGCCTGCGACGGCTACGAAACGATCGGCTGCTCGGTGGGAGTCGTGGGCCACAACGAAGACGCCGTCGAGATGGCCCTCTCGATGCTCGAGTTCACCGACCGAGTGACCATCGCCGCCGGACGAGCCGGAGGCTTCACCGTCCCCGAGTCGCGTTTGGCCGACCTCACCGCGAACGGCATCGTCGCCCACCGTTGGCCTGTGGTCGGCTACCCGAACGAAGACGGCCAGATCCAGGGCCTCGTGTTGGGTGATCCGAAGAAGACCAGAATCCCGGTCGAGATGGTCTTTACCGTCCACACGCCCACCGCCCGGAATGAGATCGCCCGACAGCTTGGCGTGGGCCTGAACGCGCTTGGACAGATCATCGTGGACACGGAGCAGCACACGAATGTGCCCGGGGTCTACGCGGCCGGCGACGCGACCAGCGTCCACGACCATCAGGTCAGCGCGGCCGTTCACGAGGGCAATCAGGCGGCCTGTGCCGCGAACTACTTTTTGTACCGGCCGGTCCAAAAGGACCCGGGCAAGGAGGAGTGCTAGGTCGCGCGGTTCGCGTTACCTGGTTGTCTTGCGCGCCAGGACGAAGACCGAGGGGCCGGGCGTGATCGAGCCGAGCGGCTCCTGAAGCACTCCCTCCAACCGGGCAAGCAGCGCCGGTGACACTCGTCGGCTCAGGCCCGGAAGGCGGAAGAGCGATGCCGCCCGCACCCGCTCGATCGAGAAGCCGGCCGCGAGCAGCGACCGTCGAACGCCGACCGGGGCATGGTCGTAGTGATGTGGCTTGTAGGCCACCGACCCGGGCGCGAACGGCGACCAGCTCTGGCGCCCCGTCAGTCGCCGCGCAATCGATTTGAGGTTGCGCTTGTTGGCGTACTCGACGACCAGGACGCCGCCGGGCCGCACCATCCGCCCCAACTCCGTGACGAGCGGCCGCGGGTCGCTGAAGTGGTGAAGCACTCGGACGCACACGGCAACGTCGAACGTGGCGTCGGGGAAGGGCAGCGCCAGCGCGTCGCCGAGCTGGACCGCGAACCGAGGATCGCCACGCAGCTTCTCATTGGCAGCGGCGACGTGGACTTCGGAGGAGTCGAGCAGGACCACGCTTTCGTAGCGGGAGTACTCATCGGCCAACCGGCCGAAACCGGCCCCAACCTCGATCAGCCGGGCTCCGGACGTCGGCAGCAAGGCGCGCAGGGCGATTCGGTCGCAGGCATCTTCGTAGGTTCGGGCTGCCCAAAAGACATCCCGATAGCCCAGATCCTCGTAGGTTGCGAGGGGCTGGGGGTTTGGGTCCGGGACGATCACTGCGAGGGCGCGCTATGGGGCGGAGCAAAGCTCCACGCGCCGTCCAATCAAGACGGGCTTGCGGCGCCGACGGCCCGGCGATGGACGGCGAAGTCATCGGCGAAGCCGGACCAGCCGCAATCGCAGCGGACGACGTTGGTCCGCGCGTTGTACTCCTCGATCAGATGAGACTTCGCCGGCCGGAGAGGGTTCGGGGTGACCGGAGTGCGGACAGGCCGAGCCATGATTCCTCCTCCATCTCCCATTCTCTGGCATCGCCGACGACTACGACCACAACGCGACCGTCAATGACGCTTTCGCGTGCATTCGGCAACTCAAACACCATTTGGGGAGCAGCTACATTCTAGCAGAGCCGCCGCGAGGGCCCTGGATGGCAACCAGCGGACGCTCGCTCGACGCGGTGCGGCGCGGGTTTCGCCTGCCGAAACGGATAGGTCCGCGGTACCGGCGTGGCAGATTCGCCAGTCAATGGGTCTCGAGAGCGCCAAACGGTCGCAGTTGCGAGGAGATTTGCCCATCGGCGACGTGTGGGCGGCCTTTGAGAATCGGACATATCGGAGTTAGTTGCGGAAGGGCGCGACGAGCAGGTTCGCCGCTGCAATACCATCTGTTCACGCTTCTGGCCGGGGTGTAGGCTGCGATCGTTCTCATCGGCCTCGGGCCCCGTCATGACGGCCGAACGGAGCGAGGTATCCGGCAGTCCCGCAGGGACGAGCTGGCAAGTTGGAGAAGGAGGCTCTACACGTGCTGAATGAGATCCTGGCGAAGCTGACTCAGAACGAAAAGCTGATCGGCATCGGTGCCGCCATAGTGGCCGTTGCTTGGCTGCTCGGCGTTCTCATTACCGATAGCTGGTACAGCGCTTCCGGGGCGCAGACGATGGGCCTGCTGGCAGTAGTCGCGGCGGCCGTGGCCGTCGTCATCCTCTACCTCAAGTACGCGCCCAACACCAACATCACCTGGCCGGCTCCGCTTCCCGTGATCTTCCTCGTGGTCGCGGCTGTCGCCGGCGTCGTGGCCCTCTTCGGCCTTCTCCAGGCATTCACCTACGATCCGTTCGGTGGCTATGGCAACCTGGTCGGCGTCAAGATCAGCAAGCCGATCATGATCTACGTCGCTGCGGCCGGTGTGGTCGTTGGCGCGGGCCTCATGGTCTACGCCGCATACCTCGATTGGACCGCGAGCAAGACCGCGTAACTTCGCGCAAACAAAGAGGCGGTCGCCTTCGGGCGGCCGCCTCTTTTCTATTTGGCGAGAGTCGCGCGACGTTCGCCGCCCTACGCCCCCTCGGCGTGGACGACGCGGAAGCAGTCCGAGCAGTACACGGGGCGGTCCATGTTCGGTTTGAACGGGACCTGGGCTTGATTGCCGCACCGCGAACAGACGACGGCAAAGTACTCACGGGGCCCGCCATTGCCACCGCGAGCCGCGCCGTCGCCGCCTTCGCGCGTGGATCGCCGCGCCGCCCGGCAGCTTGGGCATCGCTTGGGGTCGGAGACGAACCCCTTCGTCTTGTAGTACTCCTGATCTTCGGCCGAGTGGACGAACTCGGCGCTGCAGTCGACGCATGTCAGGGTTCGATCGACGTAGGACACGATTCTCCTCCCGGAGCCGCAGGTTCCGCGCCGATCGGCCTGGAAGACAGGGGAACCTGGACTCTGCCGGGTACCGCGAGCATTTCAGGGAGGCTGGCGGCCCCGCCGGGAGGTTTCGGTTCTTTGCTGCCTGTCTGGGACGCACCGGCAGAGGCGGAGCGTAGCACTCGGGTTCGGCCCGGCCGGGTTGCTGCCGGGTTCGTCCGACAGGGCGGAACAGAGGCCTCGAAAATCGGCCCCAGGAAGCAGATCTGACACGCCCGGCCGGGTCGTTTCATAGACGTCGTATGCGCAGGGCGAGAACCTGGCAGAATCGAGGTGATGCTGCGCTTGCTTCACACCGCCGACATCCACCTCGGGGCCAGGCATACGGACCTGGGTGAGCGAGCGGCCGTCCTCCGCGAACGCCAGTTTGCCGCATTCCGGGCGTCGATCGACCTCGCCCTGGCCGAGGACGTGGACATCGTCCTGATTGCCGGGGATCTCTTCGATTCGAACACCCAGCCCCGCCGTTCGGTGGAGAGGGTTGCAACCGAGCTCGGCCGCTTGGCCCGGGCCAGCATTCGAACGGTCATCATCCCGGGTACGCACGACGTCTATGACGGCGCCTCGATCTACCGCTCCTACGATCTGGCCAACATGGCCCGGGCGGCCAGTGACTGGGTGGTGGTCCTGACGCCATACCTCCCGGAAATCGTGTTTCCGTCGCTCGACGCGATCATCTACGGCCGAGTCTTCGACACGAAGCGGTCGCCACGCAGCCCGCTGGCCGGTCTCGACGCCAGGACGGATACGCGGGCCTATTGGAAGATCGGCATGGTTCACGGCGCTCTCGCCATCCCCGGCAAGACGGACGCGGACCTCGTGGTCTTCACGGAAGATGAGATCGCCCGAACGGGACTCGACTACCTGGCCCTCGGCCACTGGCATTCGGCGATGGAAGGCCGGGCAGGCAGCGTCTCCTACGCGTATTCGGGGGCCCCGGAGCCGGTAGCCATAGATCAGGACGGCGCCGGCCAGGTGCTGCTCGTCACGCTCGACGATCGAAGCGGCAGCCACGTAGTTTCGATCGAGCCCAGGCGGGTTGGCCAAACGCGGGCCGAGAAGCTGGAACTGGACGTGAGTGGCGTTCGAAGCCAGCCGGAGCTGATCGAGGTCGTGGGCCGCCACGCCGATCCGAACCTGGTTCTGGATGTGCGCCTGACCGGGCTCTACCCAGATGACCTGGACCTCGATCTCGATGAGGTCGAGCGGGCTCTTTCGCCGTCATTCCTGCGCTTCCGAATGCGCGACCTGTCCATCCCCGGCGAGCCGGAAGGCGTTGCCCCGCCTCCCGACACCGTCGTCGGGGCATTTCTACGGATCGTCCAGGAGCGAATGGCCGAGCTCGAAGGTGGCGTCCCGGCCGACGGACAGGCAAAGTCGCCGATCGCGGCCGCCGACATGGACCCGGCCGAGGAACTGGCCGATCTGCGAGAGGTGCTGCGGCTCGGCCGCCACCTGCTCGAGGGCCGGCAGGTGACTCTGTGAGCAGGGGCGGCGAGCGATGAGGATCACGCGCCTCCAGCTGCACGAATTCGGCAAACATCGCGATCTCGATATCGAGCTTGCCTCGGGCTTCACGATCATTCGCGGACCCAACGAAGCCGGCAAGTCGACGATCCAGCGCGGCTTGGAGTTGGCCCTCTTCCGCAAGCCGACGGCCACCACCTCCGAGCTGGACACTCTCCGGTCCTGGGGCGCGGGCGATGACGAGCGCTCGGCGACACGGGTCGAGTTCGTCATCGACGATGAGACGGGCGCCAACGGCCAAATCGTTACCCGCCACGGCGTACTCGAGAAGGAATTCAGGGGCCAGCGCGGACGAGTCGCGCTTCAGGTCGGCAATGACATGTACACCGATCCGGCCAAGGCCGAAGAGGTGATCGCCGAGCTGACCGGCATTCCGAACGAAGCCTTCTTCCGATCTACCGCCTCGATCCGGCACCAGGAGCTCGAAGACCTCGACCGAGACGAAGGCGCCCTCCGCGACCGCCTCCAGGCCAGCATCGGCGGCGGCGACAAGGGCTCATCCCGGGCCAAGGCTCGGCTCGAGGACGCCATCCGGGCCCTGAAGTCGCGCGGCGACAAGAATCCCGGCCGGCTCAAGATCGCCGAAGAGGCGGTCTCGCGCGCGGAGCAGGCTCTCAAGAGCGGCGAGGCCGCGCTCGGCAAGCTCGAACTGGACCGAGACGCCCTGGTTCAGGCTCGTGACGCCCGGCTGAGGGCCGAGATTGCGTTGGGCGAGAGCCGCAACATGCTCGAGGCGGCGCGCCAGGGAGAGCGGTTGCGGACGGATCGTGCTGTGATCGCGGAGCGGTTCGAGCGCTACCGCCAGGCCGCCGAGGCTCAGCTGCACCTGGAAGAGCTCGAGGCCATGCCGGAGCGGTCGATCTCGAATTTGCGCGAGCAACTCGAACGAATGCGGACGCTCCAGAGTCGCGTCTCGGTCATGTCCGAGACCCTTCGAGAGAACCTGGGGCCCGAGGTCGAGCCCGACGAACCCGAGCCGACGTTCCAGGCCGCGGGTTTCGTCGCGCTGGCGCTATTCGTGCCCGGTGCGTTGGCGATCCTGGTCGGGATCGCCGCGTTCCTGCCGGCGATCGTGGTCGGGGCCGCGCTCGTTGTCGCGGGTCTGATTGCCTTCACGCGCTTCTGGGAGCGACGGTCGGTCGCCATGAACGTTCGCCACCTCAACGAGTCCCGCCAGCGGGATCGGACGTTGCGCCGCCAGGGCCGCGTCGGAACAGAGGAAGGCGTCCGGGTTGCGACGTCGGGCGTCCAGAACATCCTGCGCGAGCTCGGTGTCCACGACGTGGCTGCCGCCGAAAAGCTGATGTCCGGCGAGCAGTCGCGCCGCCAGGAGATCGCCACGCTGCAGGTCCAGGTCTCCGCGCTCATGGCCGGGCAGGGCGCCGGCACCATCGATGATCTGCGCGACAAGGCGGCTCTGGAGATGGAGCAGAAGACCGCCGCCCTCGAGGCCCTTGGGCCGTTGGCCAGCGACGCTCGGGCCCGCGAACGGCTCGAGGCCGAAGTGCGAGATCGCCACGCTGCCCTGGAGCGATCCCGCGACGCGGAGGCGGGGGCGATCGCCCGCGTCGACGCCAATCCTGTGGATGCGGAGCAGGTCGCCGGCGAGGCCGAGCGCCTCGTAACGTGGCGAGACCAGCTGGCCGCTCTCAAGCGGCGGGTACGCATCTACGAAACGACGCTGGCCGGGGTCAATGCGTCCGAAGGCCTGACAATGCGCAAGGCCACCCGATTCCTCGAGCAGCAGGTCGGCCGCGACATCGCCCGACTCACGGGCGGCCGCTACCGCCGGGTAAGCATCGACGACCAGACTCTGGACATCCAGGTCTGGGCCCCCGAGCGGGATGACTGGGTTCCGGCCAGCCGGCTGAGCAAGGGCACCATAGACCAGGTGTTCCTGGCCGCCCGAATCGGACTCGTGCGTCTCGTCACCCAGGGTCGCCGGCCGCCGCTGATCCTCGACGATCCGTTCGTGACTTTCGATGACGCCCGCGCCGCTCGAGCTGCCCTGCTGCTCCGCGAGATCTCGTCGGACTTCCAGGTCATCTATCTAGCCTGCTCGAACCGATATGACGGCCTGGCCGACTCTGTCGTGGAGCTTCCGGGCCCGGCTGAAGTGGTCCCAGGCGCCGGCAAGTCGAGCCCGCCGAAGGCGGAGCCGGCCGACGAACCCGCCACGGCCGCCGCCGCGGCCGACGAACCCGCCGCGACCGACGAACCGGCCACGGCCGCCGCCGCGCCCGACGAGCCCGCCGCGGCCGACGAGCCCGCCCCGGCCGACGCCCCGTCCGCGGAATCGCCTGTCGATGAGGCGACCGCCGACGATGCGACCGCCGACGATGCAACCGCCGACGAGGACTTCGACGACGCACCGACTCTGATCCGCTTCCCGTCATTCCTCCTTCCGGCCGAGGGCGAGGACGACGACGAAATGGCCGGCGATGCCGACCTGGATGATCTGCCGATGGGGCCGGGCAGCCCGCCTGCGAAATCCGCTCCGCCGGACGAGAACCTTATCGGCGAGGATCCTGCGGGCGAGGCTCCAGCGGGCGAGGCTCCAGCGGGCGAGGCTCCAGCGGGCGAGGCTCCAGCGGGCGAGGCTCCAGCGGG
>Ga0182019_10001101_pt1 | contig 13573 bp, 12 predicted proteins | sample 812E2MmetaG_FD_120483 | JGI IMG/M metagenome (GOLD analysis project Ga0182019, IMG submission 120483) | Permafrost microbial communities from Stordalen Mire, Sweden - 812E2M metaG | ecosystem: Environmental > Terrestrial > Soil > Wetlands > Permafrost | place: Sweden: Stordalen | collected...
CGCTCGGAGAGTGCAGCCAGATTGTTCATCAGGGTTTGCAGCCGGGCAGCGAATTCCTGGTCGTGCGCCATCTTGCCGATCGCCCCCTTGCCGGCATTGATGTCGTCGGTCAACTGGCGAACGTTCGCGATGGTCTTGTTCGCGTTGTCATACAGCTCAGAATCTTTAAGTAGTTTGCCGGCAGTGCCCTTCCCCTGCTGCAGGTCGTCGACCATCACGTTCAGTTTGTCGACGGCCGCCATCACTTTCTTGTACGCCTCGTCGCTGGTAAGCAGTGGGCCCAGAGAGCCTTTTCCGCTCTGGATATCATCCACCAGGCCCTTGAATTCGGCCACGGTTGCGTTGAGCTGGTTGTACAGGGCCGGATCGTAAATGACCTTGCCGATCGAACCCTGGCCGCTTTCGATAAACGCCACAATGCGATCCACGCGCTTCAGCAGCGAGTCCATGTTCTGCAGCGTGCCCTGGCTGGCTCGCACGACGTCCTGGATATCGGGCTGGTCGCGGGCCGCCAGCGTGTCTCCGTCGGCTGCCGCCGGACCCTTCGCCGCCGAACTGTCAACATCCACGTAGGTTTCGCCGAGGATGCCGGCGGTGCTCAGCAAAGTAACGGAGTCTTTGCGAAGACTGAACAAGTATTTGGTGTTGACCTTCATCGTGACTTCGACTGGCGTCGTCGGCTTGCCCTGGACGATCTGGACGCCGGTCACGTTGCCGATGTCCACGCCCGCCAAACGCACGGGCGCGCCCACGCGCAGACCGCCGGCGTTATCGATGTAGGACCGCAATGTGATCTTGGTGGTGAACCATCCGCCGGTGCCGCTCATTACAAAGATGAGGACGGCAAGGGTGACGCTGGCGAACAGGACGGTGAGTCCCACGCGGAGTTGCGACCATTTGAGCTGCTTTTGGCTAGGCAAGGTAGTCCGTAAACGACAGAACATAATAGCAAACGCCGTCAAGATTTCAGCATTCAGATTTTTTGGGGCCGTAAATGGGCGGTGCTTGCGTCAAAACGAAGGCTCCCGGTCCCCTCGCGTATGGTGCGAAGGGTGGGAGCCTTTTTGTACGAATACCGCCGGTTTAGGCCGCCGTTTAGCGGCGCTGCTCACGGGCATTGCGCTTCTGTTCGGCTTTTGCCTGTGCCCGATTCGCTTTCTCGACCCGCTTCTGTTCGGTTCTTGCCTGCTTCTGAACTACCTTTTCCTGTTTTTGAGCTGCTCTATTCTGCTTTTTGTTGTCGCGGGATGACATCTGTTCCCGGCTTCTGGTTTCGTTGTTCCTCGCCTCGTTGTTTCTCGCTTTGGGGTTCTCCGGACGTGTCGTCGCGCGGTCATTGAAGTTGCCGCCACTTCCGGCCCGTTCATTTCTGGGCGACTCATTCCTGGCCGGCGCATTCTTGGCCGACTCATTGAACCCGCGATCACCGGCCGATGGCACGCGCGCCTCCTGCGGCGAGATCTTCGGCTGGTGATAGGGCTCTCCAGCGACGCGGGCTCTCTCTACGTTGTGGCCCTTGAACTCGCCCGGCCTGGCCGTGGCTGCAATCGCTGGACGCCCGTGATTCTCGGATGCGAACAGGTGCCGGTTCTGGCTGGCGGCATGTTCATGTTGCGTTTGCGCTGCTACGGCCGCCCTGTGCGGCTCGCGTTCATACTCTTCCTCTTGCCGGGTCGGCCGCGCATCGATGCCGCCGGAACCTCCGTTGTAGCTCACGTTCCGCGTGTTGTTCACGACGACCGTCCGGGTGTAGACGTTGGTCACCCTGGTCACGTTCACGTTGACCACCGAGCGGTTGTAGAAGAAGGCTCCGCCTCTCCACTCGCCGCCGAAGAAACCTACGCCGCCGTATCCGTAGCCGTAGTTGATTCCGCCGTAGAAGCCGACATGGCGTCCCCAGTAGCCCGGGTGCCAGGCATAGAAGCCGCCGCCCCAACCCCAGTAACCCGGGGTCCACAACATGCCCACCGGCGCAATCACCCACGTGCCGGGGACCCAGTAATAGCCGCCGTCGTCATTCCATGCCCAATAACCCGGGGTCCAGAGAAAGCCCGGACCGGGACAGATGGGCTGCGCGTACACGGGTAGGGCCGGGGGACCGATTCGCACCGAAATTCCAATCCCGATCTGCGCAGACGATGCCGTCGAGAGCAACAGCACCGAAACCGTCAACATCAAAACTCCCCACAACAACCCGGATACAAGCCTGCGAACGGAGCGCTTCATTTTCATACCCTTCCTTTGGCCCAGCCATTTTGGCGCAAGACCAGCAGACCGCCTTGCTCGCGTTTCGGCCATATAAACCCCGAAATTTCGAGCATGTTGCGGAGAGTGCAGAAGGTATTTTGAATCAGGAGGTTGGTGGTAAGACTGAGAACTGAGAACTGAGCACTGATAGCTGAGAGCTAATTTTCCAGAATGACGTGGGCCAGCGCTTCTTCGGAAGTGTGGGTAATCGAGAGCGCGATATTTTTCGTGCCAAGTTTGGCCGCGATGGCCGCTGCCTCGCCATGAAGCTGAATGGTCGGGCGCTGGCCTTTCGGGCGTACCACTTCGATATCGCGCCAGCGGACGCCGCGACTCCATCCCGTGCCCAGCGCCTTCATCCCGGCTTCCTTGGCGGCGAAACGCGCGGCGTAGCTTTCAAAGCGGCGGGCTTTTCGTTCGCAGTAGCGGATCTCGCCTTCCGTGAAAATGCGGCGGAGAAAGCGGTCGCCGAAGCGCTCGATGCTTTCGCGGATGCGGGGAACTTCGGCGATATCCACTCCGGTGCCGAGAATCATGGACACATTGTTAATTGTTAATTGGTAATTTGGAATTGGTAATTTGGAACCCGGGTCAATCCAGGGAATTCAGCGTCTCTACCAGAATGGCGTCTTGCTCGGGAAACACGGTGCGCAGGTCGACGAGGACACGGCCTTCTTCCACGCGGGCAACCACGGGCGGAGTGTTGGCGCGGAGACGGGCGCTTAGATCGTCCGCGCTGAGATCGGTGTGGGTGAGCGCAATCAGGCGCGTGGGCAAAACAGCCGACGGGGCGGCGCCCCCGCCGATTACGGATTCACCATCGCGGAGTTCAAGCCTGAGTTGCGCGCGTGCAACACGGGAAACGATTTTTTCCGCGCGGCGCTCGATCTTCTCTTTCGACAGGCGCATCATGCGCAGCACTGGCACTGCATCGTGGTCCCGTTTGACGTAGGCGAGCAGTGTGGCTTCGAGGGCGGCGTAGGTGAGCTTATCCACGCGCAGGGCGCGGAAGAGCGAGTTCGAACGCATGCGCGCCACCAGATCGGCGCGGCCGCTGAGCAATCCGGCTTGCGGGCCGCCGAGAAGCTTATCGCCGCTGTAGGCCACGATGTCTACGCCGGCTCGCAGGCTGTCGAGCACGCCCGGTTCGCCGGTAATTCCGACCGAGCGTAGATCGAAGAGCGCGCCGCTGCCCAGATCTTCCATCAACGGAAGGTTGCGGCTGCGGGCGAGAGCGGCCATTTCGTCGAGCCCCGGCTGCTCGGTGAAGCCGGTGATCTCGAAATTGGAACGATGCACGCGGAGCAACAGTCGCGTTTTGTCGTTGATGGCACGTTCGTAGTCAGCGATGCGTGTGCGGTTGGTCGTGCCGACTTCGCGCAGCGTGGCGTTCGACTTTGACATCACGTCGGGGATGCGGAACGAGCCGCCGATTTCGACCAACTCTCCTCGCGAGACGATGACTTCGCCGCCCTCGGCGAGCGAGTTTAAGGCTAGTAGAACGGCCGCTGCGTTGTTGTTGACGACAATGGTCGAGACCGCTGCCGAGCTGCGCTCGGCTGGACAGCCGGGGGCGGCTGTCCCCACGTGATTGTCGGATAGGAGCTTTTGGAACAGGCGATCGACATGGACGTCGCGCTTGCCGCGTTCGCCCGTCTCCAGGTCGTACTCGAGATTGGAATAGCCACTCGCCGTGGCGCGCACGTGGTCGAGCGCTGCAACCGCCAGCGGCGCGCGTCCGAGATTGGTGTGAAGGATCACACCGGTGGCATTGATGAGCGGAAGCAATGAGTCACGCAGCGACTGGCGGAGTTGACGTTCGACGGCTGCGGATAGGCCGCCGAGTGCGAAGTCCAGCGATTTCTCGTCCAATTGAGTGTTGCCGATTTCCTGGCGAAGGCTCGCGAGCACGACCCGGATACTCTCGGCGACGGCGGAATGCCCATCGCGGTCGATCAGTGCCTGCATGTCGGGCTGGCGGAGAAGTTCGTCCGTCGAAGGCAGCTTCTGAAACAACGCGGCTTGGTTGGCGGAGGACACTGGGGGCGATTATGCCACAGGCGCGTTGGGTCGCGGCAACCCGTGTGGCGCGGGCGCCCCCGCCCGCGAAAATATCCGCGACACTTAGGACGATTGGATCCAGCCAGAGGTCACGCGAGCGGGGCGCCCGCGTTCTACAGCGTGTGCAGGTAGGCCAGCAGGTCTCTGACCTGCTGGTCGGTCATTACCTGTCCAAAGCCTTCCATTTTGGCTCGACCGAATTTGACGATTTCGCCAACGCGCTCTTCGTTTGCGGGCAGTCCGCTGAGGGGCAGGTACTGCTTCTTAAAGACGCCTTTCAGGCTCGGGCCCTTCTTGCCGCGGGACGAGTACGGCTCGTGGCACCGGTCGCAATAGTTGTCGTACAGCTGCCGACCCAGGGCCTGTTGCGGGTTGAGGCCGAGTTCGGCGTCGGACTTGCGGCGCTCGGCATCGCAGCCGGATAGCGCCAGAAGGCCGAGGATCACCACGGAGACACGGAGGCACGGAGAAATCGAGTTCGGGAAATTCATGATGATGGCGGCCGGCAGCAAGACCGGGCTCAGACGTAGGATAATACGGAAGGCATGAACGTGGCCGTCAAACGCGTTTACGAGGCTGCTTCTCCGTCGGACGGAGTGCGCGTGCTGGTGGATCGTTTGTGGCCGCGCGGGCTGAAGAAAGAAGACGCGGCGGTCAAGCTCTGGCTGCGCGACCTAGCGCCTTCGAACGAGTTGCGGCAGTGGTTCCACGCGAATCGTGAAGGGTGGCGCATGTTTCGGAAACGCTATCTCAAAGAGCTGACAAATGAAGAGGGTTCCGCGGCGGTCGATAAGCTGCATCATCTCGCGGAAGGCAAGCGCAATGTAACGCTGCTGTATGCGTCGCGAGACGAAGAGCACAATAACGCGATTGTGCTGAAAGAATTGCTGGGAGGGATGCCGAAGCCTCCGTCAAGCGTGGGGCGCGCGGCGCTTGGACGCGAAAAGATTCGGAAGGCGAAGCGGCAGTAGCCTTTGCCCGTACCTCAGTTCTCAGTTCTCAGTTCTCAGAAAAATCGTACACGTGTTGTTGCCACTGAGCGGGCACAAATCCTATGGTGGCACCGCCGGTTTTACTGAGAACTGAGAACCGGGAACTGAGAACTTTTCACCCCGCACTATAATTCCTCAGTCATGTCCAGATCCGCCATAGAGAAAAAAGTCGACGCTCTGCGCGAGAAGATACGCCACCACGAATTTCGCTACTACGTGCTGGACGATCCCGAGATTTCGGACGCTGACTTCGACGCGCTGATGAACGAACTCAAGCGGCTTGAGGCGGAGCATCCGAAGCTGGTTACGCCGGATTCACCTACGCAGCGCGTCGGCGGTAAGCCGCGCGAGGGCTTCGTGAAGGCGAAGCATTCCTCTCCGATGCTCTCGCTCGACAACGCTTACAGCGAAGAGGAGTTGCGGGACTGGGAGCGGCGGGTGCACGAACTGAGCGGGCAGACCGACCTCGAGTACATGTGCGAATTGAAACTGGACGGGATGTCGCTGGCGCTCGTCTACAGCGGAGGGCGTCTCGAACGCGGCATCACACGCGGAGATGGCAGTACCGGCGAAGACGTGACCTCCAATGTGCGAACGGTACGCTCCATCCCCTTATCGATTTCCAAGGACAAGTTGAAGCAGGCTGGGATTCCCACGGATTTCGAAGTGCGCGGCGAAATGCTGATGCCGCTGGCAGCTTTTCGCAAGCTGAATGAAGAGCGCGAGCGGCAGGGGTTAGCGGTGTTTGCGAATCCGCGCAACTTTACGGCGGGGACGGTGCGGCAGCTGGAACCGTCGATCACAGCACAGCGCCGGATGGACTTCTTCGCGTACCTGCTGTTTAAGGAGGGTCAAACTTTTTTTGACCGTCAATCGAAAGCGATGGACGCGCTGGAGGCGGCGGGGTTCAAGGTGAATCCGAATCGAAAGCTGGCGATCAATCTGGAAGAGGTCTGGAAGTTTATTCAGAGCTGGGAGGCCAAACGCGAATCGCTGCCTTATGAAATTGACGGGATCGTCATCAAGGTGGACCGTACGGCCTGGCAACGGGAACTGGGCTTCACCGGCAAGGCTCCACGGTGGGCGATTGCTTATAAGTACGCGGCGCGCGGGGGGGTGACATTGATCGAAAACATCGTCCCCCAGGTCGGCCGCACCGGCAAGCTGACGCCGGTTGCGTGGCTAAAGGCGATTCCGATCGGTGGCACGACGGTGTCGCGCGCGACCTTGCACAACATGGATGAGATCGAGCGACTGGGAGTGAAGATCGGCGACTGGGTCGAGGTAGAGCGCGGCGGCGATGTGATTCCGAAAGTGGTGAAGGTGGTCGAGGATAAAGAGCACCCTCGCGGGCGCCAGCAATTCGAAATGCCCGAACATTGTCCGGTATGCGGCGGCAATGTGGTGCGGACTCCGGGCGAGGCCGATCATCGGTGCGTGAATGCGAATTGTCCGGCGAAGCTGCAGGGGACGATTCTGCATTTTGCCTCGCGTCACGTGATGAATATCGACGGACTGGGCGAGGCGCTGGTGAATCAGCTTAACCAAAGCGGCCTGGTAAAGGATGTTGCCGATCTGTACAGGCTGACGAAAGACAATCTGCTGCAACTCGAGCGCGTGGGCGAGAAGTCAGCGGAGAACGTGCTCGCGGAGATCGCGGCCTCAAAGAAGCTGCCACTTGAGCGCGTGATTTATGGCCTCGGGATACGGTTTGTGGGCGAACGCACGGCGCAGTTCCTGGCGGAACACTTCGGGTCGCTGGACGCGATCATGAAGGCGAACGCCGGGGAACTTGAGGAAGTGAACGAAGTGGGACCACGGATCGCGGAGAGCATCGTGGAATTTTTCGCCGACGAACACAATCGTAAACTGGTGAGCAATCTGCGCAAAGCGGGATTGACGTTCACCGGGCAGAAGAGAGAAAAGGGCACGAAGCTGGCGGGAAAGACTTTTGTGCTGACGGGCACTCTGGGGCGCCACACCCGGGACGAAGCGAAGAAGATGATTGAAGATGCGGGCGGACGCGTTTCGGGCTCGGTGAGCAAGAAGACGGACTATGTGGTGGCGGGAAGCGATGCGGGATCGAAGCTGGACAAAGCTCGGGAGCTGGGGGTTAGCGTGATTGGGGAAGAGGAGTTGGAAGGGCTGGTGGGTCATGGGCCGTGAGCACGGTCGGCGAACGATGACATCCGTGCTAGAGTTGGGCGGCGAAGGGTAGGTGTTGAGATGCGAAGATTGGCGTTGTTACTGGTAGCTGCCGGCATGCTTCTTGCTTCCGTCAATATCCCGTGTCTGGCGCAAGACTTCAGGCCTTATGCCGGCTCCAAACTGGATGAAAAGGCCAGTCGCGAGGCCTCGGCAGCTGCCCCGGGCAAGGAGTCGGAGGTGTACACCACGAGCGCTGCTTTTGACGACGTGTACGCTTTCTACAAGAGCCAGTACAAGGAGTACACCATGCGCAGCTCGGGTCCCAAACTGCCGTCTGGGCAACCGATTAAATGGGCCTTTTTCATCCTCGACGGAGGAAAGGATTTGGCGAGCTCCAAACATTGGATGAAAATCCAGCGGCCCTATGTTGGTGGGACTGATGGCAAGGATGTCCGAGATGTCACGGTTATCCAGACCGTCCGAGCAAAGTGACTGCCTGCGCGCAGTACCAACCCCCGGACCTTACTCTTCACTTCTTCGCGGTCGGCGGCAATACGCCGTTCAGGCGCAGATACATTGCGGCTTCGGCATAGTGGTCGGCCCAACTGCTGGCGAGGACAAGGCCGGCCCACGCGCGCGAAACTTGTTTTCCGCCGAAGCCTTCCGTGGTCTCGGCTAGTTTTGAGTCGTCCATTTTCGCCAGCGCGTCGGAACAGAAATCAAAAGAGGCCTTGAGCGCGGACACAAGCTTGTCTTTGGCGTCCGTATCTTTCGCTTCTTCCACCTTGGGAGCGGGAACGGCGGCGGCCTTGCTACACAGCAGGTTATTCGCTTCGATCATGTGCGCGACGAGGTGGCCGAATGTCACCTGGTCAGGAGTCGGTTTGTAGTTGAATTTGTCGGCGGGCATGGCTTCAATGGCGGCGATGGTATTTTTCTGGCGGCCGGGGAGGATGTCGCGGAGGGCGCCGCTGACCGGGTTCTTGGTTGGCGCGGGTGCTGTTTGCGCAATCGCCAACACGGCGAGTAATAGCAAGGCTGAGATCAAGAGAGTCTTTTTCATTTTGGTTCTCCTCGTGCGGCAAGTCTGGTGCGGGGAGTAAGCATAGCGTGCTTGGCACGGTGTGCGCCACCGCGATCCTTGCATAAGCATAACTGGCAAGCTAGCATGTTGCGCAGTCGGCTTGGCGGTTGCTGGCTTCCTGTCTAACTTTTCCTCCCCGCTGAGAGGAGCAGTCCCATGTCAGTGCATCTCGCTATCCCTCGCCGATTTTCACCTTCGTTGGTCCAAACTTGGCTGGTCCAGGCCGTCGCTATGATTTGGGTTGCCTTTTTCCTGCTGGCCCCATCCTGGGCGGCCACCAAGAAGACTCTGTACACGTTCGAGAAACGGCAAGGCGCTCATCCCTGGGGCACCATGGTATTCGACAGCGCAGGCAACCTGTATGGCACAACCCAAGCAGGAGGTGTTATCACCTGCGGGCCCGACGGTCGCGGCGGCTGTGGCGCTGTTTTCCAGTTGGCTCCCCAGCCCGACGGCACCTGGAAGTACCTCGACCTCTACAAATTCGCCGGGGGGACGGACGGAGCTGAGCCTTACGCGGGTGTGATCTTCGATGCGGCCGGCAATCTCTATGGCACGACCGCGGCTGGCGGCGACGACCAGAATGGGGGATTCGGCTATGGCACGGTGTTCGAACTCTCCCCGGGTGCGGGCGGCTGGACCGAGACGTTGCTCCACACCTTCGCCCTTCAATCGGGCGACGGAGAGGCTCCCGTTGCACCTCTGATCTTCGACCAAAGCGGCAATTTGTATGGCACCACCTACCAGGGTGTCAATCCATGCGGCTATGGCACGGTCTTCCAACTGTCGCCGAATCTGCAGGGCGGGTGGACCGAAGATCGGTTGCACTGCTTCTCTGGCGCTAACTCCGACGGCACGTATCCGGCTGCGGGCTTGATCTTCGACGATGCCGGGAATCTGTATTCCACAAGTTATATCGGGGGAGCTAACGATAACGGAACTGTCTTTCAACTCGCGCCCTCGGGCGGAACTTGGACGGAGAATATTATTTACAACTTTCCGAAAGGTTATGGGCCTTATCCCTATCCATCACTGGTCTCCGACAAGAACGGGAATCTGTACGGGCTCACTTACGGCACGGTGTACGAGTTGACGCCGTCGGGCGGCGGCTGGACTTACGCGACGATCTATACCGACCCGACCGGCCCCCACGGGATCTTTCCGAATAACCTGGTCATCGACCAGGCGGGCAATCTGTATGGCACGGCCGAAGGCGGCGCCAGCTCCAACTGTCACAAAGGCGGCTGCGGCGCGGTATTCAAACTCACACACAGGAAAAAGGGATGGCGGTTGACCGTGATTCACAACTTCCGGGGAGGTCCAGACGGAGCGAATCCTTACGGAGGCCTGGTCATGGATCAACACGGGAATCTCTACGGCACCACCTATTACGGCGGAGAAAACGAGTGCGTGGGGGGCTGCGGAGTGGTGTTTGAGATTACCCCGTAAGGCAGACTGGTTCCGATAGCGAACGGCAGCGTCCTTGCAGTGCGCGCTCGCGGACAAGAGTGTCCGCGCCACACGAGCGTCTGCGCTATCCTAGTAACATGCACTCGCACGGCGCACACGGACATTCTCATGGCACGGGGCGGGTGCTGCGCATCTCGCTGGCCGTCACCATGCTGTACGTTGTCCTGCTGGTGGTTGCGGGCATCCGCGCGCACTCGCTGGCATTGCTTTCCGAGGCGGGACATAACCTCTCTGATTTTCTGGCGCTGCTGTTGTCGCTGGTGGCGGTTTATCTGGAGAGCCGTCCGCCGAGCGCGACCAAGACCTATGGATACCGGCGCGCCGGAGTGCTGGCGGCGTTGGTGAATTCGCTGTCGCTGGTGGTGGTGTCGTTTTTTATTTTCTACGAGGCCTTCCAGCGGATTCAGCATCCCGAGCACGTGCACGCCCGGATGATGATTGGAGTGGCGGCGGCGGGCGTGGTAATGAACGGCGTGATTGCGCTGCTGCTGTGGCGTTCGGGGCGGGATGTGAATGTCCGGAGCGCTTTGCTGCACGAGGTGGGCGACACGCTCTCGACCGCAGCAGTAATTGTGGGGGGCTTTGCGATCCTGTGGACAGGACAATACTGGATCGACTCGGCGCTGTCGATCGGGATCGGCGCGCTGATTTTGTGGTCGAGCTTCGGAATCGTGCGCGAGACGCTGAATATTCTGCTCGAGGGCACTCCGCGCGGCATGAGCCTGGAGGCGGTGGAATCGGCGATGCGGACGATTGCGGGCGTGAGCGATGTGCATGATCTGCATCTGTGGAGCATTGGGTCGGAAAACCACGCGCTCTCGGCGCATGTAAAGATAGCGGACATGGCGACGTCCGAGAGCGACACGATTCTGCGCGAGATCAACGAGAAACTCGGGCAGGGATTTGGGATTCACCATACGACGATCCAGTTGGAACATGTGGTGTGCGAGACGGCGCATGCGTGCGTGATCGCGGTGCCGGAGGAGGGGCGTGAGCACGACCATTCCGGGCACGACCACGCCCGCTGAATGCCGGGGCAGCACCTGTATCTTATTGATGAACAATTGGTTACGTGATTGTGCCACGAGCGGCAACCGGCTTCTGTGGTATCCTGATAGTTGGAGTCCTTCCTCCCTGAGTATCATCCAATGGCTATGCGACGTTGGCGGCAAATTTTGCGTTTTTTGGCGGCGGTACAGCTGCTCCCGGCTCTGGAGAGCGGCGAGGAAACCCTCGTCGGCGGGCAAGCGGTGCTGGAGGGCGTGATGATGCGTTCGCCCCATGCCTGGGGAATTGCCGTGCGCAAGCCTTCGGGCGAGATTGTTACCCACAGCGAGCCGCTGGAGCGGCCTTCCGAGCAGCATAAATGGATGGGCTGGCCGGTGGTGCGTGGGGTGATGACGCTGGGACACGCGATGACGCTGGGGTTCCGCGCTCTGAAATTTTCCGCGAATGCGGCGCTGGATGAGATCCCGGCCAACGAGAATGGCAAGAAGATGGAAATCACGGGCTGGATGGCGGGATTGAATATGGCTTTCTCCATCGCCTTCTTCATCTTCATGTACAAGTACCTGCCGCTGCTCGCTACTACGGAACTGAAAAAGGTGAATCCGGTTTTCGGGCAGCAGTTTGTGTTCAATCTCGTCGACGGGCTGATCCGGATCGCGATGTTCCTGCTGTTTGTGTGGGGCGTTTCGCTGTGGAAGGACATTCGGCGTGTGTACGAGTATCACGGCGCCGAACACAAGACGGTGTATGCGTTCGAGAATGGCGATCCGCTCAAAACCGCGGCCGTGCAGAAGTACTCGACGTATCATCCGCGGTGCGGAACGAGCTTTCTGATGACGGTGATGATCATCTCGATGGTCGTGTACATGTTCATCCCGGTGACTACGTTCTGGGCGCGGTTTGCCGAACGCATTATTTTGCTCCCGCTGATTGCGGGTGTTTCCTATGAAATTATTCGCTTTGCCGCCAAGCATCGCGGCTCGCTGTTCGCGCTGATGACGGCGCCGGGACTTTGGCTGCAGCGGATTACGACCCAGCCTCCGGATGATAGCGAAGTTGAGTGCGCGATTGTCGCTCTGGATGAAGCGATGAAGCTGGAAAAGCAGCACGGCGGCGAACTCGTCATTGCCTAGCGGTGCCCACCGCGCATTGTTCCCAGTTCTCGGTTCTCAGTAAAACCCCTTACAATAGAATTCACGGGAACCGGCACGGGACTGATTCTGCGCGGCCATCATGGCGTGTGATTGTTTTGAGACCTAAGAACCGAGAACTGAGAACTCATGTTTGAACGTCTTGACCAAATCGAAATTCGCTACGAGGAACTGACGCGCGCCCTTTTGTCGCCGGATATTACCAATGATTCGGCGAAATACCAGAAGACTGCCAAGGCGCATAGCGAAGTCGCGGGGATCGTTGAGAAGTATCGCGAGTACAAAGACCTGAAGCGCGGCATCGCCGAGAGCCGGGCCGTGCTGGTGGATGAGAGGGATGCAGAGATGCGCGCCTACGCGGAAGAGGAACTGGCGAAGCTCGAAGCGCGCATCGTTGGCGTCGAAGAAGACCTCAAGGTTCTGCTGCTGCCGAAGGATCCTAACGACGAGAAGAACGTGGTTCTGGAAATTCGTGCCGGGACGGGTGGCGATGAGGCTACGTTATTCGTAGCGGAGGTCTTCCGCATGTACAACCGCTATGCCGAGACGCAGAAGTGGAAGGTGGAAGTGCTCTCCACGTCGGAGTCGGGCGTGGGCGGGTTGAAGGAAGTCATCGCGCTGATCGAAGGCGACCGGGTCTTTTCGCGCCTGAAGTATGAAAGTGGTGTGCATCGTGTGCAACGCGTGCCTGCGACCGAACAGCAAGGGCGGGTACATACGTCGGCGATCACAGTCGCGGTGCTACCGGAAGCGGAAGAAGTGGACGTCAAGATTGAAGCTAAAGACCTGCGCATCGATACGTTCTGTTCGTCGGGGCCGGGCGGGCAGTCGGTCAATACGACGTATTCGGCGGTGCGGATTACGCACATTCCTACGAACACGGTGGTGAGCTGTCAGGATGAGAAGTCTCAGATCAAGAACCGCGAAAAAGGTATGCGCGTGCTGCGCTCGCGGCTCTACGAAGGCGAGATGCAGAAGCAGCAGGACGCGCTAGCGAAGGAACGCAAGCAGATGGTCGGGTCGGGCGACCGCTCAGAGAAAATCCGGACCTACAATTTTCCGCAAAACCGGCTTACGGATCATCGCATTGGCTTCACCGTCCACCAGCTTGAGCAGGTGATGGATGGGAAGCTGCAGCCGATTATCGATGCGCTTACCGCGCATTATCAGGCGGAGAAGATGAAGCAGGAGACGGTAGGAGCGGTGTAAGTGTGGCGCTGGTCGTTTGTCGCTGGTCGTTCGCGGTGCGGTGCGTAAGCTCAGGACTCGTACTCCCCTTCAATTCTTCCCGCTTTGGTTTTTCTTCGTGTCTCTCTGTCTCCGTGTTGAAATAGACTCGTGCAACTTCGCCAATCTCTGAATGCGGCAGTTGAGCGGCTAACTAACGCGCAGGTCCCTTCCCCGCGCATGAA
>Ga0182019_10001102_pt1 | contig 13572 bp, 10 predicted proteins | sample 812E2MmetaG_FD_120483 | JGI IMG/M metagenome (GOLD analysis project Ga0182019, IMG submission 120483) | Permafrost microbial communities from Stordalen Mire, Sweden - 812E2M metaG | ecosystem: Environmental > Terrestrial > Soil > Wetlands > Permafrost | place: Sweden: Stordalen | collected...
CTCTCGGCTGTTGCGCCGCCAAGATCCGCAGCAGCCCATTGCACCCCGGAAAACATCTCGGGAAGAAGATCGCGAAGGCGCGCCTCGAATCCCGGGATTCCGGCAACCGGCATATTGGCCGGGCCAAGATCGACGGTTACCTCAAGCGCGGTGTGGCGACTCCAAATACTGGGTCCCCTAAGTGCACGAATTCTGGTGAGTTGCATGGCGGCCGTCTCGGGTGGTTAGTTTCTTTTCGAGTCCGGCCTAGATGAAGACCGGAGGGTCACTGGTGCGACGGACCGCGGATGGGGTTTATTCGCGGTTCCGGCACTGCCACGTGCCCTTTTCTCTTCGCTAACCACGCCAATGGCCGATAACACAGTGAGACTCGATTCGATCTCGCCGTCGAGCACCTGCACCAATGCCAGCTCACCCGGTGCAAGCATGTCGAGGGCTCTGCTCACCGCCGCTCGATAGTCAGAAACATAAATGATTTCAGCTACTCGTGGTCCTAGAGCCAGGCCCTTTCGCAGAAGGCCGGGTACATCACCCGGCGCCCGAGCCGTGGCCGATGGGTCATCGTAAAGGACCACGCGATCAAAGGCAGCGGCCAGAATCTCGCCTTGCCGCACAATATCTTCGTCCCGTCTAGCGTCACCTGCCGAATAGACCGCAGTGCGCTTGCGATGGGGAAACCGATCCAGCGCAGACACGACCGCTGCTAGCGCAGAGATGTTGTGGCAGTCGTCGATCACCAGGGTGGTTTCGCCGTGGGGAACGATGTTGAATCGGCAGGGATCGTCCTGCCGATCGGCGCGAAAGGTTTCCAGGCCGGCGCGAATCGCTTCTTGGGACAGGCCCAGTGCCCACGCTGCCGCGGCGGCCGCCAGGGCGTTCTCCACCTGGAAGAGCGCACGCCCGGAGTGGGTGATGGGGATCTCGTTGATGGAGATGAGGTCGGTTTCCGACGGTCCCTCGCACAGAATCAACTGGCCGTCGCGTACGAAGGCGGCGCGCTTGCCTTGCGCACGATGCTCCAGCAGCGACGGATGGCTGCCATCCTGGGCAAAGAAAATCACCGAGCCCGCGCACAGCGGCGCCATCTTCGCCACCAGCGCATCGTTGGCATTGAGCACGGCAAAGCCGGTCGGCAGGACCACGTCCACCGGCGAGCGCTTGACCGTGAACATGTCGTCGACGGTATTCACGTTGTGCAGTCCCAGATGGTCGGCCTGGCCGAGGTTGGTCACCACCGCCACGTCGCAACGGTCGAAGCCAAGACCCTCGCGCAAGATTCCACCGCGGGCGGCTTCGAATACCGCCGCCTCGACCTGCGGGTTGAGCAGAACCTTGCGCGCGCTGCGCGGGCCGGCGCAGTCCCCATCCTCGATGGTGCGGCCCGACACGTCGATGCCGTCGCTGGAGGTCATGCCCACCACGCGCCCAGCTGAGCGCAGAATATGCGCCACCAGGCGGGTCACCGTGGTCTTGCCGTTGGTGCCGGTCACACACACGATGGGGATGCGGCCGTTCTCGCCGGGCGGGAAAAGCGTGTCCACGATGGCCTCACCCACGGGCCGGGGCGCGCCCACTGAGGGTGCCAGGTGCATGGCCAGTCCCGGCCCGGCGTTGACCTCAACCACGACTCCGCCCTGGTCTTCCAGCCGCTGTGAGATGTCGCTTGCCACCACGTCGAGCCCGGCCACGTCCAGACCGACGATCTGGGCCGCCAGCGCGGCGTGGGCCGCGGTGCTGGGATGAACCTGATCGGTCACGTCGATGGCCAGGTTGTCGCTGTGCTGAACGACCACTGACACCCCGGCTGCCGGGACGCTGTCGGGACGCTGGCCTTGCCGTTCGAGCTGCATGAGCGTGGATTTGTCGTCCAGGCTGATCTGGCAAAGCGGACTGGATTCATACGGACCGCGCCTGGGGTCGGAGTTGAGCTGCTCATCAATAAGCTGCGCCACGGTTCGCTGGCCGTCGCCCACGATACACGCGACCTCTCCGCGCGCGGCTGCCACCAGTTTGCCACCCACCACCAGCAGGCGGTGTTCGGCGCCCTCGGCGAACCTCTCGACAATCACGCTGCTGCCTTCGCTTCTCGCCGCCTCGAACGCAGCCCGCACCTGCGCCTCGCTGGTCAGGCTGGTGAATACCCCGCGGGCGTGATTTCCGTCGCGCGGCTTGACCACCACGGGTGTGCCGATCTCCTCGGCCGCTCGCCAGGCATCGTCCGCGTCGGTGACCAGGCGCCCCTCGGGCACCGGAATGCCGCCCGCGCGCAACAGGCTCTTGGTCAGCTCCTTGTCCTGCGCGATCGATTCAGCCACCGCGCTGGTGCGGTCGGTCTCGGCGGTCCAGATGCGACGCTGCTTGGCCCCCTGGCCAAGCTGTACCAGGCTGCCTTCGTTGAGCCGGCGCACGGGAATGCCACGCGCATCCGCCGCAGCCACGATGGCAGCCGTGCTGGGGCCGAGGCACACGCGGTCGGCCAGCTCGCGCAGGTTGCGAACCTCTTGTGCGACGTCGTAAGGCGTGTCGTAGATGGCGGCCAGCACCAACTCGCGCGCAGCCAACAGGCAGGCGCGTGCCAGCCGCTCGTCGCGGTAGCGCACCACAACCCGGTACACACCCTCTTCCGTCGTCTCACGCGCGCGGCCGTACCCCACGCGCGTGCCGGCCAGGTTCTGCAGCTCGATGGTGACGTGTTCCAGAATGTGTGCCGGATAGGTGCCGTCGCGCAGGCGGGAAAAGAAACCGCCGCGCTCACCCACGCTGCAGCGGTGTTCGATCATGGTCGGCAGCCAGGCCATCAGCCGATCATTGAAACCCGGTATGGAGCTGGATGGCCGGTCCTTCAAGTCCCCAAGGTCCACCCACGCTTCCAGCACCGGGTGCCGCGACCAGATGTTCGGGCCGCGGAGCGCGAAAATTCTCCGGATCTCCATAGGTGATTTCTTGAATGGGCGATATGAGATGACGTCTAAGAGATTAACTGAACTGTGTCACAGGGAAAGCCGTGGTGTATTTTGGGCCCCAAATTCGTCGACTGCGGCGAAGAAACCACCTCGTACGGGGAATGAGCAGCGCACCTTGACCGAAACCGACGCAACCTGCAACCAGCTCCCTGAGCCCTTGCGCGGCATGGTGCAGGCTCTGCTCGCACCGGGGGAATCCTTGCGCGCGGTCTTCCAGCCCGACCTGGATGGCCGGCTGAGGTACAGCGAGGGGCTGGTTGTGCTCACCGACCGCCGCTTGCTGGCGCGAGAAGGCGCCGAGCTGCGCGCCTGGCCGCTCGACCAAGTGGCGCGGCTACCGGCACGCGACCGGGGCGGCTTGGGCACTCTCGAAGCATTCGGCCCGAGCGCGCGCCTGGCATGCTGGTACCACACGGTGGGCCGGGCTGGCGCCGCCCGCGACGTGGCGGACGCCTTCGATCACATGGCTGCGGGCCACGCGCCCGGCGGCCCGGAGCAAGACGACGACTTGCTCGTACCCGAGGGTGAGAAACCCACTGCACCAGTCAACGTGCGTTCGCTTTTTCGTCTGTTTCGCTTCGCCCGCGCCCACACCGCGGCGCTGGTGCTTGGGCTTTTGCTCACCCTGGGCGGAACCGCTGCCGGCCTGGTCCCGCCCTATCTGACCTGGCCTCTGGTCGACAAAGTGCTCGAGCCCTACCAGGACCACGTCAAAGAGATGCGTTCCGCGCCTACGCTGAGCGAGCGCGAGGTGCGCAGCATCGAGCAAGAGCGTGTCACGGGATTCCACCGCGTCGGCTTCTATCTGATTGCCTTTGCGGGCGCGTCGCTGCTCGCCTGGGCGCTGGGCTGGGTCCAGGGCTGGGTGCTGGCCTGGGTCAGCGAGCGCATCAGCGCGAACCTGCGCAACACCACCTATGCCCACCTGCAGAAGCTGTCGCTGGACTACTTCAGCACCAAGCGGACCGGCGATCTGGTGGCCCGGATCAGCAATGACACCGATCGCATCTGCAGCTTTCTCTCCGACACCGTGGTCGACTTCATCGCTGACGTGCTCATGATCGTGGGCACCGCGGTGGTTCTCATCAGCATCGACCCCATCCTGGCGGCCGCCACCCTGTGCACCTTCCCGATCATCGCGTGGTTGACTGTGCATTTGCGCGACCGCATGACCCACGGTTTTCTGCACGGCGGCCGCGCCTGGGACGGAATGACCAGCCTGCTGGCTGACACCATCCCGGGCATTCGCGTGGTGAAGGCCTTTGCGCAAGAAAATCGGGAGATCGAGCGCTTCCGCGCCGCCAACCTGCGCATCATCGCGGCGAATGATCGGGTGAACCGGGTATGGACCTTTTTCTGGCCCGCGGTGGCCTTGCTCACCCAGATAGGCCTGCTGGTGGTCTGGGTGGTGGGCGCCTGGCAAGTCTTCAGCGGCCGGGTCACGGTTGGCGTACTGGTGGCCTTCCTGGCCTACATTGGTCGTTTCTATACGCGGCTCGAGTCCATGAGCCGCATGGTCACCAGCACGCAGAAAGCCGCGGCCAGCAGCCAGCGCTTGTTTGAAATCCTGGACCGGCCGCCCGGCGTGCCCGAGCCGGCGCATCCCATTCATCCCGACAAGATCCACGGCGCCATCGAGATCCGCAACGCCAGCTTCCGCTTTGGCAGCCGGCAGGTCATCGACGGCGTCAGTCTGGACGTGAAGCCGGGCGAGATGATCGGCCTGGTGGGCACCACCGGCGCGGGCAAGAGCACCTTGGTCAATCTGGTCTGCCGCTTCTACGACGTGAGCGAGGGCGCGGTGCTGGTCGACGGAACCGACATCCGATCTTTTCCCATCGCGGAGTACCGCCGGCACATCGGCATCGTGTTGCAGGAGCCTTTCCTTTTCTGGGGCAGCATCGCGGAAAACATCGCTTACGGCAAACCCAACGCCACGCGCGCCGAGATCGTGGCCGCGGCGCGGGCCGCGCGCGCGCATGAATTCATCCTGCAGCTCTCTGATGGCTACGATTCTATGGTGGGCGAGCGCGGCCACACCCTTTCAGGCGGGGAGCGCCAGCGTATCTCCATCGCGCGCGCCCTGCTCATCGACCCGAGCATCCTCATTCTCGACGAGGCGACCTCGTCGGTGGACACGCAAACTGAACGCGAGATCCAGGAGGCGCTCGACAACCTGGTGCGCGGCCGAACCACCATAGCGATTGCGCACCGACTGAGCACCCTGCACAAGGCGGATCGGCTGGTCGTGCTGGAACAGGGCCGCGTAGTCGAAATAGGACAGCATGCGGATCTCTTGGTTGCGGGCGGCCGCTACGCGCAGCTATACCAAGCACAAATGCAGCTCGGGCAAGAGTTGGGCAGCCCCGAGCCGCCACGCGAATTGCTGCCGCCCCCACCCGAGCGCGAGGGAGGCGAGGCATGAGCGACAACGCCGCTCCGCTTCCCATTCACCTACACCACGACGCCTTTGGTCGGCTGGTTGTCACTCTAGCCAACGGGCAATGCCACAGTGGCGTGGTGCCGGTACGCGCCTTCCCATTTTCCGCACCCGACCAGTGGATTTCCCTGTGCGACGATTCCGGCCACGAGGTCCTCTGCCTGACTGACGTCGCCGAGCTTGACCATGAAACGCGCGACCAACTTGCCGCTGAGCTGGCGCGGCGCGAATTCATCCCGCGCATCCTGCGCATTCTGGACGTGGTCGAGGGTGGCGTGGCCAGCCAGTGGTTGGTCAAGACCGACCGTGGCGAGACCAGCTTCGAGCTGCCCAGTGAAGACAACATCCGTCACATGGGCAGCGACGGCGCCCTGCTGATCGACAGCCACGGCATCCGCTACCGCATCACCTCGGTACCGCAATTGGATGCGCATAGCCGGCGAGTCTTGCGCCGGTATTTGTGAAGACATCCGCATCCCGCTTGCGCGACCGCGGCGGGCGATGCAGGCTGTGTTCCTCGACGAAAAGCACCACGGAGGTTTTCATGATCGGCATCATCGGAGGCACAGGACTTGGCGACACGCTCGGCACGGTCGGCAAGGGCCAGACGCACAACATCGACACGCCCTTTGGCCGCCCCTCAGCCCCAATTCTCACAACCGAGATCGGCGGCGTGGAGGTGGCCTTGCTTTCCCGTCACGGCGAAGGTCATGTGCTGAATCCTTCCACCGTGCCCTACCGGGCGAACATTTTCGCGCTCAAGCAACTGGGCGTAACCCGTATCATCGCCAGCGGTGCGGTGGGCAGCTTGCGCGAGGAGATTGCCCCGCGCGATCTGGTGCTGCCGGATCAGGCTATCGACCGCACTTTTCGGCGGCCAGGCACCTTCTTCGAGGGCCTGGCGGTGCACGTGGAGATGGCCGCGCCCTTTTGCCCGGCCTTGCGCGTGGCGCTGACCAGTGCGGCGACCACGCTGCCGGTCAAGGTCCACCTGCGCGGCACCTATGTGTGCATGGAGGGGCCGCAGTTCTCCACGCGCGCTGAAAGCGAGATGCACCGGCAGTGGGGCGGCGACATCATCGGTATGACCGTCATGCCCGAGGCCAAGCTGGCTCGCGAGGCTGAGATCTGCTACGCCTCGGTGGCTCTGTCGACCGACTACGACTGCTGGCGGGCGCACCGGACCGACGTGGACCAGATTCACCTGTTGGAGGAGATCATCGGCAACGTGCAGTCAGCGACCCAGAATGCATTGGCCCTGATCCGCGCTGGACTGCCTGCTATCGCGTCGCTGTCCACTAGCGCCTGCACCTGCCAGCAGGCGCTGAAGCTGGCCATCTGGAGCGACCGACGCCAGATTCCGCGCGAGGTGCGGGATCGCCTGGCGCCCATCATTGCGAAATACTTGGACTAGCTGCCATGAATGTGGCCGGAGTTCCCTATCGCACTATCCGTTTGCACGCCGACGGATGGTCGGTCGCAGTGATCGACCAGAGCATGCTGCCGCACGAGTTTCGCTTGGCGCGACTGCAAACCTTGGGGGACGCGGTGCGGGCCATTGCCGACATGGTGGTGCGGGGCGCGCCGCTCATCGGCGCCACTGCGGCATATGGAATGGCGCTGGCTTTGCGGCAGGATGCCAGCGACGCAGGCCTGGCGCGCGCATACGGGCAGCTTCTGGCCACGCGTCCCACCGCCATCAACCTGCGCTGGGCTCTCGACGAAATTCGCGCTGCCACGGCCAAGTTGCCACCGGCGGAGCGCGCGGGCGCCGCCTACCATCGTGCGGGGCAGATCTGCGACGATGATGTGGCCCTGTGTTCTGCCATTGGCGAGCACGGCAAACGCATCATTGAAGCAATCGCAAAACGCAAGGGGTCGGGCCCGGTGAACGTGCTCACCCACTGCAACGCTGGCTGGCTGGCAACGGTCGACTGGGGGACCGCCCTGGCGCCAGTGTACAAAGCCCACGATGCCGGGATCCCTGTGCACGTGTGGGCGGAAGAAACCCGGCCGCGCAACCAAGGCGCTTCATTGACCGCCTGGGAATTGGGCCGGCACGGCGTGCCCCACCATGTGATCGTGGACAATGCCGGCGGCCATCTCATGCAACACGGCGCCGTCGACCTCTGCTTCGTCGGCACGGATCGAACCACGGCCACTGGTGACGTGTGCAACAAGATCGGCACCTACCTCAAGGCGCTAGCCGCGCGTGATTGCCAGGTGCCGTTCTATGTTTGCCTGCCCAGTCCCAGCATCGACTGGACCATCCGCGACGGCATCGCCGAGATCCCCATCGAAGAACGCGGCGCCGACGAGGTACGCCTGATGCGTGGACTGGGGCCGGACGGAAAGCTCGCGTCGGTGCTGATCACTCCGCCCGACAGCCCGGTGGCCAACCCCGGCTTCGACGTCACCCCGGCACGCCTGGTCACTGGCCTCATCACCGAACGCGGCCTGTGTGCAGCCAGTGCCGACGGTCTGGCGCAACTATTTCCCGAGCGGGTCGGCCGCGGATAGAAGTTCCGGCCACGGCCACGACCTCCCGTGGCCATATTGACCACTGGCACCCTCGGTTTCTCCTGCCCAGAATGGGCGAAATCACGGCCCGCCTGCGGACCGACGTGTCGTCCATGCTTTGCCTTGAGCTTCTCGCGCCTGCCAAAGATCTGGAATGCGGCCAGGCGGCCATCGATTGCGGCGCCGATGCGGTGTACGTGGGCGCGCCGCGCTTTGGCGCACGCGAGGCAGCGGGCAACACCATCGTGGACATCGAGAAGCTGGCCGCGTACGCACATCGCGTGTGGGCGCGGGTCTACGCCACGGTCAATACCCTGTTGCGCGACGACGAGCTGGCCGACGCCGAGCGCCTGTGCTGGCAGCTTCATCAGGCTGGGGTAGACGGGCTCATCATTCAGGACGTGGGGCTGCTGGAATGCGATCTGCCGCCCCTGCCTCTCATTGCCAGCACCCAGATACACAACTACAGCGCGGAACGCGTGGCCTTTTGGGAGAGGGTCGGTTTCTCGCGAGCCATCCTGGCCCGCGAACTGGACCTCGACCAAATTCGCGCCATTCGCGCCGCCACCAGCATCGAGCTGGAGGCATTCATCCACGGTGCCTTGTGTGTGAGCATGAGTGGACAGTGCAGCTTGAGCTATGCTCTCGGCGGCCGCAGTGGAAACCGCGGCCAGTGCGCACAGCCCTGTCGTCGCTTGTACTGCCTGCAAGATGCTGCGCGCGCAACCCTGGTGCGTGACAAGCACCTGCTATCGCTACGCGACCTGAACCTGACGGCAGAGCTGCGCAAACTGGTCGAAGCCGGGGTCACCTCCTTCAAGATAGAGGGACGCCTGAAAAACAAGGCATATGTGATGAATATCGTGGGTCACTACCGGCGCAAGTTGGATGCCGTGCTGGTTGAGATGGGCGGCCGGCGTGCGTCGTCGGGCAGAACCACGCTGGGCTTCGCGCCCGATCCCGACAAGACCTTCAATCGTGGCTACACGACGTATTTCCTGCACGGCCGCGGCGCTGCGGTGACGTCGCCTGATTCGCCCAAGCACGTGGGCGAGCCTTTGGGGCGCGTGGTCGACGTGCGCCGCGATTCGTTCGCCCTGGAAACCGCTGCGTCCCTGCACAGTGGCGATGGACTCAGCTTCTTTGGCCGCGACCAGGAATTGCACGGCACCGTGGTCAACCAAATCGACGGAGCGGCTGTGTTTCCCGAGCGGTTGGGTGGCATCGAGCGCGGCGTGCGCGTGTTCCGCAATCACGACCACACCTTTGTCAGTCAGGTGGTGCGCAGCCGCAACCAGCGCCGGATCGCTGTGAATTTGCGGATGACCGACAGCCCGGCGGGATTTCGCCTGGCGGCTAGCGACGAGGACGGAGTTACCGCAAGCTGCGAAATCGACTGCGTGCGGGTGTGGGCTGACCAGCCCGCGCAGGCGCGCCTGGTTCTCCAACGTCAGCTAGCCAAGCTGGGCACAAGCGAATTCTGCGCGTCGCGCGTAGACCTCGACCTGCCCCGGATGCCGCATGTGCCGCTGGCCACGCTCAATGGCTTGCGCCGCGCTCTGGTCGAGGAGCTGCGCCGACGGCGCGCACACCTGCGTCCCGTGCGCGTAGTCGTGCACACGCCGAACCACATCGCATTTCCCGAGCGAGAGTTGTCATTTCTCGACAACGTGCTCAATCAGAAGGCTGCGTCTTTCTACCGGCGCCACGGCGTGGAACGGATTGAGCCCGCAGCTGAGAGCGGCCTTTGCATGTACGGCCGCCGGGTGATGCTGAGCCGCATGTGTATCAAGTACGAAATGGGCTTCTGCCCGCGCCAGCCCGGCGATCCGTCCCGTCGCTGCCCGGCCGAGCCGTGGTGCTTGGTCGACGATGAGGGCCGACGCCTGCGCCTGGATTTCCGATGTGGTGAGCGCGATTGCGCAATGGAGATCGTCTACCAGCAGTGACGGCTGTTAGGGCTTTCCCACGTTGAGGGCGTAGCAAGTTGGCGGGCCAGGGAAGGTATCCCAGACGGCGAGATGGGTGTGGGGAATGTTGTCCTTGTGCTCTTCTGCGTCGGTCGTCCATCCTCCGAGATCGATCACCGCGAAGCGCGTCTTATCGATGCTGTATATGACTCCCGAGGTTCCGTCGTGCGTGTGTCCCTTGATGAAATAGGACTGGGGTGATCCTCCCGTGGCACCTACCGGGGCCTCATCCACCATCAAACCGTTGCAGTACCAACCAATGTCGCCAGTCAACACCACGTTGGTTGGATTGTTCTCCCGATAGCCCGGCACCGATGGCCGATGTGAGCACTGCACCTGAATCTTCCTGCGCTTCACATAGTTGTAGATGTCCTCTTCTGTACTGGACAAGTTCATGCACCAGAACTTGGTTATTCGGCTGGTGGTCATGTCGACCAAAGACTTCATCCAGGGTGAACTGTCGAATTCTTGCGGGATTTCCGACCACGCATCGCCAGAAGCCACGCGAGCTACATCCACGTCAATGCTGGAAGCGTTCCGATTAAGCACCAAAGAATCGAACAAGTGCCCATGCGTGAACACGGCAAAGGGCCAGCCTGCCTCCGGTTTGTAGACGAAATTCGGATAGGCAACCGCGATCTTGCTGGAGATGCTGCCGAACAGTTGCGCGATAGCCGGATTTTCGGGTTGCCCCGGCCGCAAGGCCCTGCCGTAGGTCTCTGTGTAGAGCGAGCCTGACGCTCCGGCGAGCGCCTGCCAGACCGTCAGGTCGTGATTTCCAGGCACCCACACCAGCTGCTCGACCCGCAATGTCTGGACAAGGTTGCCGAAGAAGTTCTTGGCAGTCGCGATCACGCTCTGACGAAGGCCAAGCACGCCGTAGGGGTCCGGCGTGCGCTCGGCAACACAAGCCTCGAAGAGGTCGCCATTGAGGACCAGCGTCTGCACGAACCCGCCTGTGATTTGGCCCAGAATCTGCGCGAAGTGCGTACACGCGTCTGGGGAGTAAAGAACCGAGCCATCGTCACCACCATCACCCAAGTGCAAGTCAGAAACTGCTGCCAGTAGTGCCATTTTCGACCCCCTTGCTGCGCGGACTATCCATTTCGCTGCCCACGTGACAAAGACGTCTAGCCGAGGTGCGCAACGAGAGTCAAGAACAACGTTGCGCGCCCGAGTTCTGCCATCACCAGGTCAGCGAAAACCCGTTCGTGAAGTCCGTGCCCGATATCGTGCAGTTAGCGGGCGCGTTCAGCAGGCAGGTGCGGGTGTGGTGTTGCCGCCCCCCAAACCATCGATGCCGCGCGTGGCTTCGAGAAACACCTCCTGCACCAGATCCTCGACCTCGGCCTGCCGACCTTCCAGGCGAAGAATGACTGCAGCCACATAGCGGCCGCAGCGGCGATAGACCTGTTCAAGCGGAGAAAACCGCTCGTGCAGCCGGACCACGCGCAGCGCGGTCTGATCCTGGTTGGCCGAAACGAAAACCGGCTCACGCCATTTTGTAGCACCATGCGGCTTCTTTGCGCGTGACCGAACCTCGAATCTCGCTATAGACTCTTTCACCCATGGCACACATAGCCGCATTTCGCGCGCTCCGTTTTGACCAGAGGCGGTTTGCCGACCTCGCGCCGCTGCTCGCCCCACCCTACGACGTCATCAACGAAACCCAGCGCCAGGAATTGGAGGCACGCCACCCGCGCAATATCGTGCACCTGGATCTGCCACGTGGCGAGGGTGACGCCCGCTACGACAATGCGCGCGCGCAGCTCGACAAGTGGCTGGCCGAGGGAACTCTGCGCCAGGACGTGCGGCCGGCCCTTTATCGCTACGAACAGACTTTCACATTTACAGGCGCGGCTGGCCCGCACAAATACACGCGCAAGGGGTTCATCTCGCTCATCGAGTTGTCGCCATTCTCCGCACGCATCGTCCTGCCCCACGAGCACACCCTGTCGGGCCCCAAGATCGATCGCTTCAAGCTGATTCGCGCCACCCGTGCGCACTTTTCCCAGGTGTTCTCCCTGTATCGCGATCCCGCCGGAACAATCGAGGCGGCGCTTGATGGCGCCTGTGTGGCTGCGCCCGATGTCGACGCCACCACGCCCGATGGTTGCCGCCACCGCCTGTGGGTGCTCACCGACGAGGCGGTGATCGCTACGGTAGCGCGCGGGCTGGCGCCCCGTAGCGTGATGATCGCCGACGGCCATCACCGCTATGAAACCATGGTCGCCATCCGCGACGACATGCGGCCTGCAGGTGTCCCCATGGGCCACTCGCTGGCCGACTGGGGCGTGATGTTCTTTGCCCGTGCCGAGGACCCGGGCTTGCTAGTCCTGCCCACCCATCGGATGGTGCATGGCTTGTCCGCCGAGGCGCTCGACACTCTGGCCGAACGCTGCCGCCCCTGGTTCGAGGTCGTGTCAGGCAACGAGGAAGACGCAGCCGCCATCGAGAAGCGCCTGCTCCGCGAGGGCGAGAAGACCGTGACCTTTGCTCTGCGACACGCCGGCGTGCGGGGTACTACCTGGCTCAAGCTGCGAGCCGACGCGGACCTGGCGCGCCTAGGCCCGCCCACCCTCGCTCGTTTGGACGTGAGCGTGTTGCACGGCCTGGTGCTCGATCCGCTGCTCGGCATTGGATCCGAGGCGCTGGCTCGGCAGTCGAACCTGAGCTACAGCCACGATCTGCGTGAAACCCTGGATCGGGTGGCCGCCTCTGAGGTGCAAGCGGCCTTCCTAATGAATGCAACCAAGGTGTCCCAAGTGCTGGATGCGTGTGAGGCGGGCTTCGTGCTGCCGCAGAAATCTACCTATTTCCAGCCCAAGCTGGCCACTGGTTTGGTGATGGCGCGCATCGATCCCGGCGAGGAGCCGGTGCTGCCCAAGATATGAACCTGCCGGACGACGCGCGCGAGCCGGAAGAAGAGTCGGAAGCCGTCACGCACGACACGCTCCTGCGCGGCCGGGTCAAGCTGATCCAGCCGGCGCGTGGTTTTCGATCCAGTTTGGATCCGGTCCTGCTCGCCGGTTTCATTCACGCGCCCTACCGCCACTTCCTCGACATTGGCTGCGGCACCGGCGCCCTATCCTTCTTGTTGCTGGCCCGCGACCCGGCGGCAACCGGGTTGGGGGTTGAGATCCAGCCGCGGCTGGCAGGCATGGCAGCGCGAGCGGTGGAAGCAAATGGATTCGGCGCGCGCTTTTCCCTGGCAGCGGCTGACGTACGCGAGGCCGGGCTCGTGCCGCGCGCGGCTTTCGATCTGGTGGCGAGCAATCCGCCGTTCCGGCCCTTGGGCAAAGGAGTGTTGCCGCCGCAGGCCGAGCGCTCGCTGGCACATCACGAGGTAGCGCTGACTTTGGCCGAGTGGCTGGAGGTTGCCCGGGCGGCCCTGCGGCCCGAGGGCCGGCTGGCCGCGATCTACCCCGCTGATCGTCTAGACGAGATGCGCACGGGCCTGGCCGCACACGGGTTGTCCGTGGCCCGGCTGCGCATGGTGCAGGCGCAGGCCGGCGCGCGCGCCAGTCGTTTCTGCTTCGAAGCACGATGCTCGGCGCTGGTCGCCGAGACCCAGACCGAAACGCCGCTGGTCGTGCACGAACAAGGAAAGTATTCAGCGGAGGTGCGTTCCATGCTGGGGGAGGAATCGTGAAGTATCGGGTGGCGTATTTGCTGGCCA
>Ga0182019_10001103_pt1 | contig 13571 bp, 12 predicted proteins | sample 812E2MmetaG_FD_120483 | JGI IMG/M metagenome (GOLD analysis project Ga0182019, IMG submission 120483) | Permafrost microbial communities from Stordalen Mire, Sweden - 812E2M metaG | ecosystem: Environmental > Terrestrial > Soil > Wetlands > Permafrost | place: Sweden: Stordalen | collected...
GCGTTCCGCCCTCTACCAGCCCAGGGCCTTCATCACGCCGCCGATGCTCGCAGGGGCCTCGATGATCGACGATGCGCCGGCGAAAACCTTCTCGGCGCGCTCCGGGTCCTTGAGGCCGTGGCCCGTGAGGACGCATACGACGGTGGCGTCGCGTTCGATCCGGCCGGCCGCGACCATCTTGATGACGCCGGCCACGCTCGCGGCCGACGCGGGCTCGCAGAACACGCCCTGCTTCGAGGCCAGCTCGGCATACGCGGCCAGGATCTCGTCGTCGGTGACCATGTCGATCAGACCGCCCGACTCGTCGCGCGCGGCCTCGGCCTTCTTCCAGCTCGCCGGGTTGCCGATGCGAATGGCCGTGGCGACGGTCTCGGGATGCTCGATCGGATGGCCCAGCACGATTGGCGCGGCGCCGGCGGCCTGGAACCCGAACATCCTGGGCTTGGCCGAGATGCGTCCGGCCTTCTCGTAGCGATTGAACCCGAGCCAGTAGGCGGTGATGTTGCCTGCATTTCCGACCGGCAGGGCGAGGATGTCCGGCGCCCGGCCGAGGTCGTCGCAAACCTCGTAGGCTGCCGTAGTCTGGCCCTCGACACGGTTCGGGTTGATGTGGTTCACGAGCGTGACCGGATGATCCTTCTGCGCGGCCATCTCGCGGACTACGTTGAACGCGTCGTCGAAGTTGCCGTCGACGGCGACGACCCTTGCGCCCGCGGCGATGCCCTGGATCATCTTGCCGAGGGCGATCTTGCCCTTGGGCAGGACGATGATCACCTCGAGCCCGGCCACAGCGCCGTAGGCCGCGGCCGAGGCCGACGTATTGCCCGTCGAGGCGCAGACGACCGCCTTGTCACCCTCTTCGACGGCCTTCGAGATTGCCATGACCATGCCCCGGTCCTTGAAGGAACCTGTGGGGTTCATGCCTTCGAACTTGACGAAGAGGTTCCGCAGGCCGATCCGCTTGCCGATGTTGTCGATGTGGATCAGGGGGGTGTTGCCCTCGCCGAGCGAGATGATCGGCGTCTTGTCGGTGACCGGCAGGAAGTCTCTGTAGCGCTCGATCAGGCGCGGGCGGGCGCCGAGGCGGGGGGCCGGGGCGGCGTGGACGTTGACGGATTCGGACATGACGGGTCGCTCCGGCTACGAGGTGAGAATCGGGTAGATAGCCACGTCCCGGTCGTCGGCAACGAGCGCCGAGACTGCTTCGCGGACGTCGGCCAGGGGCATGGGCCTGGTCTGGATGCCGACCCAGGTTCGGCTGCGGTGGCGCGGCACGTTGCTCGGCGGAGGCCCGATCATGCCCTCGACCAGCCGGCCGGGGACTTCTTCCGGCAGGACGCCCGGAAGGCAAACGAACCAGGGCCGGCGGACGGTGTCGCGGTCGTCGGCGAGGGTCGCGAGCTGAGCTGCCGCCGGCGGAAGGTCGGCCCATGTGGAGAGACCGCAGCGGGCAATTTCGAGCAGGTCGGCCAGGACTGCGGAGCTCGTGGCGGGGCCGCCGGCGCCCGGGCCTTCCATCGACACGCGGCCCACTGGATCCGCATCGATCTCTAGGCGGTTGAGGACGCCGTCGGTGCGCCCGAGAGGCGCCCCCACCGGAACCGCGGACGTCATCACGGAACCCGCCAGCCCGAACGCGGGCTCGGCCGTCCCGGCGGTGCTGACCGTGGCCACGAGCCTTATCGCGAGACCCAGCCCCACCGCCGCCGCGATGTCGTTGGCCGACACGCCGGTGATGCCCGGCTTGCCGTCGCCGCGCAGTGAAGGCGGGCGGGCGATGATCGAGTCGATCTCGGGCCACGCCCCGAAGGCAAGACGGGTCAGGACGGCCAGCTTGTTCGCGGCGTCGTGGCCTTCGACGTCGGCCCTGGGATCGCGCTCGACGTAGCCCTGCGCCTGCGCGGCCGCGAGCACTTCGTCGTAGCTGCGGTGGGCCTGCATCATCTCGGTAAGGATGAAGTTGGTGCTGCCGTTGACGATGCCGCGGACGCGCCGAACGCGGTTCGCGGCCAGGCCCCGCGTCAGAACGTCGAGAACCGGGGTGCCACCGCAGACCGAGGCTTCATAACGCAGCGGGGTGCCGTAGCGGCGGGCAATGCCCTCCAGCTCCAGTCCGTGGTGCGCGAGCACGTGTTTGTTCGCCGTCACGACCGGCTTGCCGGCTGCCAGCGCCTCGGCGATCAGAGAACGAGCCGGCTCGTCACCGCCGAGCAACTCCACAACGACATCTACGTCGTCGCGCCGGAGTGCCGCAAAAGCATCCTCGACCATCAGCTCGCGCGGCATGCCGCGATCGACGGCGCCCTGGACGTTCAGATCCGCGATGGCGACCAGTTCCAGTATGCGGCCGCCGGCCGGGCCGATCTGCCGGTCCGGGCTCCGCAGGAAGCCGCGCGCCACCTCCGCGCCGACGGTCCCCACACCGAGGATCGCGACGCGGAGTCGCGGTTGCGCGACATGCGGTCGTTGCTCGGAGGGCATGGGCTCACGTGTCTGGGGCCAGCGGAAACCGAGATGGCGCCGCAGCCGACGGTGACGGACTGGTAGTGCGTCGTGCCGGTCATGGTAACCGAGGCGTTGGCGAGACGTCCGAGCGGGTCGGGCCGGACGGGCGAGGCGGGTGACTCCGGCCACGCCGGCGACGCCCGCCATCCCGGCGTGGCCGCGACCTTGTCCGCGTCGCGTACCATCCAGGCGATCAAAGGGAGGCCGGCCACGGACAGCGCTACGAGCCGCGAACCGATTACGAGATGCGCCTGGGTGCCCGCAGGCGATGACCTGTACGCCGCCTATCACGACCGAGAGTGGGGCGTGCCGGTACGGGACGAGGCGTCGCTCTTCGAGCTGCTCTGCCTCGAAGGCGCCCAGGCCGGGCTGAGCTGGCGGACGATCCTGGCCCGCCGCGGCGGCTACCGGTCCGTCTTCGATGGTTTCGATCCTGCCCGCGTCGCCACCTTCGACGACGCCCGGCTCGAGTCCATCCTGGGCGACCCGCGGATCGTCAGGAATCGGCTCAAGGTGTACGCCGCTCGCGACAACGCCCGCGCGCTTCTCGGACTACCCGGCGGCACGACGCTGGGCGGGCTGGTCTGGGACGTGGTCGGCGGCAAGCCGATCCAGAACGCCTGGCAATCGATCGACGAGGTCCCCGCGATCACGCCCGAGGCCGACGCAATGAGCCGGCTTCTGCGCTCGCGAGGCCTCCGCTTTGTCGGCCCGACAATCTGCTATGCCTTCATGCAGTCGGCCGGCCTGGTCAACGATCACGTGGTGGGCTGCTTCCGACACGCCGAGGTTCAAGGGCCGGCCGAACCGAGACCCGACCAAACCCGAGCCCGTTGATCGGGCGCGCCTCTCGCCGGTTCCCCCGTCGGCTAAACTCGACCGCATGACCGACGCCGCCGCCGCTCCTGCCGCAACCACCGCACCTCGCCCCTCGACCCTGCCCGACAAGCCGCGCATCTACAGCGGCATCCAGCCCACCGGCCGGCCCCACCTGGGCAACGACCTGGGCGCGATCCGCAACTACGTGGCCCTGTCGCAGAAGTACGAGGCGATCTACTGCGTGGTGGACTACCACGCCCTGACGCACGTCCACGATCCCGAGGTGCTGCGGCGCCAGACCCTGGAGATGGCCGCGGCGCTGATCGCGTTGGGCCTGGACCCGAAGAAGTGCACGGTCTTCGTCCAGTCGGACCGCCCCGAGGTCGCAGAACTGTGCTGGCTCTTCAACACGGTCACGCCGGTCGGATGGCTGCAGCGCACGCCGACATACAAGGAGAAGCGGGTCAACCAGCCCGAGGACGTGAACCACGGCCTGCTGACGTATCCGGTGCTGCAGGCGGCCGACATCGCCCTGCCAAAGGCTTCGCTCGTGCCGATCGGCCGCGACCAGGCGCCGCACCTCGAACTTACCCGCGAGATCGTGCGCGGCTTCAATGCCAGATACGGTGAGACGTTCCCCGAACCGCAGGCGGTCTACACCGAGGCGCCGACGGTCCTCGGCACCGACGGCGTCAAGAAGATGAGCAAGTCGATCGGCAACACGATCGACGTTCTGGGTGAGCCGGACGTGATCCGCAAGCAGGTCATGTCGATGGTCACGGACACTCAGCGGATCATGCGCTCCGACCCGGGCCGGCCGCAGGTCTGCAACGTCTGCCAGATGCACCGGCACTTCGGCGCCGACTACGAGGAAATCTGGGACGGCGAACGCACCGCGCGGACGGGCTGCGTGGACACCAAGAAGCTACTGGCCGAGCGAATCATCGCCCACTACGCGCCGGCTCGCGAAACGTACCGCGAGCTGATGGCCGACACCACGAAGCTGCGCCGAATTCTCGATGAGGGCGCCGAGCGCATCCGCCCGATCGCCGAGGCCACAATGGCTGAAGTCCGCGAACGAATGGGCCTCCGCTAGAACCAACGAGGAGCGACGATGACCGGGCAACCCGAGTCTCAGCCGACCCTGCCGGGCGACGAATCCAGCCCTCCCCGAGTCGTGCTCACCGAGCGCGAGCATCGCTGGCTCTCCGCGCTCTTGATCCTCGGCACAGTCGCGGCCGCGTTCGTGGTGCTGAATTTCGTCACTTCGATGCTGGCCTACTTCAACGACGTGATCATGGTCTTCTTCCTCGCCTGGCTGCTGGCGTTCATCCTCAGCCCGGTGGCGAACGGCCTGCTGCGTCTGTTCCCGCGTCTTCCGAGGGCCCTGGCCGTCGTCGTCGTCTATGGCTTGCTCATCGTGGCCATAGTCGGAGGCCTCCTCCTCATAGCCCAGCAGCTCTACCTGTCGATCACCAACCTTCTCTCGGACAGGACCCTCAACGATCCCGACCACCTGCGGAGCATCCTGCAGCCCTGGCAGGATCGTTTGAATTCGCTCGGCGGTGGCCAGATCAACCTCTATCAACAGGTCAACCAGTTGATAGAGAACCTCAAGACCGGTGCCAGCGACCTGGCCAAACCGATCGGTGACATTGCCGTCGCAAGCCTGGGCATCTTCGGCAACGTGCTGTTCGTGTTCTTCCTGTCGCTCTACATGGCGGTCGACCGTGATCGGATCGTCCGCTTCCTGTTCAGGATCGTGCCGCCGGCGTACACCGACGAGGCACGCCTTCTCGAGCACAGCGTTGCGCGGTCGTTCGGAGGGTTCCTGCGCGGCCAGGCACTGATGGGCGTGATGTACGCCCTCGTGTCAATGGCCGCCAGCACACTCTTCGGTGTGCCTTACATGCCGGTCACGGCGACCTCGTCGGGAATTCTGCAGGCGATCCCGTTCTTCGGGCCGTTCATCTCGTGGGCGCCGCCCGTCATAGCGGCGCTTCTCTTCAAGCCCGAGGCCGCCCTGCCGACCCTGATAATCATGATCATCGGCTGGTTCGTGCTGATGAACATCGTCCAGCCTCGACTCATGGCCGAGGCAGTCGGCCTTCACCCGGTCGTCGTGCTCGGCTCGGTCCTTGTCGGCGGCAAGGTGGCCGGCATCCCCGGCGCGATCTTCGGTGTCCCTGCGGCCGCGGTGATCGCCTCGTTCTTCTTCTACTACCTGGGACGCAACCGCGACACCGCCTCGGTAGCGCTACGGGCGGCCCGCAAGGTCGAGGAACGAGAGGGGCGGCCGGTCCGCGTACCCAAGCTACCTCAGCCCGGCCAGGACCAGGAAGTGGAACCGGTCGCGACTGTGGAACGCCGGCGCGGCCTGTACCTGCGGCGGCGCGCCCGGCCGAGCACAGGGAGCGACGAGACGGATCTCGTTCCGTAGCCCGATGACTGTGGGCTGTGCCCCGGCGGATGCAGTTATGACCTGGGGGCTCGGACCATCGCCGCGGCCATCGAAATGAAGGTCGCCTGCGACATGCCCGCGCCCACGTTCCGGCACCCGGTCTTGGTATTGGGGTTGACGAAGGAGCCGACCGACTTCGCGACTCGACAAATGTGCCATCCGCGCTGCCCGCCCGCTATCCCCCGGGCGCCATCGAGCTGCGCCACTGCATTGCGCAACCCGGCTTCGAATGTGGAACTGCCCCGCGCTGGTTGCGGGGCAGTTCCACAATGCCGACTGAGGGCTCGAGTCAGGTCCGAGCCATGAAGTTATGCCTTGGGGATGCGAACCATCGCCGCGGCGATGGCCACGAACGCCGCCTGCGACAAGCCCGCCCCGACGATGCGGTAGCCGGTCTTCGTGTTGGGGTTGACGAACACGGCGAACTGCCCGCCACCAAGATCCTTGAGCGACCCGGCCAGGTCTCCGAAGTGAGCCGCACCGAGGTCAGAAGACGAGGTCCAGCAGTTGCTCGGGTCCGCCGTGTGAGAGCAGAAGTCGCCCTGCCAGATCGTGATGCTCTGGGTCTTCTTGGAGTTCTTATACACGAGGCTGAACCAGCCGACGGTCGACTTCGGCCGCGCCCATTCGGTCGACGTTGTATTCCAGCCGCTCGGCATCACTCCGCAGTAGACCGCCAGGGCCACACCGCGAGCGACCGTCTTGAAGTAGGCGCTGTTGGCGCTCCAACCCAGGCACTTGGTCGGGTCGCCGGCCACGCCGGACGGAGTCTGCAGCGCCACCGGAGTGGCGGTCGGAGCGACGGTTGCGGTCGGGGCGACGGTGTCGGTCGGGGCGACGGTGAGGGTCGGCTCCGGAGTCGGGGTATCGGTGGGGGCCTCCGTCGGGACATCCGTCGGGGTGGGTGCGGGCGGCTGCGGCGTCGGGACGGCTGCGCTGCAGCCGGCGACTACCAGGCACGCCGCCAGAACTACGGCGGCAGGCCGCATCGAAATATGCATGTTGGCTTCCTTTCCCCCGGGGGTTGGTGGCCGACCCGGCTTCGGGTCCGTCGCCGTTAGCGCTCTTAGCTCAGATTGGCAGACGGTCCGTCAATGAGCTCTGCCGAACCTGTGACGGACCCAGCAGGCGAAGTTGTTTCGCCGCCGCCGTCGTGATGCCGGTCGCCACGGGCTGCCGCGGACCGCGGTCGATCAGGATTTCGGCACCTTGACCAACGCGGCGACGATGCCGGTGAAGGTTGCCTGGCTGACGTTCGTCCCCGTGGCCGTGTATCCCTGGCCGGTGCCCGGGTTCACGTAGATCGCGTAACCGGCGCCCGGGCCGAGTGAGTAGATTCCACCGGCCATGTCACCGAAGTTGGCCGAGCCCAAGTACGAGTCGTGCGGCGAGCAAGCCACGCTGTTGGTGAGGCAGAAGGCGCCTTCCTGGATCACGATCTTGGCGCTGCTCGGGCCACCGTAAGTGGCGGTCAGCCAGCCGCCATTCTTGTAGTTGTCGTTGGCCGACTTGAAGTTCCACTTGCTGGGGACGTGGCCGCAGTACACCGCGAACTTGGTCAGCTGCTTTGACTCCGTCGCAAAGTAGGCCTGCGTGGAGGCGCTGCCCGAACACGCCCCGGCGGGGCTGGTTGGGCTCGGCGAGGGCGACGGAGAAGGCGAGAGCGTTACGTGCGGAGTCGGCACCGGAGTGTCGGTCGGCGCAGCATCCGGCGGGGCCGTTGCATCCGTCGGAACGGGGACATCAGACGGCGTCGGCGTGTCCACTCCGGGCGTCGGGGTCACGTACAGGTAGATGACCGTCGGCTTTGGCTGGGCGGCGGTGCACGCCGAGAAGGCCATAGCCAGGGCCACGACCGCGGCGACAATCGCCCACATGCGCACGCGTGACATCTTCACGACTGCTCCTCGCTGTTGCACGAACTCCCCCAGTATCGCAGCAAGACCAGATTCGGAGTAGTCGCGCCAGGCCGGGGCGTCATTCCGGCGCGCCGGAGGCTCAGGCAGGGACGGCCGGCTGCGAGGTGAAGATCGAGACCTGAGCGGCCTCGGGAAGCATCACGCCCAGAATCTTTTGCAGGGCCAGGACGTGAACGCAGGAGTTCCAGCTCTCAAAGAAGTGGCAGGTGCAGTGCCAGGACTCGGCGTCGAGCGTGACAGTGTGAGTGTCGTTGTCGCCGTTAAACGTGACCGCGAGCTGTTGGAACGAAATCCGATCCAGCTCGCGGGCGTAGCGGTTTGCCTTCTCGACCTTCCCGATGAGAGAGCTATTCATCGCCAATGACCCTCCGTCGCCCTGCATGCCCCGAAGAGTTTTGCTGCCCGGCCACGGGGTCGCGGCGGTGGGTAGCCAGGCGTCCACTGTACAGCTGCGAGCGGCGATCCGAAGGCCCTTTCCGCCTGGTAATCGCTTAAGTTGCTAGTACTTTGTGCCGGTCCGCGCCGGCGTCGGCGGCAGCGCCCGAATCGCGCCTTATCCGGCTCGAACGATGGCTTCGCCGGCGACCAGGTTGGCATCCACGGCGGCGTAGGAGGCAGCCTCGGTGTAGACACGCACGAGAGGCTCGGTGCCGCTGAAACGGATCAGCAGCCACGATCCATCGTCGCCGAAGAACTTGAAGCCGTCGTTCGTGGAGAGCGTCTGGGTCCGTACGACCGGCCGGCCGGCCAGATCCCTGGGCGCCCGCTGGGGCAGTTCGACGAGGAGCCGATCCTTGAGGGCCGGATAGACCGCCCGATCGAAATGGACGTCCACACGGCGGTAGCAGGAAGGGCCGGCGATTTCGTGGAGGTGGGCGATGGCATTTGAGACCGGCCAACGGCCGGCATCCTTCTCGCGCAGGAAAAGGTCCAGCAGCATCAAGTCGGTGAAGATGCCGTCCCGCTCGGGTAGATGCATCCCGAACCCATAACCGCCCGACTCTTCCCCGCCCATCATGGCGCCCGTCCTGATCATCTCGGGGCCGACGTACTTGAAACCGACGGGGACTTCGTGGACCTCGACGCCGTAGCGCTCACCGAGCCGCTCCGCCATAGACGTCTCGTTGACCGTCTTGACGACGGGCTGCCGCAGGCCGCGATGCTCGGCGAGGTAGTACATCAGCAAGGCGTAGATCTGGAGCGTGGTAACGAAATTACCGCGCTCGTCGGCCGCACCGGACCGGTCCGCATCGCCGTCTAGCAGCAGGCCCAGGTCGAAGCGGCCGTTGGCGATGGTCCGCAACGCCTCGTCGACGTTGGGCGGGATCGGCTCGGGATTCACGCCGCCGAAGTACGGGTTTCGCTCCGAGTGGATTTCTGTGACGCGGATCTTGCCGCCGGCCAGCAGCCGCGGGATCCAGCCCGACCCGGAGCCGTAAAGCGGGTCGACCAGAAGATCGACGTCGGCGGCACGGAGGCGGTCGAGATCGAGATTCGTGCCGATGAACCGGCGATAGGACTCGAACGGGTCGTAGAGCTCGACACGTCCTGCGGCTTCCGCATCGGCGTACGGTCGGGTGGCGATCGGCTTACCAGCGCCCGCGGCGATCCGGGCTTCTATGTCGACGAGCATCTCCGGCCCGGCCGCCGCGCCCGTCGGCGACTTGATCTTGAAGCCGTTGTCGGTCCAGGGGTTGTGGCTGGCAGTGATCACGATGCCGGCCGCGGCCTTGCGCTGGACGACTTCGAACGAGGCCATTTGCGTCGGCAGGGCCCGCTCGCCGAAAACGATGGGGATGTCGTAGGCCAGAACGACTTCGGCGGCCGCCCTCGCGAAGTGCTCGCTGGCGAAGCGGCGGTCGTAGGCGAAGACGATGCCCTTGGCCTGATCGCCCTGCTCCACAACGTATTCCGCAACGGCCCGGGCGCAGCGCCGGACGTTGACGAAGTTGTACTCGTCGGCGACCTTGGCCCGCCACCCGTCGGTGCCGAACACGATCCTGGTGGGCTCGTAGTCGCTGTTTGGACTCGTAGTCGCGGCGCCGTTGGTGCCGGGAGCCGGAGTGGTGCCGCTCAAGACTTCTCCTCGTGTTTTGCCTGTGACGCCGAATGAAGGTTGGGGTATTCCTGGGCGATGGCTCGGACATCCTGGGCGCGATCCGCCGAACACACGAGCAGAGCTTCGGGAGTGTCGATGACGATCACGTCATGCAAGCCGATCGTTACTACGAGGCGGTCGCCGGCCAATACCATGCTGTCTGTGGAGTCCAGGTCGCGACGATTGCCCAGCCCGACGGAGCCGGGCGCTCGGGGTCCGGCGGCATCGCGCCAGGCATCCTTGAGGGCCGACCAGCTGCCCAGGTCGCTCCAGCCCACGTTCATCGGCACGATGGACACGGCTCTCTCGAGAGAGGCCGGCTCCATCACGGCGTAGTCGATCGAAGTCGACCGGATGGCGGGGTACGCCTCGAGCATCTTCTCCGGCGTGCCGTCCTCGACGATCGCCCGGACGGCGTGGAGGATGTCGGGCGAATGGCGCTCGAGCCGCTGGCGGATCGTCGCGCGGGTCCAGGCGAAGATGCCGGCGTTCCAGCTGGCCAGGCCGGTGGCAATGAGATCGGCCGCGGTATCGGCGGAGGGCTTCTCGATGAAACGGTCGACGGCGAAGGCGGCCATGCCGGCCACCACCCGAGGGGGCGGCGCAGCCAGAACGTAGCCGAAGCCCGTCTCGGGGGCGCGCGCCGTGACGCCGAGAGTCACGAGCCCGCCCTCTCCGGCCACCTCCGCGGCCGAGACGAGAGCCTCGCGAAAACCGCTCTCGTCGGCGATGTGGGCATCGGCCGGCAGAACGATCATGACCTCGTCGTCCGGTCTGGCTATCAGCTCCGCGGCCAGCGCGACTGCGGCGGCGGTATTCCGCCCGACGGGCTCGCCGATGCGATTACCGTCGGGCACGGCCGGCAGTTGCTCGGCGACAAGCGGCAGATGGCGGGTCTCGGCGACGACGTAGACGTCCTCCGGAGCGACCAGCGGCGCAAGACGCGCCACCGTTCGCTGGATCAGAGTTTCATCGCCCAAAAGGTGCAGGAATGGCTTTGGGCACGCGGGCCGGCTGAGCGGCCATAACCGCGTGCCACCGCCCCCTGCCAGAACAACTGCGTACACGAGGTCTCAGCGGCCGGCAGGTTCCGCGACAGCGACCCCGCACTCGGCGGCCAGGGCCGCCGCCTTATTGGTCCGCTCCCACGGGAAGTCGTGGTCGGTCCGGCCGAAGTGACCGTAGGCTGCGGTCGGCTGGTAGATCGGGCGCCGCAGGTCGAGCGCTTCGATTATCCGCGACGGTCGCAGGTCGAAGATCTTCTCGATGGCCGCCAGGATCTGCTCGTCGGCAACCTTGGCCGTGCCGTAGGTCTCGATCGAGACTGACACGGGCCGGGCGACGCCGATCGTGTACGCGAGCTCGATTTCGAAGCGATCGGCCAGGCCGGCGGCGACCACGTTCTTCGCGACCCAGCGCGCGGCATACGCAGCCGAGCGATCGACCTTCGTCGGATCCTTGCCCGAGAAGGCGCCTCCGCCGTGGCGGGCCATACCGCCGTACGTGTCGACGATGATCTTGCGGCCGGTCAGACCTGCATCGCCCATCGGGCCGCCGATGACAAAACGGCCCGTGGCGTTGATGTGCATGACCGGATCGTTCAGGCGCAGCTCCTTTGGGATGATCGGCATGATCACCGACTCGATGATGTCCGAACGGAGCTTGGCCATGTCCGCGCCGGCGTCATGCTGGGCGGCCACCACGACGTTGGTGATTCGCTTGGGGACGCCGTGGTCGTACTCGACGGTGACCTGCGTCTTGCCGTCGGGGCGGAGGTAAGGCAGCTGGCCGCTCTTCCGAACCTCGGCCAGACGACGGGCCAGGCGGTGGGCCATGGCGATCGGCATCGGCATCAATTCGGGAGTCTCGCGGCAGGCGAACCCGACCATCATGCCCTGGTCGCCGGCGCCGAGTTCGGTCCGGGTCGCGGTCGAACCGTCGCCGCGGGTCTCGAGCGAGTCGTCCACGCCCATGGCGATATCCGGCGACTGCTCCTTGACCGATACGAGCGTGCCGCACGTCTCATAGTCGAAGCCGTAGTCGGAGTGGGTGTACCCGATCTCCTTGACCGTGTCGCGGACGATCGTCTGGAAGTCGACGTAGCTGGACGTCGTGATCTCGCCGAGGACAAGCACGAGACCGGTTGTGGTGGCGGTCTCGCAGGCGACCCGGGCGCCGGGGTCCTTGGCCAGGATGGCGTCAAGAATGGCGTCCGAGATCTGATCGCACATCTTGTCGGGATGACCTTCTGTCACCGACTCGGATGTGAACAGGTACTGCGGGTCGTCGAGAATGCTTGTCATCGTTCTCCCAAAGAGCCCTTCGGGCCGGCATCTGCGGCGGGCGGTGATGCCCGAAAGGTTAGCAGGTGTCAATGCTGACGCGCCCTGCCCGCCTTCGACGCGGCCGCGGAACCACCAACGGCGTTTGAAGCGCCGGCGTGACTCCGCTAGCCGTTCGCTTGAGCCGCGACCTGGCCTGCGGCTCGGGCGGCCGCTTCCGGATCGCCCAGGTAGAACGAGCGGATCGGCTTGAGGTCGTCGTCCAGCTCGTAAACGAGGGGGATGCCAGTCGGGATGTTGAGCTCGACGATGTCGGCGTCGCTGATTCCGTCCAGTTCCTTGACCAGGGCACGCAGGCTGTTACCGTGCGCCGCGATCAGAACGCGTTCGCCGCGGCGGATGGCGGGAGCGATGTCGCTGCGCCAGAACGGCAGCATGCGGGCAACGGTGTCCTTGAGGCTTTCTGCGCTCGGGACATCGGCCGGCTCGAGCCCGGCATAACGCGGGTCGTGGCCCGGCCAGCGCTCATCCGACTTGTCGAGCGCCGGCGGAGGAACGTCGTAGCTGCGGCGCCACACCTTAACCTGATCGGCTCCGTGCTTGGCCGCGGTCTCGGCCTTGTCGAGTCCCTGCAGCGCGCCGTACATCCGCTCGTTGAGGCGCCAGCTGTTGACGACCGGGATCCACATCAGATCGTTCTGCTCGAGAGCGATCCAGAGTGTCTTGATGGCGCGCTTCAGCACGGATGTGTAAGCGAGGTCGAACTTGTAGCCGCCTTCGCGCATCAGCTTCCCGGCGAGCGCGGCTTCGGCCATGCCTTCGTCGCTGAGCGGGACATCGGTCCAGCCGGTGAACCGGTTTTCCTTGTTCCACTGGCTCTGACCGTGCCGTAGGAGGATCAATGTCTTCATGGGCGTTTCCTCAGTGAAGGCGTTCCGAATAGTCGGGCAATGCGACCGGCGGCGCATTCTATCGATGCATGAGCAAGTCTGTCACGACGGGCCGGCTTCTGTCGGCACGAACTGGTCCGGGCCTGCTGGTCCCCGTGTCGGCGATTTCGGGTCGGATCGACAGGCGTCCCGACCGCGGGTATGGTTGCCGCGCGTCCAACTGACAATGCTGCGGACATAGCGCGACAAGGAGCTTCGATGATCGAGACCGAAGCGGGCGCAGTCGGCCTGCCCAGACTCAATGAGCCCGCGCCGCCGTTCGAGGCGGTTACGACCCACGGGACCCTCAACCTGAGCGACTTCGAGGGCCGCTGGCTGATCCTCTTCTCGCATCCGGCCGACTTCACGCCGGTTTGCACCACCGAGTTCCTCGCCTTCGCCGAGATCTTCCCGGACTTACAGAAGCGCGGCACGGACTTGCTTGGCCTCAGCATCGACAGCGTCTTCTCGCACATTGCCTGGGTCCGCAACATCGAAGAGAAGACCGGCGTCAAGATCCCCTTCCCGGTGATCGCCGACCTCAACAAGGAAGTCGCC
>Ga0182019_10001104_pt1 | contig 13565 bp, 6 predicted proteins | sample 812E2MmetaG_FD_120483 | JGI IMG/M metagenome (GOLD analysis project Ga0182019, IMG submission 120483) | Permafrost microbial communities from Stordalen Mire, Sweden - 812E2M metaG | ecosystem: Environmental > Terrestrial > Soil > Wetlands > Permafrost | place: Sweden: Stordalen | collected...
AGCGCGAGGGCGTGGATCGCGCCGCCGACCTCAGCTCCGAACACGTCGTAGACGAGTCGGTGCTGCTGGATGCGGCTGAGGCCCTCGAAGGCCTCGGCGGTTACGGTCGCGCTGAAGTGGTCGCCCGTGCCCGTGTAGTCCTCGACCTCGGCCTGGGCGCCGGGGATGGCCGCTTCGATGCGCTGCCTTATGTCCTCTGCGGAGGGCATCTCGGCTCCTAGCGTAGAGGATCGCGTGGCTTCTTCAGGCGCATCCACGCGCCGCTATACTTTGGAAAGTCTTGGAGCCGTCAACAGGAGCAACAGCGATGATCGAGATCACCGACAAGGGTGCCGAGAAGGTGCACGAGTTCCTTTCCTCCCAGCAGGCAGACGTGAGCGTCGCCGGGCTGCGAGTGGGCGTCCGCGGAGGAGGCTGCTCGGGCTTCCAATACCAGTTGGCCTTTGACGAGCAGCGCGAGAGCGACGTCGTCTTCGAAAGCCACGGGCTGAAGCTACTGGTCGATGGCGAGAGTCTGCAGTTCGTGAGCGGCTCGACGATCGACTACGAGGAGAGCCTGCAAGGCGCCGGCTTCAAGGTCAACAACCCCAACGTCGTGGCCGCCTGCGGCTGCGGTTCCTCCTTCCGGGTCGCCGAGGAGGAGCAGGTCTCAGCCGTCTGAGGTTCCTGCGCGCCCCGCGGATCTCGCGGGGATGTCGCCCGCAGCGCTGCGGATGCCCGCTGCTGTTGCCGGCGATGCTGTTCGCGCTTAGCGGCTGCGGTGCGTCGGATGGCCGAAACGAGGGCCACTCACCGGCTTCCACGTCCACGTCCACGTCCGCGTCGGTCGTGCGCAACGGGCCCGCGTTCGGCCTGACCGAGGACAACGCCGATCTCCTGTGGAACCCCTCTGTGGCTGCGCCTACCGGCGGCGCGTCCTTTCGGACGGCGCGCGCCGGCTTGACGGCGCTACACCCGACCTACATGCGCCTGCTCATCGATTGGGCCGCCCTGCAGCCACGTGCGGGCGAGTCGCCCACGCTCGCTGCGGCGGTCGATGGCTGTGCGCGGAGCGTGGGGCCGTGCGGACCCTACGGCGGCCTGCGCGCCGAGCTCGCGGCGATCGCCTCCCAGCAGCGCGGCGCACCTGGCAGCTTCCAGGTCGTACTCGACATCTTCGGGGCGCCCCCGTGGGCAGCCCTCTCTGCACGCGGTTGTGAGCTCGCGGGCGCGACGCCGTTCGCGCGGCCGTTGCAGCCCGATGCGATCGCCGCCTACCGTAAGCTGATTGCGTCGCTGCTCGCGCTCGGCGCCTCGGTGGGCGTGCCGCTCGAATGGTGGAGCCCCTGGAACGAGCCGAACGATCCGCGCTTCATCAGCCCGCAGCGCGCCGCCTGCGGTGAGCAGACGGCGCTCTCGCCGACGGTCTATGCACAGCTCGCGCGCGCGATGTTCAGCGAGCTGCGAGCGCACGGCGGCACCCATCACGAGATCCTTGGCGAGCTCAACGATCTGCAGTTCGACTCACCGCACACGACAAGCGTCGGGGACTTCGTGGCAGCGCTTCCACGAGACGTGCTCTGCCTGGGCACCGTGTGGTCGATTCACGACTACGCGGCCCGTCCCCGATCGGGTCCGGCGCCCGACGGTGTGTCCGCGCTCGAGCGAGCGCTCGAGGTACGCGGCGGCTGTGCGACGCTCGCTCCAATCTGGGTCACCGAGTCCGGCGCCGGCGCGCCGCACCCAGGGCGTCCACGTCCCGTGGGGTCCACGGATGAGCGCGCCGGCTGTGAAGCGCTCGCGATCCAGCTACAGCGCTGGTATCGAGATCCGCGCGTCGCGGTCGTCTTCCAGTACAGCTTCCGCGAGGACCCGGCCTTCCCCGTGGGCCTGCTCAGCGCCGACCTCGGCCACGTCTATCCCAGCTACGGTCTGTGGCGCGCCTACGTCCGCGCTCGCGTGCGCGGAGCCTCGCCGCCGACGCCGGCCAGGGGATGCGCCTAGGCTGCCCCGGCGATGGCAGTTCTTCCCCGGCCTTTGCGGCGCCTTGTGCCCGATCGTCTGCGAGATGATCCGCGTCTACGCGCTCTGGCCGTGGGGATGGGCTTGATTCCTGCGCGCAAGATGCACTCCGGAGCGGACATGGAGGTGCTCCTCAACTGTGCAGCCGGGGCCCAGCGCGTGGTCGAGATCGGCGTCTACGAGGGCGCATCGGCTCTGCTCCTCTGTGCTCGGCTCAGCCCACACGCCGAGCTGCACCTGATCGATCCCTTCGGCGCGCATCCCGACGCGCTGCCTTCGGGATGGGGCGCCACCGAGTGGGCCACCCGGCGCAGCGTGGCCAGAGCGCTGCGCGCACGGGGCTCACATGCACCCAGTGTGGCCTGGCATGTGGCGCTCTCGCACGAGGTGGCTGCCTCGTGGTCCATGGCCGTGGATCTCGTCTTCATCGACGGGGATCACTCCGAGGCAGGCTGCGAGCGCGATTGGCTCTCGTGGCGCGATTTCGTGGCGCCAGGCGGATATGTGGTTTTTCATGATGCTCGTGAGGACCAGCCCGGGGGGCGCGGGCTCCCGGGCCCGACCGCCGTGGTCGCCCGCAGCTTTCGGCAGCAGAGCACGCCTGGCTGGACGATCGTGGCGGAGGCCGATCGCACCGTCGCTGTGCGCAGGAGCGTCTGAGCAAGCCGCACAGGGATTTGGCTGTACAGCCAGCCGAGTTACCTGGTTGTACGGCCAGCTGGGAACTGGCGAAAACATGCCGTTTACAGGGTTGACGTCTACAGCCACGCTGTGGTACCGTCGCCAACGACATGATGTCAAGCGTCGCAAGGGGATCGGATCGCCCAGGCCTCCAGCATCGTGCGGTTTCCCGCCTGGGAAGCCAGCGCCGGAGTGCTTCGACGTCGTTTCGGCTTGACCTTGACGCAGGAGATTGTTTCTGCCAAGGTCGGGTGTACAGCATTGTCAGCTGGGGTAGACCCGAGGGGTAGACGTCGGGCTGATGGCTAGGACTGGCTTCGGGGCATCTCTGTCCTGAGGAGGGGATTTCGGGGTCGGTCGATCTAACGCTAGAGGGAAAAGGAGTAGTGGATAGATGAAACGCATGAGGATCGTGGGGCTGTGCCTCGTTGCTGCGTTCGCGCTCAGCGCGATCGGTGCCGGCAGCGCATCGGCACTCCCGGAAATTGGTCGCTGTGTGGCCCAGGCCGGCGGTAAATACACCGACGCCAACTGCACCGTGAAATCCAGCAAAGGCAACGGTAAAACCGAATTCGTCAAGAACGCCGTGAAAACCAAATTCACGAGCGTTGGTGGCGAAGGCAAATTGCAGGGCGCGACGGGCACCGAAATCAAGTGCACGACGCAGTCGGCCACCGGTGAATACCTGCAGAAAGGTACCGGGACCAAGGAAGTCACGAACGTCCAGGCTAAATTCAACGGATGCGAACTTCCGCTCTTTGGTGCAGAATGCAAGAGCAAAGGCGCGGCCGCTGGAGAAATCCTGACGACCAAACTCAAAGGCAAGCTGTCCTACACGTCAGGCAAAAAAACGCCGGCCGTGAAAGTCAACCAGGGCCTCAGCCCGGTAGTCAAGAAAAAAGGCTTCACGGAATTTGAATGCCCGGCAGTCGGCGTCGTCGTGTACGTCGGCGAAGGCCCTGAAAAAGGCCACGAAACAATCCTCGCCGACATTGGCCCGGTGAACACCATGGCCACGACCGCGACGGAGACCTACGCTGGTTCGGGTGGTAAACAGACCCCGAACTTCGTCGAAGGCAAAGGTACGGTCATCGACAACCTGGAAAGCTCGCTCTCAGGGCCCAAAGGCACGTTCGAAAGGTCCGACCAGGTCCTCGTCACCACGATCACGAACGAAGAAGCACTCGAGATCAAGGCGTAAGGATCGAGCTCGATTTTGAGCGACACGCCTGAGCTCGAGAGAGCTGGGCGAAGGTAGTCAAGACGGGCCAGGCATATGTAGCCTGGCCCGTCTTTTTTTTGCCCGATCGAGCGGTCTTGGTCGAAGGATTCCGACGGAGCTCGCCGGTGCGGCTGTAGGGGTTGGCTTGGCCGGCTGCCGGTGTATTGCCGTGCCAGACGGGGGTTGGCACGCGGGGCAGTTGGTGTTTGACAGCCCCTGGCGCAGGGCATAGACTTGTCCTGAAGGAACATGGGAGCCGAGGGGCGAATGCGAATAGGGGAGTTTGGGAGTGCTGTCAGCAGCGGCAGGGATGCGTAGCGCGGTCGGCGAGGTGCAGGTGCGCCGGCGTCGAGTCGTGCTCGCGCTGCTCATCGGGACGGCCCTGTTCACTGCGTTCATCCTGGTGCCAAACGCGGCTGATGCCGCGATCGCACACAAGTTCCTGTCGCATTTCGAAGTCCCCACGCCGCCCGGACTGACCGAACCCGCTGGGATCGCCGTGGACCAGAAAACGGGTGAGGTCTTCGTCGCCGACGAAACAAATGGGATCGGCGTCGAGGTCTTCAGTTCCTCAGGGGTCTTGGAGACGCGCCTCAAAACGGAGGCGGCCAGCGGCACCGGTGCGGCGACTCGGGTGGCGGTCAATGAAGCGACTGGGTATGTCTACGCGATCGCCTCCGGCGGTGGTGAAGGCGATGAACTCGACGTCTTCAAGCCGGTCGGCCCGCACGAATATCAACTGCTGTCGGCTTGGAACGGCACCGCGACGCCTGCCAAACGCTTCGCCTTCCTCTCGAGCGTTGCGGTCGATAACTCCACCGGACCCAACGCGGGCGACGTCTTTCTGCTCGACGAAGGGGCGGTCGAGGTCTTCAAACCCAAGCCGGCAGGATCTGAAGAAGCCAAGGAAGGCACGCTGCTGTCGCTTGCCTTCCCGGGTTTGGAAGAACCGACCGCAATCGCGGTCAACTCGACGGAAGGCAATGTTTACATCGCCGACAGCGGCACGGGCGTTGTTCGCGAGTACGCCCCCACCGGCGGGGCCGCCGTCGCAAAGCTGAAAGGAAAAGGCTCCCCAACCGGTGGCGGCCTTGGCCCCGAAGCGGGAAGCCCTGCTACCGAACTGACAGCGCTTGCCGTCACGGCGTCAGGCGAAGTGTATGTAGCAGCCCCTGAAGTGGGAGCGGTCGATCAGCTCAACCCGGCGGGCGAATGGATCGGCTGGATCACGAGCGCCGCAGGCGGTGTGCCGATCGTGGATACGCTCGGTGTCGCCCTCTCGCCAACCGGCGAGGTGTACGTCAGTGACTTCGGCGCAGGTTTCATCGATGTCTTCGGGCCGGGCTCTGCTGGGCCGCTCGTCCGCACCAAAGAACCAAAAACGATCGAACGGCTCGCAGCGACGCTGAGCGGCACGATCACACCGCAGAACACAACGCCCACGACGTACTACTTCGAGTACGGAGAAGCTGCGGCTGAAGGTTATTCGGTCAAAACGACTCCTGTGGAAGTGGTGGGCGAAGCAAAAGTTGCGGCCAGCACGTCGATCAGTGGGCTCACGGTCGGGACGGGCTACAAATTCCGGCTGGTTGGCGAAACCGAAGGCGTTCCCTTCTATGGCCAGAACGTTGAATTCGAAACCGTTCCCGCGGTTGAAGCCGTCATGACCGGCGCTGCGAGCGGCGTCACGGCGACCGCCGCCACGCTCAACGGGAGCCTTTTCAACTCAGACCCGAATCCGGCGAGTGAAGGAGTGCACTACTACTTCCAATACGGTGAAACCAACGTATATGGGAAGACGAGTCCGGCGCCCCCCGGGACCGATGTTGGTATCGGCGAAGAAGAAGTTGCTGCGGCGACTGGCCTCATCGGACTCGAACCGAACACCGTCTATCACTACCGTCTCGTCGGGGTCAACTCGTTTGGGACGAGCTACGGGCAAGATGCGGTGCTGATCACACACGGGCCTCCGCGGATCACGACCGAACCGGCCGTATCGACCGGGCATACCACGGAGACGCTCAAGGATCGGCTCAATCCCGACGGCTCCCAGACCAAATACTATTTCGAATATGACGAAGCGCCGCCGAGCGGTTCGAGTGCGCGGACGCCGGAAGAAACGCTTGAACCAGGCGGTATAAAAACCGTCGAAGCGGCGCTCACCGGTCTCAAAACCGGCGCCACCTACCACTATCGCCTGGTCGCGAAAAACGAATCCGGCGAAGCTGTCGGCCCTGACCAGGAATTCACCACCGCATTGATCGAAAGCGAGTCGGCGGGGAGTATCACCGACTCAAGCGCAACGCTCGAAGCGCTGCTCAACCCGCAGGGCACGGACCTCAAATACCACTTTGAATACGGAACTACCGCCTCGTACGGTACGAGCGTCCCCGTTCCCGATGGTGACTTGGGTGCGGCTGAACCGGCCAGCACGGTGAGCGGCCACGTTCTGGGCCTTACCGCCGACACCCTCTACCACTACCGCATCCGCGTCACGGTGGGCGGCGAAACCGCGCTCGGCCCCGATCGCACCTTCAGGACCAACCCGGCAGAAGGCGGGCCCCCGCTTCCTGACCTGCGGGCCTACGAGCTGGTCTCGCCGCCGAACAAGCACGGAGCACTGCTCGATGCTGTCCCAAGGACGTGGGGTCTGATCCAGGCCTCGGTCGACGGGAATGCGATCACTTATTCCTCCGATGGCGCGATCACCGAAGCCGCCGAAGGCAACCGTGAGCCCGAACCGTCACAGAATCTTTCGATCAGGACCACCAGCGAATGGTCGACCCAGGATCTCGCGACCCCGCACGAACGAGCGGTCGGCCTGTTCCAGAGCTTCGCCGAGTACCGGCAGTTCTCGCCCGATCTGGCGTTGAGCGTCGTCGAGCCGAACCCTTATGGCAAAACGGCGCTCGCCGAACCTGCGCTGACACCGCCGGTGCAGCCCGGAGAAGCGCAGGAAAAAACGATCTATGAGCGCGCCAACCAGCCGCTGGCGCCGGCGCCGAGCGAGGAAGCCGTCTACAAACAGGCGCAGGCAAACGGCGTGCAGCTCTCGGCAGAACGCCACGAAACGCTGCCCGGCTATCTCGCGCTGCTGACGGCCGCAAACACGGCTGCGGGAGCCAAGATCGGCGGCATCCTGCCGCCGCAGAGCGAAAACGAAAAACCGGCCTTCAGCCAGGGTCACGTCTTCGTCACCGCCACATCCGATCTCAGCCATGTGGTTCTGCGCTCGCGTCTTGAACCGTTCACCGCGGAATCGACGGCCCCCGGCCTATACGAGTGGTCGGGCGGGCAGCTGAAGCTGATCAGCATCCTTCCGGATGGCACGCCGGCAGCTGATCCCGGGGAAGAAAACCCCGGCCCCCGGCTCGGGCAGGGAAGGGAAAAGCTTGGCGAGAACTTCCGCCACGCGCTGTCGAGCGACGGCTCGCGGGCTGTGTGGTCGACGCCGCCCGAAGAACGCGAAACGGCCACGGAACTGTTCCTGCGCGACATGAACAAAGGCCAGACAGTGCGCCTCGATGCTCTGCAGGGCGGCCCGCCGCTGGGCAAAGAAACGCGCGGTGAAGCCCAGTTCCAGATCGCCAACGCAAACGACACGCGCGTGTTCTTCACCGATCCACAGCGCCTGACTGCCGACTCGAAGGCGCTTGCCGGACAGCCCGATCTCTACGTCTGCGACATCGTCGAAGCCGCCGGCAAACTAAGCTGCAGCCTCACCGATCTGACCGTTGACCACCATGCCGGGGAGAACGCGGGGGTCAGGGGAGAGGTGCTCGGTGCGAGCGAAGACGGTTCGACCGTCTACTTCGTCGCGGGCGGCGTTCTGAGCTCCGGCGCAAACGGGCGCGGCGAAACGGCGGTTGCACTCGCAAACAATCTGTATGTCCTGCACAACAGCGGCGGGACGTGGAGCACGACGTTCATCGCGGTCTTGGGCAGCGAAGATCGCAACGACTTCGTCAACCGCTCCGTGAACAAGCCCAACGCGATCAACGAACTCACCTCTCGGGTGTCGTCGAATGGGAACTATCTCGCGTTCATGTCAGCGCGGAGGCTCACCGGATACGACAACACCGATGCGGTGAGCGGCGGTGCAGATCAGGAGGTCTTCCTCTACGGCGCCGGCAACATCCTGTGCGCCTCCTGCAACACCAACGGCGCGCGCCCACGAGGTGTCCTCGACCAGGAAATCACCTCGGAAGGGACAGGGCTGCTCGTCGACCGGGCAGGCGCATGGTTCGGTCAGCGCTTGGCGGTCAACATCCCGACGTCGAACCCCGATGACGAATTCGTGACCCAGCACCAGCCCCGCTATCTCTCCGACACCGGCCGACTGTTCTTCAACAGCCCCTCCGACCTCGTCCCGGCGGCGAAAAACGGCAAGGAGAACGTCTACGAGTACGAGCCCAACGGGGAAGGCACCTGCACCAGCGCCAATGGCTGTATTGCGCTGATCTCGTCGGGCAGCTCCCCCCATGAATCGGCCTTCCTCGACGCCGGCGAAAGCGGCGATAGCGCCTTCTTCCTCACCGCCGCCCCGTTGACCCCACGCGACACCGACGAAAGCTTTGACATCTATGACGCGCGTGTCTGCAGTGGGGGGTCGCCTTGTCTCGATCAGTCCGTCACACCACCGCCGGTGCCGTGCGAATCGCTTGAATCGTGTCGGCCCGTATCACCAGTGTCGGTGACGGCCAGCGCACCCGCCACCACAAGCATTGGCGCCTCGGGCAACATCAGTCCGGGCTCGGCGGTTCTCCCCGCCAAAGAAACCAGTGCGCCGAAGCCGGTCGCTCTGACACGGGCCCAGAAGCTTTCCAAAGCTCTCAAGGCGTGTCGCAAAGGTGCGAAGAAGAAGCGCAAGAAATGCGAAGCGCAGGCACGCAAGAAGTACGGGGTCAAGAAGACCGCAAAGAAGGGCAAGCACTGATGCCTCGCTACAGGCGCCAGATCTCGAGGTCGCGTGGGCTGCTCGTGGCCGTGGCCGCCGCTGCCGTGCTCGTTGGGCTCCAGGCTGCCCCGGCGCTCGCGGCTGCGCACTGGAAGCTCGTCGCGAGCACTGCGCCGACGCACCTCACACCCGGCAGCACCGCGAAGATCCTGATCTTCCCGACGAACCTCGGCGACGCCGCGATCGATGCCACGAGCGCGCCCGTCACGATCACCGACAAGCTGCCGCCGGGCCTCAAAGCCGTCTCGGTTAGCGGTCTTGAAGAAAAGAACAAGGCATCCGCATGCCCCTCGGCGAAAGAACTCAACCCGACCGAACCGAGCTGTACCTATTCGCAGGTCCTGCAGCCCTATGAACAGCTCAAGATCGTCGTCACCGTCAAAGTCGAAGAGCCTCTCGGTACCGAAGCTGCACTTGCCAACGAAGTGAAGATCGAAGGCGGCGCAATAGCGCCGGTGGCGGCCAAACAGACGGTCCACGTGGGCGGAGCACCCGCCCCGTTCGGAATCGAAAAATACGAGCTCAGGCCTGAAAACGAGGATGGCACGACCGACACGCAGGCGGGATCGCACCCCTTCCAGCTGACCTCGACGCTCGCCGTCAACGAGACCACTGAACTCGAACCGGTCGCGCTCCCCAAGGACCTGAACTTCGACCTCGCGCCGGGTCTCGTCGGCAACCCGCTCGCTACGCCTCAGTGCAGCGAACAGTACTTCCTGGCGCTCGTGGCGACCCGCAATCTGTGCAAACCGGAGACAGCGGTCGGCGTTGCGACCGTGCGTATCCTCGAACCGAACACGCTGCACGGCCTGCTGGCCACACGTGAGGTGCCCGTGTTCAATCTCGTCCCCGCACCGGGCGAGCCCGCACGCTTTGGCTTTGAGGTTCTCAAGAGCCCCGTGATCCTCGACACCGCGGTGAAATCAGGCAGCGACTACGGCGTCGTGGTCACCGCGCGGCAGGTCACCGAGACCGCGGGCCTTGTCGAGAGCAGCGTCTCCTTCTGGGGCGTGCCCGGCGATCCGCGCCATGACGCCTCGCGCGGGTGGGAATGCATCGAAGGCGGCGCCTACGACGCAGGTCTTGAACCGTGCAAAGCACTGAACCTGCCGCAGAAGCAGTTCTTGACGCTTCCGACCTCCTGTGGGAGTCCGCTGGCCGCGCCGATGGAAGCGCGCTCGTGGGTACCAAAAGCGTCGTTCCTGGCGCCCGTGCGCAACGAAGCCGACGCGGAAGCGACGCCGACCAACTGCGGCGTTCTGCCGCTGACGCCGTCGATCGACGTCCAGCCCTTCCAGACGAGCGGGAGCACGCCTACAGGCATGAAGGTGACCGTGAGCGTCCCTCAAACGAACACGCTCGGCGAAAAAGAACTGGCCGAGTCGGCGATCAAAAGCACGACGGTGACGCTGCCCGCGGGGCTGACGCTGAGCCCGGCAGCGGCGACAGGCCTGCAGGCCTGCAGTGCGCTGCAGGTCGGCTTCAACGGCTTCGGAGCGGAACCGCCGCTGCCCGAATCTGCCCAGACCGAAAACGATCACTTCTCGCCCACTGCGGACGAATGTCCCTCGGCGGCGAAGGTCGGGACCGTCAGGATCATCACCCCGCTGCTCAAAAACCCGCTGCTCGGGTCGGTCTACCTGGCTGCTGAGAACACGAACCCCTTCCAGGCGCCCCTCGTGCTCTACATCGTCGCCAACGACGAAGCCACGGGCGTGCGCGTGAAGCTCGCCGGTACCGTCGTCCCAGATCCGGTGACAGGGCAGATCACCTCGACGTTCGACAACACCCCGCAGGTGCCTTTCGAAAAGCTCGAGCTCAGCTTCTTCGATGGACCTCGCGCTGCGCAGTCAACACCGCCCCTGTGTGGCGAATACGCAACTGCTGCTGCCTTCTCGCCGTGGTCAGGCAATGCGGCCACCGATGTGACCTCCGCGAAACCGTTCGTGATCACTTCCGGACCCGGCGGCTCGCCCTGCTCGAGCAGCCCGCAGCCGTTTGCCCCCGACTTCCAAGCCGGCTCGACCAACACGCAGGCAAGCGCTTTTACGCCGTTCACGCTGACAATCGGGCGACCGGATGGGCAGCAGGCGCTGAACGGGATCACCGTGCACCTGCCCGAAGGCATGGCGGCGGTGTTGGCGTCAGTAACGCCCTGCCAGGAACCGCCGACCGGGCAGCCCTGGGCGTGCGGTCCCGAAAGTCTTCTCGGGCACGCCACGACGACCTCCGGGCTGGGCGGCGAACCGTTCAACCTCACGGGTAACGTCTACATCACGACGGGCTATGACGGCGCGCCGTTTGGGCTGCTCGTCGAGACCGCCGCCAAGGCCGGTCCGTTTGACCTCGGCCTGGTCGACGTGCGCTCGCGCATCAACGTCGATCCGAACACGGCCGCGGTAACGGTGACGACCGACGGTGGTCCGCGCGGCGAAATCGTGCCTACCTTCCTCAAAGGCGTGCCCGTGCAGCTCAAACAGATCAACGTCACGATCGATCGCCCGAACTTCCAGTTCAACCCGACCAACTGCAATGCCACGAGCATCACCGGAACCCTCAACGGCGACGGCGGCACCGGGGCGGGCGTCTCATCTCCCTTCCAGGTCACGGGCTGCGCGGGCCTGCCCTTCGGCCCCAAACTGACCGCGTCCGCGGGCCATCAGGGCAGCAAAGTCAACGGCGTGAACCTCAACGTGACGGTCGAATCAGCCGGTCTCGGGCAGGCCAACATCAAGAAGGTCAACCTGCAGCTTCCGGCAGCTCTGCCCTCGCGCCTCACGACGATCCAGAAAGCCTGCCTTGCGGCCGTCTTTGCCGCGAACCCGGCGACCTGCCCCGAAGGCTCGAACATCGGTCACGCGAAGATCTCCACGCCCGTCCTGAAAAGTCCGCTCGAAGGGCCCGCCTATCTCGTGTCCCACGGCGGCGCCGCCTTCCCGGACGTCGAGTTCGTGCTCCAGGGCGAAGGAATCCTGCTGATCCTCGACGGCCACACGGACATCAAAAAGGGCATCACCTACTCCCGCTTTGAAGCGACCCCCGACGCGCCCTTCACGAAATTCGTGACCGAACTTCCAGCCGGACCGCATTCGGCACTCACCGCCTTCGTGCCGGTCGCGAAGAAGTACAGCCTCTGCGGCACGAAGCTGCTGATGCCTACTGAAATCGTGGCCCAGAATGGCGCCTTGATCAAACAAACCACGAACATCGCGGTCACGGGTTGCCCGACAGGCTCGGTTCTCTCCTACAAACAGATGCAGGCCAAAAGGCTCAAGGCTGCATTGAAGGCCTGTCACAAGAAGAAGAACAAGCACAAGCGCGTCGCGTGCGAAAAGCGGGCCCGCAAGAAGTACGGCCCGAAGAAGGTCGCCAAGAAGCACAAGAAGAAGTAGGCGGCTCTCTCTCCCTCTCCCGCGGCACGTCACGCCTACGGGCAACTGTCGCAAGCATGCGGTGACAGTGCCGCTGTGCATCGCATGCGTCGTCGCGGCCGACTACCCGATTTTACGGCGATCTAAACGCAATTTAGAGGGGAATCGGCCCGTATCAGGTAATTGACGTTTTACTGATTGTTGGCTTGATGTAGACCGTCGCGTATGTAAAGATCAACCGTGCGGTTCGCTGGTGGGGGCACACGCGAGCGCATGCAGTTGAGTGGTTGGCGGCCGGGGGACTCTCCGCATTGGGCCCAGTCGTACTGGGAACAGTCGCCGATCGACATCGATAATCGGAGGGAAGACGAGAGGATGAGATTGATGCGAAACAAGCCCCCTGGCCGCGTGTCGGGCTATCGCAGGGGAGTGTCCGCCTGCGCGGGACTCGTGGTTGCCTCGCTCGTGGCGCTCGCCGCCGCAGCGCCGGCGATGGCGTCTCTGAAGCAGGATCTTCAGCGGTTTGCGACCTGCCCCTACAACAACCCCGAAGTTGGCGCCTGCGCCTACTCGGTCACAACCAGCGGGGAATTCGTGCTCGGCAACGGCGCGGTCCCGATCACCAAACCGGTGGTCATCAAGGGTGGCGTCACGCCGCCGGTCATCATCCCCTCGATCGACGGGGAAACGCTTTCGAAAACGCCGCTGCCTGTACCGGGTGGCCTCGTCGGGATCGAACTGCCGGGGAACTTCACCGAAGTAACGGCCACCGCCGAACTTGCCGGGACCGGCGAACTCGGTAACAGCGTCTACCTCCCTCTGAAGGTAAAACTCGACAACCTCGCGCTCGGCAGCAATTGCTATATCGGGAGCAACGCCGAACCGCTGATCTTGAACCTGACCTATGGGACGACCAGTCCGCCAGCCCCGAACAAACCGATCTCCGGCAAAGCGGTTATCTCGACAAAGGACAACGGTGCGATCAAGGTCGTGACCGGGACGCTCGTCGACAACTCCTTCGCTGCACCGGGTGCCAATGGCTGCACGCTGCTGCCGCTCGTGGGGGATCTGGCCGTGAACGTCAAGGAGGGTCTGCCGGCGGCTGCGGGCAAAAACACAGCGATCATGAACGGCGTAACCGAACTGGCGCAGTCCTCACTTGTGCGTGGCGTGCTGCCGCTGCCGGACTTCGGACGCTGCAAAAAAGCGGAAGGCGTGCTCGAAGGCAAAAAAACCGTCTACCACGGCCTCTACGCGAACTCGGGCTGCACGGCGGAAAGCCCAGAACGGGTGGGCAAGTCCGAATGGACCCCAGGCCCGGGGTCGAGCAAAG
>Ga0182019_10001105_pt1 | contig 13559 bp, 9 predicted proteins | sample 812E2MmetaG_FD_120483 | JGI IMG/M metagenome (GOLD analysis project Ga0182019, IMG submission 120483) | Permafrost microbial communities from Stordalen Mire, Sweden - 812E2M metaG | ecosystem: Environmental > Terrestrial > Soil > Wetlands > Permafrost | place: Sweden: Stordalen | collected...
AAAAGAATTCTTTGTTGATACCATTGGGCACAACGCGAAATTTGGATAAATTTATGGAAAATTCCTGGGCGATATCTATTTTGGAACATTCCGACACAGTCACGATATGCGACAGCTGTCTAGCTACTTCCTTCTGCATTCTTATAAAGGAGTACCACTTTTTAATCTTATTTATTTTCTTTCTTGAAGTTGCCGATTTGAATTCTTCCTGCCGGTCAACGGTTATGGGATGGTGAATCGTCGCTATAGTCGGAACCACATTTTGCGCGATTTTTCCGATGCCGTAAGCAAGACACTGATTGTCATGAACAATGTCAAATTTCATTTTATGTTTCTGCAAATAATTGTAAGCCCGAACGCCGAAAGTATATGGTTCAGGAAATCTGCCGAAGCACATGGTTACAAATTCATACATGTTCAGGGGATTAGCCAAAGCACTCACCTTTCTTAAATGAAAGGGTTTTTCAGCATTATAAAGATCCAGGCTGGGAATCTTATGCAGGCGCACCTTAGGATCAAGATGCGGATATGGCGGCCCAGATAAAACATCAACCTGATGTCCAAGATCACTCAGCGCTTTGCTCAAATGTTTAATGTAGACGCCTTGTCCGCCGCAGTTAGGGTTGCCCCGGTAGGTTAACAGACAAATTTTTAAAGGCTTTGAATTGGATTTATTTTTCATCATTAAAATTTTTGCACCATCCTTCGCGAATTTTCAAACATCGCGGATATTTCGTCACCGGTCAAACCGGCGCCGCGGGCAATGCTGTTTGCCCTCTCAGAGCTCACAAAATCAGCCGGAGAATGGGCATCGTTATTGAGAATCAGATCGGCTTTGAATTTTTTCGCTATCTGCGCGACATGTCCGTTGGTGAAACTGTGGCCCCTCCGTGTTGTAATTTCCAGATAAATTCCCCTGTCCGCGGCTAGACGAGTTTCTTCTTCCGTCAGCAGTCCTGGATGCGCCAAGATATCTATGGACGATTGAAGAGCGGCCAGATTTGTTCCGGCGGGAACAGGTTCCACAATTGTTTCCCCGTGCACAACGACTATCTTGGCTCCCAATTTTCTTGCTTCATCAGCCAAAGCGGATATCTGAGCGGGAGCAACATGTGTGATTTCAACACCGGGGAAAACCTTTATTTTTCCTTCTTCCGATATTTTGGAACAAACTTTGATAATCCTGGGAAGAACAAAATCAATATTGGAATGATCGACATGATCGGTAATGGCTAAAGCTTTATAACCCGCCGTATAGGCTCTCTGCGCCAGTTCCGCAGGTATTAACTCGCCATCGCTGAAAATGGAATGAGTATGCAGATCAATCACTTAAAGTACCCTAATTTTAAAGCTGTTAAAAACAATTAACATCAGGATTACTTAGCAAATTTACGACCGAGAGTCAATAAGGATATGCAGGCTTACAAATATTCAATTATTTTCATTTTTTCTTCAAAAGCAGAAAAGTCGCCGAAACACGGCAGATATTTTTCCCTTTATTATCAATAACTAAACAATCTCCGATAACCAGACTTTGTCCTTTCTTAAAGACTGTAGCAGTAGCAATCAGCTCTCCATCATTGACTCCCGCCAGAAAATTACTTTTGAGTTCAATTGTGGTCAAACCTTCTTCAGGACCCAATTGAGTCATCACGGCGTGGGCAATCGTCTCGTCAGCCAAAGCAACGATGAGACCTCCCTGCATGGTTTTCGCCCCTTGCAAAAAATCCTTCCGCACCGGCATCTTGAACCGGGCATAACCACTCTTTATTTCAACCGGAGTTATATCCAAATAATCCAGAAAAGGGTTTACGCTCTTTTGTCCCGCTTTTACTTTTTCCAGATAAAGATTGTAATTAAAAATAGCCAGACTCCTTTACCGCGTAAACCATACTATGGATTAAAGATATAACCATAAACAAATACTTGTTAAATTTATAATCTAATTTTACAAATATTCCAACATTTTTCATGGATTAAATACATTGTTTGCCGTTTTAGTTTCAGTAATAGGCATTTTTTATAATTAATGATTATTATATGAAATAGATTATTCCATTAAAAGTGGAGCCCCTTCCGGTCGAAGATGACCCTATAGTGCCCTTCAGGGTATTTAGGTCACAGGAGCCGGGGGATTGCAAGTCGTGGGATTCACAAAAAAATTTCTTACAGGAAAACGGAACGGCATTTCAATCCATGATCATTTAACTGGATGTAAAAAAGCTACAATGGTGAAGTCTCATCGTGCTGAGATTCTTTCTCTTTACCGATTATATAGGCATCTATGACGGCAAAAATCCAAAAACAAACAATAACATAGAAAACAGCTTCATGATAGGGATCTGTGGTTAATGTTTTTGATCCGGCAATTTTTGACAGGTCTTGCAGGTTTCTGGTGCTGTCCGGAAACATAACCATAGCGTCGTCAAGAGTACTGAGTGCGGCTACCGCGGCCGACCAGATGATGTAGCCTAATCCGGTAAAGACAAAAAACATGATCATCAGACCCCTCCAATATCTTTTTAAATAGAATTGGCCAACGCCGGGGAATACAAATGCGGATATAAGCGCAGCTTTATATGATAATTTCATTTTGATATTCTCTCAAATTAACGGCACCTGCCATTTTTCAGCATTGTGCAGAGGTCAGAAATGATAGGAATTGAAAGAGATGTGTCAATGTATCCTTGATACCTCTTATCATGGACGTCCTCAATTTACGGACAGAATGATTATTCGTTCTCAGGAGGACCTGCCGGTACGATCAGGCGGATGTGCCGTCTCGCAAGCATGAGAACTGGAGTGTTCCAATCCCGCCCCGAACCATCTAGAGCCACCAACTCCACGTTTACGAGATAGAGGAACTCCTGGTCATTACGATTTATATAGTCGGTCAACGAGTTACGATAACCCTCCTGGGGCAGCGTTATGTCGCCTTCCACCCGGTAGCGGTCCGTCTCTACCACAACCCTCTTGCGCTTTACATCCTGGGGGGTCATTTGGTTAACCTCCGCAATTGGACAGTGGGTTTACCTTTGACCAATGGAACAAAGGTCGTCAGTGATTTGATAAAACATTACTCCTCTATGGTTAATTATAGGAAGTTCAGACTTGCATGTCAAGGTAATCTTGTGACGTAAATAGTGTTTAGTGAAAGTCAGATATTACAAGCATAACTCAAAAAAAATGCCGCGAAAGAGAAACTCTTTCGCGGCATCCTTGAAGTAACATTAATGACACTCGTGATTATTGTTACATAATTTCTCTATAGATACTCCATTCGTCGTTTATTTTTCTCAGCTCCAATGTTTTCGTCCCTGAATCTTTGAGTATCGAGGAACTGTAATTTTGGGTAAATACCGCCGTGGCAATATTTTCTTCAGCTGATATTTGCAAATTATCAATGCTGATCTCTATGTTCTTACTTTTCTGATACACATTGGCTTTATAGGATACCCAGGTATCTAAGTTCTTTCCTTTTGATTGGAAATCTGACGCATAACAACTGCGGTAAGCTTTCATGTCACCGGATTTCCAACTGGCCAGCCATTTATTTACTAATTTCCCCACATCCTCTTGAGGGATATATTTTGTCTCGTTTTGTTTAGCGCTAATCGGGGCTATATTTTTATCGGTAACAACAGGGCCCGCAGCGGCAGCAACAACCTCTTTCTGTGCAACAGGTGCGGCGGCAGGTTCGTCAATTCTGGAAACGACTATTTCTTTCGAATCTACAGGTTCCTCGACCCTGGGGATGACAACTTCTTTTGAAGCGGCCGATTTATCATACTGAGAGACGACAACTTCTTTCTTCACTGCAACCTGATTAATTAAGCCCTTTTTCGCGCCGCCATCAATGCGGCTTTCTTCCGGCCACTGCAAGCCTAAAGTATGAACCAATGTACCTAAACCACTTAAAATACGATACGAATCGTACATTTCATCATATTGAGCATTGATTAAATCGCTTTTTGCCGTGATCCTTTCAGCCGCCGTGTCGAGAACGTCAAACAGGGTCCGCCGTCCGATTGACCATTGCGAAATAAAAGCGTCCGCCGCCTTACCGGTAGAAGAAACGTATTGTTCCAGCTGCTTGATTCGTCTTTGATCCGCCATATAGGCTTCATAAGAAAGGCGAATGGACTGGATAGTTTGCAGTTCGGTTTTTTTAGCTATTTCTTCTGCTTCGTTTATTAAATACAATGTTTCTCTTATTCTCGCCTGATTATTAAATCCATTGAATATATTGAATGTGAGAGTCGCGTTGGCTTCAAAATAATCCTGATAATATTGATAGCCGCTCACCGGTCCGCTTATTTCGCTTCCCCATGTATATCCGGCACTGACATCAAGGCTGGGGTAAACAATGGCCTTGGCTGTTCTATGCTGCAGTTTCCTCGCCTCAATATCTGCTTTAGCCGACTTTAAAGTCGGGTGGTTATCCATAGCGATTCTCTCCGCTTCCTGCATGGTCGCAGGAATTTCCGAATAGAACGGCACAGGTTTGACCGGGCTGACAGGTGAATAGCCGATTACAGCCTGATAATCGGTCTTTGCATTCTCGACATTGGCCTGAGTAACGATAAGATTGGATTGAGCCAAAGCCCACCGGGCTTTGACCTGCTCGAAATCGACTCCGCGATCCACTCCCGCCTGGCTCCTCAACTTGATCTGGTCGTATAAGCGTTCATGAATGAGAATATTTTCCCTGGCCAGATCGTTCTGCTCAAGCGCGCGTAGATAGTTCAGGTAAACCTTGCATGCGAGCAATGCGTTATTTTCCGAGATTCCCTGTAAAAGATATGCCTCCGAAGCTACCCGGGATTTTTGGCGCTTCGTTTCCGACAACGTGGTACCCCCGCGGAATATATTCTGAGTGAGTCTGATCGTCGCGTCACCCGGCCGGAGATGTTCACGATAGGGATCACTATACGGATTATTCGTCGAGTTGACATATCCTTTGGACAGCGATGAATCGATCCTCGGGAAAAAGTCGGCCATGGCCTGCCGGACCTCCTGATCTTTGGCCAATCGATTGTAGGCAGCAGACGTTATTTCCGGATTCGTTTGCATGACTGATTGAACAACATCCTGAAGCGTCTCCCCCCGGACTTCGGCCGTCCCGATGAGAAAAAACGCTGCAGCAAAAATGAAAACATTTTTTACATCATAATGTTTCATACTATCCTCCTTATAAATATATAATGAATTATACGGCTAAATAAAAAATCTATTTTATTTTTACTAAAAAATTGAAAGCATTTTATGTAACTTATGATTTGTGGGTTACCTTATTAAATCCACATTTAGGTAAGTATAGCTCGCAGAGTTCATACATTGCACATGTATAAATTTTACTCTTGACTATATTTAGATGGGCTTTGGATTTCTTCACCTCTCTACCAAATTTTTTATAATTCTATTACCATTTCAATTGTTGTCAAGAAAAATTTAAGCACTTTAAAATTAAGGAAATCAGTCTCCTGCCTTAAAGAATTTCTTCGACAATAATATTTTGAGAAGATATTTTCCCTCTTATTTGTTCTCGCTCAATTATTTTTTCCTGCGCTTTTTCCGGAAGCTCCGTAAAAAGGATGATATTTTTTTTCGTCAGTAGATCAATTAAATCTTCGAGAAGTCTAATTAAACCGGCATCGGAATGAGCCAATAAACTTTTAAGAAATTGATTGTCCAGATTATCCTTGAGAAAGTCAAGAATCTCCTCGTCAGTAATCGACTTTTCTTCGATTGAATTTGGTCCCGCAATCGTTCGCAATCCAATAATTTTTCCATCAGCAGAGCGCTCAATATAAGGCATAGAGTTTCATCCAAGAATGTTAAAGGCTTCACCTAACGGGATCGCCGACGGAAAAACTTACTTCCTTAAAAAACCTTAGGACGTCAATTTTGTTGCTTAGATATTGATTAAAACGTATTTATCTGTCATTTTTTTTATAACATATTTTTAAAATATAAATTCATTTTTTAAAAACGCACGTTAAATAGCACGTTTCTAAATATATGTATACTTTTTTTTAAAAATATGAAATATAGTAATAGGTCTTTAAAACATATTTTCTATAAAAAAATGTAAAAAAGATCGAAAAATCATATTCTTTAAAGTGACTTATGTTGGACAATAGCACCCCCCCCATTGCCAAGGATTGGAACATTACCGACAATCAGGATATCCATGAAGACCCTCTTCTTGATTGTCTGATTATCCTGACCAGGATTTACGATCGAAATGCCTCTAGAGCAAGTTTAAGCGCCGGGTTACCTCTTGTCCAAAATCGCCTCACCGTGGAACTGTTCGCCCGTGCTGCAAATCGGGCCGATCTATCCTCACGGACACTCGAAAAATCTCTTGATGAGATCGGCTCTGTTCAGTTACCAGCCATATTGCTGCTTCATGATCTTCAAGCCTGCGTTCTGGTGGAAAAAAACACCACCACAAATGAATACAAAATCATTTTACCTCAAAGCGGCAGCGGGGTAAAAGTGATTTCCAAAGATGAATTGGAAAAACTTTACACAGGCTATGCAATTTTCGTTCGTCCCAAATACCTGACGGACAAGAAATCCGTTGTCGATGAAAACGAAGATAAATCGAAACACTGGTTCTGGGGAACCATTTTCGAATCATGGCGCGTTTATCGTGATGTTTTTTTAGCCGCCTTTCTCATCAATTTATTCGGTCTGGTCGGCATCTTTTATGTCCTCAATGTCTATGACCGGGTCATTCCCAACAATGCCACGGAAACGCTCTGGGTCCTTTCCATCGGTGTGACAGTCATCTACCTTTTTGCGGTCTTGATGCGCACCCTGCGGAGCTATTTTGTTGATGAAGCGGCCAAGAGGACCAATTTGAAAATTTCCGCGGCACTTCTTAAGAAAATTCTCGACCTGAAAATGGAAGCCCGCCCGCAATCGATCGGATCATTTACTAAAAATTTGCAGGAATTTGAAAGTATCCGCGACTTCATTACATCACTTTCCATCACCGCCGTTATCGACCTGCCCTTCACTGTCCTGGGCCTTTTTGTCGTCTGGTGGATAGGCAGTTATATTGTTCTGGTTCACGTGATCACGATCGCTGTATTGATCATTTACGCTTATTTCATACAGGCTCCGCTTCAAAGGGTTGTCGAGAAAACCATTAAAGCCTCGGCGCAAAAGAATGCAATTCTCGTTGAGGGCATCGCCGGTCTGGAAACGATAAAGATGCTGGGCGCCGAAGGTCAAATTCAAAGGGCGTGGGAAGAGGCTGTCAGCTACATCTCGAAATGGAGCAACAAATCGCGCATAATTTCTTCTTCCGTTCAGGATGTTTCGTATTTAGTGCAGAACGTCATGATAGTGGCTGTTGTCGTTGTCGGCGTCTACATGATTACTGCGCACGATCTTACTCAGGGCGGCCTTGTCGCTTTGGTCATCCTCTCGAGGCAGGTCATCGCCCCCATGGCTCAGGTTGTAAATCTCGCCACGCGATATCATCATGCCAAGGAAGCTTTGAAGACACTCGATGAAATCATGAAACTTCCCGTCGAGAGGCCGGCCGGCAAAACATTTTTGCCGAGGAAACGTTTTAATGGCGCCATCGGCGTTAAGAACCTTACCTTTTCTTACCCCGGTCAAACCACAAAGGTCCTCAACAACATTACTCTGGAAATTGCCGCGGGAGAGAAAGTGGGCATTATCGGACCTGTGGGTTCTGGTAAAACCACCCTGGGCAAACTGATTCTTGGTTTATATGAACCCATCAGCGGCATGGTCACCATGGACGGCACCGACATACGGCAGATCGATCCGGCGGAATTCCGGTACTTTGTGGGTTATGTTCCCCAGGACATCGTCCTTTTCCGGGGAACCGTACGGGACAATATCACGATGGGCGTGAATGAGATTGACGACCAGAATGTCGCTCAAGCGGCGGAAATGGCCGGTGTAACCGAATTTGTGAAGAAACATCCCTCCGGATTCGACATGGTCGTGGAGGAGTTCGGCCGGGGGCTTTCCGGCGGACAGCGGCAGAGCGTAGCCATAGCTCGCGCCCTTTTACTCGATCCGCCGGTATTGGTGTTCGATGAGCCGACAAGTAATATGGACAACCGGTCTGAAATCAGATTAAAAAGCTATCTGTCAACGGCCGTGAAAGAAAAAACCGTCGTGTTGATTACGCATCGGGCCTCGCTTCTGGACATGGTAAATCGCCTGATCGTTATAGATAATGGATCAATTATTGCTGACGGCGCGAAAGATTTCGTTCTGGAAGCAATGAGAAAAGGACAGCTCAATTTTTAACGGGAGCGCTTAATTTGAAAAAGAATTTCAAAATCAACCAAATATTCCGGAGAATGCCGGAAGAGGATGTCGATTTCGCTACCGATGTCCGCGCGACCATCCTTTCCCAGACCCCTCAGGGCGGCAGACTCATCATTTGGACAACGCTTGTCCTGCTGGTCATTTTTTTAATTTGGGCGTCCTTCTCCGAATTGGAGGAAGTCACCCGGGGAGAAGGCAAAGTTGTCCCGTCGAGCCATGTCCAGATCGTGCAAAACCTTGAAGGCGGAATCATTTCGGAAATTCTCGTAAATGTGGGGGATACAGTAAAAAAAGGCCAATTACTCCTGCGGATCGATCCAACACGATTTGCTTCATCTTTTGATGAGAACCGGGCCAAGTATCTCTCCAACAAGGCAAAATCGGCTAGACTGAAAGCCGAGGCAAACGGGGCCGCTCTGGTCATTCCCGCTGATGTCCTGAAAGAAAGGCCGGATATTGCCGCCCGGGAGCGCCAATTATATGATTCACGGAGGATGGAGCTGGGCTCGAGCACGGAAATCAAGCGCCAGCAGATTGATCAGCGGAGTCAGGAATTAAAAGAACTGGAGTCTAAGCTTATCGAGCTCAACAGAACTTATGCGCTCCTGCAAAAAGAAATCGGTATGATAAAGCCCCTGGTAAGTAAAGGGGCCGCTTCCGATGTGGAAGTCCTCCAACTCGAGCGTCAGGCCAGCCAACTGGAAGGTGAAATCGATCGTACCCGTCATGAGATCCCCCGGGCTCAATCGAGACTCGAGGAAAGCAAGGTTGCCGTACGTGAACTGAATCTGAATTACCGGAACAAATCAAATGCGGAATCCAATGAAGTTCTCCGGGATCTTGATCAAAGCGCCAGCACTTCAACGGAATTGAAGGACCGGCTGGATAGAACTTCCGTACGCTCTCCCGTTGACGGCATTGTGAACCGCGTCATGGTGAAGACCGTGGGAGGTGTAGTCCAACCGGGGATGGATCTTGTCGAAATCGTACCTCAGTCCGGCAGTCTGATAGTCGAGGCAAAGATTAAGCCGTCCGACATTGCCTTTCTTCGCCCGGGTCAGAAAGCCACGATTAAATTCACGGCTTATGACTACACGATCTATGGCTCCCTTAAGGCGGAAATGGAGTCTGTCGGCGCTGACAGTATCACGGATGACAAGGGAAACAGCTTTTTCGTAGTCCGATTAAGGACTGATAAAGGTTATTTGGGCACGGCTAATCATCCTCTGCCCATCATGCCGGGCATGGTTGCCTCAGTGGACATTCTTACCGGCAAGAAAACCGTCCTTTCCTATATTCTAAAACCTGTATTGAAAGCGCGCTACATGGCGTTGAGAGAGCGTTAAGAATATATCATGGGAATTGTGTCTGTCAAGTAAGGACGTAATAGTTATGGCTATCCTGTTATCCAGCGCTAACAGCACAGTTTCCCTTAGATGGGCAGACCATTTAAATGGACATTTCGAAACCGAAAAAGCCCGGTCCCTTGAAGAACTGAAAACACTGTGCGCTACCGGAAAATTCGATGCAATTCTTTTGCACAGGATGCTCATCGACATGTCTGCCTTTCCCGGATTACTAAGCTTATCACCCGCCGCCAGATTTTTTCTTCTCTCGGATCTCCCGGATGAAGAGGAGGCCCTGTCCTTTCTCAAAATGGGAATTGTGGGATATGGAAATACTTATATTTCTTCGCCACGACTGATTGAAGCCTTGCGTGTTATCACTAACGGAGGAGTATGGCTCGGCCAAAAAATCATCCAACGGCTGATCACGGACACCTTGGTGAATGCGAAAAGAGAAAAAAACGCTGAGAAAGACAGCGCATTATCCGTCATGGAAAAATTGACCAGAGCAGAGCGCCATATCGCCGGACTTATCGCCCGCGGACAGTCCAACCTGGAGATAGCCGCTGATCTCAACATAACAGAAAGGACCGTCAAAGCCCACCTGACGTCCATTTATGAAAAAACAAAAACAGGCAACAGGCTGAATCTGGCCCTGTTGATTAATCTGGGCAAAAGCCCACAAAGCTGAACGCTCGGCATCTCGTTTGGCTCCGAAATTTCAAACCTGTTTTTCCTGAATAGTTTGCGTGAGAATACTTTTAGTTCTGCTCAATCAGATCAAAAAGAACGCCGCGAAAGAGAAACTCTTTCGCGGCATCTTTTAATTAAAATCTCTTATTGTGAAACTCCCGTTATGAATGGTGTACATCCACCTTTCCGAGCAAAGAATCAAGTTCGTGGCCAACGCCCATATCTCCCAAATCTGAATAATGGATATTCTCGAACGTCACACTCGCCTTTTCAACATTACTGCTATTTAATATTTCGAGTTTCACAGAACCGTCCGCATTTTTAATAACATCGAGATGGTCTCCTGCCGACGTATCCAACACACTGCTTATGTCAACTTTGTCTCCATCTGCCTTGCTGTAATCCATGATGGTATCATGCCCGCCTTTGGAGATGACAAACGTGTCGGCTCCCAGCCCGCCTGTGAGTATATTATTGCCGGTGCCGCCGCTGATGATGTCATTGCCGGCGCCGCCGTTGATAACGTCATTGCCCTCCTGGCCGTAGATAATGTCGTTACCGGCGCCACCGTCGATGGTATCATTGCCGCCGGCGCGCCCGCTTTCGGCGGAGAGACTTAAATGATTTGCTTTAATGTAATCAACAATTTGCTGTTCAGTCCAGCCAAGCTGCTCGAACACGGCCCAGCCGGCGCCGGCAGAAGTAGTCAGACCATGAGCATGCGCAAGGGCGTCCGTGTTGAGCGCGTCACCAAAGATAATGTCATTGCCGTCCCCGCCGACGATGTTGTCGTTGCCGGCCGCACTTAGAACAACATTACCTCCGGCAAGATGACCGATAACCGTTGCCAGCTGTTCCCCCGTGGTTATGTTGGTCGCAGCGCCGGAACCGGAGGCAGCTCCTTCCACCTGATCCAGATAATTATGAGCCGTAGTGCCGGTGTCACCGACACTGATCCCTACCGCATCGATCTTAAAGCCGTGACTAAGGATATTAGCAGCGTCATCAGTATACTGGCTGGCATTGCTGTTAGGCGTATTCGGCGCACCATCCGAAACAAAGATCACTTCATTAACATCGGCGGACGCTATCGGTTTGTCTGAGCTGGAGCTTGTAATCCATGTGTTCGCCGTCTGCAGTGCCGCCTCATAGTTTGTATTACCACTTGCGGTGAGACCGTTCACTGCCGCAATAGCATTGGCCAGCGCTGTGTGATTATCGACGCCGTTTACGGTCAGGTCGAACGTCCCCAGATCTGTGGCTTTATCGTTAAAGCTCACGAGATGAACTTTTACGTTTTGCGCGTCGCTGTTATACAGATCATTTAAAGCAGTGGTCATGGAATCCTTCAAAGCAACCAATCTTGTTTCTTGAGCGCCATTAAAAGATATCGTCTGTTGTCCCATGCTGCTTGAGTGATCCAGGACAAATACGATGTTGGCGGTTGCCCCGACACCCTTTGCATATCCGCCCATATCGCCGACCAGGATATCGTTCCCGCCACCGCCTGTTATGGGTCCATGGAATGGAGCGTCATGATCGATATGATGGTCAATAGTCTGACCAGTCTGATCATTGATATTTGTACCGGCAACGAGCATATCATGCACCGGCAGGTTGACCGTCAAAGTGGCCGTAGCCGTATCGCCGTCATGGTCCACAACGGTGTATTTAAAGACCTCGTTCGTTCCTAACGCCGGAGTAGTCGGAGAGGTGTAGGTGTAATCTCCCGTTGAGAAATTAACAGAGAGTGTACCGCCCTCGTGGGTTGTGATGGTGAGGGTCGTCGTGGCGGCATTGTACCCCGCAGAGGAGGTATTGTAAACCTCATTGCTGTCGATGACCCCATTGCCATTCGTGTCATGGGCGATGGAGACGATCTTCAAGGCAGCCGGACCGTCGGCTCCGAAGGAAACGGGAACCGAACCTGAAATGAGGTTGCCCGCAATATTGTCCGGAACAATTACCGTTCCTAACAGAACAGAACTAAGCTGGGACAGATTATTGATAACAATTCCGTCATGTCCGCTTGCGTCTGTAGGCATTTGCGTTCCATGGACGCCGTCGTAGGCAATCGGATCGAGTGCGGAGACCGTCGTACCACTACCTAAACCCAGTGAGAAAGATGTTATATTGTGGGTGTGAAGGAATGTCTCCCACGCTGTCTGTTCAGCTGAATTGATGCCGTTATCGGTTGCGTCGTTAGTAACTAGATTGCTAGGCCATTTCGTCGCCACGTTCGGCACACCGTCGGAGAGGAAATAGGAAACATTTTGAGCGCCAGCAATGGCGCCGGTGGTGTTAAAGGCAGTCTGAGCGCTCAGAAGGGCGGCGTCATAGTTTGTAGTTCCGCCGGCTGTCAAACCGTTAATTGTCGTTATAGCCTGTGAAGCGGTCATCCATCCGCTGCCTACTATCTCACTCGTTCCATCATGAAAGGTCACAAGTCTGACCATCACATCTCCATGTGTTCCATATTCAGTTATTAATTGATCCAATGCAGCTTTTTCAAGAGCCAGTTTTGTCGAATATCCAGTGACTCCAGGGTTATCGCCCATCGACCCTGTGGTATCGATCACCAGGAGCAGGTTTGTTCCAGCACTGTGGCCCGCCCCGACGGTCACGGTTTGATCGCCCGCATGCGGTACGTCGTCTACTATGTTGATTTTCAGATTGGCGGTGTCGGTCGTCCCGGTTATGCCTGTAACCGTTACGGCCACGTTCTCAGTCAACGTGTCCGCGCCGGGAAGCGGATGAGTTATGGCATGATTGAGCGTGTATGTGTAACTCACGTTTCCAATTCCAGTTGCGGAAATGGTGTAGTCCGTTATTACCATGGTGCCGTCGCCAACGGTAAATCCGGCAGAGGGAGTGCCACTCGTGTGAATGGTCTGAAGCTGATCGATGGTGAAGGTCTGGCTGCCAACCTTTACCGTGCTGATGCCGTCGCTCGCTTCGACAGTGAAGTGGTTCCCCGAGGTCTCAGTGGTGTCGGCAACGGAGGTCAGACCATGTTCATAAACCGTTACGTCGGTGCCTGAAGCGTCTACGGTTACATGCGCGTGGTCATCGGTACCGTTTATGGTGATGGTGAGGGCGGCGCTGGATGTGCTGCCGTCGGCGTCATGCATTGTGTAAGTAATACTGTCGCTGACGGTCTGGCCGGCTTTGAGTCCCTGGACTGCGGCCAGGCTG
>Ga0182019_10001106_pt1 | contig 13548 bp, 14 predicted proteins | sample 812E2MmetaG_FD_120483 | JGI IMG/M metagenome (GOLD analysis project Ga0182019, IMG submission 120483) | Permafrost microbial communities from Stordalen Mire, Sweden - 812E2M metaG | ecosystem: Environmental > Terrestrial > Soil > Wetlands > Permafrost | place: Sweden: Stordalen | collected...
CTGGTCTGGAGCCATCCCATACGCTCCTGGTCTTACGAAAAGTGACGGCTGACAGCGGTTCGCTAGTAGTGCCCTTCGCCCAACTGCACTTTGCCGCGAAACATGCGGTAGACGAAAACAAAATAGGCCAACACAAGCACTGCGCTGAACACCCACCAAACAAAACCGACGTTCAATCCGTGACTGCCAGCAGCGGTGTTGTAAATAGTGAGGTCGTATTGGTGGTCGCGGGCAGGCAGCACGACGGGATAGAGCGCAAACGCGGCGCCCACCAGCATGAACGTGATATATAAGCTGGAGGCAATGAACGCGAGCTTTTCTTTGCCCTTGGGATTGGCCCAGAGCATTACTGCGAGGCTGGCGACCACGACGATCGGGACCAGTAGTCCGATCTTGTGCTTTTCGTAGTTCGCCATGATTTCGGGCCGGATGAAGTAAGTCGCAACCAGGGTGCTGAAGGTCAAGAAGAACTGCACGGGCCAGCAGAGCAAGGCGAATCCCCGGGCCCGGCGGCCGAGGTCTTCGTCGGTTTTGAGGGCAACGTAATAAGAACCGTGCGCGGTCAGGGTGACTAACGCCACCACTCCCGTGAGCACGGTGTACCAATCCAGAATGCCCGTGTGGGGGCCGAGTTTGAAGTTAGTCCAGAGTGGCTCAAAGAAATAGCCGGTGGCATCGAGAGGAACTCCGCGCACAACGTTGCCCAGGGCTGCCCCGAAAAACACAGCGAGCAGAATGCTGGAAACGCTGAAGGTCACGTCGAAGAAGTCCTGCCAAACTTGGCTTTCGATATGGGCGCGGAATTCGATGCCAATGCCGCGCAGAATGAGCAGCCACAAAACAATCGTCAGGGGAAGGTAGAAGCCGCTGAAGCTCGACGCGTAGAGCTGAGGGAATGCAAAGTAGAGAGTACCGCCGGCAGCGAGCAACCAGACTTCGTTGCCATCCCAGACCGGGCCGATGGCACGCAGCACACGACGCCGCTCGTCGTTGGTCTTGGCCGCCATCAGATAAATCGCGCCCGCGCCGAGATCGAATCCGTCGAGCACGACATAGGCCGCGATCATGACCGCCACAATCCAGAACCAAAGGCTCGCCATCGTTATCTTGCCTCCGTCGCCGGATGAAGATTAGACACGGATTCGTTCACCGGGCCGTGCTCAATTTCCCGCCAGATCAGGAACAGACCCAGTATGCCAAGGACAGTGTATATGCCCATGAATCCCAAAAGAGTAAACATGCTGTTACCCGCGGAGACGAGCCTGGAGTAGCCGTCTTCCGTGCGCATCAACCCATAGACCAGCCAGGGCTGGCGGCCAAGTTCAGCAGTCATCCAGCCAGCGGTATTCGCGATATAAGGAAAAGGCGCCGAGAGCATCAGTATCCAGAGCATCCACCGGGCGTTAAACAATCTGCCGCGCCACAGCAGCAACATTGCAATGGCCATCACCGCGACAAAGAACGTCCCCAGGCCAACCATGATGTGATAGCTGTAATAGAGCAATGGAATGTTACCCGGCCAGTCTTGCTTGGGGAACGCGTCGAGTCCTCGCACGTTGGCATTCCAGCGTTTGTAAGTCAGCATGCTCAACATTTTCGGGACTTCAATCGGGTTATCGATCGTGCCTTTCCGTTCGTTAGGCTGGCCTACGATGACCAGCGGCGCTCCGGGCTGGCCCTGAAACAATCCCTCCATCGCGGCCAGAGTCACAGGCTGCAGGTTGGCAACCATCTTGCCTTGACTGTCGCCGGTCGGAAAAACCTGCAGAACGCTGAACACGCAACCGGCGATCACGCCCGCCTTAATGAAGATACGCGCATGCGCGGTCCACTTGCCGGAGAGCAGATAAAACGCGCCCACCGACGTCATGATGAACGCTCCGGTGATCGCCGCTCCACTCATGTTGTGGGCGTATTGCCATCCGGCCCAGGGATTGAGCACAAAATCCCAGAAGCTCGCCAGTTGCAGGCTCCCGTCTGACGCCGTGAAATAGCCGACGGGATGTTGCATGAAAGCGTCAGTAGCGATGATGAAATATCCCGACAACCACGACCCCACAAAAACTGCAACAGCCGACAGCCAGTGTGCTTTGGGACTCAGCCGCTTCTCTCCGTAGAGAAATAATCCGAGGAACGCCGATTCGAGGAAGAAGGCAAACATGCCTTCCATGGCCAGCGTCTGGCCGATGACTCCGCCCGCGAATCGCGAGAACACCGACCAGTTCGTGCCAAACTGGAATTCCATCGGGATGCCGGTCACAACTCCTAATACGAAATTGATGCCAAAAATCCTTCCCCAGAAGCGGGCGGCCTCGTGGTACACGGGATCGTTGCGCCGCAATGCAATCGTCTTGAGCACGACGATGAGCAGTGCGAGGCCCATCGTGAGTTGCGGAAAGAGATAGTGAAATGTAGCGGTGAAGGCGAAATGAAGGCGATGAATGAGAAGTGCGCTGTCCATAAGATGAAGCCTCGTCTAACTTCGAACTTCCATTCTGCTCGCCAATTCCACACGGCGCATCTCCCGGCGGCGCGCAGCGCCATCGTAGCGGCGTTTTTCATCTTCTGTTTCGGGGACGACCGGTGGCACTACGATTTTATTTCCAGCAGCGTCGATGGCGACAAAAGTGAGATAGGCGGAACTGACGTGACGGCTCTCCTGGGAGCGATAGTCTTCCACCCAGACCTTCACGCCCACCTCCATCGAAGTGCGGTAGACGCGATTGACCGACGAGCGCAGGACTACGAAATCTCCGACCCGAACGGGCACAAGAAAGTCCATGTGATCAATGGAAGCCGTCACCACATACGCGCGGGAATGGCGGTGGGCGGCCATGGCGCCGGCGAGGTCGATCCAGTGCATGAGGCGTCCGCCCAGCAGCGCGTTCAGGGGGTTGGCGTCGTTAGGCAAAACAATCTCGGTCATCTCAGAGATCGATTCGCGCACCGGCCGGGGGCGGGTTAACTTGGCTTTGTCGTCGTTCATAGCGTGTTAGACAGGAACGCGCTCTGCCGGGCGCGATAAGATTCGAGATAGCAGGTTGCGAGTGAAAGCACACGCGGGTCCGGATGCGCGTTGCGCCAAACCTCGTTCGCCAAGTCGAAGGTCAATTTCCCATGTTCGATCGGAGCGTGCGCTAACTCGCAGACAAAGCAGATCGTAACCTGCTCCCGGCTAGTGCGGGCAACCGAAAAACGGACTGCATCCCAATCACAGTGCTGGGGGAGATGCGAACAGGCGGTGGCGTAACCAAGGTTGCAGAATTCCCGTATGTGAGAGTCGGATGCCGGCAGTTCCTGTCCGGAGGCGCGGCAGTTGCCAGCCCATCCCGCTCCCAGTGGCAGACGCGAAGGATGCGGCCAGGAACCGTCGTTCACGATTTCCCGCGGCACAAAATAGGGGCAAGCCAAGTTGGTCCCTCGGAGAAAAGCCATTGTAACGCGAGGCGTGATATGAATGGGAAGATCAGTTTCTAGCTCTTGGCTGTTGGCCTTGAGCTGAGAACTGAGAACTGGGAACCGAGAACTGCTTTTATGGATCGCATTGCCATGTTGAGCGAAATTCTTACCGCGAATCCCGAGGACCCGTTCGCGCGCTACGGACTGGCGCTGGAATACTCGAAGGCCGGACAAATCGAGCAGGCGCTGCAGGAATTCAAAACGCTGATCGAGAAGGATCCCGACTACACGCCCGCATACTTCATGGCGGCGCAAACGCTGGCCAGCGCGAGCCGCGTCGATGAGGCCAAGCGCATGCTGGTGGATGGCATCTCCTCCGCACGCCGCACCGGCAACACGCACGCCCAATCGGAGATGACGGCCATGCTGGAAGAATTGGGCAGCTAAAACGCCCACGTAGGGGCGGACGCATTTGTCCGCCTCCCGCGGAGCGAAGGTCCGCAGAGTTGGCGCGCTTCGCGCGCCGGCCCGGACGAATGCGTCCGGGCCTACGTGAGCCTTGCCGGTGCTACACTCTCTTGTTCTGCGGAGGCACGTCATGCGCCGTCTTGTTTTTCTTCTCGTTCTTCTCTTCTCTTTTCCCGCCTTCTCTCAAGCCAAGCATCCGTTTACCTTCGAAGACATGATGAAGCTGAAGCGCGTGGGCGAACCCTTGCCTTCGCCCGATGGCAAGTGGGTGCTGTTCAGCGCGGTCGATGTCGATCTCGCCACCAACAAGAAGACGCCGCACATCTGGATCGTCCCGCTCGCGGGAGGATCGGAGCGTTTGCTCATCGCCGATCAGGACGGCGACCGCCCGCGCTGGGCGCCGGACGGCAAGCGGTTTGCCTTCATTTCGAACAAAGAGGGTGGATCGCAGGTTTGGATTGCGGATTTCGATGGTGCCGCGGGAACCGTAAGCGCCGCTTGGAAGCTGACTTCGATCCCAACCGAAGCCAGCGGTGAACTCTGGTCGCCGGATGGGAAAAAGATTCTCTTCGTCTCGGACGTTTATCCCGAATGCGACGGGGATCCGCACCAGGAAGGCGCTTGCAACACGAAGAAGGTCAAAGAGGCCGAGCAGTCGAAAGTGAAGGCGTTGATTTTCGATCGGTTGCTCTACCGTCATTGGAATGCTTACAAGGAAGGTAAGCGAAGCCATATCTTTGCGATTGGCGTCCCGAATAGCGGCGGGGGCGAAGTTGTCTATAGCAGGATTTTGGTACCTGCGAACCTAACGCCTGGCAACTACGATTCGCCTGTGTTCTCGCTCGGCGGGCAGGACAACTACGCTTTCTCGCCTGATGGGCAGGAGATTTGCTACACCTCGAACCACGACAAGGTCGAAGCCACGTCTACCAACAACGATCTCTGGATCGTCCCGGTGAATAATGGAGCGACGGGCGCCCCGCCCGTCCCCCCGAAGAACATCACCGCCGACAATCCCGCCAGCGACTCGACTCCGCTCTATTCTCCCGACGGCAAGTACATCGCCTACCGCGCCCAGCAGCGTGCCGGATATGAGAGCGACCGGTTCCGGCTGATGTTGTACGACCGGAAGACGGGAAAGAAGAAGAATCTGACGGAGGATTTCGACAAATGGGTCGGCACTTTCACGTGGTCTCTATTCTCGACACGGATTTTCTTCAACACCGAAGATCAAGGCAAGTCTCCTGTTTTTTCTGTCTTGGTAGCAACCGGCGAGCGACTCGAAGTTCCACTCCTTACAATGGCCACAGCCGATGATCTGGTGGTCGCTCCGAATGGTCAGGAAATCCTTTTCACAAACAATTCAATCGAGGAACCGAACGCGATATATGGCTCCCTCCTTTGCCCCAACGGGCGTGATAACCCGTGCGGTCATCTTCCTCCGCCGCCTTCACATAAGCTAACGCTTCTAAACGACGCCACCCTCTCCCAAGTGGCAATGTCCCCGATCGAGCCCTTCTGGTTCCCCGGCGCATTCGGCGACAAAGTCCAGGGCTTCCTCGTAAAGCCGCCGAACTTCGACCTCAGCAAGAAATATCCACTGAAGTTCATCATCCATGGTGGACCCGAGGTCCCGATGGGCGACATGTGGAGCTATCGCTGGAACGCCGAGCTTTTCGCGGCCAGCGGATACGTCGTCATCATGATCAACTTCCACGGCTCGCCGGGATACGGGCAGAAGTTTATTGATGAGATCAATGGCGACTGGGGCGGCGCTCCGTTTGAAGATTTGATGAAGGGGCTCGACTACGCGGAGAAGACTTATCCGTTCATCGATAAAGACCGTGAGTGTGCGCTGGGCGCGAGCTACGGCGGATACATGGCCAATTGGGTGCTCGGCCACACCGACCGCTTCAAGTGCATCGTTACGCACGACGGCATGTTCAACACTTACTCCGCTTGGGGCACCACCGAAGAACTCTGGTTCAATAACTGGGAGTTCAAGGGCACTCCGTACACGAACCCAGAGATGTACGAGAAATGGAACCCGCGCAACTACGCCAAGAATTTCAAAACGCCTACGCTGGTCATCCACAGCCAGCTCGATTACCGGCTCGACGTGAGCGAAGGCTTCCAGCTTTTCACCACACTGCAGACGATGGGCGTACCGTCGAAGATGCTCTACTTCCCCGACGAAGGGCACTGGATACTGAAGCCGCAGAATTCCCAGCTTTGGTATAAGACGGTCAACGATTGGGTCGATCAGTGGACCAAAAAATAGCGGGCGGACGGGCGAGACGCCCGTCGCTCTATCGTATGACCTTCTCGCTTGCCACGCTAGTTCAGATCCAGTGGATGGATGTCCTTCTCTCCAGCCTTCTTCACGCCGAGCGTGATCGGCCTGGGCGGTCCCTTCCGCGGGATGGTCGCTAGCACCCACAGTTCGTCTCCTCGGGCGAGACCTGTGGGATCCTTTGCGGTGTCGGAGATGAAAAACAGGCTTGGCTCGGTCAACCGTAAACTGTTTTCATTTCCTGTTTTCCGTCGTACGAACGTCAGGTTTTCACAGCCCCAGCCCGGAGACTGATCGAATTCTGCGGTGGGAGAACCGTCACGCACGACGATAGCACCGCATTCCCTCCCGAAGTCGTCCATCCCTCGATAGTTGTACTGGGCACGCCGATTCTGAATGCCTTGGATCTCGGCCCCGAACTTCTTTTCAACTTCCTCCGGGGAACGCGAGTCGTTCACTTCGATTTGCAGACTGACATAGCGTCCGCGAATGGGTAAGTTGGGATCATATCGCTCAGTTTTGAACCACGCCTGCGGACGCGTTCTCCGGTCGTAGAGCAGCTTGGCTCCGAGCGAAGATACGATCAAAACCTGTATCAGCGCGACCACCACGGCTTTTGTCATTGGCTTCGGCTTCATTGGCTGCCTCCCGCAGTGCGCGCCACCAGCTTGCGGCGGAATTGCTCGAGCTTCCAACCTCCGAGCAGGAACAAAAGTCCGAAGCCGACCAGCGAGGCCGAACGCCCCAGCTTATCCATCACGTTGGAGAAATAGAACACAATGATGGTGATGGCAAATCCCGCCACACCCAGGTTGATGCGCTCGCGTCTTTCTTCCTGCAAACCCCAGAGCACCAACCCCGTGGCGGCGAGCGCGCACGCCAGATACAAGGTCATGTTTTGCAAAGTGTCGCGGTAATCGAGAAGTCCAACCAGGAGAATCCACAGAGCAAAGCCTAAGTTCCAAACCAGCGCTTTGCCGCGGAGGAGCCATGCGGCCAGCAGCGGAAGCACGAAAGCAATCAACCAACCAGCGACATGCATCGAAAAAGACATCGGTGGCAGCCGGCTGTTCCAATACCACTCGCCCTCGCCAGCGGCCAGCACGGCAAACACCGGGAGCAGCGCAATTCCCCCGGCCCAAACCAGAGCGCCCCGGAAATAAGAGTCCTCTCTATCTTTATTCTTGTTGCGACGAGCGCTGAAATACGTGACCGCCGCCATGGCCAGGAACTGGACAAGGATTCTCTCGGTACCGGTGAAGTGTTCAGCGCGCACGCTCCATTCGGAGGCGATCCAGGCAGGCACGAGCAGCGCGGCGAGCGTCGCCTGCAGCCAATCCCGAAGCACCAGCCACGAGAGTGCGGCACCGATCGCCCACAACAGGATGCCTCCGGGCCAATGTTCCTGAAGGTTGAAGATTTGTCCTGCGAGAAAAATTCCGCCGCCCAAGGCAACGGTGCCCACGGCGTGCAGCGCCAACCCGAGCGCTCGAAGGCGCGGCATGAGCGCTCCGGCGGCCAGGTGAAAGCCCGAGATCATGGTCAGCACCAGCAGAAAGCGCTGTGTGGGCGAGAGATCTTCCCAGTGCGCCGCGACAAAAAGCAATATACCCGCAGCCACCATGATTGACCCGAACGCGATCGCGAACACGACTGGCCACCGCATGCCGGGAGTTTCGCGGGAGGTCTCGAAGTCCCGAATGCGTTGGGCGGATGGGGAATCGAGAAGTCCGGCTTCCACCCATCGCTGAAGTTGCTGTTCGAGTTGTTCTGGGGCGGTCATGAATTTATGGAAATCAACTTAGTCGATGAGGGAATGGATAGCAAGAGGAAGGCGCAGTGAACGAAACGACAACACACCACCCCGAGACCGGCGCGAACCGAAGAATTTCCGGGCAGTCTCAGGCGGGGCAAGCCCCGTTTCTACGGGAGGTTTTCCGCACGCCTTTAGGCCGGCCCCCTTCCGAAAACCGCTCAAATCAGGATAGTTCTGCAGCTGGTCGAGTCCTAACCGAAGCGTTCCCCACCCAATCAGGGCAGACTTAGATCTCCGGCCAGCATCCTGCAACTTCGTTTGTTCTCAGGAAGCCAACTTGTGGAAGCAGGAATTGACTGGGGCTCCACTTTACCGAGGGCTTCTCGGGGAGCAAAGTCCCTCTCAACCCAAGCCAACCTTCCTAAGAGCGAGTCTCTTTCTGGAGGGAACTGGACCGGGAGAGGTCCTGGGAGTGGAATCAGATTAGCGCGTTCGGGATCAAGTAGATGTGCGGACGGTCACTGTGGATTTGTGATGAATCGCCAGTTAGTGCGGGCGGCAGCCAGCAGCGAGCGACCGTTTTCCATATTGACCATGGTTTAAGACCATAGTACTATCGAGGAAAGAAGGTCAGAATGGAAGAAATTGCTATTTCCAAATTCAAGGCCACTTGCCTGGCCGTGCTCGAGCGCGTCCGCAAAACCGGGAAACCAGTTCTGGTGACGCGATTCGGCGAGCCTATGGCTGAACTCGTGCCTCCTCATTCATCCAGGAAGCTGAAACACTGGGTAGGTTCTCGGGCGGGAACCGGCCAGATCATCGGCGACATTGTTTCTCCGGCCAGCGCAGAAGACGACTGGGAAGCCCTACGCTGATGAAACTGCTGCTTGATACTCATATCTGGTTGTGGAGCGCTCTCGATCAGGCGCGCCTTTCTAGTCGTGTGACGGCCGCACTGGAGAACCCCGGCAACGAGTTGTGGCTTTCTCCGATTTCGTTGTGGGAGGTTCTGACTTTTTGCCAGAAACAGAGGTTGGTGCTGCATCCCAACCCCCAGGCGTGGATCGCAGATACGTTGGACGCGGCTCCCATGCGGGAAGCCCAAGTGACTTACCAGGTCGCGCAAGAAACCGCCCGGGTGCAACTTCCCCATCGCGACCCCGCCGACCGTTTTCTGGTAGCCACTGCGCGAGTGTTCGATCTGACTCTGGTAACAGCCGACGAGCAACTGCTCAAGGGTCGCCAAGTTCCGGTTTTGGCTAACCGCTGAGATTGCCGCTGCGGTGGGTCATGCCCGCCTCATTTGTAGTTCTGATCGATCCATTCCGGATAGCGATACTTTAGCATGTAAGCGATCCACATTCCTTGCGCTGTAGAGTGGGCAATGGGGAACTCATCGGAAAAGGAGAAGCGGTAAGGCGTCCGAGTCCAACCGTGCCAGTTTTCAAGCCATCCCCCGTCGCTCTGCTGAGCAGCAAAGGCTCTTTCAAGCCAGCGGGGCCGGATCAAGTCGGGCCTGCCGGCTGCCAGAAGAAATGCAAGCCGTTGCAGGTAGAGGTCGGTCACGCGAAAGTCGAGAGCAGCTTCCCATGCGATTCGCCCCTCAATTCGTTGCATCAGGCGATCCAGTTCAGGCGTGGAGCCTTTGGATTTTCTGTAGAAGTACAGGGCGAACAACTGATGCGTCGCTTTTCCGGTTCGATACTTGTCGGGAGAGAACATGTCTTCCAGTTCCTTGGGCGACAGGGGGACGACGTTCGGAGAGGCTCCGTGCAGGATCCAACGCTGGTACTCCGCGAGCCTTTGGAGGTCCCGGTCGCTCGGGACATTCGTCGGAATCGCAGGATCGACCATATTGCCGAGAACATTCGCGTCGGCCTTCCAGGCGTCAACGAAACTGGAGCCGAGTGCCTTCATCCTGGGGTCACTGGAAAGCGAGGCACAGTCGACGATCATGTGGGCGGTCGCGGAATTGGAGAGCAGAGCACGGCCCTCAGACGTGGAGGCGTTTCCCGGCACAACTGGCTGACACTGCCGGAGCACCCAGTCCGTGCTGCGGGCTAGAGTTTGATCGAGATTCGCAACGAACTCCGCTCGGGAAGGCGGCCGGATCGATGCATTGTTGTTGAACAGCGCCCCTCCGAGCGCAAGCACTAACAGGATTGCAACGGACCGAGCGATACGTCGCAACCACCTGAGGAAGGTTCCACGTACCGCGCTTCTGCCAGTCGGATTCCCCATGTTGGCCCCAATGGCTCTGCTCTCATTGAGAGCGATTTAAGTAGCCAAATCTCCGGTGCGGGGTTATTGCACTTTGTTTTCTTGGTCGGGGCAGGAAGCGAAAGGCTATTGAGCGCGATGTTGGGCCTTCCTGGCGGACTTCCGTTGCGCCTTTTCGTATTTCTTCATGGATTTGCGCTGCTTCTTATTCATCTTCTTTAGTACTTTTTCGTGCTGTTTGGCCCCCTTCTTGGCCCGGCGCATGTTCTCGGCGGTGGTGGCGGTATTTTCAGCTTGAGCCGGTAGCGGGAATGCAATACTCAAGGCGATCAGCAAGAGGAAAGCGGCAATTCGTCTCATAACTTCTCCGGACGGAAAATCCTATGCGGCGATCTTACACCGAGGCCGCGCTCCACTTGCACAGAAGGTGCCATCCAAGCCTTTTGAGGATACACCAGCGCCCGACTGGACGGGCGAGAGGCGCGTTACTCCACCGGTTGACTCGTCTCACTCGGTCACGGCGTCTAGTGAATCGTCTTCGTCTTCCGCGACATGTAGTCCATCAGCAAATACTGTCCGAGCGTGTAGGGCGTCGTGAAGTAGGCCTTGCCACGGCACATCTGAGTCACTTTCTGGACGAATTGCACGAGGCCGTAGTCTGACGCGAGCATGAAGGTGTTGATCAGCACGCCCGCCCGTTTGCACTTCGAAACTTCTTCGAGCGTCTGGCTGACCACCAGCGGGTCGAGGCCGAATGCGTTTTTGTAAATGCGCCCGTCTTCGAGAGTGAGCGCCGAAGGCTTGCCGTCGGTAATCATGACGATCTGCTTCATGACCTTGCGCTGGCGTTGCAGTATGCGCTGTGCCATCCGCAAACCATCGCGGGTATTGGTGTAATACGGACCGACCTTTACTCGCGCCAATTGCGAGAGCGGCACTTCTTCCGCCGAATCATGAAACAGCACCAGGGAGAGCGAGTCTCCGGGATACTGCGTCCGAATCAACTGCGACAGCGCCATGGCAACTTTCTTTGCCGGCGTGAAGCGGTCTTCGCCATAAAGAATCATCGAATGCGAACAGTCGAGCATCAGGACCGTCGCGCACGACGACTGGTATTCGCACTGATGCACCTGCAAGTCGCGGTACTCGAGGTTCAGAGGAAGCCCGAGGCCTTCGCGCTGGATCGCGGACGAAAGCGTCGCGGTGATATCGAGGTTCAGCGTGTCGCCAAATTCATACGGCTTCGACGCGCCGCTTGCTTCAATACCGGTCGCCATGTCGCGTGTGTCATGACGTCCGAAGCTCGACTTGCCGAGCGACCCCAACAGATCGCGCAGCGCTTTGAATCCCAGGAAGTCGAGGCTCTTGTCGGTGATCTCGAACTTCGCCTGCTGCTGCGCGTCGCCCACCTGTCCGCCGACGCTCGATTGCTTGGAAGGATCGTGCGCTTGGTCGATTGAGATATAGTCTTCCTGCTGCATGCGCTCGATCAGCTTTTCGATCAGTTCTTCTAGTTCCCCCTCCATCTGCATCTGCTGCAACCGGTCGCGCATTTCTTCGTCGAACATCTCGCCATTGAGCAGCGCTTGTTCGAGCGCACGTCGCAATTCGTCCAGCGTCTGCTCGCCCTCAGGCAGTTCATACCAGAAATTGTCGTTGAATCCGCTCTGCAGAAAATAGTCCGAGAGCGCGCTGAGCAAGTCTTCCATGCTCATATCGCCGGCGGGGTCGGGGACGTATTTGGAGTAACGGATGCGTTTCATGAAGATAGTCGTTGGTCGGTAGTCGTTCGCTGATCGTCGTTAGTTCTGAGCTTATTGTCGGGGACCGACGGAGCCTGACGCAAAACCAAATTCCGAACGAACGACGAACGACAACTAATTGAATCCCCTCTTGCGTCCGAAGCCCGGCTCCTCCGGCTCGTAAACCCGTTCCTGTTTCTTCGGAGGCTTCTCGCCCGCCGTAAATACGCGCTCTTCGTTGCGTCCGATTTTCTTGTGGGCATGCAGGCCTTCCAGGATGAACTCCGCTGCCGACACCTGCATCTCGGCGCTGTCTTTCGGGCCAACGCTCAGCTTACCGAGTTTTTCCATCAGCCCTTGAATCTGGCTCAAGCCTTCGAGCACGTCCCCGGCTGCGGCATTGTCGCTGAGCTGAATCTCGCCGCCTAGATCGAACCACTGCACGACCTGATTCATGCTGACGCCGTGAAGATAAGTATCAAACGTCTTCGCGACCGCCGTGCGGATCAACTCGCGGCTCACGTGATCCGCGCCCTTCATCTCGCCTTCGTACTCCAGTTCCAGTTTGCCCGTGATCGCCGGCAACGCCGCGTAGATGTCGCTGATCCGCGGCACGATAAATTTCTCCTTATACGTCAGCGCCCTCCGCTCGGCATTCGAAACCACGTTCTCGATCGCCGAGATCGGCAGCCGCTGGCTCACACCGGACCGCTTGTCGATTTTCTTGTCGTCGCGGGCAGCGAATGCGATGCGTTCGATTACTTCATTCACATACTTCGGGATATGCAACCTTGATCCGTCACGCTCAATCCACGCTTCCTGCGCGGTAATCGCGATCCCTTCCTCCACCGTCGCCGGATAGTGCGTGCGAATCTCCGACCCGATACGATCCTTCAGCGGAGTAATGATCTTGCCACGCGCGGTGTAGTCCTCAGGGTTTGCGCTGAACACAATCGCGACATCCAGCGGCAGCCGGATCGGATATCCCTTAATCTGCACGTCGCCTTCCTGCATGATGTTGAAGAGTCCGACTTGAATCTTGCCCGCAAGATCGGGCAACTCGTTGATCGCAAAAATTCCGCGATTGGCGCGCGGCAGCAATCCATAGTGCACGGTGAACTCGCTGGAGAGTTCGTGCCCGCCACGCGCCGCCTTGATGGGATCGATATCGCCGATCAGGTCCGCGATCGTGACATCTGGCGTGGCCAGCTTCTCGACGTAGCGGTGATCTGGTGTCAGCCAGGCAATGGGCGTGGCGTCTCCCTCTTTCGCTACCAGTTCGCGGCAGCGCCGGCAGATCGGAGCATACGGATTATCGTGAATTTCGCAGCCCGCGACGTAAGGCATCTGCGGATCAAGCAGCGCAGTGAGCGCCCTTAGAATTCGGCTCTTCGCCTGTCCGCGTAATCCGAGCAGAATAAAATTATGCCGCGAGAGAATTGCATTCACAATCTGCGGCACTACCGTGTCGTCATATCCGACGATGCCTGGAAAAATCTGGCCGCCTTCGCGCAGCCGCGACATCAGGTTCTCGCGCAGCTCATCCTTGACCCGCCGCGAACCCAGACGCTGTGCAGTGAAAGGACTTTGGCGTAGCTCGCCTAGAGTCCGGGCGACACTCATGGTGGGAACCCCCGAAGGAAAATGCCTTGTGCGGATTATACCGCCGC
>Ga0182019_10001109_pt1 | contig 13528 bp, 10 predicted proteins | sample 812E2MmetaG_FD_120483 | JGI IMG/M metagenome (GOLD analysis project Ga0182019, IMG submission 120483) | Permafrost microbial communities from Stordalen Mire, Sweden - 812E2M metaG | ecosystem: Environmental > Terrestrial > Soil > Wetlands > Permafrost | place: Sweden: Stordalen | collected...
CCCAACCGGCCGGACGCCCTCTGCCATCTCGGCGTGGCGCGCGAACTGGCCGCGTGGTTCCGCCGCGATCTGGTTTACCCGCCGGTGAAGTTCACCGGATTGCCCGTGGGCGCGCCCGGGCGGCGCGACCTCCTCACCGAGGTGACCGTCGAGGCCGGCGAGGACTGCCCGCTTTACACCGCGCACGTCATCACCGGCGTGAAGATCGGCCCGAGCCCGGCCTGGCTGCAGGAGCGCCTCAAGGCGGTCGGCCTGCGCCCAATCAACAATGTCGTCGACGCCGGCAACTTCGTCATGCTCGAGACCGGCCAGCCGGTCCATGCGTTTGACGCCCGGAAGATCGGCGGAAGCCGCATCATCGTGCGCCCCGCGCGCACCGGCGAGAAACTCGTCACGCTTGACGGCCGGGAGCGAGGGCTCAGCAGCCGCATGCTCGTCATCGCGGACGCCGCCCGGCCGCTGGTCATCGCCGGCATCATGGGCGGCACCGATGCCGAGGTCGACGACACCACCACCGACCTCCTGCTCGAGGTGGCCTACTTCAAGCCCGCCGGCATCCGCTGGACCTCGCGCAAACTCGGGCTCTCCACTGACAGTTCCTATCGGTACGAGCGCGGCGTCGACCCGCACACGCTGATGGAGAACGCCCACCGCGCAGTCGACTTAATCATCGAGACTGCCGGCGGTCAGGTGGTCGGACCCTTCTGCAAGGTGGGCGAGGACCGGCCGTGGAAGAGCGAGATCACCCTCACCCCCGATTACGTCCGCCGCCAGCTGGGCTTTGCGGTGGCCGACCAGGAGATGAAGGACGCGCTCGAGGCGCTCGACCTGCCGGTCGTGCGGGATGAGTTCATGGCGGACGGCGGGCCGCGATGGACGGTCTCGATTCCCAGCTGGCGCAGCGACCTCGACCGGCCCATCGACCTCGTTGAGGAAATCCTGCGCCTCTACGGCACCGATCGCATCCCCCGCAGCACCATCATGACGCCCGGCCTGCCCGGCGACGACGATCCGGTGGTCCTCTTCAACCGCCGGGCCACCGACTATCTGGTGGGCCAGCATTTCCACGAGTGCGTCAACTATACGCTGCGCTCCGGAGCGGAAATCAGGCAGTGGGTCTCGGACACCTCGATGCAGGAGCTGGCTCTGGCCAATCCGTTTGTCGAGGACCAGTCCCATCTGCGCTCCACGCTGCTGATCGGCCTGCTGGGGTCCCTGAACCTCAACCAGTCGCGCGGCACCGGCGTCACCCGGCTCTGCGAAACGGGACGGATCTTCCTCGAGAGCAACGGCCAGGTGTTTGAATGCGCCGCCGCCGCGTTCATCGAGGCGCAGACCAAGGACGCCGGCCGCCAGTGGCTCCAACGCGCGCCGGCTGATTTCTACACGGTGAAGAACCGCGTCCGCATCCTGGCTGCGCACGCCGGCGTGGACCTGTCGGCACTGCCGGTCACGCCCGTGACCGGGGCTTATTTCGGCTGGCAGGAGGGGCATTCGGCGGCTGCAGGCGATCTGCAGGCCCAGGGTTTTGAGGCGCGCTTCGGCCTGATGAACCTCGCGATGGTCCGCGCGCTCGGACTGGAAGGGCAGGTCATGGCCGGTATTTTCGCAATCCTGCCGGAGAAACTCGCCGCGGCCGGCGGTCCGCGGCGCTACCAGGATTTCAGCCATTTTCCTCCGGTGCTGCGGGATCTTGCAGTGGTGGTCGACGCGGCCGCCCGCGCCGAGGACGTGCGGCAGAAGCTCGCCCGGACCACGGAGGCCGTCGTGGGCGCGGCCTTCGCCGTCGAGCGAATCGCCATCTTTGACGTCTACCAGGGCGGGGAGCTGCCCGCCGGGAAGAAAAGCCTGGCCTTCTCCCTCGTCTTCCGCGCAGCGGACCGCACGCTCACCGACGACGAGGTCAACGCCGCCTTCGCGAGAATCCAGCGGGAAATTGTCGCCGATGGTACCCTGAGTGTGCGGGCCTAGCCCGGAGGTCGCGGCGGCCGGGTGGTCCGGCAGCATTGCGGTTCTGGATTGAGCCGCGGGGACGGGGCGCTTAGGTGTTCGCTCATGCCCATACCCCTGTTGCGGTCTCGGTGCGTTTTCGCCCTCGGCGCGGTGGTGATCCTGGGCGCCGGCCTGGCCGCCGCGCCGGACAAGTTCGCGGCCATTGCTGAACGCATGCAGGCCTTTGTGGATCAGGGCGAGATTTCCGGCGCGGTGACCCTGGTGGCTACGAGAGACCGGATCCTGCATCTTGCCGCGGTGGGGCGGAGCGACCTGGCAACCGGACGGAAGATGGAGCGCAACGACCTTTTCTGGATCGCCTCAATGACCAAGCCGATGTCGGCGGCCGCCGCGGGGATGCTCGTCGACGACGGCAAACTCAGTTTCGACGATCCCGTGGAGAAATACCTGCCGGAGTTCCGCAATCTTCAGGTGGCCCAGGAACAAGCCGGGGAGCGGGTGCTGGTTCCGGCGACGCACCCGATCACGCTGCGCGAACTGCTGACGCACACGAGTGGAATGGGCGAATACGTCACGACGGATCCGCACTGGACGCTGGCCGAGATGTGCAAGAGCGTTGCCCGCGAGCCGCTGAAATTCCAGCCCGGCACCCGCTGGAGCTACTCGACCGCAGGAATTGACACGGTCTGCCGGGTGGTCGAGGTCGCGGGCGGCTTGCCGTTCGCCAAGTTCATGCAAAAGCGGCTGTTTGATCCGCTCGGCATGAAAAACTCGACCTTCTGGCTGACCCCCGCACAGGAAAAACGTTTTGCCACGAACTACCGGCGCAACGAGCAGAATGGCAAGCTCGAGCCGGCGACCATCGCTTACATGTACGGCGGAGCCGTCACCGACCACGCGCGACCGCCGCTGGGCGGCGCCGGCCTTTTCTCCACCGCGGAGGACGTGGCGAAGTTTTACCAGATGCTGCTGAACGGTGGCGTATTCGCCGGGGACAGAATCCTGAAATACGAGACGGTCTCCGAAATGACCCACGCGCAAACCGGCAGGCTGAAGGCGGGATTTCTGCCCGGGACGGTCTGGGGGCTGGGCCTCTGCCTGGTGAAGGAACCGCAGGGGGTCACCACCGTGCTGGCCCCCGGCTCGTTTGGCCACGGCGGCGCCCACGGCACCCAGAGCTGGGCGGACCCGCAGCGCGGGACGATCTATATCTTGATGATCCAGCGGGCGGGACTGCCGAATTCGGACGGATCGGAAATGCGCCGGGTCTTCCAGGAGACGGCCGCCGCCGCGTTTGGACAGTGATTGGTTTTGCCGGTTGCCAAGCCGAAGCGGAAATGGCGATGTTCCATCCATGGCCAATCCGACTGACATCGACATCGACTACGTGGCAAACCTCGCCCGGCTCGCGCTGACCGCGCAGGAAAAGGAGACGTTCTCGCGGCAGCTCGGCGACGTGCTGCGCTACGTCGAGAAACTCGGCGAAGTCGACGTCTCGCAGGTCGAACCGACCGCGCATGCGTTTCCCCTCTGCAACATTTGGGCCGACGATGTGCCGCTACCGGGCCTGTCGGTGGAAGCGGCGCTCCGCAACGCCCCCGAGCAGCGAGATAACATGGTCGTGGTTCCCATCGTCGTCGAATGAGGGGAGGCAGGATCCGGCAGCCAGAAGCCAGGGGCCAGAATCCAGCATGCACCGTCCGACCGCCACATGCTTCACTGATCTGATTGTATGGCAGATTCCGAACTGATTTTCAAACCCGCTGCGGAACTCGCGGCCTTGCTCGCGGCGAAGCAACTCTCCTCGGTCGAGCTCACCCAGGCGCTCATCGCGCGCACCCGGGCCGTGGACGACCGGGTGCGCGCGTTCAACTCCTTTGACGAGGCGGACGCGCTGGCCCAGGCCCGCGCCTCCGATGCGCGGCGCGCGGCGGGACAGGCGCGGGGAGCGCTCGACGGCCTGCCGGTGGGCTTCAAGGACGTGATCGCCGTCGCCGGCCAGCCGCTCACGTGCTCCAGCCGGATGCTGGCGAACTTCGTCTCTCCGTACGATGCCACCGTCACGCGCAAGCTGAAGGACGCCGGGGCGATCCCGTGGGGCCGTCTCAACATGGATGAGTTTGCGATGGGGTCCTCAACCGAGAACTCCGCTTTCCACCAGACGGCCAATCCCTGGGATCTCGAGCGCGTGCCCGGCGGCAGTTCCGGAGGTGCGGCCGCGGCCGTCGCGGCCGGGGAGGCGCCCCTCGCCCTCGGCTCCGACACCGGCGGCTCCGTCCGCCAGCCGGCCTCGTTCTGCGGCGTCGTCGGACTCAAGCCGACCTACGGCCTCGTTTCCCGCTATGGACTGGTGGCGTTCGCGTCCTCCCTCGACCAGATCGGACCACTCGCGCGCACGGTGGAGGATGTGGCGATGCTGCTCGGGGCCATCGCCGGTCACGATCCGCTCGACTCGACGTCCTACCCGGCGCCCGTGCCCGATTATTGCGCGGAACTCCGGGTCCGCCCGGGACCGTGGAAGCTCGGCGTGCCGAAGGAGTATTTTGGCGCGGGGCTCGACGCCGAAGTCGGCGGGGCGGTCCAGGCGGCCATCGAGTTTTACCGCGGCACCGGCTGCGAGATTCGCGAAGTCTCGCTGCCGGTCGCCTCGAGCTATGCGGTCGCGGCATATTACATCATCGCCACCGCGGAGGCGTCGTCGAATCTCGCGCGCTACGACGGGGTCCGCTACGGTCATCGCGCGGCGGAGGCGACCGGCGCGGTCGACCTGTATTTCAAGTCGCGCGCCGAGGGCTTCGGTCCGGAGGTGAAGCGCCGCATCATTCTCGGCACCCATATGCTGAGCAGCGGGTACTACGACGCCTACTACCTGCGCGCCCAAAAGGTGCGCACCTTGATCCGCAACGACTTTCTGCGGGCGTTCCAGGAGGTCGACGCGTTGCTCGCCCCCGTGGCGCCGACAGCGGCCTTCAAGATCGGCGAGAAGGCCTCCGATCCGCTGGCAATGTACCTGAGCGACATCTACACGATCAGCCTCAATCTCGCCGGCCTGCCGGGCATCTCGATTCCATGCGGCTTCACCCGCGGCGGCCTGCCGGTCGGCCTCCAGATCATCGGCCAGCCGTTCCAGGAGGCCCGTCTGCTCGCCATTGCGCGCGCCTACGAACAGGGTCACGGTTGGCGCGGCAGGCATCCGACGCTGTGAGAACAGTAGCGAGTAGTGAGTAGCGAGTAGCGACCATGGCGGACAAGTCACAGTCGTTTCGCGACGTCCTCGTGTGGCAGAAAGCTCACGAGTTCACGTTAGCTGTCTATCGGTGTACCGAGTCATTTCCAAAGCACGAGCTGTTCGCGCTGACATCGCAATTGAGACGTGCCGCGGCCAGCGTTCCTTCGAATTTCGTCGAGGGTTTTCGCAAGCGTACGAAACCCGACAAGCTCCGTTTCTACAACATAGCGCAGGGATCTGCCGACGAATGCCTTTATCAATTGATTCTCGTCCATGACCTTAGGTATGCGGACACCACGCCGCTTCAAACCGACCTCGAAGAAGTCTCGCGCCTGCTTCAAGGCTACATTAACGGGCTCGAACGCGGCGGATCCTGAACCACTCGCTACTCGCTGCTCACTACTCGCTACGTAAGATGCCCTACGAACCCGTCATCGGTCTCGAGGTCCACGTCCAAGTGAAGACCCGCTCGAAAATGTTCACCCGCGCCGCCGCCGGCTACGGCGAGCCGCCGAACACCCTGACCGACCCGGTCGTCCTCGCGTTGCCCGGCGTGTTGCCGGTGATGAACAAGGCCGCGCTCGACCGGGTCATCAAGGTCGGCCTCATGCTGGGTTGCGAGATCGCGCCGGTCTGCAAGTGGGACCGCAAGAACTATTTCTATCCCGACAGCCCGAAGAACTACCAGATTTCGCAGTACGACCAGCCGATCTGCACGGGAGGCGCCGTGGAAATCGAGCTGCCCGGCCCCGCGCGCAACCTCCTCGGCGAGCACCGGCGGATTCCGCTGACGCGCATCCACCTCGAGGAGGATGTCGGCAAGCTGAACCACGCCGGCGGCGAATCGCTCGTCGATTACAACCGCGCCGGCACCCCGCTCATGGAGATCGTCTCGGAGCCGGCGTTGCACAGCGCGGAGGAGGCGTTCGCCTTTCTCACCGCCCTCCGGCTGATCATGATCTACGGCGGTGTTTCCGACTGCGACATGGAAAAGGGACAGATGCGCTGCGACGCCAACGTGTCCGTCCGCCCGGTCGGCGGGCAGAAGCTCGGCACCAAAGTCGAGCTCAAAAACCTCAACTCCATTTCCTTCGTCCGCGCCGGAATCGCCCACGAAATCAAACGCCAGACTGCGATCGTCGAGGCCGGCGGCGCCATGGTGCAGGAGACGCGCGATTACGACGGCCAGACCGGCACCTCCCAGTCGCTGCGCTCAAAAGAAATGGCCCACGATTACCGCTATTTTCCGGATCCCGATCTGATGCCGGTGAAAGTCGATGCGGCCTGGAAGGCGGGCATCCGGGCGGAACTGCCCGAGCTGCCCTTCGACAAGCAGCGCCGCTTTTTCGCGGAGTACCAGTTGCCCTACACCATCACCTCGGTGCTGCTGCCCGACCGCGGGCTCTGCGACTTTTTCGAGGAGGCCGCGAAACTCTCGGGGCGGCCCCAGGCCGTCGGCAACTGGATTGCCAACGACCTTCTGCGGGAACTCGGCGGCGCCAGGATTGCGCTGGCAGCCTGCCAGGTCCGGCCCGCGCACCTCGCCGGCCTGGTGAAACTCGTCGAGACAGGCGTCATCTCGGGCAATCTCGCCAAGGAGGTCTTTGTCGGGATGTTCCAGTCTGGCGAAGCGCCGGAATCCATCGTCGCCCGCCAGGGACTCCGGCAGACCACGGATGCGGGCGAGCTTGATCAATGGTGCGCCGAGGCCATCGCGGCGAATCCGAAATCCGTCGCCGATTTCAAGGGCGGCAAGGAGAATGCGATCAACGCGATGAAGGGATTCGTGATGAAACAGTCGAAGGGCAAGGCCAACCCCAAGCTCGTCGACGAGATCCTCCGCCGGAAGATCGCCGGATAGGGCGCCACCGGCCCGCAGCACCCGCCCGCAGCGCCGCGCCGGTCGCCGGCTCGCGGGGAAGCGCGGCAGAAACACCGCAGGACCAGTGTCCTCGGGTGGAGATGGCCGACCTCGGACCGGGGCGCCCGGCAGTTTGACTCCTTGAGGGACCGGCTTTGATTGACAGGCAAAGCCCCAGACATCTTCTTTGGCCCCGCTTTCTCTAAAGGACGGCATATGAAACGAATCAGCATCATCGGAGCAGGCAATGTCGGCACCAACACCGCCTTTTTCATCGCGGAAAAGCGCGCGGCCAAGGTCTTGCTCGTGGACATCAAGGACGGCGTGGCCGCCGGCAAATCCCTCGACCTAATGGAGGCGGGCCCGGTCCGCGATTACGTCACGTCGATCCGCGGCACCGTCAAGATCGACGATATCGCCGACAGTGACGTGGTGATCATCACGGCCGGACGCGTGCGCAAACCCGGCGAGCGCCGGGAGGACCTCTACCGGGACAATGCGCCGACGGTGCGCGCGATCGCCGAGGACATCCGCCGCCTCGCGCCCGCCGCGGTGGTGATCAACCAGGTCGAGCCGATTGATCTACTGACGCTGCTGATTCAGGAGACTTTGGGCGCCGATCGCATGAAAGTCATAGGTGTGGGCGGCCTGCTCACCTCGACCCGCATCCGATATCTCGTCAGCAATGCCCTGGGAGTCTCGTCCCGGGAGGTCACCGGGCTGATCATCGGACCGCACCACTCCAGCATGGTTTTTCTGCGCGACACCATCCGCGTGTCCGGCATTCCGGCGGCAGCCCTACTCGGCGAGGCCCGCCTGGGTGAGTTGATCGAAGAAGCCCGGACCGCGGGCGACAAGATCCTGGATCTGGCCCAGCGTTCCACCTCCTTCTATGCGCCCGGTGCGGCGGCGGCGATGCTCGTGGACGCCATTGTGGGCAACACCAGGGCGCTGCTGCCGGTGTCCGTCCGCTGCGAGGGGGAATACGGCATCACGGGACTGGCCATCGGGGTGCCGGCCTATATTGGCGAGCAGGGCGTGACCGGCATCCTTCAACTCAAACTTTCCGACGCTGACCGGGAGGCGTTTGACAAGGCGGCGGCGGAGCTCAAATCCGCGCACGCCGGTCTCGTCGCCGGGACGGCATAAGGAGGCACTCATGTCCAAGAACAAGGTTAGCATCATTGGAGCGGGTAACGTCGGCGCGACCGCGACCTATTATATCGCCGAGAAGGTCATCGCCGATCTGGTCATGGTCGACGTCGCGGGCGGCATGACGCAGGCCAAGGCGCTGGACTTCCTCCAGGCCGGGCCCCTGCGCGGCTACGACGTCTCGATCGTCGGCACGAGCGACTTCTCCCAGATCGCGGACAGCAACGTGGTGGTGATCACCGCCGGCCTCCCGCGCAAGCCGGGCATGGACCGGATGGACCTCCTCAAGGTCAACGCGGAGATCGTCAAGCAGGCGGCGCGCGCCATTGCCGATCATGCGCCCAATGCCATCGTGATCGCCGTCTCGAATCCGCTGGACATCATGTGCCACGTGGCCCTGCGCTCCACCGGCTTTGCGCTCCGGCGCGTGGTCGGAATGGCGGGCATCCTCGACTCGACGCGGTTCCGCTATTTTGTGGCCGAACAGCTGGGGTGCGCCCTGTCCTCTGTCCATGCGATGGTCCTGGGCGGCCATGGCGACCAGATGGTGCCGCTGCCGCGGTTGACGACGGTCGGGGGCGTGCCGATCACCGAGCTGATGGATGCGGCCACGATTTCCCGGCTGGTCGACCGCACCCGCAAGGGCGGCGCGGAGATCGTCGCGCTGCTCAAGACTGGGTCCGCCTATTACGCGCCCGCGGCGTCCGTGGCGGAAATGGTGGAGGCGGTGATCACCGACCGGAAGCATCTGGCCCCGTGCGCTGCGTATGTGAGAGGCGAATACGGCATTAATGACCTGTTCATCGGCGTGCCGGCCATCCTGGGGAAGAACGGCGTCGAACGAATCGTCGAGCTCGACCTCGCGGACGACGAGCGGGCCCAGTTGCTGGCGAGCGCCGACGCCGTCCGGAAGGGTGTCGAGGAACTCAATTCTTTCTTCAAGCCGACCTGAGGCCTCGCCCGGCCTTCGATGACCGGTTTCACCCTCGCGGTGGCGGAGCCACTTACCTGTGGATTTGACATTCCGCCGGACTAGTGACTGACTGGTCAGTCAGTGGAAACCGTCGATCCAAACAAGCGGCTGCGAATCATGCAGGCAGCGGAACAGCTGTTTCGCACGAGGCAGTTCCATGAGATCGCCCTGGACGAGGTTGCCCGCGTCGCTGACGTCGGCAAAGGCACCATCTACCTCTACTTTTCCGACAAGGAGGATTTGTTCTTTCAAACTGCGGTCAGTGGATATGATGAAATGTGCAGGTTATTGCTGAAGAACGTCGCCAATGGATTGACCTTCGGCGAGACGCTGCTTCAGACCTGCACGACGATCAGCGATTTCTTCCGCCGGCGCCGCCCCCTGTTCCGCATGATCCTGTCCGAGGGCGCCCGCGCCCTCGAGAGCGGCGGCGGCCTGCGCAAACGCTGGCTGGAACACCGCAAGAGCATGCGGGAGGCGGTCGCGGCGATCATTGCGCGGGGAATCGCGTCAGGCGATGTCCGATCAGGCCTGCCCGCGGAGGTTCTGGCAGAGTACCTGCTCGGCATGCTCCGGACGCGGGCCTGGGAATTGGAGGACCAGCCTGAGACGGTGCGGAGCGACGCATCGATCGCCGATTTGTTCATTCACGGGGTGGCTGGTCCGGCTGCTCCCGAACGTTCCGCCCTCCCGAAATCATGAGTACCATTGAAGGCAAATCGTCTTCGGAATCCACCCAGCCTGCCGGCGCGGCGGCCATCCCGCCGGGCTCCGCACCGGGCGGCCCGCCCTTGCGCCGCAGCCGGAGGATCCTGCTGGGAGTCGGCGTGCTGGCGCTCATCGCCGCCGGCGTCTTCGGCTACTGGTTCTTCTGGATGCGGGGGATCGTGTTCACGGACGATGCCCGCTTCGCCGGGCACCTCGTGGACCTGGCTCCGGAGGTCAGCGGAACGATCGTGGCGGTTCCGGTTCACGAAGGACAATTCGTCCGGCAGGGGAGCGTCGTCTTCCAGCTCGATCCGGCGATCCTCCAATCGACTTTAGCGCAGGCGGAAGCCGCCCTGGTCTCGGCCAAGGCCGGTCTGGCCTCCAGCGAGGCGAACCTCGCCAGGACGGTGAACGGGAGCCGGCCGGAGGAGATCAAGGCGGCCGAGGCCAACGTCCGGCGTCTGCGGAGCGAAGCGGAGCTGGCCCGGCTGAACTTTGAACGCATCCAGACGCTCTTAAAGCAGGGGACGACGTCGCAGGATGATTTCGACCGTGCCCGGACTGCCTTTGAATCCGCTCAGGAAAGCGAGGAGTCATCGGCGCAGAATCTTACGCTCTTGCAGCAGGGCTCACGCCAGGAGGACATCGATGCGGCCAAGGCAGCGGTGGAACTCGCCCGGAGCCGGGTCAACGAAGCCGGCGCGGCGGCCGAGAATGCGCGGAGAAACCTGGCGCGGTGCATCGTCAGGGCGCCGTTCGACGGTTGGGTCGTGCGACGCTGGCTCGATCCCGGGGCCATGCCGCTGGCCTCCCAGCCCATCATCAGCATGTTCGATCCGGCCACGCTGCGCGTGGATGCCAACATCGAGGAAAAGTACCTTCACGATGTCGCCGTCGGTGACGAGGTGGAGATCTCGGTCGACGCTTATCCGTCGCTGCATCTCAAGGGCCGGGTCGCGGAGATCCTGCGGGCCACCAATTCCCAATTCAGTCTCATCCCGGCGGAAGGCGTCTCCGGCACGTTCATCAAGGTGACGCAACGCGTCCCGCTGCGCATCACCGTTTCGGTGCCATCGGACCTCGCGCTTGGTCCGGGGTTGTCCGTGGATGTGAGGATTCGCATTGGTTCGGCGGCCTCCAAATGACCGCGGCCATGAACAATCCGGTTGAACCATGGCCTCGCTCGCGGTTTCCGAGGCCGAATTGTGTAGGGCGGGGTCGCCTGACCCCGCCATTCCTCCAAAGACGAGGCGGGGTCAGGCCGCCAAGGCTGGCGCACTCATCGCGACCCCGCCCTACCATCCCAACCGCACGGCGCCGCGACCGGGAATATGCAGCCTAGCTCCGACGCATCAATGCCGGCGGGTGGCGACGACTATCTGCGCGCCAACCGCTGGGCCGTGCTGGGCATCATCATGATGGGCACGTTCATGGCGATTCTGGATTCCAGCATCGTCAACGTCGCGCTGCCCCACATGATGAGCACGTTCGGCGTCGACCGCGACAAGATCGAGTGGGTCTCCACCGGCTTCATGTTGACCTCGGCGGTCGTGATGCCGCTGGTCGGTTGGCTCACAAGCCGGATCAGCTACAAGGCGCTCTACTTGGGGAGCCTCGCGGTTTTCACCGTCGGCAGCCTGCTTTGCGCCCTGGCGTGGAGCTATGAGTCGTTGATCGCGGCCCGGGTGCTGCAGGCCTTGGGCGGGGGGGCGATTCAACCGATCGGCATGGCCATCGTCGCCGAGCTGTTCGATCCGCACGAGCGCGGGCGCGCTTTGGGCATCTGGGGCACCGGCATCATGGCCGGGCCGGCGTTGGGCCCGACCCTCGGCGGTTACCTGACCGACGCGTTCAGCTGGCGGACGATCTTCTCCGTCAACCTCCCGTTTGGAGTGCTGACGCTGATCGCCGGCATGATCATCATGCGGCCACTGCGCGCCCGCGGCGGCCGGCGGCCCTTCGACGTATTTGGATTTGCCTTTCTGGCGATGGCACTGGTAGCCGGCCTGACCGCGCTTTCCAACGGCCAGGAAAAAGGCTGGCAATCCGACTATATCCACGTCTGCGAGGCGTTCGCGGTGGTGGGGTTGGTCATGTTCATCGCGATCGAGCTGGCCGTGGAGCATCCGCTGCTGGATCTCAGGCTGTTCCTCATCCGCAACTACACCTTGAGCATCCTGCTGGCGGTCTTTCGCGCCGTGGGATTGTTCGGGAGTGTTTTCCTGTTTCCGATTTTCCTGCAGAATCTGATGGGCTACACGCCGGTTCATGCCGGCCTGTGGATGCTGCCCAACGCGCTTGCGGTGGGCGTGACAATGCCGATCGCCGGAAGGCTGGCTGATCGCCACAGCCCGGCTTTGTTGACCGGGCTGGGCTGCGTCTTGGTCGGTAGTTCGTTGATCCAGTTTGGCCGGCTGGATCCGATGTCTGGCTGGCCTCTGTTGGTCCTGCCTCAACTCACCCGCGGCGCCGGTCTGGCGATGATGATGGCGCCATTGATGGCCGCGGCGTTGAACGCCGTGCCGCATCACGAACTGCCGATGGCGAGCAGCTTCCTCAATGTCTCGCAAAACGTTGGGGGGTCGCTCGGCATCGCCTTGCTGAACAACTTCGTGACCAATTCCATTCACACGCATGCGGTGCGGCTGGGCGAGGGGTTTCCCATGGAATCGCAGGCCATGGACATCCGCCTGGGATTGCGGACTTTGATGCTCGTATTCCGCCACGAACCCGGCCTGATGGCTTTGCCGCAGGCCCGGGTCGCGTTTGCGGCGGCGAGCGGCATCGCCCGGAAGGCCCAGGTCCTGGGTTTTGAGAATGGGTTCGTGTTTGCCGGCTTGATTCTGCTGGCCGCCATTCCGCTGTGCCTGCTGCTCACACCCGCCGCCCACCACCTCCGACCGGACGAAAAGGCGGAGGAGACGCTCGATGCGAAGCTGCTGGCGGAGTGAGCGGGAAAACTTGTCAACTATTAGTTGATAAGTTTCCTTGGTCTTGCGCCAGGAGATACCATGTAGTCGGTCACCGGCCGGTGGTTCATAGTTGCCCGATTTCCGGTCGCCGGCAACCCGCGGCGGAAGCAGCCTCCAGAACCGCGCGGCCGCGGCCGGCGTGCTCTTGAGGCCAGCCGGTGTCAGGAAACGCGCCCTTGGGCAAACAGCGCCTCCGGCCCGCCGAAGGCGAAGATGATCGCTGGCGCCTCGACTTCGAGCCACACGTTCACGGATTCCGCCGTGGGCGGAATCTCCTTCAAGAACTGGATGGCCACATTCTGGGGCCGCGCCGGGAAACCGCGGTTGACCAGCGCGGTCTGCAAAAGATCGAGATAGGCGGTATTGTTCACATGTCCGTTACCGTCGACATCGGAATACCGGACCGAAACCGGGCATGGCTGGACCGGTCCGGGGCGCGGCGGCGCCAGCTTGAGCTTGTCCAGGTCCGGATGAAGAACCGCCCCGGGCCCGCTGGGGAATCTGGCCGCGATTTCTTCGGGAACCCGGACGAGCGCCTTGGTCTGCAGGTTCACGTACAACCACAACGACGAGGCCGCGACCACCAGTTCATCGCCGCAGAAGACCCGGAAGTCCCGGTATCCCTTGAAAGTCCGAATGCCGCTGGACCAGGTGACCACCCGTACCGGTTCCTCGTAGCG
>Ga0182019_10001111_pt1 | contig 13519 bp, 15 predicted proteins | sample 812E2MmetaG_FD_120483 | JGI IMG/M metagenome (GOLD analysis project Ga0182019, IMG submission 120483) | Permafrost microbial communities from Stordalen Mire, Sweden - 812E2M metaG | ecosystem: Environmental > Terrestrial > Soil > Wetlands > Permafrost | place: Sweden: Stordalen | collected...
AGTGCGGGGGTGGAAATCACCCTGATGCTGCTGTCGGTGGCCATCGCGGGGGCGGGGTGGATGCTGGCGCGGTCGCTGTACTGCAAGGACAGGGAATGGACCAAGGTGAAAGCCTTCACGGCCGCCTTCCCGCGGCTGTATAAGACCGTCTTTAATAAATATTATGTGGATGAGTTCTACGCCGCCACTGCCGTGAAAGGCGTGATGGAGACTTCCAAAGCCTGCGCCGCCTTCGATTCCACCGTGGTGGACGGGTGCGTGAACGGCGTCCGGCACGCCACCGTGGGGACGTCCCTCTTTTCGGGGGTCTTCGATCTGACGGTGGTGGACGGCCTGGTCAACCTGGCAGCGTGGGTGAATAAAGCCTGCGGAAACCTGTTCCGCAAGGCCCAGACCGGCGTGGTGCAGAATTACGTGTTCATTTTCGCCCTGGGCGTGTTCCTGAGCCTGGGCATTTACCTGTTCATCAAATAACGGAGGAGAGGGCACGTCATGGAATTCGTCAAAAACATTCCGATCCTGTCCATCGTCACCTATCTGCCGCTCGTGGGGGTGCTGGTCCTGCTCTTTTTGAAAAAAGAGAGCACGGGGGCGATCAAGGCCACCGCCACCGTCTTCGCGGGGGTGGGCTTCATCATCTCGCTCGGTCTCTGGTTCGCCTATGACACCGGCGCCACCGGGGAGGGCATCTTCCAGTTCAGGGAGATGGCCGACTGGATTCCGTCGCTGGGCGTCCATTATTCCATGGGCATTGACGGCATCGCGCTTCTGCTCATCATGCTCACCACCCTTCTTTCGTTCATCGCCATCTACTCCTCGTTCACGGCCATCAAGGAGCGGCAGAAGGAGTACTACGCCCTTCTGCTCCTTCTGGAGACCGGCATGCTGGGGGTGTTCTGCTCCCTTGATTTCTTCCTGTTCTACCTGTTCTGGGAGATCATGCTGGTGCCCATGTACTTCCTTATCGGGGTCTGGGGAGGTCCGCGAAGGCTTTACGCCGCCATCAAGTTCTTCCTCTACACCCTGGTGGGATCGGTGCTGATGCTGCTGGGCATCCTGGCGCTCTATCTCTACAACACCACGGGTTTTCTGGGCTTCAAGGGGCTGGGCAATCCGGCCACCATGGACATCCTCCACTTCCATCAGATCGGGATGAACATGCCGCCCGATCTCCAGTTCTGGATCTTCCTGGCCTTCTTCGTGGGGTTCGCCATCAAGGTGCCCATGGTGCCGTTCCACACGTGGTTGCCCGACGCCCACGTGGAGGCCCCCACGGCCGGATCGGTGATCCTGGCCGCCGTCCTGTTGAAGATGGGCACCTACGGCTTCGTGCGCTTCTCCCTCCCCATCTGCCCCGAGGCGGCATGGAAGCTCATGCCCTTCCTCGTCACCCTCTCCATCATCGCCATCATTTACGGCGCCCTGGTGGCCCTGGCCCAGAGCGACATGAAAAAGCTGATCGCCAACTCCTCCGTCTCGCACCTCGGCTACGTCACCCTCGGCATTTTCTGCCTCAACACCAAGGGGCTCGAGGGCGGTGTCCTGCAGATGATCAACCACGGCGTCTCCACCGGGGCGCTGTTCCTTCTCGTGGGCATCATCTACGAGCGGCGGCACACCCGCATGATCGCGGATTTCGGGGGGCTGTCCCAGTCCATGCCCAACTACGCGATCTATTTCATGATCATCGCCCTCTCCTCCATGGGCCTGCCCGCCATGAACGGCTTCATCGGGGAATTCACCATCCTCTCCGGCGCCTTCGACCGCAACTGGATGTGGGCGCTCCTCGGCGCCACCGGGATCATCCTGGGCGCCGCGTATATGCTGTGGATGTACCAGCGGGTGTTCTACGGCAAGATCACGCACGAGGAAAACAAGAACCTGCCGGATCTGACGCTGCGCGAAAAACTGACGCTCATCCCGCTGGTGGTCCTCGTGTTCTGGATCGGCCTCTATCCCCGGCCGTTCTTCGATCGGATGCATCATTCGGTGGGCTACATCACGCAGATCGTGGATCCCTCGGGCACGCCCGAAGTGGTCCATCCGTCCGCGGGGCTCCACTCATGCAAGTGATCGCCCCCGCCTCCATCCTCGCCGCGGCGGGGCTGTTGCTGCTCCTGCTGCGCCTCTTCGGCATCAAGCGGGACGGTGTGGCGCTGGGCATCGCCCTTGCCGCCCTCGCCGCGGCGCTCGTGGTCCTTTTCACCGCGCGGCCCGACCACATGGGGCTGGCGTTTTTCGAGCGCACCCTGACGCTGGACACGCTGGGGCTTTTCTTGCAGATGGTGGTCTTTCTGGGCTCCGCCGTGACGCTGCTGCTCTCGTGGGAGTACGTGCGCGAGGGGGGCTGGGGACTGACGGAGTATTCCTCCATCCTCCTGTTCAGCACGGTGGGGATGAGCTTCCTGATGATCTCCACCGACCTCCTCTCGCTCTATGTGGGGCTGGAACTGATGGCCCTGGGCTCCTACGTGCTGGCCGGCTACGCGCGGGGGCAGAGCCGCTCCTTCGAGGCGGCCATGAAGTATTTCGTCCTCGGCGCCTTCTCCTCCGGGGTCCTGCTCTACGGCATCTCCTTCGTCTACGGCGCCGCCGGGACGCTGAACCTGATGGACATCGCCCGGGCCCTCCCGTCGCCCCCGGGGCGGATGCTGCTGGCGGGGATGGCCCTGCTGGCCTGCGGCATGTTGTTCAAAGTGGCCGCCATACCCTTCCACATGTGGACGCCCGACGTGTACCAGGGCGCCCCCACGCCCATCACCACCTTCTTCGCCACCGGGCCCAAGGTGGCCGCCTTCGCAGCGTTTCTGCGCATCTTCACCACGGCCTTCGGCGGCAGCGCCAGGGAGTGGACGGTGCTCATCGGCCTGGCGTGCATCCTGACGATGGTGGGTGGCAATCTCATGGCCATTGTGCAGAACAACGTGAAACGGATGCTGGCCTACGCCTCCATCGGAAGCGCGGGCTATCTTCTGCTGGCCATCCTGGCGCAGAACGATTTCGGACGCAAGGGCCTCATCTATTACCTCTTTGCCTACCTCTTCGCCAACGCGGGGGCCTTCGCCGTCGTCCTCTACCTGAACGTCAAGGAGTACGCCGGCGAGAGCGTGGATGATTTCAAGGGGTTGAATAAAAACCATCCCGTCGTCGCCTTCGCCATGCTGGTGTTTATGCTGTCGCTCACCGGCATTCCGGGCACCGCGGGCTTCATCGGGAAGTTCTATCTCTTCGGCGGCGCCATCCAGGGCGGCTACATCGGTCTGGCCGTGGTGGGCGCGCTAATGAGCGCCGTGAGCGCCTTCTACTATTTCCGCATCATTGTCAACATGTACATCGCCGAGGCCCCCGCCATTACCGCGCGGCGAAGCCCAGGCATCCGCCTGGCGCTGGCGCTTTGCTTTACGGGCACCCTGGTGTTCGGCCTCTGGCCGACCGGGATCATCAATTTTCTCTCCAGGGGAGCGATGCTGGCGCAATGAACCGAACCCTTTCAGGCAATTGCAAAATGCAAAATGCAAAATGAAGAATGCAAGATGCAAATTACAAATTGCAAAATGAAGAAGGCACGATGCAAAATGAAAAGTGCAAAATGCAAATTGAAAAGCGGGAGTATTTCCCCGGAATCCTTTAATTTGCACTTTACACTTTGCAGTTTGAAATTCAACCTGGGGGGGTGGGCTGCGTGAACAAAGTCCGCCTTTTCGGCCTCTGCGCCCTTCTGCTGACGGGCCTTCTGGCGTGGCTCCTCTGGAGGCGCAATTGGACGGCTCTGGGCGGCGCGCTCGCGGGCGGGGTTCTGGGCATCGGCTCGTACTGGGTGCTGGAGCGCGTGGTGGCCTCCATCGGCGGTCCGGTGCGGGGGCTGGGGCTCAAGGTGGGAATGGGAATGGCCGCCCTCGGGGGATTGATCGTTCTGCTGGCGCTTCTACCGGTGTCGGTGGTGTACGTCATCGCCGGCTATTCCTGTTTTGTCGCATCCCTGCTTGTGAACACCCTGTGGGAGGCCGTGCATGCATGAGCATTCCGTCCTGTACTCCCTGGTAAACCCCTGGTTCGGGAGGACCTTCGGGTTCGAGGCCCCGGACCACGTGCTGAACGGGCTTTTCATCCTTCTGATGTTGGCCCTCACCCTGCCGCTGCTGCGGCGAGCCATCATGCGGGCATTGAAGGCGGACGTGCCGCCCATGCCGTCCAAGTTCATGCAGTTTCTGGAGATTCTTGTCGGGGGCATGACGGACCTGCTGGAGGACATCATCGGGCACGGCTACGCCAAGCGCTATCTGCCGCTCATCGGGGCCTTCGCCCTGTTCATCTTCCTGTGCAACATCTCGGGCCTGGTGTTTTTTCTCAGCCCCGCCACGGCCAACCCTAACACCACCTTCGCCCTCTCCATCACCGCCTTCTGCGTGTACAACCTGCAGGGCATCGGGAAGCACGGCGCGGGCTACATCAAGCAGTTCATGGGCCCCATGCTGGCGGTGGCCTTCATCATCTTTCCCGTGGAAATCATCTCCCATTGCGTCCGGGCCATCTCGCTGGGGCTTCGTCTCTACGGCAACATTTCGGGCGAGCATACGGTGACCGCCAACATCGCGGGGATGTTTCCGCCGTTCACGTATGTGTTCGCGCCGTGGCCCATCATGCTCATCGGGATCATCGCTGCGACCATGCAGACGTTCATTTTCATTATGCTGCTGATGGTTTACATTGGTGGCGCCCTCGCTACTGAACATTGAGTTTACAATTTCATAGGTTCGCATTGTAGGGGCGGACCCATGTGTCCGCCCTATCCATATCCTGTTGCTTGTTATCTCCTGCGGCTGGAGGCGCGCCCTGCGGGCGCTTCCGGCTCCGGCATCGGCGTTTCCGTGAGAGACGCGGGGAAAAAGAGGGACTGGATCGCTTCCTGCGTGCCTGTCCCCTTTTTGGGGAGGCTGGGGCCGTGTCTCTCCCGACTCCGCCTCTGCTGAAGCCGCCCCATGGGGCCTCCAGCCGCATAATTCGACTATCACCATCTTATTGAATGTGCCATCCCCACCCTTTCCCATTGCGCCGCCAGATCCGCGACCGTCTACGGCTTCAGACTGCGCTCCTCGGATGCTCACGTACAGGGAGTACGCTGCGCGCCTCGGAGCTTGTCTTCATTGTATCCGGCCGCATCCGGGCGGCGCCGGACCGCTCCCTGCGCACCTCCCTTCATTTCGCGGTCCGTGAAGATAAGATCCCCCCAACCGGGAGGATTTGCGTTCAGTCAAACATGCCGGCAGACGAATTATGGATCAGGTTCTGAACTGCGGATTCTGCTGATATAATTGCCTGAGCATGAACATAAATTCCGTGAACCGCCCGGCGCGCCTGCCGATGGCGAAAATCGTGGAGTATTTGGAGGATTACCCGATGAGGCTGGCGGAGATCGCGCTGGAGCTCAGGAACATGGTGCTGGCCGCGGCGCCGCAGGCGATCGAGACGATCTGCTGGAGGGTGTTGTCCTACCATGACGCCGCTCACGGAGGGATCGTAAAGGGGGCCATCTGCCAGATTTCACTGTGTGCGGATCAGGTTCGTTTGTCCTTCATCCATGGCGTGCGTCTTCCGGATCCTTCCGGGATTCTGCAGGGCGATCGCAAGTCCAAGCGCTTTGTTCTCATCCGCAGCATGACAGAGGTCAGAACCCTTCCGATCGCGGAATTGGTCCGCTCCGCCGCGGATTGTGTCATTGCCTTTGACGGCAACAGAATTTGAGAGCAGCTCCAATTCAATCGCGATTGGATTGGCTCGTGCTATAATTTCCCAGAGGTAAAAACCATGAAATACGGCGCACGCAATCAGATCACCGGAACGGTCAAGAAGATCAAGAAGGGGGCTTTGATGGGGCAGGTGAGCCTCGCCGTCAAGGTCCCGGCGGAGATGGCCTCCGTCATGACGTTGGACTCCATTAAGGACATGAAGCTGAAGGTGGGGGACAAGGTCAAGGTGGTGGTCAAGGCCATCAACGTGCTGCTGGTGAAGGAATAGCGGCATCTTTCCCTGATCGTCTGTTGAAAGGAGGTGACGGCATGGAACTCCGGCACGGCATGACGTGATTTGAGGCTTCGGATATGCACGGGATGCATATCAGGCCGGTTCCGTCGCCGGATTCCGGAGGCCCCGTCACTTCTTTCCCCATCCTTCCATAGGATCCTTTCCGAAAGAAGACGCCGCCGCCCGGGTCCGACGCGCTGGATGCGTTGATGATCCCGGGGCGCCGGTGGCGCACCTCAAAATCTAATTCGGAAAGGAACTACAGTGAGCGAAAATTATCAGGAAATGTGGAAATCCCTGGGCCTCGATCTGAAGGCTCACGACGGCTTGTTGGGCGTGCTGGGGCAGGCTTATACGGACGTGTATCTGGCCCAGGTGGGCCGCCCCAAGGGCATGGATTATTTCAATTTTGTCATGAGCGAAGTGCACGGGCTGAGGATCAAGGAACTGCTCGACGCCAAGGCGCAGGGGCGCAAGGTGATCGGCACCTATTGCGTCTTCGTCCCCGAGGAGCTGGTGCTGGCCGTGGACGGCGTCCAGGTGGGCCTGTGCGCCGGCGCGGAGTTGGGCACCGCCGAGGCCGAAAAATACCTGCCGCGCAACACCTGCGCCTTGATCAAATCATTCTTCGGCTTCACCCTGGCGCACGTCTGTCCCTATGTGGAATCGTGCGACCTGATCGTGGGCGAAACCACCTGCGACGGCAAGAAGAAGGCCTACGAGATTTTCAGCGAGATCAAAAACCTTCATGTCATGGAAATCCCGCAGATGAAAAAGCCCTCCGACCGCGCCCTTCTGCTGTCGGAATACCGCGAATTCGCCGCGGTGCTGGAGAAGCTCACCGGGAAGCGCATCACCGCCGAAGGCTTGCGCAGGGGCATCACCATCGTGAATGAAAAACGGAAGGCCATCGCCCGCGTGATGGACCTGCGGCGCCACAATCCCGCCCCCATCTCGGGCCTCGACGCCCTGCTGATCAACCAGGTCTCCTTCTATGACGACCCCGTGCGCTTCACCGGAAGCGTTAACGCCATCGCGGACGAACTGGAAGCGCGGGTGAAGAAGGGCGAGGGCGCCGTGGCGAAGGATCTCCCACGCATCCTCCTCTCCGGCTGTCCCATGGCGGTCCCCAACTGGAAGGTGCCGCACCTGATCGAAACCGGCGGCGCCGTGGTGGTGGGGGAGGAATCGTGTGTCGGCATGCGCAACATCCGGAACTATACGGACGCCTCCGGCAAGACCGTGGACGCCATGATGGGCGCCATCGCCGACCGTTACTTCCAGATTGATTGCGCCGTTTTCTCGCCCAACAAGGAACGCCTCGACCATATTGTGGAGATGGCCAAAGACCTGAAGGTGGACGGCGTGGTGCATTACGCCCTGCAGTTCTGCACGCCGTACCTCGTCGAAAGCCGGAACGTGGAGAAGGCGCTGGAGGGTGCCGGCATCCCCCTGCTGAAGATCGAAACCGACTACACCCAGGAGGATGCGGGACAGTTAAAGACGCGCCTCCAGGCTTTCTTCGAAATGTTGAAGTGATCCTTCCGTGAGTTCCATCCGGGACCCCCGCCTGCCCGCCCTGGGCATTGACGCCGGATCGCGCACCATCAAGATGGTGCTGTTCGACGGGCGGGGGATGTGTGCGTCCATGGTCGTGGAGAACGGCTACGACGCCCTTGAGCGCTGCCGCGGTCTGCTGGATGCCCATCCCCACAGCGCGGCCCTCGCCACAGGCTATGGACGCACACTCCTGGAACTCCACCTCCAGCTCCCCACCATCAGCGAGATCAAGGCCTTCGCCGTGGGTGTGGCCCTCGACCATCCCGGCCCCAAGACGATTCTGGACATCGGGGGGCAGGACACGAAAATCATCCGGATCAACCGCGAGGGGAAGGTGGCGAAATTCGAGATGAATGACCGCTGCGCCGCCGGCACGGGGAAATTTTTTGAGGTCATGGCTCGGTCGCTGGGCTACACGCTGGAGGAGTTCGCCTCCATTCCGCTCAGCGATGGGCCCGTCCCGGCCCTGTCCAGCATGTGCACCGTGTTCGCGGAATCGGAGGTGACCACCCTGCTGGCCCGGGGCGAAAGGCGCGAGGCCGTGGCGCTGGCTATTCACGCCTCCATCATCCAGCGGTTGAAATCTCGGATCGTTGCGATGCATGAGGAGGGGCCGCTCTTGTTTTGCGGCGGCTGCGCCCTGAACCCCCTGCTGGGCAGGCTATTGGAACGGGAAACCGGACTGCCGGTGGTTGTTCCCAGCAAGCCGCAGTTGATGGGCGCCCTCGGCGCGGCGATCACGGCATACCATTAATGTGGAGGCCGGAAGGCCGGAAAGCCGGACGGCCGGAAGGCAGAATGCCGGACCGCCGGACAGCCGGACAGCGGAAAAGCAATTCCAGGATCCAAGTTTCAAGCGAAAATCAGTCCTCGGCCATAACGGAGAGGCCTGTGCTACACTTCATTCGGTGTCGATCAAGAAATCAGAACGCAAGACCGGATATGCATTGTCCAGGGCGTTGTTGCGTTGGTTCAAGACCAACCGCGAGGCCCTGCCCTGGCGCAAAGAGCCGCGCGATCCCTACGCCGTATGGGTGTCGGAGGTGATGCTTCAGCAGACGCAGGTATGCGCCGTGACGTCCTATTTCAACCGCTGGATGAAGGTGTTCCCCACCCTGCGTTCCCTGGCGGCCGCGCCGCAGGAGCGGGTGCTGAAGCAGTGGGAGGGACTGGGGTATTATTCGCGCGCCCGGAACCTCCACAAGGCGGCGAAGATGGTGGTGGAAAAACACAAGGGCCGCCTGCCGGAAACCTCCGAAGGGTTGCGCGCCCTTCCGGGCATCGGATCCTATTCCGCCGCGGCCATCGCCTCGCTGGTCTTCGGCTATCCTGCCCTGGTCTATGACGGCAACGTGCGGCGTGTGGCGTCGCGCCTGTTCGGCATCGGCGGACAGGTCAAGGAGAGCCAGGTACGGACCCGATTGGAGCCGCTCATGTCGAAGAAGACGCCCGGCTCCTTCAATGAGGCGCTGATGGAACTGGGGCGGCGCATCTGCAAGCCCAAAAGCCCGTTATGCGGAGAATGCCCCATCCGAAAATCCTGCCGCGCCTATGGGATGGGAGAAGTTGAAAACTTTCCCGAGGCCAAGAAGAAGGCCGAGGTGCCGGATGTGCGCAAAGCCGCCCTGGTGATCCTCCGCCGCGGCCGTATTTTCCTGTATCGCAGGCCGGACAATGCGATGTTGGGCGGCCTGTGGGGATTTCCATTGACGTCCATGAAACAGTCCGTCTTCAGCAACGCCAAGCATCTGGCCCCTGTGCGCCACGCCTATTCCCATTTCAGGATCACCGCCACTCCCTTCATCATCCGGGATGCCGGTTTTCCCGCTCCGCCGGACGGACGCTTTTGCACTTCCGCGCAAATCGAAGAACTGCCGCTCTCCACGCTGGACCGCAAGATCCTCGAAGCCGTAGGCTGAAAAGCAGCCGGTCAGCTGGACCGCCGGACAGCCGGACGGCAAAAACACGTCCTATGTTTCAAGCCGATCGCTGATAGCTGCCACGCCACAGTGGTAAAATATCGTCATGAACTTTTTCCAAGAATACGGCTTCTGGTTGATCGTGGGTGGCGGCGTGTTGATTGCCGCCATTTCTCTGCTGATGCGCTGGCAGAGGAATCGCCTCAAGCTCTTCCTGCCGCTCTTCGACAACAGCGAGGCGCGCATAACCGTCTTTTTCAGATCCAAGCTGTCGGGCATGGTGCGGGGCCAACCGGCTTCGGTCATTTTCTATCCCAAGGACAAGAACCATCCCCACCGCCGCGAGGTGCGCCTGGCCGCCACCCGCTCCGACGTCTGGCGCATCACCCCCAAGGGGCTGGCCTACATGGAGTTTTCCCTCACGCCGCGGGTGAAGACCAACGACCCGCAGTGGGATGAAAAATATGTGGTGCGCAGCAAGGGCCCCGAGCCCGTCCTTTATCTCTTAGGCGACGCGAAAAAGAAGGAGACGGTGGAGGCCCTCATGGCTCTGCCGCAGGTGCGTTTTCTGGCCTCCAAGGGCGACACCCTGCGCCTGTTCCAGTCCCATCTCGGCGTCAAGGATTCCACCGTGGCGGAACTGCAGGGCATTCTGGACCTTCTGATCCGCTTGAATTATTGATGGCGGCCACCCCCGGAATCGAATTCCATCCTGCCACGCCCGACCGGTGGGTCGATGTGGAGGCCCTCTTCGGGGCGCGCGGGGCCTGCGGGGGATGCTGGTGCCAGGCGTGGCGAAAGACGGCGAAGGATTTCAAGGCCGATACGGGGGAGAAAAACCGCCGGTCGCTGAAGAAGATCATCGAGCGGGGCGGCGAGCCCGGCATCCTGGCCTATCTTGACGGCCTGCCCGTCGGTTGGTGCGCCGTGGCGCCCCGCGAAATCTATGTCCGGCTCTTGAGTTCCAGTGTGCTCAAGCCGCTGGATGAAAAGCCCGTCTGGTCCGTCTCCTGCCTCTTCATCCTCAAGGGATACCGGCGGAAGGGCATTTCTTCGAAGCTTTTGAAAGCCGCCGCGGAATTCGTGAAGAAAAAGGGCGGCAAAATCGTAGAGGGATACCCCGTCATTCCCTATACCGAAAAGATGCCCGACGCCTTCGCCTGGACGGGCCTGTTGCGCTGCTACGAAAAGGCGGGATTCAAGAATGCGGGGCAGTGGAGCAAGGCCAGGCCCATCGTTCGGAAATATCTTTGAAGCAGTTTCTGGTTCCTAGTTCCTGGTTTCTGGTTAGGTGCTGTGATCCAGATGTATTGCAGGGCCTAATGGCGTCATGTACTAGAGAGCCTATATTATAGTAAATCATGGATGCAACCGATCTCATTGGATGGATGGGGGTAACCAGGAACTAGAAACCAGAAACGGCTGTTGCGCTATTTCAGCCGGTGGGAAAGAATCTGTTTTGCCGAACGGAAAACGTAGCGGGGCACTTCCCGCAGGAAGGGGTGGGTCCAGATGCTTTTCAGCATCTTTCGCGCGCGCAGGCCGCGCAGCTTCCGATAAAATCCGTAAAGCTCCTCACGGCTTAAATTTCCCGGCAGAAGGACGGCCTGCCTCCAGTTGTGCTGAAAATCAATCCGCAGGCGCGACCAGTTCATGGCGCTTGAAACCAGCCCGGCCTTGGCGGCCATGTCCCACACGGGCGTTCCCGGCAGGGGCGTCAACACGTAAATATTGACGATGGAGAGGGGCATGGCCTTGATGAAGGCGTACGTGTCCTTCAGGGTTTCCCGCGTCTCCGGCGGCGAGCCGATGACGAAGGAGCCGTGGGCGTGGATGCCGTTCTTGTGCAGGATCCGCACCGCCGATGCGTTCTTTTCCACGCTGAAGACGTCGCCCTTCAGATACTTCAAAATGCCGTCGTTGCCGGATTCCAGTCCCATGGCCACCGTCACGATGTTCATGCGCTTCATCAACGCCGCCGTCTCCTCGCCGATGGTGGTGACGGAGGCTGAGCAGGAAAACCGGATCCTTTTATTAAGAACGCCGTTTTGGTCCAGCAGATCCACCAGCTCGCGCAGCCGGGGAAGGTTGGCCAAAAATAGGTCATCGTGGAAGGTGATGTAGTCCACGCCGAAATCGTCCACAAGAGTCCGGATTTCGCGCGCCACGTAGTCCGCCGAGAAGAAGCGCAGGGCCGGCCAGTAGCGCGTGGAGGCGCAAAAGAGGCATTTATACGGGCAGCCCCGGGAGGTGAACATGTTGGTGTGCCGGTCCACGCGCAGAAGATCGCGGGCGGGCATGGGCAGTTCGTCGAGCGATTTGGCCTTGACGCCGACGGGAGAGGGGATGGGCGTTTCGACGACGGCGTCGCCGTCCCGGAAGGCGATGCCGGGGATCTGTTGCAGATCGTTCCGATCAAAGCGGCCCGCGTGATCCATCACATGCCGGATCAGTTTCACGAACGTGTATTCCGCCTCCCCGATGGCGGCGGCGTCCATCGTTGAAGTCAACGTCTGCGGAAGCTGGCTGATGTGTGGGCCGCCGACGATGACGGGAATGCCCGCCCCTTTGGCGGCGGCCGCATATTCCACGGCGATGCCGTAGTTTTGGGAAACGCTGGAGAGGCCGATCAAATCCGGTTTGTCCGTCTGAAGATCATGCGCCGTCAGCCGGTCGGCGATGCGGATTTCAATGTCGCTGCCGAAGGCCTTCCGCGCCGACGTGGCAAGATAACCCAGGCCCAGGGAAGGATAGCGCGTCTGGACTTCGGATGAAGTCTCGACGCAGTTCACCAAAAGGATGTTAAACGGCATGATCCTTAAGCCCGATGTTATGCCCGAACGGTTGATTAATAGTTACCGGGGGATGGACTTTCTTCCCGCACTTTTCTCCCTTTGGAAAAGGGAGCAAGAGGGATTTGCGGCGGGAGGGGCATAGCTTGATAGTGCTGCCGAAGCGGTACGCCTTGGCTTCGAATGGTACCCGCAAAATCCCCCTCAATCCCCCTTTTGCAAAGGGGGAGGCGAAGGGGTAGCGCGTCTGAACCTCAGACGAGGTATCGACACAGGTGACCAATAAGACCGAAAAGGGTTTCATGTTTCAAGTTCCAAGTTTCAGGTTCCCCCGCCCGTCCAAGCCGAGATATCTATTGCATCAGAACGATTGGCATGCTTTTCCTGTTTCTTAACCTGGAACCTGGAACCTGGAACCTGGAACGGTTTCAAGATTCAAGCTCCTTATAATGTCCCAGCGCCTCATAGAACGCCTTCCAGAACGGGTCCACGCGGGGATGTTCCAGCGGGCGCTCCCGGCCTTTCTCCACCAGCACCATGCCCCTCTCCTTCGGCAACAGCTCGCCCGCGATGGAAGCCCGGACGCCCTTGTCGGCCAGCACGCGCACCACCGCATCGGCCTTGTGCGGCCGGCAGGTCAACAGCAGCGTCCCCTCGCTGATGGAGGCGTAGGGCTCCATCCCGAAAAGGGAGCAGATCTCGCGCACCCCCTCCTCCACCACGATGGCGTCCTTCTCCACGCGCATCCCCACCCCCGCGGCCTGGGCGATTTCGTAGAGGCCGCCCCAGATGCCGCATTCCGTGGCGTCGTGCATGCAGGTGACGCCCGCATCGCGTACACCCACGCTGGCGGCCGCACCGGCATCCTCCACCACCGACATTTTATAAAACAGGTTCTGGGCCCGGTCTGAGAAGGGCTTCCCGAATTTTTTCGCCAGATACTTCGGGAACATCGTGGCGAAGATGCCGCACGCCTCCACTGCGGGCCCCTTGGAGATGATCACTTTGTCGCCGGGGGCGGCGAATTTGGGAGACACGTACTGATCCAAATCGCCCACGGCCATCACCGTGGCGCCGCCCACCATGGGAAAGGCGCAATTGTCATACCGCGCCGTGTGTCCGCACACCACCGCCATGCCCATCTTGACGCACTCGCGGTGGATGGTCTCCCAGACGATCGTCAGTTGTTCCTTCGTCATGGAGAGGGGGAGATTGAGGTCAATGGAA